>WNFP01005263.1_pt1 | contig 18990 bp, 14 predicted proteins | sample 5400201 | NCBI WGS metagenome assembly WNFP01 (sample SAMN13153355, study PRJNA577476) | soil metagenome | isolation source: 115 cm saprolite under Madrone tree | place: USA:California | collected 2016-06-14 | reverse complement strand
ATGGTCTGGTCGCCGTCGAGCGTCTTCATGAAGTACGGGTGATAGGAGGCTTCGACGAGGGTCTGCGCCGAGTCCGACCCGGTCTCGGCGACCTTCCGGATGGTCGCGTCGATCTCGGCGCCGGTGCGGAACGGTGAGGTTGGCTGGAGCGTCACGATGAGATCCGGCCGCACGCCGGCCGACGACTCGAGCCAGCGGACCGCGTGCTGCAGAACACCCAGCATGCCCGCCTGATCAGTCGCGAACTCGGCGGGGCGCACGAATGGCACCTCGGCCTCGTGGCGCCGCGCCTCCTCGACGATCTCCGCGCTGTCCGTCGAAACGATGAAGCGCGTGAGCAGCGATGCGTCGCGCGCCGAGGCGACGGCATGTCCGATGAGCGAGAGCGACCCGAGCGTGCGCAGGTTCTTCCCGGGCAGGCCCTTCGAGCCGCCGCGCGCGGGAATGACGCCGAAGACGTACGGCGTCTCGGCCATACCCGCTAGACCTGCACCCAGCGCCGCTCGGCGGACGCCTTGATCGCGGCATCGATCACGCGCATGGTCTTGAGCCCATCCCAGCCGTCACACGCGGGCGTGGCTTCGCCGCGGATGCAGGCGAGGAAGTGCTTCGCCTCCTCGATGTACATGTCATTGAGCTGGCACGAGAAGGGGTAGATCTCCCAGCGATTGGCCTGGGGGTCGAAGAGCCGGATCTCGTTCTCGAAGCGCCGCCACTGGATGACGCCCGCCTCGCCCATCAGCTCGAAGTGGCTGTGCACGTTCCAGGCGAAGAGGTTCATGTGGATATTGCCTACGGTGCCCGAGGCGAAGCGCACGGTGAGGTCGGCGACGTCGTCCGTGGTGATCTCGAGGCTCGAGACATGATCCACCACCGCGCTCACCTCGGTGATCTCGCCGCAGAGCCAGCGCATGTAGTCGATGGCATGGCTCTCGTCGAGGACGCAGCCGCCGCCCTGCTTGGCGTCGGCCATGTAGAACTTGCGGTAGTCCTTGCCCGGGTAGCGGGTGGTCAGGTGATAGGCATACTCCGTGCGCGCCGCGCGGAGCGCGCCGATGCGTCCTTCCTTCAAGAGCTTCTCGACCAGCAGCATGGGCGGCCAGTAGCGCCAGTTGTAGGCCGTGAGGACCTTGAGCCGCTTGGCGTCACAGAGCTTGAGCAGCTCCTCCGCGCCGTCCACCGACTGGGCGAAGGGCTTCTCCACCATCAGATGCGCGCCGCGCTCGGCGGCCGTGCGGCCCAAAGCGATATGGGACTCGGGGGGCGTGCAGATCACCGCGCCATCCACGCCATCGAGGGCGGCCTCGGCCGTGGCGGCGATCGTCGCGAAGGGAAAGTCCGTGGCCGCCGCGTCACGCTGGGCGGGAGCCGCATCGTACGCAGTGAGGGTCTCGGCACCCGCCACCCGGAAATTTCCGAGGTGGCGGCGGCCGATGGAGCCGAGGCCCAGGATGGCGATCTTCATTTCGTGGTCTCCAGAACGAGGCGCGGGGCCGGCGTGGGCGGCGGGTCCGCGGCATGCAGGCGGGTCCATTCCTTCTCGTACCGCTCGATGCGTCCGATGTCGCGCAGCACCATCAGCTCACGCAGCCCGTACAGCTCGACCGCGTTGAACTTCTTCGAGATGACGGCGGTGACGCGCGTGGCGTCGCCCAGGTCGAGGAGAAAGGCCTCGAGGTCTCCGTCGTACTGCTCGAGGATGCGCTGCTTGTTGGTGTAGTACCACTCGGTGCCGGGATACGGGGTGGCGAAGAAGGGCTTGACGTTGAGGCCGAGGCGATTCCACGCGCGGATATTGTCCTTGAGGCTGTCAAAGTCCTCGTCGGGGAAGCCCATCATCTGATTGGGAATGGGCCGGATGCCCGCCTCCAGCGTCCACTTGAGCGAGCGCTCGTTCGTCTCGGGGGTGGCACCCTTGCCGATGGTCTTCATCACGCGCGCGGAGAAGCTCTCATAGCCGTAGACCAGATGCGAGCAGCCGGCCTGCTTGATGGCCCGCAACACCTCGGGCGAGCAGAGCGTGGCATGGCTCGTGCCGCCCCAGTGGACGCCGGAGCACTGCTCGGACTCGTGGGGGACGCCGTCGCGCACGCACTGCGGCTGGAGCCCCTCCTCGATCCAGAGCCTCGCGATGTCCGTCAGCCACTTCTTGCCCGAGAACTGGTGCATCGTCATCAGGTTCTCGTCGAGGAAGCCGATGAAGTCGACGCCGAAGCGCTCGCGCGCGTACTTCACCAGATTGATGATGTAGCGGGGGCTGTGGTAGCGGATCTTCCGGTCATAGGTGAAGGCGACGTCGTTTTCGCCCTCCGCGTTCTCCTTGTGCTGCATGTCGCCGGCTATACCCAGATGAAAGCAGAAGCGGCAGATGAGCGAGCAGCCATAGCTGGCATTGATGTCGAGGCGGCGGCGCGCCAGCATGCCCTCCTCGGAGAAGAGCGCCATGCTGTTCTTGAAGTAGACCTCGAGGGGAAAGAGCTCCCAGGCCGGATAGGGCAGGCCGTCGAGGTCCATGAGGAGCGGCTGCTCGGGGTTGAGATGGGTCTTGCCCGAGGGGTCGCGCCAGATCAGCCCCGGGACGGCGGCCCAGTCGCGATTGCTCGCGTCCACCCGACGCAGGAGCTCCGGGAAGGAGATGAAGGCCTCGCCGACCACGCCGACGTCGATCTGAGGCAGGAAGCGCATGATGTCGTGCGGCATGCTGGTGAGAAAGCCGCCCCCCGCCGCCACGAGCGCCTGCGGCGCCAGCTCCTTGGCCATGGCCACGATGTGCTTGATCGAGCGGTAGGCGGTGGTGATGCCGCCCATGGCCACCACGTCCCAGCTATCCGCCTCGAGCACCTGCGCGATGACGGAGTCAGAGGCGCGCCACGCGTTGTGGTCGTAGACTTGGACCTGGTGGCCGTCTTGCACCGCGATGGCCGCGAGGAGCGCCATGCCGTAGGGCACGTGGCGCGGGTCGTCTTCCTCGCGCATCAGGGGATTGATGAAGAGCAGCTTAGCCACGCGCCGTCGCCTCGAGGAAGTGGTCGAGGGTGGCGGTGGTGATGCCGTCCCCGAAGAGGAGCCCGCCCTCGGTGCAGTTCACGGTCTGGCAGTCGGCGCCGCGGGCCATCTCGAGGAAGACGTCACGGAACCAGTGATAGGCCGGATCGCTGAACCACGTCTCGCCCGTGGCGGGATTCTCCGTGTGGATGAAGGCCTCGCGAAACCGGTCCCCCAGCAGGTCGACCAGCTCGGGATAGTACTGGGTCTTCTCGTACGGTGTTCCGGGCGCATAGCCCAGATCGATGCCGATGAGGCCGACGCGCGGCTTGCCGAGCACGGCGTGGGTCAGCACCCACGCCGCGGTGCCGACATTGCCGCCGCCGTTGAGGCACGGCAGTCCATTCATCTCCCACAGCCGGCGCGAGAGACTGCCGGGGGCGTCGTAGTCGTCGTACATGGGGTTCCACCAGTAGAGATCCATGCCCGCCTGCTCGCAACGCTCGACCACGGCCGGGGCCGCCGACGTGGCGGCGGCCACCTTGAGCTTGGGCCCGTGGGCGTCGACCAGCTCCACGAGCGCACGGTTGGCCGCGAGCTCGTCGCCGTGATGCGTCGGGTCCATCTCCTGACGGCGGAAGTAGTCGTCGCCGCGCGGAGCGGTCAGGGTCGGGTCGCCGAACCAGCGCACGATGCGCTCCGGGTGCGGATCCACGCTCACCACCACGTGCGGCGCCACGCCCGCTCGGAGGCAGGCGCCGAGGGCACCGTCGGCGGCGACGATGGTGCCGGCGAAGCGGGAAGCGCGCAGGCGCTCCAGGCTGCGCCGCCGGTAGAGACTCGGCCCCGCCCCCACCACGATGGCGGCGTCTCCCGAGCCGAGCGGCGTCTCGGCGAGCTCGAGGACGGAGCGGGCGATGCGGGAGCGGTTCGCCTCGGCATTGGCGAGACCGACCCCCGCCACGCGCTCGAAGGTGGCCGCCTCAAGCGCCTGCGCGATCTTTCGTCCCAGCTCCATCCGCCTTCGCCTTGTCGTCGTCTCCGTTCTCGCGAGTGGCTCGGCTCGCGGGCGGCTGCCCCTCGCCCCGCCACATCAGGCTCTTCTTGCTCACGAAGCAGATGCTGCCGCCCAGGCGGGACAGCGCCTTCTTCTCGAACTCGTCGGTCGAGTCGGCGGCGTCCGCCTTGTCCTCGATCGTGGCCTTCACCGTGTAGTTGCCCTTGAGGAACTCCGGCATGGCTCAGCTCCTTTTGGCGCCCCGGCCCGGTCCGTCGCTCGAATGCCCGTTCGCGGGAGTGGCCGGCCTTCTCAACGTGAGGAACTTCTGGGAAGGAATCCCCATCCGGCTCAGGGCGGCCAGATGCTGATCCGGCTTGTCGAAGGTGGCGATGACGATGCCGTCCACGTCGGCAGTGGGCAGCTCCGAGAGCGGCTGCACGGGCAGACCCAGGAACTGGCCGCCGCCGTCGCCGGCGAAGATGCCCACCGGCTCCAGCCCGAACTCCTTGAGGGTGAGATATGCAAGCTCGGCCGCCTCGCCCGCGCCACAGAGCGCGATGCGCTTCATCCCGTTCTGGCCCAGCTGGCCCATGGCCTCGCGCAGGTTGTCGCGGGTGCGCCGGAAGAGACTCAGCGAGTGCCCGATGTACTCGTAGGTCAGCCGCGCCTTCTGCCCCGCCCCCTTGGGCGTCAACACATAGCGGAGGCGCTTGCCCGCGTACGGCTTGGTGGGGAATTCCCGGATCTTGATGAAGCCCTTGCTGGCCAGGCGCTTCAGATAGAGGTTGGTCAGGCCCAGGGCCACGCCCAAGCGCTGGGCGAGAGCCCGCTGGGTGAGCGGCGTCCCTTCTTCGATGGCGGTGAGGATCTCGAGCTCGCGCTCGACGTGCCGTTCGATGGCCATGGCGTTCAATATATGAACACACACCGCCCCGCGAGGCAAGCTTTGAGAAAGCTCTGGCGGCGGGCTTTAGAAGTGGACGGGAAGGGCTCCCAGGCCACGCAGTGTCGCCGTCTGACGCCATTCCACCCGCTCGGCGGCCAAGGCCAGGTTGGGCAGCCGGCGCAGGAGCGTGCCGAAGGCAAGCTGTCCTTCGAGGCGAGCCAGCGGCGCGCCGAGACAGGAGTGCATGCCCCAGCCGAAGGCCAGATGGCGATTGTCCCGGCGGCCGAGATCGAGCCGTCGGGCTCGGGGAAATGGTCCGGGTCGCGATTGGCCGCGCCGAGGAGGCCCAGCACGAGGGAGCCGGCCGGGATCGTCCGATCCCCCAAGGTCACGTCCTCGTACACGAGGCGGCTCACCCGCTGCACCGGACTGTCATAGCGCAGGAGTTCCTCCACCGCGCTCTCGACGAGGGCGGGATCCTCGCGCAGGCGCCGCAGCTCCTCGGGATGGCGGAGGAGGGCCAGCACCCCGTTGCCGATGAGATTCGTGGTCGTCTCGTGCCCGGCGAGGAAGAGCAGCAGGCCGGTGGCCAGGAGCTCCTCGATGCTCAGGCGGTCGCCCGCCTCCTCGACGGCGATCATGGCGGACAGGAGATCGGCGCGCGGAGTCCGCCGCCGCTCCGCCACGAGGTCCTCGAAATAGGCGCCGATGGCGGCGCCCGCGGCATTGCCTCGTGCGATGATGTCGGGATCGGGCAGGACGATGGCGTCGAGGCTCCGGGCGATGTCGAAGGACCACTGCCGGAAGAGCGCGCGATCCCGTGCGGGCACGCCCAGCATCTCGTTGATGACGCTCACCGGAAGGGGATAGGCGAAGTCCGCGATCAGATCTGCTTCCCCGCGATCGACTATCGCATCCAGCAATCCGTCCATGATGCTTTGGATCTGCCCGTGGAGACCTTCGATGGCCCGGGGGGTGAAGGCCCGGCTCACGAGGGTACGCAGTCGCGTGTGATCGGGAGGGTCCTGAAGCAGCATGGTATTGGTGAAGCCCGAGTGGCCGAAACGTGCGGAGATGATCTCTCCGAAGCCGCGCCGGCCGAAGCGCGGATCGCGGAGAAACAGGGCCACGTCGTCGTAGCGGGTCAGCACCCACATACCCATCGGGCTCTGGTGCACGGGATCCTCGGTTCTCAGCCGGCGGTAGAGAGGATACGGATCGTCGATGACTTCGGGGAGGATGGGGTTAAACTGTACAGGCTCGCGGGTGTCCATCATGGAGCCTTCGAGGAATCCCCTTTGGTGAGGAAGGCGAGGAATCCTCGCGGGTCGACGAGGTCGCGCGTATAGCGCAGGTTGTCTCCTGTCCCGGCATGGGTCTGCCAGAGAAATCCACTGTAGGCGGCGAGCGCAACGGCCATGCCCCCCCCGATTGCCACGGGCGCCGGGACACTGGCCGCCGAAAGGCTCGCGCGAACCGCCTCGTTGACGGCAATCAGAAGCGCGAAGCCGCCCAGATAGGCCCCGGTAAACCATTGAAAGCCGATGCCGGCGAGCTCTCGCGTCCAGCGGATGAAGACCCAGCACGGGAAGAGCACGAGGAGCAGGCGCACTGCCGCCGCCCCTGTGCCGCCCCAGACGGGGACGAGCACCACCATCGCAACCAGATAGACGGCCAGCCTCACGAAGACGACCGGCACCAGTCGCGCGTGCTGGTCCATGGCGTAGAGGATGAACTGATAGGGATTGAACGCCGCCTGGGCGAGGGCTGCCAGCACGAAGATCATGAGCGGATGGACGGCGGAGAAAAATTGCTCGCCGTAGATGAGCGTGACGATGGGCTGGCGCAAGGCCCAGAGCCCAAAAGCCGCGAGCACCGCCACGAAGAGGAGCCGATCCATCGCGGAGGCGAACACTCGCCGGGTCTCGGCCGCCATCTCGCCCCCCGGAGCGGCGAAAAGCCGGGAGAGCCTCGAGAGAAGGAGCTGGAAGGGATACGCGTTGATCGTCCCCAGTACTTCCCAGAGGGCTCGCGCCGCCTGATAGTAGCCCGCCGCCGTCAGGCCCGCCCAGCGCGCCACGAGTATCCGGTCGAGCGAATCCTGGAGTACGCCGATGGGGCTCGTGATGAGGAGGGGGCGCGCGTAGCGCCAGTAGGACTTGAGGGTCGCGCGATCGGGGCGGCGAAGCGTGATCCCGCGCCGCCCAATGAGGATGTACGCGCCGACGAGGATCTCCGCGAATCCCTCCACGAGGAACGCGGCGGCCACCCACCGGATGTCCGGCGCCCACACGAGCACGGCGGCCGTGGCAGCGAGGCGCAGCCCTTTGCCCGCCATCTGCATGGAGGCGTGCGCGACAGCCCACTCGCGCCCCACGAAGGCCACGCTCAGGCTCGTCGAGATGTTCACCAGGAGCTGGGCGACCAGTACGAAGAGCACGACGGATAGAGGAACGCCCGCGGGGATCACCAGCGATCCCCAGCGTGACGCCGTCAGCAGCAGCACAAGGGCCGTGGCCTGTATGACGAGCTGGAGCGCGGCCATGGTCCCGACGCAGCGCCCAAGGTCCGCACCCTCCGCCACACGCTTCTGGTGCGCCTGCGCAAAGCCGGGCAAGAGGAGCGCGGTCAGCACACCGACCAGGCCCACGCTGAAGCCCAGGATACCGAGAGCCTCGGGCCCGAGGCGCCGAGCGACGAGGATGGTGGTGAGGGCGCCGAAGCCGCTCGCCACCGAAGTGCCGGCGAAGAGCACGACGGACTTTCTTCCAAGATCGCCCCCGGCGCTCACGTCGCCGATTCTATCCGAAGGTGCGGAGCTTTCCCTCGAAGTCTTGACAGCCGCGAGATTCGCAGGATACGGTGACGCAGCATGAATCTCTACGATGACTTTCAGCCCGACCTGCCGTCCCTCTTGAAGCAACAGGACGCGAAGCTCCCGATGGCCGATCCCACCGCCTGCAGCGGAGAGGGGCTCGGTGCCTTCGGCGGAATCATGAGCCGGCTCCGTCTGTACGCGCTCGGCGCGCTCGTCAGCCTCGGCCTACAGCGGCGCCTGGTCTATGCGAATCTTCGCCTCTGCTGGTTCCACGAGTTCCAGCGCTACTGGGTGGAGGAGCTGGGCAACCGGCCTCTCCACCCTCATGACTTCTACTTCCTCGCCGGTGTCTATCGCCAGCGACTCCAGACGATCTATTTCGAGCACATCGAGAACGCGGCGCTCGCCTCCGATGACAAGCACCTCGAGGCGTGGCGGGACCCTCGCACCGTGCACCATCTCTTCGCCCATACATTCCGTCTCGCGCTGTCTCCGCTCCGCGTGCACCCGTTCATTCGTTGGATTTCACGTGGCAGTCGCGTCGTCGAGTACGGCTGCGGCGCCGCCCCCATGCTGACGGGCCTGGCCCGGCACTACCGCCACCTGAACCTCCAGCTCGTGGGCGCCGACATCCCGCACCTGCTCTTCCACTACGCGAGGTGGAAGTTCCGGCATGACCGCTTCGTGACCATGGTCCCAATCGCCCCGGACGACGACGCGCCCCTCGCGGGCCTCTTCGACGCCGTTCTCTGCCTCGAGACTTTCGAGCACTTGCCGCGGCCCCTGGCCGTGGCGCAGCATTTCCATCGTGTTCTGAAGCCGGGCGGCCATCTCGTCTTCGACTACATTCGCTCCAACGCCACCGGCCTCGATACGGCGGCCGCTCTTCGCGACCGCATACCTACCATCGAGTTCATCTTGGGGAACTTCGACGTCGTCCAGGGACGCGTCACCGCGGACGGTGCCCACGTCGAGCCCGCCGTCCTCCGGAAGCGCTAAATTCCCGATGTCGACACGCTTCTGGCCGTGGCTGGCCCCCGCGGGAGCGCTCTTCCTCCTCCAGGGCGTCCGAATGGCATGGCAGATGCCTACATGGCCCGACGAGAGCGCCTACCTCCATCTCGGCTACCTCGCCGCCACGCACCGGATCACTCTGTTTCAGGACGAGATGCTGGGCTCGCGTATGCCACTGCCGTTCTACGTCATCGGCATGTCTCAGGTCCTGTGGGGCAGAGACCTCTTCACCGCGCGTCTGTTCTCCCTGGCCTTCGGTCTGGTGGCGCTCCTCCTCGTCGCGATTATCGCCCGGCGCGTGGGCGGAAATCTTGCGGGGATACTCGGGGCGCTCTTCCTCGCCAGCAACGGCGTCCTCGTCGGGTATTTCGCCACCGCGACCTACCATGCACTCTCCGCGGCCATCCTCATGCTCGGCCTTACCTTCATCGTGGGGGTTCAGAAGCGCTCGGCGAACGTCGTGGGGGTCGCCATCCTGTCGGTGCTTTTCCTCGTGCGCACGAACTTGTGGACCATTCCGCCGGCCGTCGTGGTCGCCCTGGCCCTCCAAGCTCGCAGTGTCCCGTATGCCATCACCCTCATCGCGACCGCTCTGATCGTTCCCGTCACTTTCTTCGCCTCGGACATACACCATCTGAAGGTACTGGCCTATGTGCCGGTGATCGGCGGTTGGGTTCGCCCCTTGGGCTTCCAGTCGACCCTAGAGCTGACCGCCTTTGACGCACAGATCCGCGGGAACTGGCGGATGGCCATAGTTCGAACCATTCGAATGTACGAAACGTGGTTCGCCGCTGCCGCGGTCCTCTGCGTCGCTCAGCTCACGGGCGTCCGGTCGAGGGCATCCGAGCCCGCCGGTCGCAACTGCGACGCTACCGTGGCCCTGCTCGCCTTGTTCATCTACGTGGCGTTGAGCCAAGTCGTCGTCTTTGCCAATCGCCTCCCTCAATTCCCCGCCTATTTTCCGTCCTGGGCACCGCTGGCGGCGGTTCTGCTGGGTATCGGCTTTGCCCGATTGCTCGGAGATCCGCATCAAGCTCCCTGGAGACGCCGTCTCGTTCTGAGCACCGTGGTTCTCGTCGTTCTCTATCCGGCCATTGTCGTTCGCCATCCGCTGCTCCCCGTACCGCCCGTCCATCCATCGGCGATGGTGCAGCTCCGGCTCGCGGCCAGGCACTTCGAGCGCCTCATACCCCCAGGCTCCCGGGTCTTCCTGTGGGGCAACTCGCTCCCGTTGTACCTGGCCAAGTGCGATCCCTATCTCCAGCAGATCTACTCGGATGAGCTTCTGGCCGCGGTGGAGGATACGGAGGCCATCCGGCGAAATGGCCTGTGGGGCATGAGGGACATCGAGCGATGGCTGTCCACAGACGCGGGGTACGTGGTCCTGGACCCGCGGCTGCTCGAGACGGGCCTGGCCACGCGCGGCCAACAGATCCGACTCATACGCAGCCTTCTCGGCGGGCCTCGAGCTTCTGGCTCCGGGTCAGGATCACGAATGGCGGCGCGGAAGCCCTGCGCCCATGCAACACGGCAGAGGACGCGCCGCCGCCCGACACGCCATGCTTTGCCGTCGCCTACCGACGCGACAAGCGCCCGCCCCAGCTCAGGTTCTCCCGAGTGGAGACAGCACCCGTCCTCGCGCAGGGCGGCTTCGTGCCACCGGGAGAGACCATGGAGCGTCTCGTCCGTATTCCTACCGCCTCGAAGGGGAGAGAGCAGAGCATCTTCGTCTACTTGGTCACCGGTGCGGGTGGGCGCTTCGAGTGGACCGAGGTCCCGCTCCGACTCCGCCTCGGGCCCGCTCCCACCTCCGTCAGGCGTACGGTGTGGCTCGCGTGGTCGCTCCTGGGTTTGTATCTCGTGCTCACCGGCTGGCTCATCAGCAGGGTGACGCGACCGCGGAGCGCATCGAAGGCGTGATTTTCATCCTCTCGCTGATCCCCCTCGCTCTCGGTTACCTCCTCGTGAATCGAGTCCTCGGAGAGCGCGAGGGCCATCTGTGCATCCCGCTCTCCTACGCCCTCGGCTTGTCATGCTTCCTTTTCGGAGTCAACGCCTTCTTCCATGTGCTGACGCTACGGGGCGCGGTCCTCGCTACCCTCGGCCTCATGGCGCTGGCTGCCGTCGTGCTCTGGCCCCTCAAGGCGCGGCGGCCTGTCTGGCTCCGGCTCGGTCGGCTCGAGGCGGCCCTCCTGATCGCGCTCACGTTGACCGCTTTCTTCCGCGCGCTCTTCTGGCAGATGAAGCATTCCGACGACGATTTCTGGGCCCATGCCTCACTGATGGCGCTCTACCTGCGCGACATCTATCCCCCCCGGAATCCGTTCTACCCGGATCAGCCCTACCTGGGCCATTACGGCCGCGACCTCAGCCTCTCCGCGCTCTCCGTGCTCTGGGGGGAGCGGTTCTTCGCCGTCCAGTACGTCGTGACTGCCCTCAATCACTCGATGACCGTGCTCCTTGCCTACTTCGCTTCGCGCCGCTTCCTGCGCAGCACGAGGCAGGCGCTGCTCGCGGTCATTCTTGCCTTCGTGGGCCTCAACCCCTTTCGCCATCGGAGTCTGCTCGACGTCTTCACCAACAACAATACGTTCGTTCATCTGCTCCTTTTCCTCAACGCCTATCTCTTCCTCCTCGCCCTCCGCCGGCCGCGGGTGGGGACGGCGATGCTGAGCGCGCTCTGCCTCGCCACGTACAGCATCGTCTACACCACGCACCACGGTGTCCTGCTCGTGGCCTTCCCGCTCCTGGCCGCCGCCCTGATCATGTGGAGCAGGCATGGGCGGGCTCTCCGGGCCGTGACCGCCGCCGCCATCCTGATCGGTTCCCTCGGGATCAGCCTCGTTCACGGCGGTACACTCTCGGACGTCGGCCATCGCTACCTCTTCAGCGCAAAGCCGCGCGTCGACGCTCCGCGGGAAGAGGCCTTCCTCAATCAGCAGGTCGACATTCAATTTCCCAAAAGGAGAATCGGCTTCACGGCGTTCGACGGCACCCCCTTCTCGCTGTTCAGTCTTCGATTCCTCGAGGAGGCCGGTCTCGCCGTCGCGTTCCTCCCCGCGACCCTGGTGATCCTTTTCTGCACGCGTCGATACTGGGCGCTCCTGTTGGCCCTCATCGCCGTGGTGGCCGTGATCACGCCGGCGACCGTGCGCTTCGGTCTCTATGAGAACGATACCTATCGCTTCCTCTTCCTGGGGGGGCTCGGTTCAGCGATGGCGCTCGGAGCCGTACTCGGCATGGGGCTCGATCGACTCGCGTCGAACCATGGAGTGCTGCCATGGGCTCGGGCCATCCTCGCGATATTTCTCGTGTTCACCTGCTTTGGCTCTGTAGTGGGCACGGTGACCGCGTTCGCCGACGTCGCGCGCCGGGCCGAACTGTATCCGTGGAGCGCCGCAGAGTGGGCGTGCAATGGTATCCACCGAGATGCCTGCGATCCCCTGGACGTGCGGGCGGCGATCGCCATGCGCCCGATGATCCGCGCGGGGGAGTCGATTCTCACGAACATCCACGATGACCATGACCGGGAGTTCATCGCTCACGGCGTCATCAGCGCCTTCGCGCGGGCCTTCGTGAGCGGACACGGCATCCGCGTCGTGAGAGACTCTGCCGCGGCCACGGGGCGTGATATCCGCGAGCAGGCGGGGTATCGAGCCATTGCCTTCTGGTCCACTCGTGCATCGCGAAGAGGATGCGGCACGCGGGGCCGTCCGCGACGTGTACCGCGTCGAGCACCCGAAGCACGTCGAGACTCCGCCGCTGACTGCCGCGGTCACGGTCGTGGCGGTCGAATTCCCCTCTCAGATGGGGAGAGCCTGGTTCGCGGAGATTCCCTTCGCCGTCACGGTTCGGGACCCGGCCTTCAGCGGAAAGATGCGTATCGGCACACGCGTTAGCGCGGGAGCCCAGATCGTGAATGCCGGTGACCGAGTGGCGGGCGTCGTGGAGCTGGCCCCGGCCGGACTCGGCCGCTGGAGCGGAAAGTTCCCCTTCGTGTCGCCCTTCGAGCCAGGCGAATACGATGTGGAAATTACTGCCGGGCCTGCTGAGACGCCACTGCCCGGTCCCGACGGAAACCCGGTCAGGCTCAAGCTCAAGGTGATGTAGGGCCCGGTTATACTCGGCAGAATGAGACATACCGTCCGCCTCCTCCTGGTTGTCACGCTGCTGGCGCTCCCCCTCTCATCCCAAGCCGCTGATTCCTCGCCCGTCGAGCTCACCGTCCTGACCGCACCCAAGGAGGTCCCCGGCTTCTCCAGCTTCTACGTCCGCCTCCGGCTCGTGAATACCGGCTCTCGCCCCCTCCGCGGCTGTCTCATCGAGCTGAGCCGTCTGGTCTCCACGGAGCCCTGCGTCTTCCTCGGCTATCGCTTCTGGAAACCCCCCACCCGCTTCAAGGTCGACAGCGTCGATCCCCTCCCGTTCCTCCAGCACTCAGACATTCTCGGTCCCGGCGAGCGCCTCGAGCGCAGTGTGCGCCTGGTCAGCCCACGCCAGGGCCGCACCGGCACCCTGCACCTCTACGCCGTCAGCGGCCGCCCCGACGCGCTCACGTGGGTCCACCAGCCCGTCCCCATCACCGTCGGCCCCGCCCCCTTCGAGGTCCGCCGGCGGGAGATCGTCACCCTCGCCTTGGTTGGTGTGTACGTGCTCGGTGTCGCCTGGGCCCTGCTCCGGCTCGCCTTGGCCCTCTCTCGCGCCTGGAGACGCCCGTGTTCCTCCTAACCCTCATCCCCCTCGTCTGGGGCTACCTCCTCGCTGCCCGCCTCCTGCGCGAGTCGCAGCGCTGGCTCCGCTGGAGCCTCGCCTATGCCCTCGGCCTGCTGTCCTTCCTCGCCGGGGTCAATGCCCTCTTCCACTTTCTGCCCCTTCGCCCCGCCGTCTATCTCAGCTTGGTCCTGCTCGTGCTGGGATCGGCCCTGCTACTCCGTCTCCCCGGTCTGCGGACCCCCCCCTCGCCTCTCGGCCGTGTCGAAGGCCCCATCCTCGCCCTCCTCGCCCTCACCGCCTTCTTTGAAGCCCTCTTCTGGCAAATGCAGTGGTCTGACGATGACTACTTCCTCCACGCGCCTCTCATGGCACTGGCGCTGCGGGACGTCTTTCCCACCCAGAACCCTTTCCTTCCGGACCTCCCGCTGATCGGCCACTATGGACGAGATCTCGCGATCGCAGCGCTCAGCGTCCTGTTCGGCGAGCACTTCCTGGCCGTCCAGTACTTTGTCACCGCGGCCAACCAGGCCGCCGCCGTCCTCGTCGTCCATGGCACGGCGCGGCGCTTTCTCCGCAGCCCCACCCAGGCTCTCTGGGCGGTACTCTTCGCCTTCGCCGGCGTCAACTACGGCAGCCGCAGAGGCTTGATTGAAACCTTTCAGAACAACAACTCGTTCGCCTTCCTCTTCCTCTTCGTCAGCCTCTACCTCCTCCTTACCGCCTTCACGCGCCGCTCCGTCACCGTGACCGTCCTCGCCGGGCTGGCCTTCGGCACCTTCGCGCTCATCTATGAGACCTCCTACGGCCTGCTCGCCATCGCCTTCGCCGCCTTCCCCTTCGTGCTCTGCGCCCTGCGGCGGCGCTGGCGGCTCCGGTACTTCACGGTCACTGCGGGACTCCTGCTCCTCTCAGTCGCCCTCGCCCTCGTCCAGGGAGGTACGCTCACCGAGCTGCCCAGACGGTACCTCGCCGGTGAGAAGGCCGATATTGCAAAGAGCGTGGACGAGCGTCGTATGACACACGAGGTCCGCATACGCATCCCCAAACCGGGCTTCACCATCACGTCCCCCTTCACCGCGGAAGAGTATCCGCTCTGGAGCTGGCGCCTCGAAGAGGATGGGGGAATGTTCATCAGCGTGCTGCCTCTCACGGCGCTCCTGATGCTCTGGCTGCGCAAGCCGTGGGGCATCTTGATCGGCGGTCTCTCCGTGGTCGCGATCCTCATTCCGGCAGGTATTGACTTCCCCGGCCTCAATTCAGAGTCACTCCGCTTCGTGCTGGTGGGCGGCGTGGGGGCTGCCATGCTCTTCGGCGTCGCCTCGGGAATGACCTGGGACGTCGTCCGTCGGCGCGGGCCGTGGACGCGCTGGATCGTAGCCGTGGGCTTGGCGGGCGTTGCCGCCCTGTCTTTCTGGCCGTCGGCCAAGTTCGGATTCCGCGTGATCAAGAATACTGCGCAATACCCCCGGGATCACTATCTGGTCGGTGAAGAATGGGGATGCTCGCCCGTGCAACCGCGCCGGCCCTGCGAGCCGATCGACGTCTCCGCGGCCGTCGCGCTCCGGTCAATCGTCCAAAAAGGTGATCGGGTCCTGGCCGACTTCCGAGGCGACTATGTAACTAGCGTCATGCAAGCAGAGGCAACCTTCATGACGTTTGCCAGAGCGTTCCTTGCCGGCCCTGGCGTCAGGGCTCTCCGAGACGGCACGCATTCTCAGGATTCTCCCTCCTGGGAGGGCGAAGGATTCCGAGCCCGGGTCTTCCTCGAGACGGGGGAGGCCAGCGTCCTGGACGACTTGGGTGTCCACTACGTGTACCTGAATCCCGAAAAGCTCGCACTTGACGTCTACCGCCGGATTCAGGAGAACCCACGGCTTGAGCGCGTGCTGCATCTCGAGACAGCGGATGGGGCGGCCGTTCGGGAAGCCTATCGGCTCAAGCTGGCTCAGGCCACTCCAGTCTGGATCCCGCCCCAAGCTTTCCGAGTGGTCTCGGCCGAGCCGCCGGCCCGTTTGGAGGCTCGTCGCGCCTACCAGGTCCCACTCGTGCTCTCCGGCCAAGTCGAACCAAGCGATGGGGCGCTCCGAGTGTCGTATGACATCCGCTTCCCGGACGATCGGCTCGTCACGCAGAATGACGAAGTCCGGCTCCCGGTCAGCCTCCATCCTGCTGGCCCAGGGCGATGGATCGGCACGCTCTGGCTCGCGACGCCGTGGGAGGCGGGCGAGTACAACGTCCGGCTCTACGGATGGGACGGCGACACACGGTTGCCCCTGCAACGCGCTGACGGCCAACCGGCCGTCCTCCGCGTGAGGGTGGACGAGTAGTGGACCTGGTTGGCGGCACGGCGATTGCTGTCGCCGTGCTGCTAGCACTCCCCCTCTCGTCCCAGGCCACTGATCCTCCGCCCCTCGAGCTGACCGTCCTGACAACGCCCAAGCAGGTCCCCGGCTTCTCCACCTTCTACGTCCGCCTCCGGCTCGCAAATACCAGCTCTCGCTGGCTCGCCCTGGGTCTCTCTCGCGCCTGGAGGCGCCCGTGTTCCTCCTAACCCTCATCCCCCTCGCCTGGGGCTACCTCCTCGCTACCCGCCTCCTGCGCGAGTCGCAGCGCTGGCTCCGCTGGAGCCTCGCCTATGCCCTCGGCCTGCTGTCCTTCCTCGCCGGGGTCAATGCCCTCTTTCACTTTCTGCCCCTCCGCCCCTCCGTCTATCTGACCCTCGCCCTCCTCGCCGCCGGCTCGGCGCTCCTCCTCACAACTGCGCCACTTCGCACGGCCAGCCGCCCCCTCGGCCCCTTCGCTGGCCCCATCCTGGCCATCCTGGCCCTCACGGCCTTCTTCGAAGCCCTCTTCTGGCAAATGCAGTGGTCCGACGATGATTTCTACGGCCATGCACCCCTCATGGCGCTCTTTCTCCGTAACGTCTTCCCTCCGCAAAATCCCTATTTCCCGACGCTGCCGTTTGGTCACTATGGGCGCGACCTGGCGATCGCGGCCCTCAGCGTCCTGGTCGGCGAGCGCTTCCTGGCCGTCCAGTACTTTGTCACCGCCGCCAATCAGGCCGCCGCCGTCTTCATCGTCCACGGCACCGCGCGGCGCTTCCTCCGCAGCCAGAGCCAGGCCCTCTGGGCGGTGCTCTTCGCCTTTGCGGGCGTGAATTTCGTTGGTCGACGAGGGCTGCTTGAAACGTTTCAGAACAACAACGCCTTCGCCTTCTTGTTCCTCTTCGTCAGCCTCTACCTTTTCCTCACCGCCCTCACGCGCCGCTCCGTCACCCTGACCATCCTGAGTGGACTGGCTTTCGGCACCTTCGCTCTCATCTACGAAACCTCCTACGGCCTCCTCGTCATCGCCTTCGCCGCCTTCCCCGTCGTGCTCTGCGCCCTGCGACGGCGCTGGCGGCTCCAGTACTTTACGATCACCGCGGGGATCCTGCTCCTTTCGGCTGTCCTCGCCCTGGTCCAGGGAGGTACGCTCTCGGAACTGGCCAAGCGACGCGTCTCCGGGCGAAGCGCCGAAATTGCCCAGAGCGCTGAAGAGCGTCACGGCGCTCACGATCCGAGGATTCGGATCCCCAAGCCGGGCTTTACCATCACTGCCGGGCTTACGGGAGAGGAGCATCCGCTCTGGAGCTGGCACATCGTGGAGGGCGCTGGGGCCTTCGTACCCCTTCTGCCGCTCACGGCATTCCTCATGGGGTGGCGGCGGAAACCTTGGGGCCTTCTAGTCGGCAGTCTCTCCGCGGCGGCCGTCCTGGTCCCAGCAGGCGTGGATTTCGGAAGCCTCAATTCCGAATCTCTTCGTTTCCTAATCGTGGGAGGGGTCGGGGCCGCCATGCTCTTCGGCGTCAGCTTGGGAATTGCATGGGATCTGGCGAGCCGACGCGGCCAGTGGACACGGTGGGTCGTGGTCGCGGGACTGGTCTGCGTAGCCGGTGTGGCATTTTGGCCCTCGACCAGAGTCGCTTTCGAGGTGATTAGGCGTGCAGTGCGATACCCTCGAGAACATTACTTGGTTGCCGAGGAGTGGGGATGCGCAAGGGCACTGAGAGGGCGATATTGCGAGCCGATCGACGTCTCTGCTGCCGTTTTGCTCCGCCCGGTAATCCGAAAGGGTGAGCGCGTCTTGGTGGACTTCAGGCACGACGATGCCGCCATCCTGATGTCCGCTCAGGGTATCTTCAGCACCATCGCCAGGGCTGCGCTTGCGGGCGCCACGCTAAGGGCCCTCCCTGAGGGCAACGTGTCGCGGATGGTCCCCTTCGTCGATGGGGAAGGCTTCCGGGCTCGTGCGTTCTTCGCGACCGGGGAGGTCGGCCTGCTCGACGATTTGGGCGCGAGTTACGTGTACCTGAACCCGGAGGCCGCTGCACCAGACGTTTACCGCCGGATCCAGCAGGATCCACGGCTGGAGCGCGTCCTGCATCTCGAGTGGCCGGGAGGGGGCGCTGTCCGGGAGGCCTATCGGGTCAAGCCGGCCATGACTGCCCTCGCATCGATCGCTCCGGAGGGGCTCTCCGTAATATCAGTGGAGCCGCCCCCGCGCATGTTGGCGGGTCGTGTCTATCCAGTCCGCCTTGTACTGTCCGGAACAGGCAGACAGGGGCGAACAGCCGTGCGGTTGTCCTATGAGATCCGCCATCCGGACGGCAAGCTTGAAACATGGACGGACGAAGTCCGGCTCCCAGTTGACCTCCAGCCCGCAGGTCCGGACCACTGGATCGGGACGTTGTGGCTCGCAACTCCTTTGGAGATGGGCGATCACGATGTGTCCATCTACGGCTGGGACGGAAACATGCGGGTGCCCCTTCGTGGCGCTGGCGGCCGTCCGGTCGTCATTCGCGTGAGAGTGGAGTAGGACAAAATCTCAATCAGTTCGTCCGTTACGTACCGAGCGCGCCGCCGAGCGCTACCGCGAAGATCTTGCGGAGCATTTTGGTTAGTCGTTTAAGAACCCTTCTCGACCAGTGGTCGCTATACGGCGACCGCGTACATTGGAACCCCTCACAGCACGTCATGGCTCGTCTCGCCAATATGGTTCGCCTGGTACGGTCCAAAGAACGCGGGAGGGAAGCCATAGCGGCCTCCTATGAGATTCGCGAACCAAACGGCCGGTCTGCGACAGGCGACGACCATTTCGCCTAGAAGTCATTTCAAAACCCAAACAAGACCTCGTCAGCCTGCTCGGAAGCCCATAAAGCAAGGGTTTTCGACCCGCGGATCGTTCTGGGCCGAGGCTTTGAAATGAGTTCTAGAGGACCACGCTATCCTGCTAAGCGAATCAAGACTCTACGCGTGAACGGTGATATCGAAAGTATTTGAAGAGGGGGATTGAAAGCTTCAGAATCTCCTCCTCCAGGAAGAACGGCTCGCTCACCTGTCAGTTTTCTGAATCATTCCGCCGGCCGGTTTTCAGATTCATGCCGCCAGCCCACGGACGCGTCCGGTTCGTGTTTACGCCATCACGAGGCTCTGGGCAAGGCCGCTGTGCACGTGACGACCTGGAGGGCGAGGGCCTGAGCGCCCCCAGGCGCCGCGATCTGGTGCGAGGCCATAGCCGACTATCCCCCTGCGG
>WNFP01001415.1_pt1 | contig 18990 bp, 17 predicted proteins | sample 5400201 | NCBI WGS metagenome assembly WNFP01 (sample SAMN13153355, study PRJNA577476) | soil metagenome | isolation source: 115 cm saprolite under Madrone tree | place: USA:California | collected 2016-06-14 | reverse complement strand
TCTCATACGGACAATAAGGCCGCGTTCGTTCGCGAGCATTGTGGACCCAGCGAACCAGATAATCGTAGTTGTCTTTTTCGCCGACGCGCGTGAGATTGGCCGCGAACGTACCACCCTGGAGTTGGTCGCCTTCTCCAATTGAGTGGCACGCGAGACAACCTCGGGTGTCAAGCAACTCTTTGCCATGCCCGGCGCTGCCGGGCTTGTGCGTAGGCAAAGGATCCGCGAGCGCGGATTGCCACAAGTACGCGGAAATGGATTGGATCTGCTCATCGTTGAAACGGAAATCGGGCATTTTGGTTGTGTGGCGCGGAAGGCGCTGGGCTTTTTCAGCCAGATGGGAATCCAATTCTGGTTCAGCTTGAGGCGAATGTCCTTGAGATTGGGGCCGACTTTCTTCATGTCCTGCAGGAGACTCTTGGTGGTGCGGTCGAGCTGGACGATCCGCAAGTCGAGTTTGCTGTTGGTGACTTTTAGTGCCACGGCGCGATCGTTGAGGCGATTGGCTTCTTGGTTGGACTCAGCGCTGTCGGCCTGCTTCATCAAGTAATTGGCTTGCTTGAGGTTGTCTTTTTTCTCCTGCTCGATGAGCTTGATTTGCTGAGCGATGGATAGCAGATCTTCGGGCTCTTTGTCGTAGCCTTCATAGCGATGGCAACCCACGCAACCGCGCTGGCGGTAGAGATCCTTGCCATCGGAAAGAGTCCAACCAACGTCGTTGCTGACCAGCACCATGTCTGCCGCGTGGCAAGTTTGGCAGCCGGCTTCCATATTTCCCCTGGGGAAGAGCGGCCAGAGCCAGTGCTCGTAATTGCCATGAGCTTTTTCGACGCTGGTGGTGGCGCGGCCATTGCCCTGGTGACATGGTGAACAGCCGAATTTGTCCGGGTCATGCGTCTTCAGCAAATCGGGTTCGGGATGGCTGGTGAACGCGCGAGCGTAGTCGTCGGGCTTATTGCCCTTGAGGGACATAGCCGCGGCGGTGAGTTTGACGGGCTCGCGAATGCCCATGTGGCAGGACTCGCAGCGGTCCACGATGTTGGCTTCGGGGACGTTGATCTGTAGGATTTTCGGTTCCCACGCTTCCGTCTTGTCCTGCAAGCCGGCAAGTTGCGAAGGGGTGAGATTGACCATGTGCTCGGAGACGTAGGCGTCGAGCTTTTCCTTTTGTTCGTTGACGGGCTTGATGAGTTCGCCGAGCTCTGCGCTGAGGCTGGTGCGTTCGTTCTTTAGCGCATTGTAGGTTTCTTCGAGCTGCGGGAAATTGTATTTCTGCTTGCTGCCGTCGGGATATTCGACGGACGTGATTTCCTGTTTGTACTCGTCGAGATTTCGCTGTTTGCGTTGCTTCGCGGAGCTGCTGGTTTCCGTCTCGATGTCGTAGGTGGAGGCGTTGACATAGGCGCGGCGGTCGGTGAAAACGTTCTGTACCGCCAGGATCTTGGGGCCGAGGTCGCGCAACTTTTCGTTGATTTCCTTGATGCGCGGTGCGGCGCTCTGGTTGGCCTGCTCAAAGGACAATTTAATAGCTTGGTATTCGGGGGCGACCTCGACATCTTTTTGCGAGGCGCTGGACTGCGAACGCGCGGTCTTTAGAAACGCCGAGTAGCGAGTTTTCCATTCCTGCTGGAAGGCTTTCCACGGGCGTTGGCCGAAATCTTCGTCCCACAGGGCCCAGAACAACGTGGCCATAAGGATGACCACCGCGATGACGTAATGCGGCGCGAGCGATTTGCTTACGATCGGGTCGTCATCGGGAATGGGCTTATCGGGCACCAGTTCCTCCTAGACGTTGAACCATGGGGTGATCCAGACATATTTGATGTGGAACATGAGGCGCAGGAGCATCTTGATGGGCAGGCCGATCATGGTGAGGAAAAAAACCATCAAGATGGAGTATTGCAGCAGGCTCTTGCGCTGATAATTCTTGGCATTATAGCGGCGATACAGCGCATGCACGAGAAAACCGCCAATGGCGAAGAATCCGCCGACAACCGCGGCGCCGAAGATGGCTTTGCCGAGGTTGGAGGTGATGCCGAAAAGATCCGGCAAATCGCGATTGACCTCGTAGATGAGGCGGTTGTGATCCCAGGTTTGCCCGGGCCAGAACCATTGCCAGCCTGGACCTCGAATGAAGGTGCCGATCGTAATCATCGATACCCAGAGAACAATGAAGCCGAAGAGGAACGTGCCGATTTCGAATTTGCGCTGCTTCCAGGTGTAATAGCCGGCGCCGAGCGGGTTGGTATCAATATAAGGGATCACCATCAGGCCGAAGATGATGAGCGTGGGCATGACCACGCCGGCAATCCACGGGTCGAAGTAGACCAGCATTTCCTGCAGGCCGAGGAAATACCACGGGGCCTTGGCGGGGTTCATCGTGAGGTTGGGGTTGGCAGGCTCCTCCAACGGTGCGTTCAGTGTGATGGACCACACCATCAGAATGATGGTGACGATGATGGCGGCGAGAAATTCCACACGAAGAAGAAACGGCCAGACATGAACTTCTTTTTGCCAGCCGGGCTTGAAGGGCCACGCTTTGCGGTGGTGCGTCTTGGCTAAGGCGGCGTCGCCTTCCAGTTGCTCGATGAGCAAATCGTTGGCATGCGCCTGGCGCCAAGCGAGAAAGATATAGAACGCGAGTAGGGGAATGAGGGCGATGATCGGCACATTGTCCGGCGCGGACATGATTTCCCAAAGTTGGCGCCAATCCATGGCTATTTCCTCGGCTCCTTGATCTCAGATTCGAGCACCACTGCGTTCGGGCCAGAAATTCCTCCGTCCTTACGCACACGCCAGAAATGCACCATCATGAAGATCAAGGCGATGATGGGAATTCCGATGCAATGCCAAATATAGGAGCGGAGGAGCGCATTGGCGTCCACGATGGAGCCGCCGAGCAGGCCAAAGCGAACGTCGTTGTAAGGAGTCATCCCCATTTGCGCGCCGAAGGGGCCTTCGTGGCCGAGAAGAGGCGTGGCGCGCGCCATATTGGTGCCCACGGTGACGGCCCAGAAGCCGAGTTGATCATCGGGCAGCAGATAGCCGGTGAAGGAAAGCAGCAGCGTCAGCACCAAGAGGATGACGCCTACGTTCCAATTGAACTCGCGCGGCTTTTTGTACGAGCCGGTGAGAAACACGCGAAACATGTGGAGTTCGACGGCGATGACCATCAGGTGCGCCGCCCAGCGGTGCATGTTGCGGAGCAGCTTGCCGAAAGGCACGTCGTGCTCGAGGTATAGGACGTCGCGGAAGGCTTGGACTTTGCTGGGGTGGTAATAAAACATGAGCAGCACGCCGGTGAAGGTAAGCACGAGAAACAAATAAAAAGTAATGCCGCCCATCCCCCAGGTGTAGCTGTAGCGCACGGCGTCGCGGTTGATCTTGGCGGGGTGCAGGTGCAAGAAAACGTTGGAGAGGACGCCGAGGGCGCGATTGCGCGGTGTGTCGTCGTGCTTGTGGCGGAAGATGGAAGTGTAGAGCTGAGTTTTGGTGGGATTCTTGAGGCCTTCGATTTGTTCCTTGGCTTTCGCGGGAAGGTCGGTCTTGATGGAGTTGAGATCTTCCTTGAGGCGGTCAACGAGGCCGACCGATTTGCCATTCTTGTCGTTCGCGTTTTTCTCGTCGGCCATGATTTATACCTGCAAGAACGAGCCCGGGTCGCTGAAATGGCTCGGTTGTCCCTTGGGCCACTGAAAAAGACGCGATGTGTCGACGACGATTTGGCCGTCGGGGGCCAATTCAACGTGCGCGCGGTCCATCGGGCGCGGCGCGGGGCCCTCGAAGTTGACGCCTTCGCTGTCGTAGCCGCTGCCGTGGCAAGGGCACTTGAACTTGTTTTCGCTGGCTTTCCAGTCGGGCGTGCAGCCGAGGTGTGTGCAGCGCGCGTAGATCACGAAAACCCGGTCGGGCGTGCGGTCGACCCAGATGCGAAATTTCTGTTGCCACTTGGTGTCTACGCCGAGCGCGTAGTCGGAGGGATAACCGATCTTGAAGACGGTGGGAGGCTCGAAGAGCGTGCGCGGCAGGAAAAAACGCAGGAAGGCAATAAACCATGCGCCCAGGAAAGCAGAGACTGCACACCACACTAAACGACGTCGCCGGTTGTTGATGTGGTCGTCCTTCGGACCAACGGTTGCCAAACCGGCGGCGGCTGCAGCTTTCGAGGTGCCCACCGCAGGCGTGCCCACGTAGCTGGCTGCATCACCGGCGCTAGGCGAAATCTTCGCCGCATCCGCTTTCGGTTTATCCGACAGTGTTTCCGGGCCCGCCATGCGATACCTCCTGGAAAGTAATGCGCGAAATTAGTGCGCGGCCAGGGAAAGAGCCGCCCATTTCCTCCCTTTGGCAGAACATAAACTTTTAGTCTCAGGTTGAAGCGGAGTATGTGTACACCGGAGATCAGCGGGGCGTGGATGGGAGTAGCGCGCGACACCTGCTAGCGCGCCGGGCCCGCCGAGTTGGAATAAATTTGCCGTGGAACATCGCGAGGTCCTTACCATTCTACTGGACCCCCCAGGAAACGAGTCGGATGTTACTCAAAATGGAAAAGGACGTCAATGCGTGGCTGCATCGTTGGCGAAACGCCGCGCTCCTGGAAACGCTTTCCGCTACGAAAGAATTTGCCCGACAAACAAAAAAGAAATGTAACAACGCGCTTGCGCACGGAGTAAGCTGTGGTAGACTCGCGGCGTTTGCAGCCCTCCGCTTCCGATTCCAGGGATGTACGCGCTGCCGCAGTGGGAGGGCCGAGAAATTCACTCGGGAGGTCGCGCTACATGGGCCTCGTTTTACTCGTAGTCATCTGGCTGATTACGTTCATCAGCTCCTACTTCTTTATTGCCAAGACATGGTGGTTGCCAACCGGAGCGTCTGCTGCGGCTGCGGGCATCGATCATCACTTCGCCACCACGTACCTCGTCATGGGCATTGTTTTTGTGGTGGCGCAAGTGTCGCTGGGATATTTCGCGTGGAAGTATCGCGACCGCCCCTCTGCGCCGCCGGCGCGCTACGTGCACGGCAACAATATGTTGGAGATCGTGTGGACGGTGCTGACGGCCATCCTGTTTATCGGGCTGAATCTGATGAGCAGTTCGATCTGGGCATCGGAACGCTTCCGCCCTGCAGAACCCGGCGCGACCCAGGTAGAGGTAACCGGGATGCAGTTCCAATGGTACTTTCGCTATCCGGGCCCAGACGGCAAATTCGGCGCGACCAAGCCAGAGTTAATCGACGCGTCCGCGGGTGGAGAGAGCGCGCTCGGTCTCGACACCACGGACCCCGCTTCCAAAGACGATGTCGTGACGGGAACCATGGTGGTTCCGGTGAATCGCGAAGTGGAATTGATTTTGCGGGCGCAGGACGTCATCCATAGCTTCTTCATTCCCAACATGCGCTTCAAACAGGACGCCGTGCCGGGCTTGGCGATCCATATGCATTTCACGCCGATTACGATCGGCGACTACGAAGTCACCTGTGCGGAGCTTTGCGGACTCGGTCATTACAAGATGCACGGCATGTTAAAAGTCGTCAGCCAGGAGGAGTTCGACAAATGGCTGGCGGCACGGGAGGCGGAGAAACAATAATGGCTACCCGGGAATTCGCGGCCCACGAAGCTCACGCTCACGCGGCGCCGCAAGGGTTCATTCGCAAGTGGATCTTCAGTCTCGATCATAAAGTCATCGGCCTGCAGTATTATTTTCTGGCGCTGACCGCGGTGTTCGTCGGCATGTTCTTGTCGCTGCTGATGCGCATCCACCTGATCTGGCCGAACATCACTCTGCCGCTGCTCGGCGACATCAAGCCGGAAACTTATCTAACCCTCGTGACCATGCACGGCACGATCATGGTGTTTTTCGTTTTGACCACCGCGCCGCAAGGGGGCTTCGGAAATTATTTTCTACCCATTCAAATCGGCGCCGCGGACATGGCTTTCCCGGTGCTGAACATGCTGTCCTTTTGGGTGACAGCTTTGGCCTTCATCGTGATGCTCGGAGCTTTCTTCGTGACCGGGGGAGCGCCGCTGCACGGCTGGACCGGCTATCCACCGTTGAGCGCGGTACCGACGGCGGGGCCCGGCGAAGGTCCTGGCGCGGACATGTGGGTCATCAGCATCGCGTTGTTCTGCATTGGCGCGCTGATGAGCGCGCTGAATTTCATCACCACGACGCTGGATATGCGCGCCAAGGGCATGTCCATGATGCGCATGCCGCTGACCTGCTGGGCCTGGTTTATTACCGCGATCCTGGGGCTCTTGGCCTTTGGCGTACTTTTTTCAGCGGGCATCCTGCTGCTGTTGGATCGTAACGCGGGCACGAGTTTCTACGTGCCGCTGACGGTGTTTAGCGGGCAAATCGTCGCGCACAAGGGCGGTTCGCCGCTTTTGTGGCAGCACTTGTTCTGGTTCTTTGGCCATCCCGAAGTTTACATTGCGATTGTGCCGGCGATGGGATTGTGCTCGCAGTTAGTGTCGGTGTTTTCGCGGAAACCGATCTTTGGGTACAAGGCGATGGTCTACGCCATGCTCTCCATCGGGTTGCTGGGTTTCATGGTGTGGGGCCATCACATGTTCATGAGTGGCATGAGCCCGTATTCCGCTTTCGCTTTTTCGATCATGACCATGGCGATCGGCGTGCCCTCCGCGATTAAAACGTTCAATTGGCTGGGGACTTTATGGGGCGGCCGCATTCGATTGGCGTCGCCGATGTTGTTCGCCATCGGTTTTGTTTCTCTGTTCGTATCGGGCGGCATCAGCGGACCCTTCCTGGCGCAGCCAACACTGGATATCCCGCTGCACGATACGGCTTTTGTGACTGGACACTTCCACCTGATTATGGGCGTAGCTTCGATCTTCGGGATTTTTGCGGCCACCTATTACTGGTTCCCCAAAATGTTTGGACGCATGATGAACGAGACTCTGGCGCGGTGGCATTTCTGGCTGACCTTCGTGGGCACCTACTGCATCTTCATGCCCATGCACTATGCGGGCATGGCGGGTCAGCCGCGCCGTTACTCTCAATTCACGGAGTTGCATTATTTGGAGAAGCTGATTCCGCTGAATACGTTCATCACCTTTGCCGCGTTCGTTACCATCACCTCCCAGCTCATCTTCATCTTCAATCTCTTCTGGAGCATGAAGGCCGGCAAAAAAGCGAGCGACAATCCTTGGGAAGCTACCACGCTGGAATGGACCACCGCGACGCCGCCTCCCCATGACAATTTCGGCGGGCACACGCCGGTGGTGTACAACGGTCCCTATGAGTACGGCGTGCCAGGCGCTCCTCGCGATTACGTGATGCAGTCAGATCCCACAACCGTGGCGGCCCACTAAACGCTGATGGCCAGTTACACGCCAACCGTTTCGATCGACGATCCCAGAACTAGCACGGGAGGCAATGGCGTTTTGCCGCCGCTCCACGACCACGGTGACGATTTCGGTTCGCCCTTCTTCGACACGCGGCTGCGGCGGGCGCGGCTCGGGCTAGTCGTGGGCTTGACCGGAATCGGAATGATCTTCATCTCGTTTACCAGCGCCTACGTCGTGCGCCAAGGCCTGCCCACGCTCGACCCGCGCACCAACACGCTGCTTCACGATTGGTTTCCCGTGCCCTTACCCGGGTTGTTGCTCATCAACACTGCCGTATTGCTGATCAGCAGCCTCACCATGGAACTGGCGCGGCGCCAGGCGGCTCGCAAGGCGCTAGCGCACTTTGCATCGCTCCGCGGAGTTTCCGCAAACGCCAAGGAAGAAATCTCCTGGCTGGCGTTGACCGTGGTGCTGGGCCTTGGCTTTTTGATCGGGCAATGGATGGCCTGGCGCGAGTTGGCAGCCGGCGGCTTCTACGTGGGCAGCAGCCCCAGCAGCTCTTTCGTCTATTTATTGACCGGCATGCACGGTATCCATCTTTTCGGCGGCGTGGTGGCGCTGCTGAGCGCGGGATTCGCTTCCGTCCTGCGGCGCTCAGCCGATACACAATCGATTCTGGTCGACGTAACCGGCTGGTATTGGCATTTCATGGCTGTGCTGTGGATTTACATTCTGTGCTTGCTGGAGTTTGTGCACTAACGTCACAGGGAGGAACCCGGGCCTATGGCTGACGCGACCCTGCCGCACGACATGACTGCGGTTTACGAACCGTCGCTGTTTGGAACCTATTCCAAGAAAATTGGGATGTGGCTGTTCCTTCTTTCGGACTCGCTGACGTTTGGTGCCTTGCTGTACGCGTACAGCTATGGGCGGATCTCCACGCCAAACTGGCCGACGCCCTTCCATTCCGAGAGCATTGTGAACGCCACGATAATGACGGCGTTCTTGCTGACCAGTTCGTTGACCATGGTGCTGGCGGTACGCGCGTCGGTGCAGGGTGATGCGAAAGCCCAAAGGCTGTGGCTGCTTGCCACCATGGCTTGCGGCATGGGCTTCGTCATTCTGCACGGCAGGGAATGGAGCAAGCTGATCGCCGAGGGGTTGACGCTTTCGGTGTTTCCAAAGCTGCCCGGGCCGGCGGCCGGAGGCGAGTTCGCCAACGTCGCGCAGAACGTACCGCAGTTTCCCGCGACCTTTTTTGGGCTGACCGGGATGCACATGCTGCACGTGACGCTGGGAGTGATCTATCTCGGCGTGGTCGCGCTGCGGCGCAAGTTCATTCCCATTTTGCTGGTCTTTTGGCTGGCCGCGTGGTTGGGAACGCCCTCGTACAGCCCGTTCCACTACGGAGCGCACGTTTTGCTCGTGGCCGCGATTGTTTGCTCGATTGTTTTGTGGTTGAAGCCTAAGGTTTACGATTCCTCGGACGTCGAGGTTGCGGGTTTATACTGGCACTTCGTAGACCTCGTGTGGATGTTCATTTTTCCTTTGGTGTATTTGATGTCGGCCAAGATTCTCTAGGAGCTGAAGACATGGAAGCGTTCCAGCTGGCCATCGCCGAGCGCGTCGCGGAACAACAAAGGCACCATGGAAAGTCGCAGTTCTTCTGGGTCTGGGGCGTGCTATTGGTCATTACCGCCATCGAAGTCTATCTGACCTATCAGAACATGCAGCCCGTGCGTATGCTCACCATTCTGATGGGTTTGTCGCTCGTAAAAGCGGCCCTCATCATCGGCTACTTCATGCACATGAAATATGAAATCTCGCGCATGAAGTGGCTGACCATGTGCGCCTTGGTCGCCTGTCTGGCTTTGATGATGATCTTTTTTCCCGACGCTTTTCGCATCATTTCGCTGGGAGTGAAATGAAGTTACGCGCCGCCGTCTTCGCCGCCTTACTTTTGCTGTGCGCTACGCCGGCTTTCAGCCAGGCTTGCTCCATGTGTTACAGCACGGCGAAGGCGACTTCCAAGGAAGGGCAAAGGGCCATCAGCAAAGGGGTGGTGGTTCTTTTGCTTCCGCCGCTCGGCTTCATGACCCTGGGCGTTTGGGCGGCACTTCGCTACGGCAGGAAACGCGATCTGGAGCAAGCTCGAGGAGCGGTGTTGAGCTTAAATTCCGCATCGACTTACTCGCTCGCGGTGAATAACGAAGAGGCGAGTCCCAGCTGCACACACACGCTATCTATGAATTTGTCGGATCTTCCCGAGTAGCCCGCTGCCGTTTTACCACGTGTTGTACGGAGTCCCGTCGAAGGGGGACACTTTGTCGGAGTTGGAGTGCACATCCACAATTCCCGTGGCCGACTGATCGGGGCTCATCACCGTGTCCCCAAAATCCACGTGCCAGTCCTTGGCATTCGTGAGTGGGTCGGTGGGTATCTCTCGCAAGTACTGAGATTGCGGATTCACCAGGTCTTCCAGGGCCTGCGGCGCGGCCTCCTTATCCAAGGTGTAGTGATCAATGGCCTGCCGCATCACGGACAAATCGCTGCGCAAAGTCGCTTCTTTGGCGCGGACCACCGAACGCTGATACATTCCCGCCGCAATGCCGATCAAGATCATGATGATCGACACCACAATCATCAGCTCGATCAGCGTGAAGCCGCGGCCGGCAAAACTGCGCTTCGACGATGGATCGCGCTGTTGGACTTTCAGCCGAGGGAGATTATTGGTCAGTAGTTCAGCCATGCCGGCTAGCTTTGTTTTTACCAGTATCGTGAGTCCGAATAGCGCGTCCCATCGCTGCCGGTGCCTTGCGATTTCGAATACACATCGAAGACGTTCTGACCTCCCCAACTTGTCGAGTCTGGATCATCCTGCACCGCGCGCAAGCCCCAATCGGCTTGCCCGGTCATCGGATCGACGGGAATGCGCCGTAAGAATCGAATTTTCTTGTCGTCGCCCGCGCCCAGCTTCACGCCTTTCACCAGCGTTTCCAGGTCCGGCGGGTAGCCCTGGCTGTCCACTTCCACGCGAATCTTGTTGGCGTCCGCCAAATCCTTGTAGCGATCGATGGCGTCGCGTATCTGGCGCAAATCGTAGCGCAGCAACTCCTCTTTCTTGTGCGCGATGCTGTAACGCGCAATCGGCAGCGCCGCGGAAGACAAAATCATCAGGATCGCGCAAGCCAGGATCAATTCCAGCAAGGTCATGCCCTGCTCCGAACGACCTCGCCTGCGATTCATAATAATGCTTCGCATATTACAAACTATTGCCTACGGCTGTACTTGCAGCGTGGCTTCGCCGGTCACCAGCGGGATCGGCTTCTGCTGCGAGTCCTTGGCGTTGACTTGGACAATGGATACGTTCGAGGAGCCCGGCGCGATTGCCTTCACGACAATCCCCATGATCGTCCCTGTGCCGCTGACTCCTGCCGTGTTGGGCTGCCGCGTCGCAGAAATAATCGCTTGTCCGTGCTCCTTGTCACCGCGATTTGCCGAGCCGCACCCGGAACACACGATGGCGATTTCCTGGTTTCCGCCCGACAAAAATTCCCCGTGCTGCACCTCTTCCACGCTGATTACCGCCGGGTTGTACTGCAGCAGAAATGGAATGGAGAATAGATCGTTCACATTCTCGACCACGATGCCCAGGGTTTGTTTCTGTCCCACCTTCAGTGACAGGCTGCGCGGCTCAAACCGGATTTGCGCCGCATTCGTACTGCCCGGCGCCGTGGAAGGCGCTCCCTGCGTTGCAGGAGCTGGGGCCCCGGGAACCTGCTGCGCGAGATTTGCCGAGCCTTGCGGTGCGGGCGCGCGCGGCTCGCTATTCGGTGAGCGCACCTCCGCTTCGCGCCGCACCTTCACTTCGGCCTCCGAGCCCGAATACAATGTCCGCAAATTCGCGCGCGTCCATTCCGGCATGCGCACGATGTGAGGCGTCAGAATGATCAAGATCTCGTCATCTTCGGTATTATGCGTGTCCTCGGAGAAGAAATAGCGCAGCAGCGGAATGCGCGCCAGGCCGGGCCAGCCGTTAATGCTCTTGGTATCGCTTCGCGTAATCAAGCCACCCAGCACGTTCGATTCGCCCTCCTTCAAGCGAATCTCTTGCTCGATTTTCCGTTGGCTGATGATCGGCTGCGTAATTCCACCGATCGGTTGCTGTCCCGTCACCGATGATACTTCCACGCTCAACTTCAGGCTCACTTCGTGGTTCGGATGGATGCGCGGCGTGACGTCTATGTTGACGCCCACATCTTGATACTGGAATTGCGTATTCACCAGCGGATTCACAAAGCCCGTGCCCGCTGTCCCGCCAACGCCTACACCTGCTTGAAAGCTGCCCGTCGCAATCGGCACTTTGTCTCCGATGCGCAGCTTCGCCTGTTGGCCGTCCATCGAGCGCACTTCCGGGTTTTGGATAATCTTCGTCGTCGAATCGTTCAGCAATGCATTGGCGGTAAAGCTAGGCAGCGTGACGGCATAGTCTGATCCGTTAAGGTGCCCCAGAGTTTGCAGCGAGATCGTATTATTGTTATTGCTGGTGGTTCCGGTAGTGTTGTTGTTCGTGGTAGTGCTAGTGGTTCCGGGGGGCACCACGGCGATGCTGGCTGTCTGCCCCGGAGCAATTCCCAGGCTGCGCGCTTTGTCGACGCGGGCCTCCACCACCTGCACCTGGATTACCACTTCCGGTTTGGCTTTGTCGATGTCGTCGATGATCTTTTTCGCGACCGCCAGCTTATCCGGCGAATCCCGGACGACAATGGCATTCTGCGCGTTCAGTTGCGTGATGCGTTTCAAATCGAGCAAGGACCGCAGCCCGGTGACCACCTCCGTCAAATCTTGTGGCTGCACGGTGTTCGACAGGTAGAAGGTGCGCACAACGTTTTCTTCATAGTCACGCCGCTTTGCAGGCGTGTCCGGAATCACGAAAATAATGTTTTCCGTAACCGCCTTCCAAAACGCCTTGCTTTCCAGCGACGCGATTTCCAGCGCCTGCTCCAGCGTTACGTTGTTCAGCTTCGCCGGAATTCGACGCGCGGGAAAGTCGGGATCAAAAATTACCGTTATGCCGGCAAGTTTCGCAATCGTTTCGTACACGATCTTCGCATCGTTCTCCATCGTCAGGCTGATCGACGTGCTTGGAAGCGGCTTGAGTTCCGGTGGCATAGAGGCCAGCGGCGGCTCGCCGCTGTGGTCTTCCTTGGGGGGTTCCGTGGCCGCGTTGTTCGCGCGATTCTTCTCTTCGAGCATGCCCACCGTCTTGCGCAATTCCTGCTCGGCAATCGGGCTGGAGGGATCGATGGCCACGGCGCGCTGAAACTCCGAAGCCGCCGCTTCCAGTTGCCCGCGCTCCCGCAACTTCGTGCCGTTTTTCACGTGCAGCGTGCTGGCTTCAAACCTCGTTTGGTTGAACTTGATCAGGTATGTCGCGTTTTCGGGATCGTTCTTAAGCGCTTTTTGGTAGTAGTCGTACGCGGCGTCGTAATCCTGCAAATGCTCGGCCTTCCGCCCCTGACTGTAATCCGTCTTGCCTTTGGGGCAGCCCGCCGCTAGCAGTCCGGCCCCCAGGCAAACAATTAATTTGCTAAAGCGGCGCATGCCCTCTCCAGAATATCTTCAAGCTGGTCGAATCGAGTCTAGCATTCGTGTTAGAGGTCGGACAAGGCACTGCGGGTTGGCTGTCTTGCATAGAGTAACCCTCGCGGCTAAGATTCAATGCTGCTGCAGACTACGACCAACTATAGTGCCCAAACCACAAAAAAAGACCGAAAAGACCGAAAAAAGCAAAGAGCAGATCGTGGCGCAAAACCGCTCGGCCTCCTATAACTACCATTTGCTTGAGAGATATGAGGCCGGGTTGGTCCTCCACGGCACGGAAGTGAAGGCTCTTCGCCAGGGTAAGGCGAATATCCGCGATGCCTACGTGGACTTCAAGCCCAGCGGCCCCTGGCTGGTTAACGCCCACATTGCCCAATACATGCCCGGCGGCCCGTGGAACCACGAACCCCTGGGCTCGCGCAAGCTGCTGCTGCACAAGAACGAAATTCACAAGCTGGCCGGCCGCACCGAGGCCAAAGGTTTGACCGTAATACCCCTGCGGATATACTTCCGCGACGGCATCGCCAAGTGCGAGATTGCGCTGGCGCAAGGCAAAAAGACTTGGGACCGGCGCCAGGACGAGCGCACCAAGGAAGCGCGCAGGGAAGCCGATCAAGCTATGTATCGCAACCGGAGGCGATAACGCAAACATGCAGATCACGTTGGAGACAAAGCCGTTTGCCACACTCGAGACCGACGCCCTGGTTTCGTATCTATTTGAGGATGGCGACCCCGTTCAGGGCCGCATCGCGGAAATCGATCAGCTTACCGAGGGTCTGCTCCGCAAGCTGGCCACTAGCGGCGAACTTACCGGCAAGTCCCTGGACATGACTCTGCTGCACGCGCCGCGTGGGTTGAAAGCCGCCCGCCTGCTGCTGGTGGGAGCAGGAAAGCGCGAAAAATTCGATACTGCGGTCCTGCGCAAGATGGCCGGTGCCGCCCTGCGCTATCTTAAGTCTCGCTCCGTCAAGCAGTTTGCCTTCGTCCTGCGCGAAAACGAATCCGTCGAAGCCGCCGCGCAAGCTTTCGCCGAAGGTGCCCTCACTGCGAACTTTGAGTCCGACAAGTACAAGACGGACAAAAAGGACGCCAAGTCGGTCGACTCTATTGCCTTAGCCGGCTTTCCCGAGCAGGGTCGCGCTGCTGCCGAGAAAGGCTTGGCACGCGGGCGTGTTATCGCTGACGCTCAGAATTTCGCTCGCGACCTGATCAATGAACCTTCCAACATACTGACGCCAAAGGTGTTAGGCGAAAAAGCGGCGGCGATGGCCAAAGAGGCTGGGCTGTCCGTCGATGTTCTCGACGAGAAGCGCATCGCCGATCTGAAAATGGGTGCCCTCCTCAGCGTCGCGCAAGGCAGCGTCGAGCCGCCGCGCATGATGGTCGTCACCTACACACCCGCCAATCCCAAACCCGGCGCCCCAGTCATTGGCTTGGTCGGCAAAGCCGTCACGTTCGACACCGGCGGCATCTCCATAAAGCCTTCCGACGGCATGGAAAAGATGAAGTACGACATGGCCGGCGGCGCCACCATGCTCGGAGTCATGCGTGCGCTCGCGGCGCTAAAGCCCAATGTCAAAGTGATTTGCGTGGTGCCCAGCACGGAAAATATGCCTGGTGGCCGCGCTCAAAAGCCCGGTGACATCCAGACCGCCATGTCCGGGAAAACCATCGAAGTGCTCAATACCGACGCCGAAGGCCGCCTCATCCTCGCCGACGGCATCCACTATGCCAAGCAACTCGGCGCCACGCACTTGGTTGATGCCGCTACACTTACCGGCGCCATCGTCGTCGCCCTCTCCAATATCAACGTCGGCGTCTTCGGCTCCGACCAGGCCTTCACAGACAAGCTTCTCGCCAGCGCCAAGGCCGCCGGCGAAAAAATGTGGCAAATGCCAGTTGACGACGACTACCGCGAATTCATCAAGGGCACTGTCGCCGACATCCAAAACATCGGCAGCGGCAAAGGCGGCGGCGCGATCACCGGCGCCATGTTCATCAAGGAATTCACCGGCGATTCGCCCTGGATCCACCTCGACATCGCAGGCACCGCCTGGAACGACGAGGCCAAGCCCTGGCTCGCCAAAGGCCCGACTGGCGTAGCCCTGCGTACCCTGATCCATCTCGTCATGTCCTACTGATGTTTATGTCTAAACGAATGAGCGCGATCTGGCTGGTCGGGCTAGTAATAGTTGTGCTGCCAGTATCGACGCAAGCCCAAACGGCCCCGACCTTCGTCGGCATCCGGACATTTCTGAGCGCGCCGTACCAGCCTGATCTCGATAAGCTCAACGCCGATTTCGCCGTCCTCGGCGTCCCCTTCGATGAAGGCACTTGGGGCCAGCCCGGCGAACGCTACGGTCCGCGTGACCTGCGCGAAAATTCCCAGGAATACGCGCACGACCTCACCGAAGGGTTTTATTACATCGATGGCGAGCGCACGCTCCTCAAAGGCAAGCGCTGGGTGGATGTCGGCGACGTAATTATTTATCCCACCGTGCCCGCGGAAACGGGTCAGAAAATCACCGAAGCGGTCCGGAAGATTCTCGCCAAGAAAGCGTTTCCGATTATCTTGGGCGGTGACCACAGCATCACGTTCCCTGTAATCCGCGCCTACGACGTTCCTCTCACCGTGGTGCACATCGATGCGCACCTCGACACCTGGAATGGTGCCAAGGGCAATCTCGATCATGCTTCCTGGGTGCTCCGCGTCGCGAAACTGCCCGCGGTTAAGAAAATCGTTCAGCTGGGGATGCGCGGCATCGCCAATGATCCCGAAGCCGCCGGCAATGCCAAGGCGCTGGGCACAAAAGTTGTTACCGGCGAAGAAATCCATCGCCGCGGCGTTTCCGCGGCCATTGATGCGATACCGCGGAGCGAGAACATCTACGTCACCTTCGATGTCGACTCCATGGATCCCACACTTGCGCCCGGCACTGGAACTCTGGAGCCTGGCGGCCTAACCTTCTCTGAAATTGACGAGCTGATGCAGGGAATTCCAAAGAAAGGAAGGCTTGTGGGCCTCGATATCGTCGAGGTAAATCCCTATCGCGATCCGAGCGGCCGAACCGCGCAGACCGCCATCCGCTTGATGGTCGACCTGCTCGGCGCCGCCTTTCATTAAACGCTCGCCTACATCTTCTCCGGCGCCTCAATCCCCATCAAATGCAACGCGCGCACCAATTGTGCTTCTACCAATTCCGTCAATCCCAGCAAAAACGCGCGCTTCTGCTCATCCGCCTCCGACAAAATATGGTGCTTGTGATAAAAATTGTTGAACGCCTGCGCCAACTGAAAGGCATACTTGGCCACAAACGCGGGCTCCCGCGCGCCGATTGCGGCGTCGACGGCGTAATCCAGCGCTCCGGCCGCCAGCAATACTTCCCACAACCCATTGCCTTCGGCGCCCGCTAGCAGCCTCTGCGCGGTTTCCGCAGTCACCGGCACGCGGGCGGCATTGGCTTCCGTGCCTTTGCGGCGAATTCCGCGGATGCGCACCACGGCGTACTGGCAATACGGCCCGGTCTCGCCTTCAAAACTCAGCGCATCCGCAAAATCAAACGCGATGATCGCGTTGCGCGTGAACTTCAGCAGAAAAAATCGCAGCGCGCCCACCGCGATCGCATGCGCGGTTTGCTTTTGCTCCTCCGCGCTCATCTCGGCGTGACGCTGCTGCACTTCCGCGAGCGCCGCTGCTTCGAGCCGGTCGATTAAATCGTCCGCCTTTACGCCAAACCCTTTGCGCCCGCTAACCTCCACGTAGGGCTTTTTCGCTTCCTCCGGTGAGAGCTCATATCCCATTTCCGCCGCACAGCGCGGCGTGAGCGCCACAATCTCATACGACAAATGAATCGAATTTTCCGCCGCCTCGGCGTGCCCCAAGCCGCGCAAGCCTTGCGCCACTACATCCTGCAAATACGCCTGGCGCGCGTCGATCACGTTGTAAACGGTCTTCGCCGGTGCCCCAAACGGCGGCGCACCCGGATCATTCGCGCCGCTCGTGGTCGCCCAAACCTCTTCTCCCTCCGGCGCCTTCGGCCATTTCGTGTAATGAAAATCCTTCCCCAGCAGCCCAAACTTCCAAAGCTGGTAAGCAATATCCTTCCCGACGTACGTGACCGTCCCATTCGACCGCACAATAATCTTGTCTTGTGTATTCTCTTCTTCCTCTGTGCCCTCAGTGCTCTCGCTCTCTGTGCTCTCTGTGTTAATTCCTGATTTTTCCTCCTTCCTGGGCATGATCCAGCACCCCGCCATCTTCCCGTACCTCACAAACTGGATCACTCCCATTTCCTTCAGCTTCGCAAACGCCAAATCCCAAAAATGCAGATGCAAAATCTCGCTCTCGCGCGCAAGCAACTCATAAAAAATCCCCAAGCGCGCCATGGTCCGCAAATGGCAACTTACCACCGCGTCCGCCACCACCTGCCCAACCTCTGCCTCCTCGCCGCGCCCTTCTTCAATCGACTTCAGCGTCTCCCCGCGCAGTTTCGCGGCCCGCTCTTTGTCCTCCGCAAAAAACTGCGTAGCCTTCGCATACAAATCCCAGCAGTAGTAATCAAAGCGCGGCTCCAGCGCCAGCATCTTCACCCCGATGGGCGTGCGCTTTTCCATGTACAAGAAGCCGATAACGACATCTGCCACTTGCACGCCGGTGTTGTCGATATAATTCTGCACCTGCACGTTGTGCCCCGCCTGCCGCAGGGTCCGCGCCATCGTGTCGCCCAGCACCGCATTCCGCACGTGCCCAATATGCGCCGCCTTATTCGGATTAATGCTCGTGTGTTCGACGATGATCTTGTCATTTTTGAGAGGCGTGCCTTCCGGCGCGCTCAGTTGCTTTGTTTCAGTCTGCGTATCTGCCCAAAATGCGCCGCGATCAAAATACGCATTCAAGTATCCCGCTCCCGCCACCTCTAACTTCGCGATGCCGGGCACAGGCGGCAGCGCATTCTGAATTTCCTGCGCGATCTGCCGCGGTGCCTTCTTGAGTCGCTTGGCCAGTTCAAAGCACACCGGCGAAGCCGCCTCGCCTAGCTCGATCTTCGGCGGACGCTCCAGCATAATGGGCAGCTCCACGCCATATTTCGCCCGAATATGTTTCGCGAGCGCGTCGCGCAGCTTTGTTGTGATTTCCAAATACACGAAGCCTCGGTCAGTTCCCAAGCGGGTAGGGCATCACAGTATAAAGACCTGGCTGTGCGCGGTCAAAACTCGACAACTGCAGGCAATCGGACAGTTTCCGGTTAGCCCGTAATCCGTCCAGGATCGATGCCAAGTGCGGAGATCACTTCCTACAAGCCGACTTCACAGGACTAATCCCGCCGTCGAAGCCGGATAGCTACCGAGCAGGACTGGGCGCGAAAGTTTTCCTTCACCCAGCTCAAGCCCTTCGAACGCCTCCTTAGAGGAGGCGCGGTTTTGAAACGGAGAGACGCTGACGATGGACCCGGTCATGGCACTCGGGATGAAGGAGAACGCAGTTCGTAGCCCCAGTGGAACCACCCATCACACGGGGGACTCAGTAATGAAGGCAATTGAACTTGCATGGGAAGGGTTGGTGGCGCGGATGGGAAACCGCGCCACTCCACGATGTCCAATTTGCTAAGGCTTCAAGGGAGTTGCATCTTGGCTCTTGAAGAGACCGAGCCCGGTGGATTGGCGGATGATCGTAGCCTTGGTAGCCCCATCGTTATCGAGACGCGTGTGGCTGGAGGTGGGGTTGTTGCCCCTGGCGATGCAGGCGGCGGTGATGCACCCATCCGTGTATGCGGCGAAGACACGACCGGTCTTGTCCACCGTAAGGTCATTGAAGTCCAGCAGGTTTCTGGTTCCATTGGGGCACGTCGTGCCCTGGGTACAGATCACGCCGAGCTGCACGGCATCATTCGGCGTGGCGTCCACAGTGAACCAAGTCCGGCCACCGTTGTAAGTGGTGGCGATGTAGCCGTGCCACACACCGTTGAAGGGAGTTCCAGTGTCCGCTCCTGTGGCATCGCCAGCCGAGGGCGTACCGAGGAAGAAGAAGGACGCGCGGTCGTTGTCACCGGCAACGACTTCTGGGAAGACCGTATTGCGGA
>WNFP01003589.1_pt1 | contig 18999 bp, 17 predicted proteins | sample 5400201 | NCBI WGS metagenome assembly WNFP01 (sample SAMN13153355, study PRJNA577476) | soil metagenome | isolation source: 115 cm saprolite under Madrone tree | place: USA:California | collected 2016-06-14 | reverse complement strand
CGCATCTATATCTCGGATCGTGCAGCGTTGCGGCTCGAGGCGCGCGCCTACTTCGCGCCCAGCACTCAGTTCCTCGGGACCAGTAAGTGGGCCGGTCATCTGGTCGGCACTGCGGGGTTGTCGTTCTTCCTCGGGCCCAGCCATCGCGAGGCCGCGTATCCCCAGGTCCCCAAGGAGAAGCGCGACTCGATCCTCGCGGCCGGTGGCAAGGTCCCCGAAGCACGGCCGACGGGCGGTCCCAGCTACGAGTCGCGCTCGAGTGATTGGCAGCACAAGTGGTACTGGGGCGGCGAGGCCGGCATCCTGATATTCCGCACCAACTTCGACAGCTACTCCTTCGAACCGACGTTCGGCGGGCACTGGCTGATCACCGGGAAGCGGACGGCGTTGTACGCGTCGTTCGAGCAGTCGCTCTTCATCTCGCCCCGGCACGTGACCATCGTCGAGCCCAGCGGCGCGGTAACGCCGGGGAACGTACAGTTCAACAATCTGCGCCGCATCATGGTCGGCGTGCTCGCCTTCCCAGCGCAGCTGCGGGTGGAGCCGTTCGCGGGCGGCGGGTTCGCGGTCATGGAAGCCTTGAACGTCCAGGTGAGCTGCGCGAGCTGCACCGGCTCGGACCTGGGCCAACTCCAGGACGAGGCCGACAGGGCCGCAACCAAGGCGTTTTTCTGGTGGATGGGCGGGATCGACATCAAGCAGGGTCGGCTGGCGCTGTATGGCCACTACATCCTGACATCAGCGGCGGCCAACTTCCTGATTCAAGGCACCACCCACACCTTCCAGGGCGGCGTGCGCTATTCCTTCGGGACCTCCAAAGAGGGCGTCACGGACCGGCAGTAAGCACCCGCAGGAAGTTCTCGCCCAGGATCTTGCGGACGTCGCTGTCCGAGTAGCCGCGGCCCTCGAGGGCCCGGATGAGCTCGGGCAGCGATGTCGCGTCTTTCATGGGTCGGGGCAGCACGCTGATCCCGTCGAAATCGCTCCCCAGCCCGACGTGGTCGATCCCCATCACCTGCACCGCATGATCGATGTGGTCTACCAGGCGGTCGATGGTGGGGACGTCGAGGCTCTCGGCGTGCTGGCCGACGAACTTGTCCACCTCGAACGCCGACTCGCCGGGATGGCCGCGGTAGTGGGCCCGGATCGAGTCGGTCTGGGGCTTCAGCCGGCGACGCATCTCTTTGTACTGGCTCCGAAAATGCTCGTCCAGGAATACGGGATAGAAATTGATCCCCACCACACCTCCGTTCCGTGCGATGGCCCGGAGCTGCTCGTCGCTCAAGTTGCGCGGGTGGTGTGCCAGGGCGCGGCACGACGAGTGTGACGCGATCACCGGTCGCGTGGTGGTGGCCAGGACATCCTGGAACGTCGCATCGGACACGTGTGAAACATCCACCAGCATTCCCAGCTGGTTCATACGTCCCACGACCTGACGCCCGAACGACGTGAGCCCGCCGTGCCGCTCGGGGTCGGTGGATGAGCCCGCCCAGTCATTTCCGTTGTTCCAGGTCAGCGTCATGTAGCGCACGCCGAGCCGGTAGAACTCGCGCAAGGTGGGCAGCGAATTTTCGATCGCGTGGCCGCCTTCGATGCCCATCAAACAGGCAATTTTGTTTTGAGCTTTGGCGCGGCGAATGTCGGCAGAGGTCGTGGCAAGCATCAGCTCATTCGGGTGGCGCTCAACCGCGCGATAGACCGCATCAACCATGTCGAGCGTGCGCCGGGCCGCGCCGCCATGCGCGACGTACCAGGGCTTGATGTAAAGCGAAAAGAATTCCGCGGTCTGTCCGCCCTGCTTCATCCGTTCGATACTGGTGCGATATGGCGCCGGAGGCGTGCCGCCCAGATCGTAGTCGTCGTTAGTCATCGCCGTGGTGATGTCGTTGTGCGTATCGATGACGATGGCGCGATGATGAATCTGAAGCGCCCTCTGCCAAAGCGCTTCGTCGCGTCCGGTGCGCGTTGCCGTTGGTCTTCTCTGTGCAGGCGCTTTCGGCGCAGGCTTTTTCTGCTTCGGCTGAGTGCTTTGTGCGCCGATCGGAAGGGCTGAAGCAAAGACGGAAAGAATCAGCAGCGAACTTAGGATTGCGAATAATAGTCGTCGTGGTTTCATGTCGTAGAGATTTATCACAAACGCTCAAAGACACAAAGAGCATGATCGGAGCGAGTCATTGGAGCGCGGACATCCCTGTCCGCCTGAGCGCGCAGCCCGAAATAGCTTTGAATGCTATGCGCGGTGGGCCGGAGCGTGCTCCGCACGCTGGCGGACAGGGATGTCCGCGCTCCATTACGATCAGGCGGTGAAGCCGTATGCTCAGCTGTGGCAAGCCACGTTACGTTGCCTGGCTGTTTCGCGCTATCATCCGGCCCGAGATGTCCATCCTAATCGCCGAAGACAACGTGGCCCAGCGCGCTTACCTGCGCGAGATACTCGAGCGTGACTTTCCTTCGCATCAGCCGATCCTCGAAGCCGGTGATGGCGAAGAGACGATCGCTCTGGCGCTCAGGCACAAACCCGCGGTTTGCATTCTCGATATCCAGATGCCCAAGGTTTCCGGCGTGAAGGCCGCGCGCGCGATTTGGCGCGATTTTCCCACGGCGCGAATTATTTTCTGGACCCAGTTTCCGCACGAGATTTACATCAACGAGATTCGCAAGATCGTGAAGTCGGTCGATCCGCCGCCGGCTTACGGCTTCATTCACAAGAACAATCCTGAATCGCGTTTCCTGCGTTTCGTCGCCGCCGTGTTGGAAGACGGCGCCGATATGATCGACCCGGCCTTCAAGGATTCGTTCAAGCGGCCGCTGCTGACTGAGTTCGAAGCCGAGGCGCTTTACTATCTCGCCCTGGGTCTTTCGAATTGGGCCATCGCGCGCAAATGCAGTCTCTCTCTGCGCGGGGTCGAGAGCCGGCTCGCGACTCTGTACGAAAAACTTTTTATCTCGCTGCCGGAAGGCACGCCCAACGAAGCTTACGAGAAGCTCGCTTACAACATGCGCACGCGCGCCTTCTTCGAAGCTCTCCGCCGCGGCCTGCTGAACAATGATGAGTTGGAAAAAGCGGCAGTGGAGTTGGAAGGATGGCTGGAGCGAGATCAGAAAAAGTTTCTTGAAGAGCAGAAGAAGGAAGCGAAAAAGCGTTAACCGTGGAGGTGAAGGATGTTTATTCAAATCATATTGGCGAGTGTTTTGTTGAGCGTTTCGCCCTCGTCAAAGTGTCGGGCTATCGGCGATAGCGACATGCGGTCGTTTGCTGATTCCGATCCAGATCCCATCGTTATGGATATGGATGGTGACGGGAAGGCCGATACAATTACTTCCCGGTTGGTGGTTACGCATTTTCGTGATCGGAAATCGAAGCTGCATCAGGCGGAATGGCTCGTCTTTGATCTCAAGACCAGCCAGGGTCGAGTCGTGCGATCGTTCTTCAAATACCGCTACGGAACGGACAGGATAGACTATTGGGTGTGGGCGCTGGCGCCCTGCAAGGTCAATAAGGATGGGCGCAGAGATCTGGTTTTCTACGCCGGCGACGATACCTCAGACGAAACGGTTGTAATCAATCAGCCGGACGGCTTTCGCGTTATCTCGAGAAAAAGGTCGTCCGAACAGTGAGCGGTGGAATTGGAAGGCCGGATCGAACGGCATCTCGATTTTCCTCCTGACGCTGGGCTGTTGTGAGCGGTAAGAGGATTCTCGCGGTAACAAAATCCAATCAGGCAATCTACGCGAACGAGATCATGCCACCACAAGAGCGCGCTCCGAATAAGAAATAAAAGTGCGACCAAACGCCTTAACGCAAAGGACGCAAAGGTATTCGCAGAGGACGCCGAGGAAGACTTCTTTGCGACCTTTGCGGGGGCCTTTGCGTTCTTTGCGTTTAAGAGTTGTCTGCATTTCGCTGCTTATTGCTTACTGCCTTCTGCCTACTGGATTAACGCCCGCCCTTACGGTCGGGCTACTGCCCCGGGCGTTCTCGCAAAATCAAACCGCATCACCGCAGGCTCAACCTTCTCCATCGCCTTTACCCTTGCCTTCACCTTCGCCCACGCCGCCGCCGAATCTGCATCAGTGGGGCGCGGTGACTTCGTTTCACGGGTTGCCGTCTGATCGCGCGCACGCGATTGCGCAGACGGAATTTGGCGTGACGTGGTTTGCGACGGACGGTGGGCTGGCGCGTTATGACGGGCGGCGTACGAATGCGATCAATGCAGAGGGTTTGCCGCCGGGCCGCGTCTTGGCGCTGAAGACGGACGAATCGGGCGTGCTTTGGATCGGGACCGACAACGGCGCCGCGCGTCTGTCTAACGGCAAGTTCAAAACCGTCAAAGAGACAGCCGGAAAAGTGATTACTTCGATCATTACGCCGCAACCGGGCCGTGCCATCATGGCCAGCGAGGGTGGACAAGTATTTGACTGTCAGGTAAAGCCACCGGCGACGGCTGGTTCAACGAATCGATCCAGCGAAGGCGGCGAGGCTCAGGCTTTCTCAGTCAAAACGATTCCCGATCAACCTTTGCAAAGCGCCGATAAGGACCATCCCGGGCCCTTGAAGATCACGAGTCTCGCGATGGTGGGCGAGAAACTTTATGCCGGCACGCAAAGCCGCGGCTTGGTCGTGATCGAAGGTGGCGAGGCCCTTGATGTCGCCAGTAAGCCGCGCAACTACTTTATCAATGCTCTCGAAGTCGATTCGAAGGGACGCCTTTGGACGGGCGCGCGTGTACGCGCGGACGACGGCGGGCTGTTTCAGAGTGACGATCTGCTCAAGCCGGCGAAAGCCAACGCGTCCACGGGTTCGGTGACTGCGATCGCGCGGGGATCGCACGAAGATATTTGGGTGGCGACCGACAGCCGCGGAGCTTTTCATTTTGCTGATGGGAAAGCTACGGAACATTTCAGCTTCGAAGGCACTGGTGGTGCTCTTCGTTCAGATCACATCTTTGGCGTTTTCATCGATCCGGAGGAAGTCGTCTGGTTCGCGACCGACAAAGGCGTCTGCCGATATGATTCGCACGCGATGCGCGCGGAAAACATCACCGACGATTCAGGCACGAATTACGTGCGGGCATTGTGGCGAACATCGCGCGGCCGTCTGCTCGCTGGAACGAATTCGGGTTTATATAGCTTTGACCCCGGCAGTAATCACTGGCGCGCGATTCCGGATCTCGGCCGGCGGATTATCTATGCGATTAATGAAGACAAGAACGGACGCGTGCTGGTGGCGTCGGCAGGCGGACTCTTTGCTTCGTCATCGGCGAGCGACGCAGTTTTTGCGCGCGTGGGAATCGAAGACCGATCATCACAAAGTGACAGTGTGCGCGCGATTGCGGTCAACGGTGGCTCGACCTATATCGCCACGTTCGGCTATGGGATTGAGAAGCTCGAGGGCGCGCGGCGTTCGCTGGTGTGGCCCGAAGCAAGCGCCGACGAGCATTGGCGCGAAGTCGTGAGTCTGAGTACAGACGCGTATGGAAGTCTCGTCATCGGAACGGGCAGCGCCGGTGCTTTTGTCTTTGACGGCACGCGCACCAGCACCGACAGCGCTCTAGACAAGCTGAAAGGCCTCGGTGTCTGGTCGATTGCGAACGACGGCGCCGACACTTGGCTGGCGACGGATAAAGGACTTTACCTATTTAAGAGTGGCCAGTTGCAGGAGGTCATCTCCGGCGTCAACGCTCGCGCCGTGGTGGTCGTGGCAGATAGTTCGCGCAAGCAGGTTTGGTGCGGCACTTTGGGAAACGGCTTGATGAGAGTAGCGCTCGACGATCAGTTTGGCGCGATCGTCTCGCGCCTGGACGTCGAACAGGGACTGCCTTCGCAACGCGTCTTTGCGGTGTTGTCGGAGCGAAATCCGGATGGCAGCGAGAGTGTCATCGCCGGTACGAATCGCGGCCTGGTGCGGTACGAGCCGGGACACATCAGGCCGACCGTGCTGCCGGCGCGGGTGATTAGCCAGCGGATTCACGAACAGTCCGAGTTGGGCGCCGGCCTGAAACTTGATTATCCGCAGAACAGTCTGCTCCTGGATGTCACGGCGATTAGTAGCCGGACTTTCCCCGAGTGGCGCGAGCGCCCTTCCCTTTGACCTCCACTGCGTTGGGGGTGCTCTTGTTATTCGCCTTGATCGCCTTGGGCTGGGGTTATTTTCAGAACCGGCGAATTCATCGCACCAGTGCCGCGCTGGCTTTGGCTAATCGCGAATTGGCGGATGCACGTTTGCAACTGGCGAATGAAACGGAAACCGAACGCCGGCGCATTGCGCGCGATTTGCACGATCAGACGCTAGCGGATCTGAGGAATTTGGCGCTGCTGGTCGATCAACTTCCGGTCGGCGGACAAAATGTACGTCCCAACCGCGCGCCGTCGGCGCCCGGCGTTTTGCGATCGGAAATTGAATCCATCTCGCAGGAGGTGCGGCGGATCTGTGAGGACCTGAGCCCGTCGGCGCTGGAGAATGTGGGGCTGTCTGCGGCTCTGCAATTCGCTCTGGCCCATGCGGTCGAACCTGCAAGTTCGAATATGAGTTTCTGTGTGATGACGCGCTGGACGAAAAACTGAGTCTGTCCTCAAGCGTGCAAATCCAAATCTATCGCATCGCGCAGGAGGCCCTGAGCAATATCTGCCGTCATGCAAACGCCAGGCGCGTTAAGATGAGCGTCGCTGTAACCGAAGCGCGCGTGTTCAATTTGCAGATTGAAGACGATGGCCTGGGCTTTGACGGCAGTGGAACAAAGAAAAGACCGGGCCGGGGTGTGGCGAACATTCGCGCACGCGCGAGCATGATCGATGCAGAGGTTGAGTGGCGCAAATGCGAGGGCGGCGGAACTGTGTTTAGTTTGCAGAAGCAGGGTGCAGGGGCAAGTGGCGAATAGTGTGGATCACGGCTATGCCGCAACGCAATGACTACCAACAAATTCATCCACATCAATCCTGAAATTGAATCGGCACTCGCCGCAAGGAAACCCGTCATCGCGCTCGAATCAACTGTGATCGCGCACGGTCTGCCGCAGCCGCAAAATCTGGAAACGGCCCAACGCCTGGAACAAATCATTAGAGACGAAGACGCCATTCCGGCGACGATCGCGGTGCTGCGCGGGAAGTTTTGCATTGGATTAGACTCGCGCCAACTCGAACATCTGGCGACCTCCGCCGACATCAGGAAAATCAGCACGCGGGATCTCGCCGTCGCGGTGGCGAATGAGTGGGACGGAGCCACTACGGTCGCTTCCACGATGTGGATTGCGCAGCGTGCCGGCATAAAAGTCTTCGCTACGGGTGGCATTGGTGGCGTGCATCGCGGCTCTCTGCCGGATGTGTCCGCCGATCTGCCGGAACTCACCCAAACTCCGATGATTGTAGTTTGCTCAGGCGCCAAGATCGTCCTGGATCTGCCGGCGACCCGCGAGTGGTTGGAAACTTATGGCGTCACTGTCGTGGGATACGGGTGTGATGAAATGCCCGGGTTTTATTCGCGGCATAGCGGCTTGCCGATCGATGTACGCTGTGATTCTCCGGCAGCGGTAACTGTACTCTTTAATGCGCAACGTGGGTTGGGTGTTACCGGCGCCTTGCTTGTTACCGTTCCAGTTCCTGCCGCGGCCGAGATCCCTGATGAAGAACTCAAGAGCATTCTCGATCAATCTCTGCGGGATGCAGAACAGTCGCATGTAAGCGGGCGTGAACTCACTCCTTTCTTACTTGCGCGTATGGCGCAGTTGAGCAAAGGCACGACGCTGCGCGCCAACATCGCGTTACTGGAAAACAATGCGCGCGTGGCCGCCCAAATTGCTCGGGAGCTGGGTTGATCGTGTGGCGAAGAGCGAAGAAAGTTCCATGAAACCACACGAAGTGACTCGAAATAGTCTTCTTCTATTGCTTAGTGTGGTTTCGTGGATCGTAGACCAGTTTTCGCCAGCCTTGGCTAAGGCCCGGGTAGCTGAGCCATCTTCTTCACAAAGCGTTTCGCCACCTTGTCTGCGACCGTGCCGCCAAGCGAACTGAGCTTTCCACCCGCCAGCACCAATCCCGCCTTCGCGTCGACCACCGTGAAGACATACATCGTAAACAAGTCGTGCCGCAGCTCCAGAATCAGATCGGCTTCGGACAATTCGCGCGTGATCAAAAATCCGAGTTGCTGGAACTGAGGCTGCTTGAGCAGCTTCTCCTCGACCACTGCACCTCGCACGAGCAGCGATGATGAACGCACAAAGACCCGCCGGCCGGCTTTACGCGGAATCTCCTGTCTGGTGTCGAAGGTGATCACCGCGTCATCGCTTTCGCTGGATGTCCGGCGTTGTCGAGTTGCTGCGGTATCGCTTTGATTAGGTAGAGTTTTGCTGAGCGTGTCCTGAGCCAACCCAGCTTCTGAGAAGATGGCGATAAAGGCGATGGCGGCCAGCGGGAGCAAATACGTGGCCTTTCCTGGTCCGAATTGAGTAGCGCCGGTCGAGGCCTTGAAGGATTTATTCATAGCCTGATTATCAGACCGGATTGTCCGCGTGTGCGCGGCTGTTAGGACACTCTCTCGATTGTCACAACAGGTCGTTGCAATGTTCGGATCGTCACTGCTGAACACGCACGCCTTCGATCACGCTAAATGGCGATTCGGTGGGAACTACGCGCGTCAACCGAAAACCAGCGCGCTCGAACAGTTCGCGGAACTCCGCTTCGGTGCGCTCGCGACCACCGGTCATTACCAGCATGTTGAGATCTATGAATTTGCTGAAGTGCGGCTCGCGACCAGCTGGAACTACAGCCTCCACCAGGAGCAGTTTGCCGTTTTCCGGCAAGGCCCGATGCGAATTCCTCAATATCGCGATTGATTGCTCGTCGTTCCAATCATGAATGATCCATTTCAGGATGTGCGCATCGCCGCCGGCGGGCACAGACTCAAAAAAGTTTCCGCCTGCAACTTCGCAGCGGCCGGCAACGTCTGACGACTCGATCACCGGCCGGGCGCCGTCGACGACCTGTGGCGAGTCAAACAGGATTCCCCGCACGGCTGGATTGCGGTGCAGAATCGAAGTGATCAGACTGCCGTGCCCGCCGCCGATATCGACCAGGGTATTGATGCCGGCGAAATCATAAGCGGCATGAAGAGCTTCGTTGGCCTGAGCGGTCATGCCACTCATGGCGTCGTTGAAAATTTCGGCGTTGTCCGGATGTTGCGCAAAGTACTTCCAGACATCGGTCCCAAAGGCGTGATCAAAAGCAATACCGCCCGTTTGCACGCTGTGCAGCAACTCGCCCCACGCCGGATAGTGCTCTTCGCCCAGTTCAGTCATAGCGAACGCCCGCAGCGATCCGGGAACGTCCGATCGCAGTGTTTGCAACAGCGGAGTATCGCCGAATCGATTCTGATCGTCCTGAGTAAAAATGCCGACACTCGCCAGCGCCCGCAGTACGCGAAAGAGTGAAGGCGCGTGAGTTTCGGTAGCCGCGGCTAAATCATCAGCCGTTTTCGCTCCGTCCTTGACGAGATCGGCGAGGCCGAGTTTTGCAGTAATGTAGATCCCCCGGGAGATCCAAAAACCGGAAATCAATTGCAGCATCGCGATGGGCGGCGGCGCCTGCGCCGTGTCCGCAGTTTGTTGTGCACTCAAAATCGGATTCCCCTTTTGCAGATTGAAATTTTAATGCGCCGGTGATGTTATTGGGGGAATGCGGGAATCGGCAAGTGTGGAGGAGACAGTAGGCACGTGCCGGAAGCCCGTCACACTGTCGACCTCTTAATTCGATGCGAGTACCAATCTCTCTCCTCTTGTACCCATGGTCTCTCGATTGTGCTAAGCTTTGGGCTCCGTTATTGAATCCATTTTTAGTAGAGAGCCTGGGAGGAAATCATGGCTGAAGAAAAGAAATGCAAGAACCCCCCGTGCACATGCCCGCAGCCGCCAGACGGCAAGTACTGCAGCGCATCATGTGAAGGAACTGGCGACACAATCGAGCTTGATTGTGATTGCAGTCACGAAGTGTGTCAGGGAAATTTCTGAGTTGGTTTTTTGTGGCCGCTCGGGTGGCACAGACTTCAGTCTGTGGATCTGCGGTGGTAATCACAGACTGAAGTCTGTGCCACTTTCTATTGCTGGTGTTTGGCGATGACGGCGCCGAGATGCTCGGCCATCGCCGGATCCAGCGCGCGTAATTTCTGTTGTTGCTCCTGCGCCTTCTTCACCTCGCCCAGCACCATATAAGTAACCGCGAAGTTATAGTAGAACGAAGGGTCTTTCGGATTGAGGCTGATCGCCTTTTGATGAAAAGGGATCGCTTCGCGCCCGCGACCTGACTTTGAAAGCGTGACGGCCATCCCGTCATAGGCCAAAGGAAAGTCAGGATGATCGCGAATCAGAATCCGGTATACAAACTCCGCGTATTTCAGTTGGCCGAGCCGGTCGTAAGTGACGCCCGTGTTGTATCGGGCCTTCACGAATCCGTTATCCAAAGCTACTGCCCGCTGAAAGGCTTCGAGGGCTCGCGGATATTGTCTCAGCTCGCCGAGTGCTTCGCCCAGATTGTTTTGCGCCGCCGCGGAAGCCGGGTCCAGGGCCAGCGAGTCACGAAAAGAGTTGGCGGCCGGCTCGAACTTGCCCAGAGACATATAAATATTGCCCGCGTTCAGCAGGGCGGCAGCGGAGAGCTTGGGTGAGTTCCTGGCCACGACGGCGATTGTCTGGTAGGCCTTAATCGCGTCGTCGTAACGACCTTGCTGCTCGGCGCTCTGGGCTACCCGAGTCAGTCTTTGCGCCTCTTTGACGGTATCATTTGAAGTCTGCGCGGGGACCGGGGGGAGTGCGCAGAGCAATAAAACACCGGCAAATAGCGCTCGACTGATTAATTCCTTCAAGTAATTTCTTGTTTTCATTGACCAGACTGGAGCCTGTGGATCTGGGGCAGCTAATCACAGACTGGAGTCTGTGCCACTGGCCCTCAAAATAAAAAAGGCGTAATCGCCGGAAAAATCTGGGAATTTTTCGGGATTGGTTGTATTAATGTACCCGTAAATCTCATTTTTGCAGAATCGTGTAAGGACAAGGAGGCGTCCCGATGACCAGAATCTTTCTCTTGCTCCTGATTGCTCTGATGTGCGCGCCAGTCGCGTTTTCCCAGAGCCGGGATTATTCGTATTACGAATTCTATGTCGGCTATGCGTACCAGCGCGCCAGCAATAACGCCGACACGTTCGATAAGAATGGCCGCGCGAAGATCAATAACGCGACTATCGACCTGGTTTCCCATAGACCGGCCTATAACGGTTTTGTGGCGGAGTTTAATCAGAACGTCACCCGGCACATCGGCATCGTGACGAGCTTTGGCGCCACCTTTAAGGGTAACGAGGGTTACTTTGACAGGAACTCAGGCAAGACTTACCGGGCCAATGTCCAGCGTTACGATTTACTGGTCGGCCCGCGCTACAACTGGCGCACCGAAGGTGTGACCCCGTTTGTCGAAGGACTGTTCGGCATCGAGCATATCCGCGCAGGTTTTGCCGATCGCACCAGGAGCGCAACCGCATTTGCGATGGCTTTCGGCGGCGGCCTGGATGTGCACGCCGGTGAGCACCTCGACGTGCGCGCGATTCAGATTGATTATTTGCCGACGTTCTTTAACGGAAAGCGTCAGGACAATATTCGCGCATCGGCGGGTATAAAAATCAAATAGACCCGAGTTGTATTTCAAAGCTATGACAGCGCGCTTCGCGACTTAAGCGACGCGCGCTGTTTGTTTGTTCAGTCCACGACGTCGACCAGTATTGACCACGACTGGTTGTAAGTTTAAGGAGCAGTAGCCTGCTGCCTGGCGGATTCGATAAGCTTCTTCAGGTTCGGACTCGGCTCGCGAGCAGCATGTTCAAAGGCAATCCGGCGACCCTCTTCACCACCTTCGAGGATGAGCGCTGAGAGGGCATCGTACCGCAGCAACTGAGATTCCTCGTTCAGCATAAGCTTGATCATTCCGAAGCTTTCTCTCTTCCAAAGATGCACGGCGAGGTAAGCGGCCAGCCCTCGCTTACGTAGATCATTATCCTTCAAGAGGTCCTTTAGTTTATCGTCAAACCCACGATCGACGGTTTTCTTAATCGCCTCGGTAGCCCCCCAACGAACGCCTTCATCATCATGATCGAGACACTTGAGGACCGCTTCCAGATAGTTAGCTTTCCACTTCTCTGAGATTTGCGCGAGGGCGATCTCAACGATCTCTGGATTTGAATCGGCTAATAGTTTTTCGATGGGAGTGCCGGCCCTGGTCTGCTTTTCTATTTCAGCTTTGGCAAGTTCTCTGCTGAGATTGCTTATGCGCGACTCAACGAATTCAGTCTCGTAGGTGTGGGGATCCAGAAAGTAAGCGTTGAGATAATACTCGAGAGCTTTAGGCTTGTTGTTTCGCACCTTAAAGAAGAACCGTCCGGTCCAGGCCTGGATATCGGGAGAGTTGAGCGAAAGTTCAGCCGCCTCCTCATAAGCCTGTCCGGCTTCCGGAAGCTTTCCCTCGCGTTGAAGTATTCTCCCTAAATCAAACGCCAGGCCGCCGGACTTGGGAAACTTCGCTCGCGCTTCCGTGATTATCGATTTTGCCTTTTCTGGCTCAGTCTCGATCAGCTTCTCAACCTTCATTGCGAACGCATCTTCAGATTGCGGGTGCCGGTCAACGTAATCCTTGATCAGGCGATCCGCTTCCTGCGCGTTACCCTCAATTCTGAAGATCTCCGCCAGTCCGGTTATGAATTTGAAATCGTCAGGAGAAATCCTGACTCCGGCCGACAAGTACTGTTTGGCTTTGGCCAGGTCGTCCCGCGCGATGTAGAGATCCGCGAGCTTAAAGGTCGTTTCCTCGGATTGCGGGTGGTCTGCGAGTTCTCTAAGCAGTGTTGCTTCGGCGGTTGAGCTGTAATCGAATCCGTGGAAGGACAATTGAAAGGCCTGGTTGAAAACTGGTTCTTCAAAGCGCGACCGTCGCGCGACTTCCAAAATGTAGAAGGCCTGCAAACGATTGCCGTGATCCAAATAATACTTTGCCAGGGCCATGTGGGGTGCAGGCTCAAGAAAGCGCATAGCAAAGTTCGCGCGCAGTTGATTCAGCGTCAAGTCCTGGGCCTGAGCGAGCGGCGACTGTGATATCAACGCTATCAACAGCGCGACGGGCCATCCTCTTAAGAGCAATGAATTAGACATCTCAAAGTTTCGCCAACTCGATAAACCGCGCGGCCAGCTTTGGGCCGACGCCCTCGTCTTCGTGTTTGAAAAAGACGAAGGCGTCTTTCCATTTCTGGGCCTGCACTCGCTTCATCCATTCAACCAGATCGTTTTCGTCATAAGTGGTGCGGCGCAGACGCAGGTAGCCCCACTGCGCGGTGCTATTGATTTCAGTAAGCGGCTTCTCGTCAGTGTCGGAAACTACCAGCGCGCAATTCTTCGCGCGCAGCAGTTCGAAGACTTCAGCGTCGAACCAGGTGTCGTGACGGAACTCAAACGCACTGCGTGTATTGTCCGTGAGCAGATCAAGAAAGGCACGAAGCCGATCAGTGTCTTTCTTCATGTTCGGAGGAAGCTGAAAGAGCACGACGCCCAGACGCTCTTCCAACAACGCGACAGTTTCGAGCAGATATTTGGTTTCGTCAGCGACGTTATTTATTCGCTTGATGTGCGTGATGCGCTGGCTGGCTTTGATCGAAAAGCGGAACGCCTTCGGGACTTGCTCTTTCCAGTTTTCGATCATCGAGGGTTGCGGCAGGCGATAGAAGGTGTTGTTGATTTCAACGGCCGGCAGACGCTGGGAGTAATACGCCAGCATTTCTTTGGCGGGCAGATCCTCGGGATAGAAGTTGCCCTTCCATTCTTTGTAACTGTAGCCGCTGGTGCCGACGTGAAGTTTCATGACGATGAAGACTTGGCCGAATACATACTTGACTGACCGCGCGATGACTTCAAGTTAAAGAACGCATTGCCCGCGATCCGATCCAGCGAGTATTAGACGTTTCTTGCGTCATGGAGAACTCTTCGCCGAAACGAAGTAATGTGCTGCCTCCCAAACGCAATCCGAGCAAGATCGCGTGATGTCTGCGCCTCCTCCGTAAAAGCCGCGCGTGCAGAATCGATTTGGTCTGGAATAAAAGGGTGAGAGATAGCGAAGATGAAGTCGAATCCCTGCCCTAAGCGCAAGACACGACCGGGAATTGTCTGAAAGCCTCCGAGTATCAAACCATACCGGAGATATGGATAAACCGTCCGAATACGACGGGCTTTCTCGCTGTAAACAATAGCATCATGGGTGGTCACATTATTAAACTTCACTTCGGCGACGACACGAGGCACGACGGCGACGACTGGCTTGACCGGAAGACCCTCTGCATCGGGAGTCTCATAAATCAGAATGTCTTGCTCGAAGCCTTTGCCGCCACCTCGGACTGGCTCGCCGCTGTCGGATACGCCCATGCGGATAATGCCGTCATCGTCCACGGTGAGATCGTAAAGTAAGGGCTTATGGTGGGCAACTAGACAAGGCTTTAGATGAAGGTCTAGTTCTGCGATAAACTCGGTGATGAACTCGTTTTCGTTCACTACGCAGTTTTCCTGCGGTCATTGGCCGCTTGCCGCCATTCCAGTTTGTTTACCAGGTGTCATAGATCGAGTTGTCTCTTCACGACTGACTCGACGGCCAGTAGATCTGAGTCAGATAACTTGCCGATAATATTGCCGACGCGCAGCTTGCTAACGGTGGTGAGTTGGTCAGCCAGAGCTTTGACTTTCTTACCTTCGAGCGTCACGAAAACCTGGCTCGGGTAAAGTCGATCTACTTTGCTTGTTAAAGGAACCACCTGGACGCGGTTCAGATACTTGTTCGAGCGGTCATTACTAAGGATGACGGCTGGTCTGGTTTTCTGAATCTCTCCGCCGACTGAGGGATCGAAACGAATCCACCAAACTTCACCGCGGTTCATCAGCTACGTCTCCAATGGTCGCTTCAGACCATTCCAATGCCTCCGCTTCGCCTTCCTCGTCTAAAGCCATCTGCTGATAACCAAGCTCTAAGGCGGACTCGTCCTCGAGCCTATCATCAAGGATGGTAACGAGAGCGCGACGCTTTTCAGCAAGTCGAATGGATTCCAATAGCTTAACGTTACCTTCCTTGTCTATGATCGCTTCAAATGACTGGCTCATAAGGACTCCTTACTTTTATCGCTAAGCAGCTTTAAGTAGGGCTTGCTCAACTTTGCGCGGTAGCTCAATAAACAAAAAATAATCGGCGGGATAGAGGTAGTCTTCACCTTCGTTATCGATGACTGGAATGTAATTTGATTTCGCAGCGCTGTCATCAGGCAGCACCTGGTAAATCCGGCGCCGAGTCAACAGGTCTGGATCGTCTGAGCTAATGCAGACGGTAAACTTGGGTTCCCGATTATTCTTCCTGGCCATTTTCTTAATCCAGATACCGTTTGATTCGCATTTTTCTCTTGCCTATTCCATGCGCTTCGAACCAGTGCACTTGCGGCAAGTCGTATCCTACCATCAGAGAGGCGCACGGTGGCAACTCCTTTGCGGCTTCCGCCATCGACCGCCGCCAAGTCAGTACCGGGAGCGGTTGCGACCGGGTCTCAACACACTCCACACGGGTCGAGGTCGTGAGAATGAACCCGGTCGCTACCGCTCCCGGTACTGACCTCGTTTTCGAAGATCTTAAGATGAACGCAATATCGTTTTTCACATCGAGGGAGGTCCTCACGAAATCGCGCGCGCGATCAGAAACGCCGCCCCCGCCGCCACGCTGCCAATCAAAGCAGTTTGCAAAGCGCTGCGCGCCGGACGCGTGCCGGTGTAGCGCCCTTTGATAAACCCGAAGACGAACAGCGCGACCAGCGTGAACCCGACCGAGAATAACAAAGCGTTGACGACCTGAATTGGCTTGACGTAAGCGGCGAAGATATAAGGCGCCAGCGGAATCAAGCCGCCGGCAATATACGCAAACGCGATCGTGAGCGCGCTGATAAAAGCGCGTTTCGGATCCGGTTTTTCCAGGCCCAGCTCAAAGCGCATCATGAAGTCGACCCACTTCTTTGGATGCTTTGCCAACGCTTCAACTATCGGCGTGCTTTCTTTGATGGTCAGCCCATAAGAATGAAAGACCTCTGCAACTTCGCGCATTTCTTCTTCCGGAATTTCCTTCACTTCAAGCTTCTCTCGTTCGCGCTCCCTGGCGTAGTGTTCGGCGTCGCTCTTGGCCGCGAGGTAGCCGCCCAGACCCATGGCGATTGAACCGGCAGCGATTTCCGCCAGACCGGCGGTGACGATGATCGCCACGTGATCGATGGCGCCGGTCAGACCCGCCGCCAGCGCAAACGGGACCGTCAAACCGTCTGACATGCCAATAACAATGTCACGCACCGTTTCACCAGCGGTAAAATGTCGTTCGACGTGAGGTGTTTGCGGCATCGAGTTTCTCCTGCTGGAGCGCGGGCATGCTTACCTGCGGTGCACCGACATCCCTGCCCGTGATTTAACTAAGGCGGGCAGGATGCCCGCGAACCGCCGACAAGGATGTCGGCGCTCCTAAAACTTACCAATTAGAATCAGCACTCCAATTACGATGAATGCGGCGCCGGCGACGCGCTTGATCCATTCAAGCGGCAGGTATTGGCTCAACAGGGTTCCGACTATCACGCCGATCGCCGAAACCGCGACCAGGGCCAGCGACGCGCCAATGAAGACCTCCCACGGCCGCTTCTTCTCGGCAGCCATGGTCATTGCCGCGATCTGGGTCTTGTCACCAATCTCGGCCAAAAAAATTACCCCGAACGTTGTCAGCATCACGCGCCAGTCCATGTGAACTCCTTAATCCCGGTTACGATTGATTGCGCAATTCATGTAAGGCACAATTGCTCATCTGTCAACATATTCGTGTTGGCTATGGGCCGATAGTCGAGTTTCCCACATGGTTGAACCCGCCAAAGAGTTTAGCGGCACCGACCGTTTCATCCTGCGTCGTCGTCTCGGGGCCGGTGGCATGGGGGTCGTGTATGAAGCGCACGATCTCGAGATGGACAAAATTGTCGCCCTCAAGACTTTGACTCGCGCCGAGGCCGCTCACATCTATCGCTTCAAACGGGAGTTTCGCACGCTCGCTGATGTTTCGCATCCGAATCTGGTCGCGCTCTACGAGCTAATGTCCGACGGACGCCACTGGTTCTTTACCATGGAACTGGTCAAGGGCGTGACCTTCATTCAATACGTGCGGCCGGAAATCGCGGATGAGCCTGACAGTTCGACTGACAATACTCTACTGGGACCGCGGACAGTTCCAAGAAAGGCCAGCGACTCGGAAGCTGAAACTGAACTCTTCGACAGTTCTCATATCTCGCTTGACTCAGGCGAAATGGCGCCGCTGGATGAACGGTCGCCGTTGATGTCGGCGGATTACCAACTCGACGAATCGCGCTTGCGTTCAGGCTTGCGGCAACTCGCCGAAGGTGTAAACCGTCTCCACGAATTGGGCAAGCTCCATCGCGACATCAAACCTTCGAATGTATTGGTCACCGCTGACGGCCGCGTGGTCCTGCTCGACTTTGGTCTGGTCGAAGAGATTGAGTCGGAAATGCACGAGACACTGTTGGCCGGCACGCCCGACTATATGTCGCCCGAGCAAGGTGCGCAGATGTCGATTTCAAAAGCCAGCGACTGGTACAGCGTTGGTGTGATTCTCTACCAGTCGTTGACCGGCCGGCTACCTTTCCGCGGCCGTCTCTTTGAAATCATGATGCGCAAGCAGACCCGCGATCCAATCCAGCCCCGCGAGATTAACCGCGAAGTCCCGCGCGATCTTAACGACCTTTGCATCAAGCTCTTGCGGCGCGATGCCGAAGCGCGGCCGACAGGGCGCGAGGTTCTGCGCGCGCTGGGCGCTCGCACGACCGGGCCTTTGCCGCCATCGTTCGTCACTACCACTGCCGAAAGTGCTTTCATCGGACGCGAGCGCCTGCTCGCCGAACTGCACGACGCTTTCTCAGCCACCTGCGAAGGAGAAACGGTATCCGTTTATGTGCATGGCAATTCGGGCATGGGTAAGTCTACGCTGGTGCGGACGTTCCTCGATCAGATTAAGGAGCAACGCCAACACCCAATCGTTTTCCAGGGGCGCTGTTATGAACGCGAGTCAGTCCCCTACAAGGCCTTCGACGGAGTAGTCGACAGTTTGAGTAAGCACCTTGCCTCCGTGCGTCACGGCCGCGCCGAAGCTCTCATACCCCGGAATTCCTTTGCGCTGGCGCGGGTGTTTCCGGTGATGCTGCAAGTTGACGCGATCTTCAATGCCCGTTCGGCGCGTCCCGAGACCGTTGATTTGTTCACCTTGCGACGCCAGGCATTTGGGGCGCTGCGAGAGTTGCTCGGACGCATCGCGGATCGTCAGCCACTGGTGATCTATATCGACGATCTTCAGTGGGCCGATGCCGACAGTACATTTCTGCTGGAGGAATTATTACGGCCTCCGGACGCTCCGAAGCTGCTGCTGGTGGGAAGCTTTCGCACCGAAGACATCGAAGAGAAGCCCTTCCTCAAGCAAATCCTGCAGGGGACCGGCACTGACACCTGTCGCGAACTGTTCGTTGGTCCACTACCGGGCGGCGAGGCGCGTGAGTTAACCCGCGCGCTGTTTGCTTCCGTGGGAATTCGGAGCGATCCGTTCATTGATTCGATTGTACAGGAAGCCGCCGGCAGTCCTTTCCTGCTGGAACAACTAACGCATTACGGAATGATGAATGACCGGGAGGCAACCGCGGGAATTACCCTGCTCACGATGCTCAACGAGCGTATCAAGCAACTGCCGTCAGGCTCGCGCCAGTTTCTCGATACGCTGGCGGTCGCCCGGCGACCGGTCAATCAGGACGTGGCCATCAGCGCGGCGGGACTGAATGACGATGCTTTGACAGTCTTGAGTGCTTTACGAAGCGCACAGTTTGTACGCAGCGGCGGCACGAGTTATGGCGTCGAAATCTATCACGATCGC
>WNFP01001371.1_pt1 | contig 19015 bp, 26 predicted proteins | sample 5400201 | NCBI WGS metagenome assembly WNFP01 (sample SAMN13153355, study PRJNA577476) | soil metagenome | isolation source: 115 cm saprolite under Madrone tree | place: USA:California | collected 2016-06-14 | reverse complement strand
CCTCCGCACTCGTCGCCGAGCACTGCAACAAATCGCCCATTTCATTGAGCAGAGTCATCTGCTTAGTACGGAGTTGCAGTTCGGCCACCAAGCGATTGAGCGACTCGGAATGGTCTCGGGCCTGCGCCGCCGCCTTCACTTGTTCAGATACATCTTTATAAATTACATAGGCGCCTTCCTGTCGGCCATCCAAGGCAATGCTGACCGCATGCAACTCCAAATCCAGCGTTTTCCCGTCCTTCCGCCTCCTGCTTACAGTCTCGTGCAATGAACTCCCGGACCTTGCGCGGATGATGAATCTCTTGGCTTCAACCGCATCATCAGGCTGGCAAATCAAGGGATCAAGGAAATGTCCGACAATCTCTTCGCGGCTATAGAGAAAAAGGTCTGCGAACGCTTGGTTGCAAAGTTGCACGCGGCCTTCTCTATCGTGAACAACAATCCCCAAAGGATTGTTCTCGATCAGCGAGTTTAGGAAGTCAGTTCGTTCGCTCAATTGCTTCGCCATCCGATGTCTCTCGGTGACCGCCGCTCCGACGATCAGTCCGGTCCCGGAAAGGATGAGCATCAACAAACCAACGTTGGTCATCGAAGTTTCTGGCACTGGATAAAGCCTCAGCGCGATAGCAATGCCGAAATTAAAGAACAGCAGGCTACTCACGACACGCCGAGTCCCGTGACGCATAGCGATCCAGATGATCGGGACAAACGCCAAATAATAGAGTTGCTCGAATCCCAGTGTTCGCCCAAACATAATCCAGAGCACCAAAACCATGCTGATGAATTGTCCGACCACCTCCAAGACATCTCTCAGTTTCATCTGCTCTGTCTTCGTTTTGGCCTGGTAGCCCTTTTGCATGGTCTTTACGTGAACCGGCGAGAGCGCCGGCAAAACCCGTGGAAGTAAATGAATAAGCAGGAATGGTGCAAAACCAACCAAACCAACCACGTCGCCTACGTACCATGCCCAGGCTGAATGCCAATACTGACCCCACGAAATCGTGCCGTCTGCGACCAGACAGCCGGTCCCCGAGACAGTTGCGAAAACAGCGGCTCCTAGCGTTACTGAAATGTATCGCATTACATCGCGCCGTCGCCGCAATGCCAGATCGATTTTCAGCGGGCCTCGCAACAATAAGGCCGCGACAGCATAACTCCCGGATCCAAGCAGTGGCGTGGCCAACCCGCTCCAAGACAAAACCGGCTGGTGATAAATCACTACTCCGGCGAGCATGCCAGCCAACACCATCAGCGGGAAATACCAAGGACTGATCCCGACCATCACCGCTAGAACCAGCCCTGTGGCCGGAAACCACACGCTGTATCCAAGGTGAGACAACATGATGACTTCGGGTCGATTGAGGAGGAGGTACAGCAACACAACGATCAAGCAGAAAATCGCATGACGTCCGAAGACCTGGTGCTCAAAAGCGGACAAGCCTTCGCCGGTTCTGCCAACTTCCTTCTCAGCGCGGTGGGATTCTGGTCGCATCAACTCCTCTTGCCGAACCAAAAACCTCGCGTCCGGAGACAAGCAGTGAACTGGAAAATATGCCGCCTTGCGATAAGCGCGAAAGCTGGCACGGCAAATCGCGAATATCGTCCGCGTGCACCGTAATCTTCGTGAAATTTACGGCAAACGCTAACTGAGGTCTCAAACTCCCGCACCGCACTTCGGGCATCTGGAAAGATCTGGCTTCTGAGGGCAGCAGGTTTCTCAGGCGTTTACCCAATTCCCACTCCAACGGATACGCCCGTCCGTAATAAGCCAGTCAATTGGGCAGCAGGCAAGGGCTGGCTGAAGAGGTAGCCCTATCCCTCTGCACAGTGCCGGGCTTGAAGGAATTTCAATTGTTCCTGAGTTTCAATGCCTTCTGCAATCACGCGCTGCTTCAGATTCTTGCCCATGCCAATGATGGCGCTCACCATGGAAGAGTCATCGGAGTCGGAGGTGATCTTGTGGGCAAAGGATTTGTCAATCTTCAGGATGTCGATGGGAAACTGCTGGAGATAGCTGAGGCTGGAATAGCCGGTGCCGAAGTCATCCACTGCAATGTGTACTCCCATCGTCTTAAGCGCTTGAAGTTTGACACCAGACAAATCGGCATGCTGCATTTCAGAATTGGGATGTCTGGGGCAGCAGTGAATAGCTTGTCGAATGTCTCGATGCCCTGACTATCGGGTAGGGATAACTCCAGCAAAACAGCGGCAATATTCTTCTTTTTCAGGAGATGAAGACCCTCGGAAAGTTGCCGAACCCATTCCACGTCGAATGAATCGGCACCAACCACAGCAAGCGCCGAGCGAATCTCTTCGGCAGCAGCCGGATCGTTTTCAATCAGAAGTATTTTCGGGAGCAGTACATGCGAAGCCATCGGGTGCCTCACCGCGGCACAATGATTTCCGGGGTCAGCTTGAACCATTCCTGCAGCGCAGGGACAGCGCGAAACGTCTTCGAATTTACTTTTCCCGGAGCGGTCATCCAATAGACAGTCACGCTGTTGGTCAGGCTGTCGATGCACATGCGCTGGTGCGTCTCGGTAACCCTATCCGGTGCGCTTTTCCTGAGCCACAAGACGTTCCCTTCCCCGGATTCACTCACCTTAACGAATCCGCCTTCGCGGGCAGCTGTTTGAAATGCTTGAAGTCTGATCATTGTCTCCGCCCTTCCGTGCGCAAATTCGCCTTACCTTGTGGGCCATTATTCTAAGGAGACTGAGAAAATTTGACGCCAACTTCCGAGCCTTCGCTCGGAACGTCTTCCCATTCAACGTATTGCGAGTCGGCAGTAATCGTTAGGGGATGACGAACAAAGGCGACTCGGAGAAGACTTTGTCTCTCCCTACGTGCGTCGGCGAAAGTAGGTTTTTCCTGCTGAAGATCGCGTTCATATTTCGATGACATAGACACTCTCAGTAAAATCCTGGGGCAGCAGCCCCTTCCCATGCGCGACTGCCCCCCAGGCATAGTTCGAGTTAACTCGCGTCGAGGCTATCGAAAACCATCGTTGATGTATGTTAAATATAATAATACAGATGGTATTAATCGAGTACTACAATTATACCAGAGGATACGTAAGTAAAAAAATACTAATACCACCGAGATGGCATAGAACAAGCAGCTCACGGATTTAAGCAGCTGAGGCAAGCCATCGGGTACGACGGCCGGCATATTTATCAATACGCGGGACGGAAAACGATAAACCTTGGGTGCCACGACGAAGTGGCTACGAAAAGAGAACGGGTCTCGAGCCCAGACGGCTGCGGAGGTGGAGATTGCTGAAGGCGGAAAGAGGAGGAATGGTGAGGGATATTTAATAGGTTCATTCGATTATTTCTTGCGAAGAGTGCATTAGTGCACAGTATTGCAGGAGGGAAAGGGGGATACTCGGCGTGAGTTTTAATCGCATCGCCGGGAAAACGCCGAGGCCGATATTGCCGATGCGGTTCGCCAGCGGAACCAAGCAAACCGCCAAACTCTAGATGCGCAGGCCAACATCGAATGCGACATTTTGCGATACCAAAGCATTCACGATAGGGCGAACAGCGATTAATCTTCCATCAGAGACGATTGAGGCCATCCAGCAACCATTTTGCTCGACCGGGAGCGAAGCGTGTTAGAAACCGCAGTCGATTGGAGGCGTAAACGAGAAACGTTGAAAGCCGGGCGTAGCCGGCTATTCAAGAGGTATCTGAAGAGCCCGAACGATATTCAACTGGCCACCGAAATCAAAAGCATCGACGATCGGATCGCGGAGTGTACGGAGCGCTTGGTGGTAAACAAGGGGAAAAGATAGACAACGATCTTCAGAGCAGGCCGTTTCCGGAATTTTTGCCCAATCGCGCTCCACCTAAATCAGTGTCACGCTTATCCTGACGTTTCTTGAGTTCGGTGGTTTGCGATCGTTGTGTCATGAAGCGCAATTATCGGCTCCTATCTCCTGAAACGTTTATAGTCATATGGTAAATATCCTATCGACGGCAGCGCTGGGAGGGCGGCCACGCGCCGCATAACGCCAGAGTGCGTTAAGGAAGCAGCACTATTTTACCGGAAAACTTCTGGTTAAGGTGCCGTCTGATTAAGAGGTCTCGATGATCGTCATCTATGTACAGAAGTCTTGGCTCGCTGAAATCGGTGATAGCGCTGGTCACTTCTTTGTTGAAGTTCAGGAGAACGATTGTGTAAAACTTCTCGCGGCTTCAACGGAGATAGATCATCCCTTCTTGGTTGCACAACTCGCCCGTACCAACGTCACGTCACGAAACGAAACGTTCTTGCTAACTGCACATATACCCTTGAACCTGGTGCGAGGTATTTTTGATTTGACTGAGGCGGAGAAGTAGACGCTAGCTTCTGACACTCTGATATTCGCGGGTCGAAACCACATAATCGTGTTTCTGCATGGACATCCAAACCCACAAACTTTATTCTCTTCATCAACCGGCTCCTTTCGCTTGTGGCTCTGTATGAAAATGACCGGCTCCGATTCGCAGGCATGGGTTATGCTGCGAATCTGAAGATAAGCAGTACTTGTGACTAAGAGGACGAAAACTTGCTGAGTTCGGAAGTCCTGGGTGAATGGGGTTTACCCTTGCTCGCGGCGCGCTGTACCAAAAACAGTAAGTAGAGACCACGCTTCACTCCGAATCATAAGATGGAAGCGCCACGGACTCGGTGCCCGTCGCGCTTCCAGGGGTGAGGGGGGAGTGCATCTGATGCTGGCGAATCCTCCATGGCGTCAGCTACGCGTGCGCGCCCCAGAAGATTCCGGGAGACCAGAAGCACGATTACGAATTGACAGGATATTCTCACACACTAAATACATCGCGCAGTTCAATACCGGACAGAAATGCCCTCCCGAGCGAGTAGCGGCTAATGCGGACAATGATGTTCAAGACGGAGCGGTTTCGCAAAAGGGTGTTGTCGCATTCTGTCCAAATGAAGAAGGAAGAGCTCATGCCCAAACAGTCACCTTCGTCTCCCGTCTGCACAGGTGAGGGTCAACTTCCTCACTCCCGAACTCAACAAATTTGCACATGCTCTATGTGAACAGACCCTTCCGTCGTTTTTCTTAACAGCGTGTTTTCTTGGGAGAAGTAAGGCGGACTGGAAGTCTTGCGCTTGCCCGAATTGTTGGTTTTGATTCAACGGACCGCGGAGTGGGCACTAAACCGTCCTGTGCTCAACCCGCGCGAAGCAATGGTTGTATGCACAAGCGAGGGCTCGGCCATTGGGAGAGCCCTGCGGCGTGTGGAGCCCAAATGGCGAAAGCCCGGCGACGTGCCGACTTTTTCGCCCTGTACGATGCATCACGCTCAAAGGTGTAGTTCCGCACTCGCCGTGAACGAGAAGAACCCAACGCCGATTAGCGACCATATCTGATTTTTAATTGCCTTACCCTGTGGGAGACTCTTCCCTGGCATGCATAGCTGGCGCGAAATCGCCATTGCGTTCCGATCTCAATCAGTTCTGAATCGATGCTAGCGAAGCCACAAACATTTGATCGCTGACTTTCGCTGGTCTACGGCAGCTTGCCAGCAACTTCCGTGATTCCGACGGGCGTTAAGGCCTGTCGGCCCAACTCCAGCAAGAGCATTCTGCTGTCGGAGTAATAGCTTTGTCCCGTGGCAGTTTCCGCGTGGAACACCGGGTCAGCACAGTTCATGTACGTCTGGCGAATAAGTTGTTGGGTTACTGCCAGATTCGCGGCGATAAAGTCACGCTCCGCATCCACATTCGGATCAATCCGGTGAAGAAGCCGGAATCTACGCTTCACAAGTTGAATTCCAACGTCGTGCGTTGCCGCAGCCACCCAGAGCGGGATGCCGTCCTCCAGCCCGCCTGTTTTCCAGATTCGCAGATGATGTCGCCGCGCCACTATAGACTTTGGGTCAGGCAAGGCATAGGAGAAGTCCGGCGCTCGGCCAAAAACGTAAAGCCTGCCCATCGGCAATTTCGTGTAACGTTTGCGCTGCCATAACAGGTGCCAAATGATTCGAGGCTTGGATTTTTCGACTTTCAGCCAACCGGCGCGTGCAAACGCCTCTTGTAAGTCATCCTCCTTGGCCGCGAAGATCAGGTTCAGCATGTCTCCCTCGCGTCCCTCGCCATTCAAAGATCGAGGCGGCAAAAGTTGCATCATGTCGGCGAGTTCTGAGCTAGTTGCCCGCGTCACCGGCAAATCTGCCGTGGCTAACCAAGAATCACCCTTCGTGTACGCCGTCACCTCCGTGCCTTTCAACACGGTTCTATCTCGTCCACGCGAGATCAGAAAGAGCGGTGCAGCGGGCAGATAAATCGCTCCCGCGATGGCCATCGCGACGCCCATCCGAATAGTGTGCGGGTTTCCTCTAAACTCCCGCCGCCCAACCAAGTCCACACTTTCGCCGTTAGTGAGCTCCACCGAATCGAGCTTGATGATCACTTTGCCGCCGATTCCGAGGGAGCGCTTTTTTTTTACTCCGATGACCGAACCCGCAGCCGCCGTTCCTGCGCTAATTAATGCGAAACCTCCGACTGCGACCTCGCTGACGACGACAAAGTTAAGACGATCACCCTTGCGCACATGTGCTGAGGAGATCGTCTGGGCGAATTGTAATTTCACGGGTGTGCTTTGTTCGAGGAGAAGTCTAGTCGGAATAATGGGTGATCCTTGGCCGAAAAGCCCATCAGACATTAAGAGGAGAAGCGTGGAGATAGGAAAAATAAGGTGCGTCGCGCGGGACATCTGATACCGCCTTTCTCCTTGGGGCCATACCCGTGCCTCGCAGATCCTTGGCGCGAACCGTGCTCATTCTCTTGCGTTGGGTCGTGACCTACTTAGAGTAAATCGCAACTTCAGGTAGAAAATCTGTTCACAACCGCACAGAGCGGTGATTTCACGCGTCAAAATAATCGTAATTTCCAGCCGGCTGTTTGTTGAAATCGCTCGAACCAGACCCACCGTCCGACGACCAAGGCGGATTCCTCACAGCGAAGCGCATCCACAAGGAGCATGACTAGTTCCAGATTCCCTTACGTCTCAACCGATATATCGGTTTTGCTGCATTCTCAACCTCTGACCGTTACTCCTCTCACGCCTAAGTCTCTGGAAAGCCCCAGTGACCCTTGCCGGGCTGATAACGCAAGTTTTCAAAACGAGGCAGACGCGATTTTGAGGTTCCGCACCATGAGTGGATGAACTCAGTGCAGTTTGGCCTGCATACTTTCTCTTCCGAAGGCGTCGTTGCGGAGGACGGCGAATTGTTTGGATCTCTGGAGATGTATTGTTGCGTTCCGAGAAGGCCGTCTGCCAGCGAATGCCAATTGATCGAGCGATCAAAGTGTCTGACGCTGACACAGGAAACTTGATTTCCAATGTCCGGAAAACCGCAGTGTTGGATAGTCTTTTACTTGAGGCGACTATGAAAACTGCTTCGATTCTTTCCTGCGCTGGGTTTGGCATCTTCCGCCAGCTGATCGTCGAGGGCCTTGATTTCTAATGCTAGGTGAGTATCCATGGGATGCTTCAAATAGCGCTCAAAAAGTTGATTCCTCTCAGCCTTCAAGTTTTCGCGTTTCCTCTTCTCTTCGATGGAAGTTTCAAGCACGCAGGTTTGTCCCTCTCTGATCAGTGTACGCTGTTAGGCCGTTGAAACAAATGAACCTGATGCCTGATTAACGGGAACATGCAGCCGCCACTTTCATGGCCGACCCAAAGAACTGGAAATTGTTGAGACCTTTTTCCTTGGCGCAGTACATCGCCGCGTCCGCGTTCTTGATCAGCGTCTCCGCATCCTCTCCGTCTTCCGGGTAAATGCTGATACCGATGCTGCATTCGATATGGAGGTCCTTCCCCTCAATTGAGTGTGGCAACCCCAGCGAGCGAAGAATCTTTTGTGCGCTGGTACCCGCGTCATTTGAATGAGCGATCTCCGAGAGGAGTACAACGAATTCATCGCCACCCCGGCGGCTTACTGTGTCGGAAGCGCGCACACTCCTCAGCAATCGCTTTGAAACGGACTGCAGTAGCTTGTCGCCGGTAACATGCCCCTGCGAATCGTTGATGTTTTTGAATCGATCCAGGTCCAGAAACAGCACGGCGATATGACTGTGGTGGCGGCGGGCTAAAGCGATCGAGTGGGTGATGTAGTCATTGAGCATCACGCGATTGGGCAAATCCGTAAGAAAATCGTGTTGCGCTAGGTGCGTCATTTGGAGTGATCTGGCCCTCGCCGCGCTCACATCATGGAAAACAATCACCGCTCCGACGATGTGCCCTGTGCGGTCGTGGATGGGAGCGGCGGAATCTTCAATAGCGGCTTCAAAACCGTCGCGGCGGACGAGGATGCAATTCACGGTCAGGCCCACCGTTCTATTTTGCTCGACGGCCATCTCTATGGGGTCGCGAGCGGCCGTGCGCGTGGTCCCGTCGATGATTTTGAAGACCTCGGCGAGAGGCTTGCCAACAGCTTCCTCGTGTCTCCAACCGGTCATAGTCTCCGCGACAAAATTGAGATAAGTGATGTTCCCCGAAATGTCAGTTGAAAGGACAGCGTCTCCAATAGAGTTGAGGGTGACCAGGGCACGCTCTTTTTCCAAGTACAGCGCATCCTCTACGACCTTACGTTCAATGGCATTGCGCAGGGCGCGCGGCAGGGAATGGTCGAGGTGATCAGGCAAGAGGTAATCCTGCGCCCCGCGCCCCACGGCCAGTTTCGCGAGGCCTTCGGAAACATTTCCTCCGAGGATCAGAATGGGTACGTCGGGATAAGCGGCGAACAGTTTTTCGAAAGTCTCGATACCCTGACTATCCGGCAGGTTCAACTCGAGCAGGGCGGCGGCAATTCCTCCCTTGCTGAGGCCGTCAAGCCCTTCGGAAAGTTGGCGAACCCATTCAACGTCAAACAAACCGTCGGCCGTTGCGGTGAGCGTCACACGAATGGAATCGGCAGTGGCTGGATCATTTTCAATTAGAAGTATTTTGGTGCGCGAAGCAGGAGTAATCATAGCCAGCCAAGTTCCATGGAGGTATTAGAGCAGTTCGCGCAACAAGCTGTATGTACGTTAATGTACACTCCACAATGATAAGAAAATTTTCAATTGGGGTGCCAAGTGCGCTTGTTCATTCGATTGCTGGGAAATTGTTTAAGGCGTGGCCTATCGCCCCGAAGACTTAATCCCCCTATGCTTCGTGCTATTTGAGCAGAACGACCGCGACAGAGAAGCAGGTCCACTTCTGAGCGGTACGAAAAAGCTGCGTTTACACACTAATAGTTTCTTGCGAAGCCAGCCTGGGCGCAGACAATCTGCTACGCCAGTGTACATAAGGGAACAGACACGAATCTTCGCCGCGTCTACCATCCTGTTGAGGCGCTCACGTGCAACATCAACCGCAGAAAAAAGTCGCCCGAGCATATAGAATCGAGGGGTCTATAGTTCTGCATCGCTCAGCAGCGAGAAGTCTGTTCAAAGCGGAAAAATCGCTCCTCCGCGCGGAGGCGTGGTGGAGTATGGTCCTCGGGGCCCCGCTCTTTCTACGAACACTGCTTCGTCTTGTCTTTGTCTGTCCCCATTGGCATAAGGGTCCTCCGATAACATCGCGCGAGCCAATCCCATCCAGCTTACGCGGATTCTCATGAGTCAGCTCGTCAGGTCAGTGCACCGCCTAGCTAGGAATTTTGACGAAGGGCCAATAAGACCAAGTCTCGACGCTTTGATTGCCTGGTAAATAGGTACTTCGCCCAGATTTGAAGCAGACGCAAACCCGAAAGCAACTAGGCTGCCGGTAAGGCGTTCACGGAAAGTGACGATGCGAGCTGCGCCTTTCTCAGGGGCGGGTTGGGTCGATAGCCAGATCCAGGCGTGTTTTCCTCATTGCCCCGGCAGCCTGTCTGCAAGGTCGCTTGCCAGCTTACCCATGTCTGTTGCGTCGCTGAATCCTTTCAGCTCGTGCTTTGCGGATTCGACGTCGATGCCCAAGCGTTGGCAGATCTTGTGCTGCATCTGGAGCATAGCCGTCAGCTCCTGTTCCGCGAGCATGCCCACTTGGAGGTCAAGGTGAGACCGTTTCTCTGCTTGACGCGCCATACGATTTTGACTGATGAGAACAAAGATGGTCAGCACAACGCTTTCCGAGGAGATGACCAAAGCCAAAATTCCAAAAGGAAATGGGTCGAAGGCTTTCACGCCGGGAATCAGGCTGAGATTGATTGCGCTCCAAATGAGCACAAGAAGGGCTTGTAACAGCAAGAACGCAGTGCTGCCAATGAATTTAGCGATCGCATCGCTCGTTCGTTCAGTAGGAGTGCGGCGCAGCAGCGCCTCGTGCTCCAGCTTTGCGATAGCTTCGATATTGAGTTTAGTGGGATTGGCAGGCTCATGGCCGTCTTGGGTCATCATTGTCGTCCTAGGACTTCGATCCGCGAAGCAGAGTAATCAGTTTACCGGAACCAGCGTACATGCATTCGAACCCGTTAAATTGCACTCTTAGCTACTAACGACGCAGGTTGCAGGTTTTCATCATCGGTCCTGACGCGACGTGGCTTTTCTTCTCTATCCGCAAGGCGTCATACGAGACCGGCACCCTAGTTTCGGTTGATTTGATACCTTCAGCGTGTATCAAACAGGACAGACAGTGTAGAAACAGCCTGCTATCTATTACCCGCGAGGCTCTTATACGAGTGAGTGAAAACGACCGCAAACCGCAGCTATTCGTATCCCAGGCAGACGGAAGGCATGCAAAACAACCCTGTGCGGACGGCGCAGAGAATAGTACATGTGCTTTGCAGTCTCCGCTGGAAGATTACCTTGTGCCGCGAGAGTGGCACAAATCGTACGCCGACGCGCTACTGGAATTTGACCCGAGCAAGCTGTCCGCGCTCATTGCAGTGGCGGAGCGCGAAATCTCTAATCGTTATCTCGAATTACAAATCTTTCCGACGCCTGTCGCAGAGAGTCGCGACCTTGATTCTGCCGTACGCGTCCTATCGCACCTCCAGAAATCGGAAACGATTGTCTAGCCGGGACAAACCGAGAGTTAGCTTCATTGGATTCCCAAACCCGTGCTGCGTGGCAAGCGCCGTTTCAATCGCTGGCGCAGTATCGTTGATGATTTGAAGTTTCTGCTGCACTTCCAGCTTTGTGTTGTAGACGCCGACTGTCACACCAGCGTTTTCATTGACTATGCAGCAGAGCCTTGCGGCGTCATTCGGTACTTGTGGTGGGGTACGTATGAGAGGCTATTACCCGTCGCGAGTTCGTGTATGCCTTGGGCGACCGCGCACGGCCACTCGGGTAATCCCATGCGTGCATATTGCCGTTGAGACTCGAAGTCTTTTGGGCAAGGAGAGTGAGCATCATGGTTATCGGCGACCGCCTAAAAACTCTTCGTGAAGCGAAGCATTTATCGCAGGGCGATATCGAAAAACGAACAGGTTTGCTCCGCTGTTACGTTTCTCGGGTCGAAAATGGCCACACTGTCCCTTCCGTGGAGACGCTGGAAAAGTTTGCACGCGCTCTCGAACTGCCGCTATACCATCTGATGTTTGACGGTGACAAGCCGCCCGCGGCACCGAAAGTGGCGAAGGCGGGCGCGGAAGATTCTTTCGAATCATCTCGACGCGGTGTTCGGCTGATGAACAAGCTCGTGCCCTTGTTTGCCAAAATGGAACAGCAAGACCGAAACCTGATTCTATTTCTGGCGGGGCGCGTGTCCAAGAAGCGAGGCAGCATGAAAGCCGGACGGAAGCTAGCTTCGAGTACCGCTTCTTATGTGCCCAACTGATGGGGGTTCCATGCGTTTGCTCTCTGTTCTTAGCCTGATTGCTTTCTGCTTTGTTTGTTCGTCGCGTAGCGTTGGCTCAAAGAGCCCCGCCGAGCAGCCGGATATCAGCAGGTCCGGCAGCAAGTTCTTGGAAATCTGTTCAGATATAGATAATCAACCGAACGGAAACCCGGTCCGCGTCCACAACGATGCCACCTGTCTGGGTTGGGTTGAAGGTTTTGGAGATGGCTTCACGGTGCATGATGAGCTGCTAGGTGTTCCTGAAAGGGACAGGATGGTCTGCATGCCCCGCGGAGTAACCACTGTTCAAATCATTCGCGTAATTAAGAAATACATCGTTGACAATCCTGAGAAAGCGCACCGCGCAACTCGTTACGTCGCTTCGCTGGCGTTGGCGCGCGCGTTTCCGTGCAAAGCAGGAAAGTAGGACAGTCTTTCGTAAGAGCCCCAGAAGCAAATTGGCTGTTTGGACGGTAGTTGCCAGCATCTAGTCATCGCGCTGATAAACCGAAAGATCTTGAAGTCCCTTATGGACTTAACTCCGTACAGTTAAGTATCGAAAATAAATCATCATTATAATTGACACAGACAGTTAAGTATGCCATGGTGGTCATGAACCGATACAACCAGACGGCAATCTGAGCTGACACGAGTTATCTGAAATTGCCCTTGGCTAAGACAGATCCCTAAAACACTTAATGAGGTAATTGAAATGAGAACAATAAATCGCTGGGAACAACCTTTCCGTGGGGCTGCGACCCTGCAGGAACAGATCAATCGCGTATTTGGCGATGCGGTGGGACGTGCGGGCGAGGAGTCGAACTTGACACCTTGGGCCCCGCCCGTCGACATCTACGAAACGGAGCATGAGCTGGTCGTGAAGGCGGACTTGCCGGATGTGAATCCGCAGGACCTGGACATCCGCGTCGAGAACAACATTCTGACAATTCGCGGCGAACGCAAGTTTGAGAATAAGGTGAACGAAGAAAACTACCTGCGCGTCGAACGTTCCTATGGCTCGTTCAGCCGTAGCTTCCAGCTGGCGAACTCCGTGAACTCGGAGGCGATCAAGGCCGACTATCAGAATGGTGTGCTGACGCTAAGCATTCCGAAGCGCGAGGAAGCCAAGCCGAAGCAGATCAAGGTGAGCGTTGGAACACCGGCCATGGCGGCCGCGGCAGGGGCTCGCTGAGGAGACCTGGCCTAAAGACGAAGTAGCAAGGGGCTGGCGATATCGCCAGCTCTTTCTTCAAGAACGTTGTGGCACCCAGACGGCGTCACCAACGTTGGTCTGCTCCAGAACGATGTGCGAGCCTTGCTGCACGCGGGCTACGAATAATCCCATCGAGAACGACTCTGTTACCTGGCCTTCGACCTTGATCCAGCCGAAGTCCGACTTGTCGATCCAAAGCTTGCCTTCCACTCTAGAGAACATTTTGCCGTACTTGCCGCGCGCATGATATCCCGGATGCGGCGTGGCCCGGAGCACATAAGTCGACCGACTGCCAAGTACCTCTTTACCAAGAAGACGGAAGTCGAAGCCCTCGAGCACGTCGCGGAGGAAAGACCTGTTTTCCTGCTCTTTCCCGAGCCGTGCAGTCCGCGCTTCCGGCGTTTCGTGCTTTAGTTTCTCGAAATCTTGATCGAGTTTCTTCTGTTCTGCGACCGATGGAAGCTGTCCGTTGCGTTCCACGAGTTGCTGGAAGCGTGCGCCGTTGACCAGAATCATTTTCGTAACGTCGACTTTTTCCGATGTCAACTGTCCCTGCGAGTCCAGGCGCCGATCCTGATCGCGCTCCACGTAGGTGTAACGATCACGCGCTTGCAAACTCCGCTCGGTGGCCACGACCGATTGGTCGATGATATGACGGGCGTCCGGGATGCTTGCATGGTCCTGAAGTTTGTCCGGCCCGCCATTTTGAGCGAAGAGTCCGGATGAAGCAACCAAAACCAAGAGGGTTGCGATTCGAGATTTGATCAGGAATTCCATGTGGATTCGAGGGCAGCTGAATAGTCAGGAGAATCAGGGCCCAGAAAATAGAGTAACGCATCGAGAGTTGAACGTCTGTGCGAATTGGAACAGGTCTAGGAGTGTCCATATTGGAACAGACAGGCGAACACCAACCTTAGTAACCTAATCGCGTTCACAGCAAATCCGGTTCCTCGCAAAGGGAAGTCCCGATCCTTAGTCCGCGGCGATAGCGAAAGGAATCTGGAGGCGGTGGAGTTCCTTTCTTCGCCTCGTGGTGAAAGGCAAGAATTGGAGAGAGCAAGAGAAGTCTGGTGATACACAAATGGTTGATCATGTTGCTCGGAATGCTTATGGGTAGCCAAGCGGCCGCGGGACAAATACCCGCACCACGGATCGTCCTAGCGCAAAAACCGGGTACGCAAGTCATTAGGGTGTTCAGGGCGGAATCCGCCCCTTGGTCGGCCTCATCCTTCCTGCTGTCGTCGGATCGCGAAAATTCCCTCGCCCATTCAATTCTCCGCATCCCGGGACCCTACGAGCGTGACCACGAGCTGGAGCGCCTTTCGCCGATAAGAAAGGACCAGACATTGATTTTCACGCAGTTGAGCCTGCCGCTCGTCCAGCTTTGGAACGGAAAGCTTCAGCTGGACGCCTTTCAGAGTACGCTGCGCATTCAGAATGGGCAGGTTGGCGCTTTAAGCTACGGCGCCATGCCGGACTTTCGTCTTCCTCAACAAAATTTTCCGGGCGGGTCGCGTTCGGTCCATCTCTCCGGCCTCAGTCTGAACTTTCATTTTGGCCGGGACGAGCGGACACGACGCCCGACGCTGGCATGGCGGTGTGTGCCGCGATTTGTGGCTGTCCTTCTAAATTGAAGTGTATTGCTGCGGCCTCGGAATCGCGCTGGATGCTCGATGAAGAAGAAAGCCAAGAAAGAATCGGCCGAAGCCAACCGCGACAGCGTCAAGAAAGAAATGGCGAAGCCACGCATGGCAAAGTCCGCACGGGAAGCGGTATTGAAGCGCTCCGCTGGGCGTTATCAACCGGCCAAACGTGCAAAGGCCAAGCTGCAGTCTCATGAGCTTCCTCTTCCGCCGCATGCAACCTAGTCTGCGCATTGTTGGGAAGACTACTGCTAGGAAAAACTGATGGGCTCAAGAAGTACGAAAATGCCAGACGAAGAGTGGATTAAGACACTTGACGACGGCAGAAAAGTGAAATTCATCTACCAAGAACTGCCGGAAGATGGGGCATTTATTACCGCCCAGCTTGCAGGCAATGAGGTCGTCTATTCGGTCTTATTGACAAAAGCAAGAAACCCGCTGAGTCGGGAAGATGTTGAAAGTCATTTTGAGGGCGAGCTTTCGAAGAAGTAAAACCCCCGTTTGGGACAACAGCAATGAAAATTGGCCGCGTAAGCGCGTCCGGAGTATTGAGCAACCGCAGGGGTCCCGACGGTGCGGAGTCTATCAAAGGTGATTTCCGTTGCCGCGTCGGCTTGACATCATTATGAACTTTCATTCACCGCGAATCGCAATTCGTCCCGGGCCGGCAACGACGTATTGATCCAAGTCGCTCCTCTTATCGTCATCACCCTGACAACAGCGAAACGGGCTGGCGAACGTCATAGACAGGATTTCTCCAATCATCCCCCCTTGAGTGATGGATGCGCCCACTTGTGCAGTGTGGGCAATTCACGATAACAATGCTCGTTACGATTGAGTGACAAACTAATTCCGGGTCGATTATGTGACGAAGCAGACTCGAACGTCTGCCTGGTTTTGAACACAGCGAGATGATTGTGTCAGTTCTTCGCGGAGCTTCCTTAGCCACAAGTTGCCCCAGGGGTTGGGCAAACGGGCAATTTCGGACCTGTCCAAAACCGAACAGATTCTCATTTCAGATCTAAATAGCATTGAGATGAAAGGGTTCGCGTATCCGACTCCCTCCACCTCCGGGCGGACCGCATCGTGATTCTGGATATGGCGTTCACGTCACGTCTGACTCAGGGCGAAGTCTTCTCTAAGAATGTAAGCATGGCCTTAGAGGGCCCGCCTTTCCACAGGAGCCGCCCGCTTCGCGTCCTTTTCGTACATCGCGACGCGGATGCGATTGATGCCTGTGTGCAGGAGCTCGAGAAAGCGCAATTCACGGTCAGCTCCGATTGTGTTTTGAACCTGGCACAGTGCGGGGAACAGCTGCGGTCCAAGTCGTATGACGTCATCATCGTTGAGTACACCGGTTCGCCCGGCAAGGGATCGCGGGTGTTTCAACTTCTTCATCAGCCCCTGCAGGAGATCGCGCTTATTTTTTTGACGCCCGGACTTGGAAGCAAATCCCTCCTGGAACTGACAGCGGAAGGCTCTTTCGAGTACGTTGAACGAGAACATATCGCTCAGCTGCCGATGGTGGTTCGTCGAGCGCTGAACCACAAGGAACTGAGGAAAGAACTGGCAGAGGCGAAAAAAGCATTGCGGCATTCGCAATCGCTCTATCGGGCGCTCGAGGACAATCCCACGTACGGAATCTACCGGTGTGATGGCGAGGGAAAATTGCTCGACGTGAATCAGACACTGGTCACCCTGCTCGGCTATGCGTCCAAAGAGCAGCTTCTTGCGGCGCATCAAGAGTCCGAGATCATTCCTAATTTCCGCGCTGGTTCTCTCTTTGCAGGCCGCATCCCTGAGACCAAGCGAATCGAGCCAGTCGAAATCGAGTGGAAGCGGAAAGATGCGACGACATTGAAGGTGAGGTTAAGCGGGCGCGGTGTGTATGACGATCATGGCAACTTTGCGGGACACGAGATCATTGCAGTTGACTTTACAGAACAGTGCACGCTTGCCGCCGCACTGGTAGGACAGCGGATTTGCGAACTCCTGGCGAAAGATACCGAAAAACCGCCGCTCTCCGTGAGTGTCGGTGTAGCAGGTTATCCGCAAGATGCCGACACCATCGGAACTCTTCTCTATGCGGCGGACAGGGCTCTCTATGCGATGAAAGCCAACAAGCCAGGGTCCCCTCTCTCGGCTCACTCGCCTTACTCGTTCTCGGGGGATTCGAGCACTGAGTTTCACGAGAGTCGAGAATGATCTAGGGCGCGCTGTTGAAAAGAGGAAGCTCACATGGATGAGTCTGAATTCCGTTCGCTGGCCAAGTGGCAGATTTCTGTGCCGCCCCGCTGTTCCGAAAACAGAATTCAATACTTGCTGAAAACGGAGGAGCAGATTCTTCAGTCGATCTCTGCTCGAGCGCCAATTTCGAAAATTCTGAACGATATCTGTAACGCTCTTGATTGTGAAATAGGGAATATGGTTTCCCTGATCTCCGTGCCAGACGATAACGCAATTAGCGGCGCTGAAGTTTTGCATAGCGCTGTGCTCTTTGGTCTGTATCGCTTCTTTGCCGTAGTCATCGTAGCTGAGAATAATGGCGAAGAGCTTGGTTCTTTGGAGATGTACAGTTGTGTTTCGCGCAACCCCTCCCCGCGTGAGTTTCAACTGATTGAGCGGGCAGTTTGCCTGGCGGCAATCGCGATCAAACGTTACCGGGAGACGGGCGACGGCGGCAATTGTCGCATCCATGGAATTCGGTCAGCACGAGGTTATGTGCCGGAAACGCCGACTTCGATGAACTGACGGTCAAACACGCATGTCGAGGCTTCGGTTTGGAAATTGTCATTCTGTCCGGCGGCTTTGCTCACTCATGCGGGGTGACGCTTAAAAGGGAAGTGTTGATCTGGAGACTTCCGTTTTGACTTGATGGCTTCCTGAATTTTCTCTTGCAAAAATTGAAGTCTTAGCGCGCGGTGCCGATCGCCGATCATCTCCTCAAGTGTTTCTTGCGAGACCTCGGGAAGTGCTCTGGCCGTCCTTACAGTAGCTGGCGAACAACAGAAGTTCCTAACCGCAGGAGTCCAGCTCGGAGAGTGAATCCGCGTTTCCGTAGCTACTATGGCCAGGACCACGGCTTCCGTATCTACAGTCTCCCCGTGGCGTTCATTGGCGGCCGTCAGCGCTTCCAATACGGCGGCTACTGGTTTGGTCTGATTGATCCGTGGCCAGAATATTGGTCTAGCGATTGGTATGACAGCGATGACGTCTATGCAGACTACTATGGTAATGGGTACTATCTGTATAACCGCAGATATCCCGGCGATCGCATTGCCATCAGTTTTTACGTGAATTAGACGCGCATCACCGCAATGACCCAATGCAACGCCTCTCTCAGAGTGGAAGTTTCCACGACCGGGGTCGGATGTTTCACCTAGGCGGTTGAATTTCTAAAAGGAGAAAAAGCAATGCTTGGAACAATCTTGATCGTGTTTTTGATCTTGGCGCTCGTGGGCGCCGTTCCGCGTTGGTCGCACAGCCGGGACTGGGGTTACTTCCCGCCGGGGGGAGTAGGCCTCGTGCTTGCGGTCGTCGTCGTTCTCGTACTTCTCGGCCGCATTTAGTTTTTTGCAAAAAGATGCCGGATTTGGAGCTCCGGCGATGGACAAATCCAAACGAATTGTAATCAAGTTTCTTGAGAAGGAAATTAAAAACGTATATGGCGTTGTCTATATTCTTGTCAAAGAAAGGCATTGAGGAGCACGTACGGGTTGGCGCCAGCAAAATCCTGATCAATCCGACGTTCTACAAAGAGCGAATGAAGGAAGCGAAAAAAATTGTCGCTCAGCTAAAAAGGCCAAATTAGTACGCAGCATGCTCATACCAACGGCCGCGGCGACTGAGGCCGCCGGGTTATCCGGAATGGCGGCAATGCTACTGGTAACGCTGCTCCGCACTGCGGAAAAAGTAACTAGAAAAGTGTGCTTAAGTGGACAGAATCTTTAACGGCAGGCTTCTAAGATGTTGTCGTAGGAGAAAACCAAAAAGACTTTCGCGCAGGCCTCAATACTTCTAGGCAGATCCTATCGGCCAAGCTCCTATACATGCAGCAAAGCAAGATGCTTGCATTGGCGGGAGGAACCGCCTTGCTTGTCTTTGGAGTCAAGAAGACTTCTTGTTTCCAGTCGCAAAAGTGTCCCGCCTGAGAGTCCGGCAACGCATCGCCCTCTCGTGAGGTAAGAGTTTTTGAAAGCCCTTCAGTGAAAGATCTGTTCTGAAGCAGATCGTACGCAGTTGAAGTTTTGACCGTGGAGGTCGTTATGAAGAAATACTTACTCGCCGCAACGTGTCTCACGCTTGTGGCAGGAGTAGTATACGCAAAGAAACTGAACAATGAACAGAAACGTCTTGAAGAATGCGGCGTTGTCATGCAGGAAGTGCTCAACGTTC
>WNFP01001370.1_pt1 | contig 19019 bp, 17 predicted proteins | sample 5400201 | NCBI WGS metagenome assembly WNFP01 (sample SAMN13153355, study PRJNA577476) | soil metagenome | isolation source: 115 cm saprolite under Madrone tree | place: USA:California | collected 2016-06-14 | reverse complement strand
GGCGACCTCCGGTGGCGACTGGATGCGGCCTGCACTCTGCGAGGACGCGCTGCGTCTCGGCCGTATCCTCGCCGAGCTGGCTTCGCAGGAGCCGGAGGTTCACGGCCTGGTCGCGCTCATGGAGATCCAGGCGTCGCGCTCCAGGGCGCGCGTGAGCTCGTCGGGAGAGCCAATCCTGCTGCTCGACCAAAACCGCGCCCACTGGGACCAACTCCTAATCCGTCGTGGTCTCGCCGCGCTCGATCGCGCTGAAAAGCTCCGCGGCATGCGGGGTCCTTACGCACTCCAGGCTGCCATCGCCGCCTGTCACGCGCGAGCGCTTACCCCGGAGGAAACGGACTGGGCACGCATCGTGGCGCTCTACGAGGCGCTTGCTCAGCTCGCGCCGTCCCCCGTCGTAGAGCTGAATCGCGCGGTTGCCGTCGCAATGGCCTTCGGTCCAGCGGCGGGGCTCGAACTCGTGGATGGGCTCACCGCGGAGCCATCACTCAGGGGCTACCACCTCTTGCCGAGTGTGCGCGGCGACCTCCTGAAAAAACTCGGCCGCTTCGAGGAAGCCCGCGCAGAGTTCGAGCGTGCGGCAGCGCTCACGCGCAATGCGCGCGAGCGCGACCTACTGCTTGATCGCGCCCGAGCGTGCGCGGGCAGCTAAGCGCCACCTGCGGAGGCACGCTGACGAAAGCGGCGCGTCTCGGGCTTTGCACGCGTTGCAGGCGAGCCGATTCCGGTCGAGTCACGGCGCACTCTCCGGAGAACAAGCGCGCAAGTCCTTTGTCTTTTGGCCGTGCCCTTACCAGCGCCTTGACCATCGCCTTGAATTGACTGCCAATCTATGGGAACCTTCGTTTGTTCTTTCTTCCGCCCATCGAAGATGCCGCCATCACCAGCAGAAACGCCGGAAAACGAAACAAATCCGCAAACGCAAGACCAGCTATCCCTGAATCCCTGGGAAGCCGCGTACCTGCGTTTCGAATCGCCGGAAGAGGAGATTCGGAAGTTTATCAGGCGCCTCACACGGCTGGGCGCTCCTCAATGGCGGCGCGACGCCGAAATTGTCGAACTCTTTTGCGGTCGCGGAAACGGTTTGATCGCCCTGCAGCGGCTCGGCTTCACCCGGCTCGAAGGCGTGGACCTCTCGCCCCGGCTGCTTGCGCAATTCAAAGGCTCTGCGAAATGCACCGTCGCCGATTGCCGGAAACTTCCCTTTGCCGATCGCAGCAAGGACGTCCTCATCGTCCAGGGCGGCCTGCACCATCTCCCCGCTTTGCCTGACGATCTCGATCAAACTTTTTCAGAAATGCAGCGAGTGCTTCGAACGAACGGCCGCGTCATGTTTGTCGAGCCGTGGCGCACTCCTTTCCTGACCTTCGTGCACTTTATTTCCGAAATCCCTCCGGTCCGCCGCATTTCCAGCAAGATGGACGCGTTCGCCACCATGACCGAGCACGAACTCTGCACCTACGAGCAATGGCTGGGCCAGCCCGAACTCATCAAGAAAATTACCCGGACTCATTTTCTACCAGTGCACGAATCTTTCGCCTGGGGCAAGTGGAACTTCGTCGGCACTCCAAGATAGACATTCACGGGGTGTCCGGAGTTGGATTCCGTATTCGTTCCACTCTCGCTGCCGTCAACAATTCCGCCACTCCACCATTGCGTTTCGAACGAAACCTGCAGAGCCGGCCACAAAAACAGCTCTTTCCGACTCTTACTGAAGACTGATAATTGATCGCTGATAACTTTTTCGCCCGCCACTTCCAGCTTGCATTTTCTCCTCCCCCCGATATGATGGCTGCATTTCACGGATCCCTCGAGACCTCACATTGTCTGCTACATCGGAACCCTCTTCCCAAGTTGGCTCCTCCCCTGCGGTCGCCCGCGGTCGCCTGCTGCAAGTCCTCGGAATGTGGTTTGGCATGGCCGCGGCGATCGGAAACACCATCGCCGCCGGCATCGTTCGAACGCCCGGCGACGTCGCAAAGCTTCTACCCAATGCGTGGATGTTTCTCGCAGTTTGGGTCCTCGGCGGACTCTATGCATTTTCCGGGGCGTCCTCCATGGCGGAGCTTGGCGCTGCGATTCCCCGCAGCGGCGGCCAGTACAATTTCTCGCGCCGCGCGCTTGGCGACTACGCAGGATTCATCGTGGGTTGGAGCGACTGGCTCTCTACTTGCGGCACCGCCGCCGCCGTCGCCATCGTCATCAGTGAATACAGCGGCCACCTTTTCCCCATTCTGGCCGGCGCGAAAAGGATAGAAATCATTTCGATCGCCATCATCTGCGGATTTGGAGTCTTGCAATGGCGCGGAATTCGCTGGGGCAGCGGCGCGCAACTTTCCACCGCAGCGATGAAGACCGGTGCTTTCCTTATTTTGGTGATCGCCTGTTTTCTACTCGGTGGCTCGGCTCACAAAGCTGCGATGCAATCCGGCGCGTCGTCGCTTCCCTTGCCAACGGGATGGCCCCTGGCCATTGCTGTGATGCTCGGTCTGCAGGCCGTGATTTACACCGTCGATGGATGGGACGGCGTCATTTATTTTGGCGAGGAAGTCCGCGACGGTGGGCGGGACATTCCGCGCGCGATTTTCGGCAGCGTCTTCTCCATCATGGGAATTTATCTGCTGCTGAATCTCATCGCGCTGTACATCCTGCCGATGAAGGAAATCGCCGGAAATAATTTTGTGCTTGGCGCCGTCGCCGACCGTGTGTTCGGAAGATTCGGCGATCCCATCATCCGCTCGATCATGGTCGTTTCCATGTTGAGCTGCCTGAACGCCAATCAACTTTTCTGCACGCGCACTCTTTACGCCATGAGCTGCGATGGACTATTTTTCCGCCACGCCACGCAGGTAAATGCCGGGGGAACACCGACGGTATCGCTTCTCCTGAGCACGATTGTAGGCGTACTTTTCGTGCTCATCTCGTTCCTCAGCGGGCATGCGTTCGAGCGCGTAATTGCGATGCTCTCCTTCTTTTTTGTCGCCAACTATACGCTTTCGTATTTTTCCCTCTTTGCGCTGAGAAAGAGAGAACCGCAGATGGCGCGGCCGTACCGCGCGTGGGGCTACCCGTGGACAACCGGAATCGCGCTAGGAGCTTCCGTACTCTTTCTGATTGGGTCGATCGTCACCGACCAGAAAAACGCGCCGCTGGCACTGGGAATGCTCGTCTTGAGCTATCCCGTTTTTCGCGTCTTGAAGTGGGTCACTCAGCGCGCCGATGCCAACGCCGCCAAAAACTCTTAGCTCACTTTTTCCGCTATCGACTTGCCCTGCATAAACAGCAGCAAGTAATCCTTCCCGCCGGCTTTCGAGTCGGTTCCTGACATGTTGAATCCGCCAAACGGATGCGCGCCGACCATCGCCCCGGTGCACTTCCGATTTAGATAAAGATTGCCGACGTGGAACGTCTCTTCAGCCTTTTTGATTTTTTCCGGATTCTTCGAGTACACCGCGCCGGTCAGGCCAAACTCCGTATTGTTCGCAATTTCCAGCGCCTGGTCGTAATTTTTCGCCTTGATCACCGCGAGCACGGGGCCGAAGACTTCCTCCTGCGCCAGCCGCGCCTTCGGATCGACATCCACAATAATCGTCGGTTCGATGAAGTAGCCCTCTCCCGCCGCGCGTTTCCCGCCGGTGACCAGCTTCCCTTCCTTCTTTCCGACTTCGATGTAATCCAGAATCGTTTTCATGGCCGACTGGCTGACGACCGGGCCCATGTAATTGTTCGGATCGTCGCTCGGGCCGACCGTAATTTTCTTCGTGCGCTCCACCAGCTTCTGCACGAACGTATCGTAAATCTTTTCGGAGACGATCGCGCGCGAGCACGCAGAACATTTCTGTCCTTGATACCCGAAAGCCGCCTGCACCGTGCCTTCCACGGCCGCGTCGATATCGGCCTCTTCGTCCACCACGATCCCGTCCTTGCCGCCCATTTCCAGCACCGTGCGCTTGATCCACATCTGCCCCGGCATGGCCTTGCCCGCAAGTTCGCTGATGCGCAGTCCGACTTCCTTCGATCCCGTGAAGCCGATGTAGCGCGTCTTCGGATGCTGTACCAGCACATCGCCAATCACGCTGCCCGGCCCGGTGATGAAGTTCACCGCTTCCTTCGGAATGCCGGCTTCATACAGAATGTCGATGAATCTTGCCGCGATGGTCGGTGAATCCGCCGCGGGCTTCAGGATCACGGTGTTCCCCGTAACCAGCGATGCCACGGTCATTCCCGCCATGATCGCGCAGGGAAAATTCCACGGCGGAATGATGACGCCCACGCCGAGCGGAATATACACAAGGTAGTTGCGCTCACCACGCATCGGCGTCAGCTTTTGCGGCTCGCCCAACCGCAGCATTTCGCGGCCGTAGAATTCAAGGAAGTCGATGGTTTCGGCAATGTCCGCATCGGCTTCGACCCATGTCTTGCCCACTTCGTAGCACACCAGCGCGTTTAGCTCGAACTTTCGCTCGCGCACGATCTTCGCCGCACGGAAGAGACACTTGGCGCGCTCCTGCGCGGAGACTCTCTTCCACGTGTCAAAGTATTTGTGGGCATCCTCGACCGCCTGCCTGGCCATCTCCTTCGTGGCATTTTGAAAAACGCCAATGACTTCCATCGGCCGCGAAGGATTTGTGGAGGTGCGCTTTTCCGTGGTGATCACCTTCCGCCCGTTGAGCCACATGGGGTATTCGCGGCCAAATTCCGCCTTCACCTTTTTGAGCGCCGCTTCCATGCGCGAGCGGTTTTCCGGCTTCGAAAAATCAATAAAAGGCTCGTTGGTGAACTCGGAAACGTGGACTGTCTGTTCGGCGGTGGCCATGGCAGGTTCCCTCCTCGAGGTGTAAACAACCCATTCTACTGCGTCCCGAAACGGCGCGACAAGCAGCGCGCCAGAGGCGCGCTGCCTGTTTTTCCTTTGTGGGGGCACGATACATCGTGCCCTCCTCTGATTTTTCCCTGCGCCCACTCTTCATCCTTTGTGGCACAGCCATTCCTGTGCTGCTTTCTCATGTCCGGGTAAAACACTCAAAGCGAGCGCATCTTCCTACACTAACCACCAACAACTAAGCACTAATCACTGCATCTCTACACCGCCCAGTTTTCCACCTTCAAACCACGCACCCGCCGGAATTCCCGTTCATTGTTAGTGACCAGCGTCAACCCTGCCGCTTTGGCATGCGCCGCAATCCAGAGGTCGTTGTTCCCTATCACTTGCCCCTTGCGCTCTAACTCGGCTCGGATCGTGCCGTAAGATTCCGCCGCCGTCTCAGGCAATCCCATCACCGGAAGCTCTTGCGCCAACTCCCGCAACAGTTCGAGCGCCGCCGCCCGCTGCGCGCTTTTCTCTGCCCCGTACATCAATTCCCCAAACGTAATTACGGAGAGCGCCACTTCTCCGGCTTTGAGCGTGCGAAATCGTCGGAGCACCTCCGCCGGCTTTTTCCGCCGGATGTAAATACAGATGTTCGTATCCAGCAGGAAGCGCAGCTCCATCACAGCGCCTTGCGCTTCTGCGGCTTGTCCTTTGTCCGTCCCGCCAGCGTCAAGTCCGCAGGCAACGCCGCCAGCAAATCAAATGCCCGCGCCATCGTGCCTTTGCGTTCCCGCAGCACGATTTCATCCCCCCGCCGCGAAATTTCCAGTTCCTTGCTGTTCACCCGGAACTCCTTCGGCAGCCGCACCGCCTGGCTGTTCCCTGACTTGAACACCTTTGCCGTCGCCATCTTCAGCCCTCCTGTCAGTGTATATACATCAAGTATACACATTCTACGGCGGGTGGAGCACCCTTAAAGCAGTGAGAAGTTTTGGAGTGCCGCACCCTTCGGTTTTAAGGGTGCGGGTTTTGACTGTGCTTTTTTCTTGGCCGTCTCGCACGGCAAAAACCATTCACCCCGCCTCCGCAGCCGTTCAACCATCAATTTCGACAAGGATGCGCCACGCACTCTTGCCAACATGTTGTAAGCTGTGGCGCTTCTGGAGGTGGCTTATGCGTCCCTTAGGCCGGCACTTGACTTGTGTCCTGGCCAGCATCGCTTTCTTTGCTTCTTTCGCTGACGCCCACGTCACCCGCGTCGAGATACTTTCCCGCGCTGACATTCAAGATGGCCGCGCCTTCGGATTGGCCGGTGCTTATGAGAGGATCATCGGCCGCGTCTACTTTGCCATCAATCCAGAAAACATTCACAACCGCCAGATCGTGGATCTCGATAAAGCTCTGCGCAACGCCCAAGGAGAAGTCGAGTTTTCCGCAGACCTCTATCTCTTCAAACCTAAGGACATGACCAAGGGAAACAACGCCGTGCTATTCGAAGTTTCCAACCGCGGCGGGAGAGGAATTCTGCGCCTTGTGAACGGCGGAAATACTTCCGACCCAAACGCGGAATTCGGAGACGGATTTCTTTTGCGCGAAGGTTACACGATTGCGTGGCTCGGCTGGCAGTTTGACGTCGCGGACCAAGGACAAAATCTCCGTCTCTCCGCTCCGGTCGCTCATGATCCAGGAGGAAAAGAAATTCGCGGCTTGGTGCGTTCCGATTTCACGCCATCCCAAAAAAGAGACGACATGCCTCTAGGACATATCCTGCTGGGACCCGGTGGAGGAAAAAGTTATCCCGTCGACGATCCTGCTAGCGCGAAAAACGTCCTTACCGTACGCGACACGCCGGGTGGCCCGCGGCAAACAATCCCTCGCAGCCAGTGGAGCTTTGGCCATTCCGTGGAAGGCCAGCTGGTGGCCGATTCTCATTTCATTCATTTGGACGGTGGTTTTTTGCCGGGCAAAATTTATGAGGTCGTCTATGAAGCAAAAGACCCGGTGGTCGTTGGCGCCGGGCTGGCAGCGGTCCGCGATTTCCTCTCTTATCTTAAATACGATCCCCAGGCCACGGCTCCGGTCCGCCGCATCTATGCGGTAGGAATTTCGCAAAGTGGCCGCTTCCTCCGCCATTTCCTCTACCAGGACTTCAACGCCGACGAGCAAGGCCGCCAGGTTATGGACGGCGTCATTGCGCACGTGGCCGGCGCCGGCCGTGGCAGTTTCAATCATCGATTCGCGCAGCCTTCGCGTGACGCGCAACCCATGTCCAGCTTCTTCTTCCCGACGGATGTGTTCCCCTACAATGACCTCCCCGAAACTGACCCGGAGACCGGCGAAACTGCAGGCCTTTTGGATGCTGCGAACAAGTCGCACACAGCGCCAAAGATTTTCTTCACCAATACTTCCTACGAATACTGGGGTCGTTCCGCTTCCCTGATTCACACTTCAGCCGACGGCTTGAAAGACTCGGCGCCGGGTGAAAATGCCCGCATCTATTTGCTCGCCGGGTTACAGCATTTTTCCGCTGCCTTTCCGCCACAGAAGGCCACGACCGGTTCGCCGGATTCCACCGCGCAACAAAGACACAATCCGAATCCCGTCCAATGGTTCTGGCGCGCGCTGATCACCGACATGGACCAGTGGGTTAAAGACGGAACGCCACCACCGCCGAACACCTATCCTAAAATTGTAGACGGCACGCTGGTTCCGCTAAGCAAATGGACATTCCCGAAAATTCCTGGCGTGAATACACCTCATGAAATGAATTTGGCATACCATCTCGACTTCGGTTCGCAGTGGAAATCAGGAATCATTTCCAACGAGCCTCCCAGAGTTGGAAAACCATTTCCCGTTTTGGTTCCGCAAACGGATGCCGATGGTAACGACTTGGGAGGCGTGCGCTTGCCGGAATTGCAAGTACCTGTCGCTACATACACAGGCTGGAATTTGCGGGATCCCAGCATTGGCGCTCCCGATCTGCGTCTCAGCTTCCTCGGTTCCTTTCTCCCTTTTGCTCGCAACGCATCAGAGCGCGGAAAATCGGGCGATCCGCGGCCGTCCGTCGCCGAACGCTACGTTTCGCGCGAACAATATATGGGCAAGTTTGCCGAGGCGGCCATGAACCTGATTAAGGAACGCTTTCTGTTGCGGGAAGACTTGGCGGCAGTGCTCGAACGCGGCCAGCGCGAGTGGAATGAAATCGCCGGTCAGAAATGACTCTGGAGATTCCCAACGTATGCCGCATGAGTCCACTTCTTCCTGTACGATACCTTCGATGCCCTTCGCCCAAGGCGGGCCCCAGGGATGATGAACGTGAAAACGTATCCAGCGCTTATCTTTTGCTTATCCTTTCTGTTTGCTACCCAGGAGGCGTCGGCGCCCGTGCCTGTAGAGAATGAGCCGCTCCATCACGTGGTACTGAAAAATGAATGGGTTGTCGTCATTCACCTGACTCTGCCGCCCGGCGAACGTACACTCTTCCACACTCATACGCATGACCGCGTAGCCATTCCCCTCTCCAGCACCTCCATCACACAGCAAGTACTGAATGGGAAGGAAGGCCCACCTTCGGCTTCCGATCCGGGAACGTTTTCTGCGCTCACCCTTGCTAGTAGCTCTTACACGCATAGGGTCCACAATGTGGGCTCGGTTCCTTACGATGTTCTGGACGTCGAGATCCTGGAGCGTCCGCGAACACCGTCGGCGCTTGCAGCCGCGGCAGTTGCCGCAGAAAATCCGAGCGCACGCATTTACAACTGGGTCCTCGCCCCCAGCGCCGCGTCTGCTATGCACACCCATATACGCCCATACCTTATCGTGGCGCTGACGGGATTCACCCTGAAAATGACAGCGCCCGACGGCCAATCACTCACCCACGTGTTGAAGCGCGGCGATTTCCACTGGGTGGACACCAAGATCACCCACACCCTTGGCAACGCAGGGAGCGCCGAGGGGCAAATCCTGGAAATTGAACTGAAATAAGCGCCAATTCCGCGGCCAGAGTTCGCGGGCACTACTGAGAATAGCGAATACCGAAAGCTACCGGAACATTCCGGAGCTAAGGCACGTATACCTGACTGTATTGCCGACCCAAAGAAAGGGAGTCCTCGATGAAAAGGCTCATTGCTCTGTCACGAATTGCGTTGCTCTTACCTCTACTTGCATTACTGGTTGCGCGGGCAGAGGCCCAGGCTATTCCGTCGCTGGAAAGCATTAAATCGCAGGAGGAACTGGACAAGGCCATCGCATCGCTGGATGCTGCCCTTTTCGATTCATACAACCGGTGCGATTTGGAGAAGTTCAGCAGCTTCTTCGTCGACGATGTGGAGTTCTATCACGATCAGGGCGGCGTGACGCTCGGCAGAGACAAATTGACCGACAGCGTAAAGAAGAATATCTGCGGCAAAGTGACCCGCGAACTCGTTCCCGGGACTCTGCAGGTCCATTACATGAAGGGCTATGGCGCGGTTGAGATGGGAGTTCACCGCTTCCACCACCCGGGGCACGAGGATACAGAGGGAGTCGGGGAAGGAAGATTCATTCACCTGTGGCAATACAAAGACGGAGCATGGAAAATCACGCGGGTCATCAGTTACGACCACCACGCCGCGGCAAAGTAACGGCCAGCTGTTGACAAGTACGGAACTTTGTTTTTCCCGCGCGACTCATTTAAAATTCAAGTCTGCGAGCGCCGTTCATTTTGTTCATAGGCCGGCGCTCGACGCAGGAATTTTTCGTCGCCCTGAGTTCTAGCATGACCGAAGATTTATCGCGTTACCACCGCCCGGTCAGCACGCTGTTTGCCCGCTCACGCAACTCCGATGACTGGGACCGGTACCGCCTGAGCGAGGAGCAGCTCGAATTTTTCCGCGAAAATGGATACTTAAAAGGCGTTCGCATTCTGTCCGACGACCAGGTGGAAGCGCTGCGCACGGAATTGGAACAACTGATGGATCCGGCGCACGCCGGTCGGCATTTATTCCACGAATACCACTCGAACGAATCGACGGACCCAAACCGCGTCGTTTTTCACGCCCTGGGCGCTTGGCGCGTTCTTCCCGGCTTTCACGATCTGCTTTGGAACCCCGCGTTCCTGGTTCCGGCATCGCAGTTATTGGATGGTCCGGTGCGCTTCTGGCACGACCAACTTTTCTGCAAACCGGCACGGCATGGCGGTGTAGTGGCCTGGCACCAGGATTATTCGTACTGGACAAGAACCACGCCTTTGGCCCATCTCACCTGCTGGATTGGCTTGGACGATTCAACCCGGGAAAACGGCTGCTTGAATTACGTTCCAGGAAGCCACAAATGGCCCGACTTGCCCAAACCCGTTCTGACCGGGGAAATGGATGGCATCCGCGAAACTCTTCCCGAAGAGCTGAAAGACAAATTCGAGCCCGTTGCCATTGAGTTGAAAAAGGGTGAAAGTTCGTTTCACCATGCCCGAACGATGCACGGTTCGCGCGCGAACGATACGCCCGCGCCGCGGCGCGCCACGGTTATTAACGTCTTTCGTGATGGCGTCATGTCGGATTCTAATGAACCACTTCTCGCGGGCGTTCCCGTAATTCCTCGCGGGGACAGGATGGGCGGACAATTCTTTCCCTTGTTGTTCGATGGCCAGCCGGTGCCGGCCATTACAGGGGAAAAGCAAGAAGCATAGCCGTGAATCAGGCGGGTTATGGCTCGAACAAGAATTTAACAGTGACGGTAACGTGGGCGGCGACGGGCTTGCCCCGCTGCGTGGCTGGTTCGTATTGGTACTGTTTGAGGGCCTCCATGGCGGCATTGTGCAGGGAAGGCGGCCCCGTGAGCACCTTCATCGTTTTCACGTGTCCCGAAGGGTCCACGATGGCGTCAAGTGTCACGTTGCCCGTGACAAAGTCCCGCAGCGCTTCCGGTGAAGCAATCGCACGGACCGACTTGATCAGTTTTGGCGGGACGATAGTTGCTTCCTCTGAAGAAGGCACTGCCGAATCGGGAGCAGCCGTGCTCGATGGACGCGGCACAGTGTGCTTCCCGACGGAGGCGGCAACGACGGATTTTTCTGGCACCACCGCCGCATCTACAGCCGCATCATGGGGTGCGGGCGGCTCGGGCACGGCGAATGTGGAAGGCCCCGCCCCTCTCGTAGGCGCCGGTTGCACCGCGTGCTGCGAAGCTGCGCTCAGCGGAGGGGTAAGAGCGTTGCCGGCCGGTGTTGTGGTGGCGGAATTGGAGTGTGTGTCCGCCGTCTTCTGAGGCACGGAGATCGCAGTTGGACCAGGGTGAGCGGCGATGCTGGAGGCTGCCACAGCCGAAATTGTCCTCGGCTGCGGCAGCCTGGGAAGCCAATGCAGGTACCGTGCCGCGCTTCCCGCAACGAGCAATAACGCAGCAGCAGCAAGTCCGATCCGCAGCGCTCCCGATCGGCCGCTGGTGGCAACTTTTTGCTGGGATTCCGAAGGAGCATCGTGAGTCACCTCGGGCGCGGATGAATTCTCCGCCCCGGCCTGCGTTTGCAGCAATCTCAGTTGCTCGCGCAGCGCCTCGACTTGCTGCTTCAAAGCCGTGATTTCGTGCGCGCTGGGAGCGCGTGCCGGCGCGCTTGGTTCGCCAGCGATGGCTTCCGCTGCTTGCACCAGCTTGGCCGCTTCTTTTTGCTGGGCGTTTGCCGGCGAGAGTTCCGGCATTTCGGGAAACTCGATGCCCCAGAATCCGGGCGAGAGCTCACTGAATTCCACTTCGGCGTAACAACTCGTCGGCCGGAAGTCGCGTTTGCGCATCACCTGCGCCACGACTTCGCGCCTGGTTCCCACGTTGGTAAGAAACAGCAACTGCCCGACGGCCACCGCGGCGGAGAGCCGAATCACTCCGCCATTCTCAAAGGCCAGAACGGTGCTGGCCTCTTCCGTGAACAGCTTCCGCTGGCCGCCACTTTCTCCTGGGCGCGCGCCGGTCGCGAGCAGCGGCACTTCGTGAGCTACTGGATTCTTCATTGGAGAGTTCTGAGCGCTTGCCCTGGGCGTTGTCGAAGGGTTCGCCGGCGCCGAGGCGGTCGAATAACGAGTTTGCATTGCGGAAGCCAAAATAGGATTGTTCCTCGTGTGCCTGGACAACGCATCCCCAGAAAAAGCTAAGGCTGCGAAGAGCCGTCCACGTGACGGCCCGGACATTCCTCTATTTTTGCAGCTAGCGAGCTCGACGGCCATAGTACAAACGTACAGTGCAGTGCAAGCTGACCCAAAGGACAGCACGTTCGAACGACATCGGCAGGACGGCGCTTCAAACGCCGATGATGGCGCCGGAGTCGTCCACGTCGATGGAGGAGGCGCGGGAGATTTTTGGGAGACCGGGCATGAGCATCATGTTGCCGGAAATCACCACGACGAATCCGGCTCCGGCAGAGAGCGAGGCGTTTGTGACGTTGAGCGTCCAGCCGGTTGGAGCGCCGAGTCGCTTGGGATCATCGGACAAGGAGTATTGCGTCTTGGCGATACAGACAGGCAATTTTCCATAGCCCCATTCTGTGAATTGCTGCAGCCTCGCTTTGGCTTGCTCGCTGAAATTCACATCGCTCGCGCCGTAAATTTTCTGGGCGACGCGCTGGATTTTTTCCGTGAACGGTTCTTCCAGGGAGTAGAGGGGATGCGCGGCAGGCGCGGGATTCTTGGCGACGGCTGCAACAACTTTCTCGGCAAGTTCTTTCGCTCCGGGTCCGCCCTTCGCAAATCCTTCGGAGAGCGCCGTAGCTACTCCGCGTTCCGAGCAGTAAGCGGCCAGCCGTTTCAGCTCGGCGTCTGTGTCTGTGGGAAACCGGTTGATCGCGGCGATGGTTGGCACTCCGAATTTTTGCAGGATTTCGACGTGCTTGCCGAGGTTGGGCAGCCCGCGCTCGAAATCGCCTTCGCCCTGATTGCGCAAGCTCTGCACGGTGGTGACGAGGACGGCGGCCGCCGGGGTGATGCCGGATTGCGGCATGACGATATCGAAATATTTCTCCGCGCCGAGATCGGAACCGAAGCCGCACTCGTTCACGACGTAGTCGGCGAGGCGCAGGCCCATTTCCTGGGAGATGACGCTGCTCGTGCCGTGGGCGATATTGCCGAAGGGTCCGGCGTGAACAAAGGCGGGCGTGCCGTCCGTGGTTTGGACGAGATTGGGAAGAATGGCTTCGGCGAGCAGTGCCATCATTCCGCCGGTGGCACCGAGGTCGCGAGTGCTCACCGGTTTTCCGTCGCGAGTGACGCCGACGACGATGGAATCGAGGCGCCGGCGAAGATCCTGGCGATCTTTCGCGAGAGCGATGATGGCCATGATTTCCGAAGCGGCGGTGATGATGAAGCCGGTTTGGCGGCCGCTGCCCTCTTTTTTGCTGTCGAGCGAAACAGCGATACGGCGCAGCGCGCGATCGTTCATGTCGATGGTGCGCGGCCAAGTGATGCGCTCGGGATCGAGACGTAGCTCGTTGCCGTGGAAAAGATGCGCATCGATGAGAGCGGCGAGCAAATTGTGGGCCGAGGCGATGGCGTGAAAATCGCCGTGAAAATGGAGATTAATTTTCGCACTGGGCTCGATTTGCGAAAGGCCGCCACCCGCGGCACCGCCCTTCATTCCAAAGACGGGGCCTAGGGACGGCTCGCGCGAGGTAATGACGACTTTCTTGCCGATGTGGGCGAGGCCCTGCGTCAGGCTGATGGAAGTGACGGTCTTGCCTTCTCCCGCGGCCGTGGGGGTGGTCGCGGTGACGACGATCAATTCTCCACGGCGCTTGAATGCGGGGTCGGAGAGCAGCTCCAGCTTGACTTTTCCGCTTTGCGATCCCCATTGTTCAAAATATTTTTCCGGAATTTCGAGTTTGCGTGCTACCGCTTGAATCGGAAGAAGCGTCTTTTGCATAAAAGTTATGAGTTTTGCTCGTGAAGTTTCCGGGCGCGGAGAAAAAGAATAACACACATGCCGCGCTTGCCATGCGCTCGATGCTTACTGATGCCGTTGCTGGTAGTCAGCGGCTAGTGAGTTGGGTCGAGAACGAGTTTCTGGACGCGCCAGTTCAAAATTTCCGCGACATAGAGTTCGCTTTCGGAGGGGCAGGCGATTTCGTGAACCCAGCCGAATTGGCCGAGCTGCTTGCCGGATTTGCCGAATACTCCGAGAACTTTTCCGTCGAGGGAGAGTTTGTAGATGCGGCCGGGGAAACCGTCGGAGCTGTAGAGGACTTGGTTGGGCGGGGGCGTGATGCAAATGGCCCAGGGAGCGCCGGGGGCCATGGTGCCGGTGGTCGCGGTAGGCTTGTTGCCGATGGCGGGGCGGGCGTTGGGATCGACGGGAACGTCAATGGTGAATTGGCGAAGGAATTTTCCATCGACGTCGAAGACCTGGATGCGGCGGTTGCCGCGATCGGCGACGTAAATGTTGTCGTGCGCATCGATGGCGATGCTGTGCGGAGTGTTGAACTGGCCGGGCTGGTCGCCGGGTTCACCCCAGAACCTGAGCCAGTTGCCGTCTTTGTCGATTTTGGCGATGCGCGAATTGACGTAGCCGTCGCTGATGTAGGCGTTGCTTGCCGCGTCCCACGCGATGTCGGTGACTTGGCGGAACATGCCATCGACGGGAGGCATCGGCGGCTTGACGTGCTTGAGCGGCTCGGTGCCTTCGTCCGAGGCTTCCTGCTTGCGGCCGAAGACCATGACGACGCGGCCTTCGGGATTGAATTTGATGACCATGTCGGAGCCTTTATCGGTGACCCAGATGTTGTCGTTCTTATCGACCTTGACGGTGTGCGCGAAGGACCAGGCGTAGAGATGGTGGCCGATCTCGCGGAGAAATTTTCCGTCGGGCGTGAATTCGAGGAGTTGCGCAGCGCTCGCGCCATATGCCGGACCCGTGCTGTTGCCGCGCGTAAAGACGAAGATGTGGCCTTTGGAATTCACGGCGACGCCCGTAGCTTCACCGAGATAGAAGTCGGGCGGAAGTTTCAGGAAGTCGGGGACGGAGTGGAAACGGATTTCGGGCGGTTGTTGGGCGAAAAGAGGAGAGGCCACGAAGAGGCACAAAACAAGGAGTGAGTGTTTCATCGAATTTAACCTCGTGATTTGGTCAGTTTGCACTCGCATCATGCGCGCGTTTGGGAAATCAGTCGCCTGCCAGATATTTGTATTGGGCTTCGGTAAGGGGAACTACGGAGAGGCGGCCCTGGCGAACAAGCGGAGAATCGGCGAAGAGCTTATTGGATTTTATTTGAGCGAGAGAGACCGGTTTGGCGAGCGGTTTTCCGGCTTTGAGCTTAACGGCAGGATTCTTGGGGTTGGAGACGTCGACAGAAAGGACCGCGGCGGTGCCGACGGCGGATTTGTGGTCGCCGGTTTCGTAAATGATGAGCCGCGTGCCGGGCGTCATTTGGGAAAGGTTTCGTAAGGCGACGGGATTGTGGACGCCGTCCCAGATGGTCTCCTTGTCGCGCTGAAGATCGGCGAAGGAATATTCGGATGGTTCGGTTTTGAGCAGATAGTTTGCGGACATCGACGCTCACCTCGGTCGTTTGATGCTCCCTATTCTACATGGCGAGCGGCCAAGTTACTTCTTCTTCGCGGGTGTAAGGCGCGGTATCGTGCGCCGATTCTGCGAATGGCTGATGAGCTCGGAGAGCCGCTTGAGCTTTGTCTCTTCCCTTTTTGCAGCGATGACCCAATACGTGCACACCCTTTGGTACCACGGGGCTTGGGAACGGAAAAATTCCCAAGCGGGCTTGTGGGCGCGAAGCTGCTTTTCCTGCTCGCGACTGAAGCGGGCGCTCTTTCGTTGCTCGTACGAGTAGATGCTGGATTTCTCTTCGCTGCGTGCGGCGAAAGCCTTGAGGCCGGCGGGATGCATCAGACCCTGCTTTGTGAGCTTTCGAACGAGGTTGATATTGATGGAGCTCCAGGTGCTTGTGGGCTTGCGGGGAGTGAAGCGAATTGTGTAACTGGTTTCGTCAATGCTCTTCCGAACGCCGTCGATCCAGCCGAAGCAGAGGGCAACTTGTACGGATTCGGGCCATGTGATGCTGGGTTTTCCGGAACATTTTTTGTACAAGCCTACCAGCAGTTCACTGAGTTTGTCGTGATGGGCTTCGAGCCAGGCACGGAAGTCAGACGGCGTCGGAAAGAATGTTGGTTTTGGCGGCATGGCGTCTGGACAAATTAAATCAAAAATTGGCATACGGAGGACTAAAGTTAGCCCTCCCACGGCCGCGCAGCCCTGAAATTCAAGACGTCGGCTTTTGGGCGGCGGAGGCGAAGATATTGCTGTCGGCGTAGCTGTTGGTTTGTGGATTAGCGGGAAACCTTCCACTAGGAAGTTTTGATTGATTCTAATCGGGGAGCTCAATTCGTGAAGGTTTCTGTCACTTCGGAGTGACGGGAAAACTCATTCCACGATCCTGGAGGTCCGTCTGGAGAGTTATGGTTTGTGGACAACCCTTGTCTAGTCCCATAAAGCTTTGTTGTTCAGCAGTTTAGGGGATGGAAATGGGGGTGGGGAGGTGTGCCCGAATGGCACACGCCTTGCCCTAGTACTTAACGTACTTGGCACAACTTAGTTTCTGAGGGTAGAGATATGAAGAAACAGAACGCTATCCGCGTCTTTCATCTGCTGCGCAGCGTGACAATCACATTATTCCTGGCGGGAATCTTGGTTCCGAGCCTGATGGGATCGAGTAGCTCCGCGAACCACACCTTTTTCGCTGGATCCCAGCACACGATGAAGGTCGCAGGGTGTTTTCAAACATAAATTCCAGAACCTCCTGGCGGCTCTCTTGGGCACGGTGTTCGGCGGGGTGATTGCGTTGGTTATGGCTTCTCGCGCCAGGACGAAAGAGAATAGCGGCTCCGCAGCCGCCGCGCACGGAATGGGCGAGAATGCTGGCCCGGCACATCAATCTGGATCCGCTGTCGCGAAGTCCTTCAGTTGGCTCGGCGGACTCTTCGCGCTCCTCTAGCTGGAAACCTGATTCCTTTCCTGGAATTGAACTCTCTCACGAGTTCCACTCGAACCGCAAAGCCGGCTTAGAGAAATCTCCGCAGCACTGCAGGGCCACGGCAAACTACGCTTCAGCAATGAAAAAAGCGGAGACTAAGCCGTAAGTTCGCGCGCGGCGGCGGCGAAGACTTTGGTGTGGGCGTCGATGTCGGCTTCGGTGGTGGCGGGGGACATCAGGGCCATGTTGTGGAAGGGGGTGAGGAGGACGCCGCGGTTGAGGGCGTAGAGGTGGAGGAAGCGCTCGAGTTCGAAATCGGCGGCAGCGGCGGATTCGCCGCCGTTGCGCGGAGGTTTTGCGGCGAAAGTGTATTCGGCGCGGGCGCCGAGGCGCATTACGTTCCAAGGAAGATGGTTCGAGCGAATTTCATTGGCGACGCCGTCGTTGAAGCGCTTGGCTAGCGGGATCATGCGTTCGAATGCGGCGGGCGTAAGGATGTGCTCGAGCGTGGCGCGCATGGCTGCTAGCGAGAGGGCGTTTCCTGCCAAGGTCCCACCTATGCCGCCGACGTCGCAGTCTTCGAGATGAACGCGGGCGTTGATGTGCTGGGCGACTTCCTCGGAACAGCCGTAGGTCGCGCCGGGAATGCCGCTGCCAATGGCCTTGCCGAAGACGAGCATGTCGGGATCGAGTTTCCATTCGGCGGTGCAGCCGCCGGGGCCGGCGCAAATGGTGTGGGTTTCATCGGCGATGAGGAGCGAGTCGTAACGGCGCGCGAGTTCGCGCGCGGATTTCCAGTAGCCGTCGTCGGGGAGAATGATGCCGACGTTGGTCATGGCGGGCTCGGCGAGAATGCATGCGACGTCATGATGCTTGAGCGCTCTCTCGAGTGCGTTGAGGTCGTTGAATTCGACGACTCGAGTGGTTTCGGCGGGATTGACGGGCGGGCCGATATTGCCGCGGCGCGGGCCGACGACGCCGTTTTCGAGCCTGGCGAAGGATTCGTCGACCGTGCCGTGGTAGCAGTAGTGGAAGACGAGGATTTTCGAACGCTGGGTGATTTCGCGGGCAATGCGAATGGCGAAGCGATTGGCGTCGGTGGCGGTGAGCGTGAATTGCCAGTAGGAGAGACGGAAGCGGCGCTGGAGATCTTCGCCGACCCAGAGGGAATCTTCGGTGGGGAGCATGAAAGTGATGCCTTCTTTAGCGCGGCGGGCGACGGTTTCGGCGACGATCTCGGGGGAGTGGCCGGTCATCGCACCGGTGTCGCCGAGGCAGAGGTCGATGTATTCGCGGCCGTCCACGTCAGTGAAGTGCGCGCCTTTGGCGGATTTCACAAAGATCGGGAATGCGCCGGCCCATTTTTTCATCCAGTTCATGGGGACGCCGCCGAGGAGGGAGGATTGGGCGCGTGCGTAGAGAGCGGCGGATTTCGGGTGGTCAGCGAGGAAACGTTGCGATTCGCGCTCGTGGAGATGGTGAAGTTTCTTGCGATCGATGGTGCTCATGAGTTAAGGCCGAGAAACGATAAATGGAATGCAGAGAATAGGCAAGAGGCAGTGCGCGACTCCTCAGCGATGAGCCATCTTCGCTCCCCATTCGTCAGGACTCAAGTCGCGAGCGTGCCGTGAGAAGAGCCAACGGCCGTCGAGGTCCTCGGCTGCGTATTGGAGCTCGCCATAGACGGTTTCGTGAAGATCCTCCAGGATCTTGGCGCCTGCCGCTTTTGTTCTTTGGAAATGCGAATCAACATCATCAACAAACACGGTCAGGCTCTGCGTTCCATAGCCGAGTTGCGCGGGGCTAGAAGCCCCTGGTCGTGCTCTATGGACCATAATCCATGCGTTGCCGAGATGCATCTGCGCGCCGCTGATCGGCCCTGCGGGATCGCCATAGCGGTAGTGTTCGGTGAAGCCGAAGATTTTGCATAGCCAGGCAAGCGCCTCGGCAACATCTTGATAAACGACATGCGGCAGAATGGTGTCGGTCGGAACAGAACGATTCTTTTGCATATGCCGATAATAGTACTACTCAGCGCACGACATCCCATGCGTAATTCTAGAGGATGCTGAGCTAGTGCGAATTCGTCGAATCAATAGAACCCCTCAATGAGTCGCAGTTCTTAGGATAAAGCCGCGAGCGAGAGAGCGATCAGCGCAGGTCGCGGATGATTTCGCGGGCGGCGTTGGCGCCGGAAGCGCCGGTCAGGCCGTTGCCGGGATGCGTGCCGGAGCCGCAAAGAAAAAGGCCGCGGATGGGCGTTTTGTAACG
>WNFP01004810.1_pt1 | contig 19023 bp, 13 predicted proteins | sample 5400201 | NCBI WGS metagenome assembly WNFP01 (sample SAMN13153355, study PRJNA577476) | soil metagenome | isolation source: 115 cm saprolite under Madrone tree | place: USA:California | collected 2016-06-14 | reverse complement strand
TTCGTCGTCGACCATTCCAACTCGCTCGCCTCGGACTTCGACCAGGTGAAGGCGGCCGCGGAGCAGTTCGTGTCGTACTTCGACGCTGACAAGGACCGCGTCGCGCTGATGATGTTCGCGACCAACACCATCGTCATGGACCCGATCAACACGGGCGGACGCGGCTTCAACAAGTCGAGCCTGCTGAACCACATCAGCGGCTCCAGCACCGGGGTGTTCAGCACGGCCACGGCCGAGGGCGTGTACAGGGGGTGGGACCAGCTGCGCAGCGTCCCCAGCGGCAGCCAGGCGCCGTTGCGCGTCATCGTGCTGTTCACGGACGGCGCGCCAAACACGTTCTCGGGCCAGTTCATGGTGAAGCGCTGTCCCAGCTGCTCCGACTTCGTTGCCGCCACGGGCGCACTCTTCACCTACGACTACCCCGCCGTGGGCGGGCAGGGGCAGAACGATCCCGAGGTGAGGGGCCTGTGCCAGATAACCGGCACGCTGAGCGATACCTCCCCGCACTATGTGTGGCCGACCAACCTCGCCGCATACACGTCGGGGAGGAACACCAACTGGCAGTTCGTGAACCCCTACATCCCGAGCATACCGCTCATGAGCTATCACCCGACCCCTGCCTCCTCGGGCATCCTGACGGCCTTCCGCCTCTACGACTCGTCGCTGCCCGGACAGCGCGTGCTGATCGGCGGGACCGGGACCGACTATCCGGACCACGTGCAGAACGCCAACAACGCCTCGCGCAACCTGGCCGAGATCATCGCCAACGCCGCCCGCGCCGACTCGAGCGGCGCGCAGCCGATCCGCATCTACACGCTCGGTCTGGGCGACCTGCTGAACCAGCCGGCCGGCAGCGTTCCCGAGACCGGCGCGTCCATCCTCATGCGCATCGCCAACGATCCCGCTTCGCCGAGCTTCAACTCGAACCAGGCGGAGGGCAAGTACTACTTCGCCGGCGACACCTCGCAGCTGGCCACGGCGTTCGAGGCGATCCGCAACCAGATCGTCCGCCTCAGCCAGTAGGGCCATGCACGTGGTCTCCCGAACCTTCTCCCGACGTGTCGCGGGCGCAGACCCGGCGGTTCCAACGGCAGCGCCGTCGCCACGCGGCACCGATCGTGCACTCAGCGTTTCCCGTCCGGCGCGAGAAGCGTCCGGGCCGGTCCTAACCGTCCGGAGGGCTCTCATGGTGTCATCGAATCTCTGGAGACGACTCAAGTTCGTGTTTGCCTTGCTGACAGCGGTCGCGACCTCGGGCGCCGTCCGCGCGCATGCCGACACGTGCGGCTATCCATTCAAGAGCGGCGATCCCCGCACGTACGTCTCCTTCAACGAGAGCGAGGTGCTGCGCGCGTTCAGCCCGCAGCAGACCGTCAACGCCACGTCCGGCCTCACCATCAAGCTCTGGTACAACGACGAGAATGCCCTGACGCTCGGCGTCCGTCGCGTCCTGGTGAAGACCAAAACCGGCGTGACGACGACGGACTACCCCTTTTCGACGCTCGCGACGAATCCCGGAGGCGTGCTCAATCCCCAGGTTGGCACGACCGCTCTCGACGGAGCGCAGGAAGGCACCGACGGGGCGACGTGCAGAGGCTATCCCGACCTGTGCGACCGGCCGATGTTCCCCGCGCTCTTCATCACCGACCTCACCACGAATCCGAACAGCAGGGCCGGCGACTGGCAGTCCGGCGGGACACCGCTGCCGCCCCACGCCGTCTTCGGCACGTGGAAGGGGGCCGTCCGGACCGTCGACCTGACGAAGTCGCAGCCGCTGACCACCGTCATACCCGACGTCAACCCGGCGAAGAACAGCTGGAATCTCGGCAGCGGCGACCCCGCTCCCGCGGGCCTGACCAACCAGGGCTACAGCGCCGAAGTGCGCTGGAACGTGGACGACCTGGTCGCCGCCGGGCGGATGATCAAGGGCCACACCTACCGCCTGCAGTTCATGGTCCACGACGGCGATCAGACTAGCATCGGCGGGGATTCTGGCGAGGGCTGCGTCACGGTCCAGCCGATCTGCTCGACTGCGGCCGACTGCAACGACCGGAACCCTTGCACGGCGGACTCCTGTAGCGCCGGCTTCTGTTCCAACACGCCCATCGCCGGCTGCAAGCTCTGCACGACCGCCGCCGACTGCAACGACGGGAACGCCTGCACCACCGATTCCTGCAACGCCGGCGTCTGCCAGAACACCCCGATCCCTGTCGTGTGTACGGCCTCCGACCAGTGCCACACGGCGGGCACCTGCGATCCCGTGACGGGCGCCTGCAGCAATCCCGCCAAGGCCGACGGCACACCCTGCACCGACGGCAACGCCTGCACGCAGACCGACACCTGCCAGAGCGGGAGCTGCGTCGGGAGCAACCCCGTCACCTGCACCGCCCTCGACCAGTGCCACGTGGCGGGCACGTGCAATCCCGCGACGGGCACCTGCTCCACCCCCACGGCGACGAACGGGACGCCGTGCAACGATGGCAACGCCTGCACGCAGACCGACACCTGCCAGAGTGGGAGCTGCGTCGGGAGCAACCCCGTCACCTGCACCGCCCTCGACCAATGCCACGTGGCGGCCCCACGGCGACGAACGGGACGCCGTGCAACGACGGCAACGCCTGCACGCAGACCGACACCTGCCAGAGCGGGAGCTGCGTCGGGAGCAACCCCGTCACCTGCACCGCCCTCGACCAGTGCCACGTGGCGGGCACGTGCGACCCCGCGACGGGCAGCTGCTCCAACCCCGCGCTCGCCGGTTGCAAGCTCTGCACGGCGGACATCGATTGCGGCGACCAGAACGTCTGCACCTACGACACCTGCAACGGCGGTGTCTGCTCCAACACCGCGATCGATGGTTGCACGCCCTGCACGACGACCGCCGACTGCGACGACCACAACCCCTGCACCTTCGACTCCTGCGACGGCGGCGTCTGCTCCAACACCGCGCTCGAGGGCTGCAAGCCCTGCACGACGGCCGCCGACTGCGACGACCAGAACGCCTGCACGACCGACTCCTGCCACTCCGGCGTCTGCCGCAACACCGCCATCTCCCGCTGCACGCCCTGCACGACGGTCTCCAACTGCAACGACAACAACGCCTGCACCACGGATTCCTGTGACGCCGGCATCTGCCACAACACCGCCATCTCCGGCTGTACGCCCTGCACCTCGGTCACCCTGTGCAACGACTTCAATGCCTGCACCACCGACACCTGCAGCGGCGGCGTGTGCGTTCACACCAATATCTGCGTCACTCCGGAAGCGGCTCCCGTCGAGATTTGCGGCAACTGCATCGACGACGACAACAACGGTCTCACCGACTTCGAGGACCCGGCGTGCTGCCTGCAGTCGGGCACCTTCACCATGACGCTGAAGGAGGGTCGCCTCTACCCGCACGGCAGCGGAACCCGGTTGGCCTTGCGCAGCGTGCTCGCCCGCTCCAGGCTCGCGGTGAACCCCCTCGCAGAGGACGTCTTCCTGCAGCTCCGCCCGGAGGGCGGCACGGACGTCTTCTGCGCGCGCATCCCGGCCGCCAACTTCAAGAAGCACCGCCGCGCCTTCGAGTTCGCCGACCGCAAGCACTCCGTCGCGAGCGCGGGGCGCCTCGACGGCATGAAGATCAAGGTCATGCGCGACGGTAGCGTCCGCCTCCGCACCCATGGGAAGCGCGCGCAGATGATCCACCCGAACGCCGGGCGTCTGCAGGTCACCGTCGGATTCCACAGCGCCGCGGCGGGAGACGGGGCGAACCGCTGCTCGACCACCCTCCAGACGTTCCGCGCCGGGCGCAAGGGGCGCCTGATCACGCCGTAGGCTCCGCCGAGTCGAGTCGCAGGCACGCGAGGGCTCCCGGATCTTCCTCCGGGACCCTCGCGTGCCACGTCCGGGTCTTGCCTTCGGCACGATCACGACCGCCGACCGCTCCGTGAGATCGACCCTGATGCCGCCGCCAACCATGGCTCGATGCCGCGCGGAACGTCGACGGCGAGTGAGGTTCGGCGCCGAGCGCGCCGTTCCCGCTCCTGCTGCGCCGCAAGCGCGCTCAGCGTCGCGTCGACGTTACTGCGGATCATCCGAACGATCGCTCGTCGATCAATGCCCGCAGAGATTGTGGAGACATTCAACCACTCAGGTCGCGGCGACCCGCATCGACACGGACGCGGCGCCCGCTTCGACGTGCCGTTTGTGCTTGAACACCCTCTGCTTGGGGGCAATAATCGATCGGAGAGCGGGCCGCGCATCTGACAACGGGCCTCGTGTCCCACTGGTTCCGCTAGTTTCGTTTACCGTCGTCGGTCGAGTTATGACATGCGTGGTGCCCTATCTTCGCCCGCTGCTCCTTCGACGGATGGAGAGCGGAGGCCCGTGAACAACGGGAGGCCCGCGCCGGCGAGGCAGGAGGCACCGGGGTCGCTGCCGGCGGTCGACGTCGCCGACGTGGTGTGCCAGTTCGGGCGCATTCGTGCGCTCGACGGCGTGTCCCTGCGCGTGATGCCGGGCACGGTGGTCGGGGTGGTCGGTCCCAATGGCGCCGGAAAGACCACCCTCATCGACGTCATCTGCGGCCTGCTTCGTCCCGCGCGCGGCACGGTGCACGTGCTGGGCGAGGACGTCGCCGGCGACACGACGGCGCTCCGCGCCCGTATCGGCGTCCTGCCCCAGGAAACTGCCCTCTACGACGAAGTGACGGCCTGGCAGAACCTCCGCTTCGCCGCAGCGCTCTACGGTGTGGCCCGTCCGGACGCGCGCATCGCGGAGGTGCTCGAGCTGGTGGGGCTCAGCGGGCGCGCCCGCGACGTCGTGCGCGCATTCTCCGGCGGGATGCAGCGGCGGCTCGCGATCGCGCGGGCGTTGCTGCATGACCCGCCGCTCTTGATCCTCGACGAGCCGACGGTAGGGGTCGACGTCGAGGCGCGGCACCAGATCTGGGCGCACATTCGATCGTTGCGGGCGGGCGGCCGGACCGTGGTGCTCACCACCAACTATCTCGACGAGGCCGAGGCGTTGTGCGACCGCGTCGCGATCCTCCGCGCCGGCAAGCTGGTCGCCGAGGATACGCCGGCCGCGCTCGGAGCGCGCACGGGCCGGTGCCTCGAGCTGGAGTGCTGGGAGGAGGGCGCGACCGAGCTCTCGGCCGCGCTGCGGACGCACCCCGGGGTGCTGCGGGCCGAGATCGTCGACTTCGGTCTGCGCGTGTACCTGGGGGCCGACACGACGCCCGAGGACGTCGTGCGGGCGGCCCGCCGGGTCTGCGCCGTGGAGGGCTTCCGCACGCGCTCGCCGGACCTCGTCGAGGTCTTCCGCTCCCTCACCGCGGACGGCACCGAGCCGTGAGCGCTTGGCGCCTGTTTCGATCGAGCGCCGAGCTCGAGGCGGCGCACCTCCTCGGAAATCGCGGCTTCGTGGCGCTCACCGCGCTGGCGGCCGTCAGCTTCCTCGCGATGGTGAGCCTCTTCGGGTTGACGGGCAGCTATGCCCCGGTGGCGCTCATCGACCGTGACGGCGGACCGCTCGCGCGGCGGTTCATCGAGGCGCTCGACGGCGCGCACCACTCCTTTGCGCTGACATACATGAGCGAGGAGGCGGCGGAGACGGCGCTCGGGTCGGGTCGGCTGGTCGGCATCATCACCATCCCGGCCGGGTTCAGCGACGCCGTCGCGAAGGGCACGACGGTGCCGGTCGACGTGCGCATCGACAACGTCAACGTCGACCTCACCAACGACATGCAGCGCGCGCTGCCGGCGGCGATCGTCGCCTTCGCGCGGCGCCAGCAGTTCCCCGGAACGGCCGTGCAGATGGTCGAGCACGACGTCTGGCCGCACGACACCGGCTACATCCCGTACCTGACGGTGAGCGCGCTCGCGCTCGACGCGATGGTGATCGCGGGCATTCTGGGTGCCATGGCGACGGCGCGTGAGTGGGAGCGCGCGACGGTCAAGCTCCTGCGCCTCTCGCCGGCCTCGCCGGGAATCGTGCTCGCCGGAAAGCTCTCCGTCGCCGCGACGGTGGCGGCCATGGCACTCGCGCTCGCCCTGCTCGTCATCGAGGTCGGGTACGGCGTGGTGCCGATCGCCCCCTGGACCACGGCGTTCGCGCTCCTCGCCTGCGTCGCCATCTTCACCTCGGTGGGGGCCTGGCTGGGGGCGCTGCTCAAGCGCACGCTCGCCGCGGTGCCGCTGCTCTTCGGGCTCGCGATGCCGTTCTACGTCGACAGCGGCGCGCTCGAGCCGACGCGCTTCGACGGCGACGCCATCTGGGCCCTCGCCCACCTCTCGCCGGTCTACTACGCCGTCGGCGTGCTGGAGTGGGCGTTCCACGGACTCCACGTCACGCCGGAGCCGATCTACGTGGACCTGCTGGTGCTGGTGGCAATCGCGGTCGTCGCGGTGATCCTGACGCTCGGACGCCTGGCGAAGGGGGCCACCCGGTGATCGGCGCCGCGTGGGGCATGGCGCGCAACGACCTCGCGGTGTGGCTGCGGTCGCCGGCGGCGATCGCGGCCGCGCTGCTTCCGGCCCTCGGCATGGGCGTGCTGGTCGCGGTGCTCACGAATTCGGTCGGCCAGCAGCCGGTGGCGCTCGTCGTGCAGGGACAGGGGCCGCTCGCGGCGCGGATGGCCCGCATCATCCGCGGAGACGCCGATGCGTACCTGCTCGAGGAGATGGCCGCGGCCGATGCCGAGCGGGCGATCGGCGCGCAGCGGATCGCCGCCATCATCGTGGTCCCGGAGGATTTCGACGTGGCGGCCGCCCGCGCCGACGCCGCGGTGGACCTCTATCTGAACAACGTCGACATCGATCTGGCCGACGATCTCCGCCGGAGCGTCACGCGCTCGGTGGCCGAGTTCGACGCGCCGCAGCTCGGCCTCCTCGGCGAGCTGCACGGGCCGTCCTCGGGAGTGCTCCTCCCCAACCCCTACCGCGTCGCGGTGGCCGAGCACGACCTGCGCGACACCAACGTGTCGTTTCTGCAGTACCAGGTGATCCCGATCGTGGTGCTGATCGTCATCAGCGTCGGCGTGCTCGGCACGGCGCTCCTCACGGCGCGCGACTTCGAGCATGGCAGGGCGAAGATGCTGCTCCTCAGCCCCGCGGGCGGCTGGGCGCTGGTGGTGGGACGCCTGCTCGGTGGCACGCTGATCACCATCGGGCTGGTGGCGCCGCTGGTCGCGCTCGGATTCCTCACCCATCACATTCCGTTTTGCGCGGAGGACTCGGGGGCGCCGCTGTGGCTGGCGCTGCTGCTGAGCGGGCCATGCGGATGGATGCTGCCGCCGGTCTCGTGGACGCACGGCCTGGCGCTCGTGGCGCTGCTCGGCGCCGTGACCCTGGCGACCGTCGGCCTGGGAACGCTGCTGGGCGTGGCGCTACGCGACACGCGGCTCGTGACCATGACCGCGCTCAACGCCTCGGCCTACCTCTTCTTCCTGGGCGGCGGGTTCACGACGGTGGCCTTCCTGCCGCACTGGCTGCAGGTGGCGAGCCGCTTCGTGCCGACCAGCTACGCGATCGAAGGGCTGCGCCAGGCGCTCTTCTACCCCGACCTGACGGGCTTCGGACACGACCTGCTGGTGCTGACGGGGTGCGCGGCGTTGTCGATCGTGCTGGCGTCCACACAGCTGGCGCGGGCGTGGAGGCGTGGATGACGCGGCTGAGGGGCGTCCTCGTGGTTGCCTGCCTCGCCCTGCTCGGCTGCGAGACGGATCCGGCGCGCTCCGTGAAGATCGTCGCCCGGCCGATTCCCGCTGCCGAGCCCGGGGGCGGGTGGGGCGCCGAGTATCAATGGCGTCCGGAGCTCTGCCCGCCTCCACCGGAGCCCCCGGGAGGACGGAGCACGCTGGTGGCGACCGGGGCGTGTGCCTTCCGCCAGGAAGGCGCCATGGAGTGCACGTCCACGACGGACGACTTCATCGTGCAAATGACGCGCCCGGCGGCGGGGGAAGCGAAGCTGCTGATCTACGTGAACGTCGAGAAATACCACGGGCCGAACAGCTACGACGGAGCCGAGATGCTCGTGGGGGTGCAGGATGGGGAACAGAACTTTCGCTGGTTCGGCGATGCCCTCCACGTCACCGTGGGTCCGGGCGAGAAGTTCGTCGAGCTGGCGTCGGCGCGCCTCCAGGCCCTGCCGCCGGGGGACGAAACCGAGATCACGGTCGCTGGCACGCTCTGGTGTCGGCCCGGCGCCGCCCGGTGGGCAGGGCCGACGGCGTGCCGCGGCCGGCAAAGCCGGCGCGGCAGACTTTCCGGAGTGTGAGCGCGTGACGGGAAACGATGCCTCCGCGGCGCCGCGCACGACGGCTGCCCAAAGGGCCTCAACGTTTGCCGCGCCGGCTTCGCCGGCCGCGGCACGGCCTACGCACGACCCACCGACGCCAGACGCTCGCTTCCGGTTCCGCCCCGAGACAAGGGTCTCGGGGCGGTCACACCACACGCTCGCTTCCGTTTCCGACCCGAGACACGGTCTCGGGTCGCGTGCAATCAGGGCGGGACCGTCGTCGCCGGCGCCGGCGCGATCCGATAGATCCTGATCATCGGTCCGCGGCTGGTGGCGGACGGCGCGAACGTTTGCAGCAGCTGGCCCTCGCGGAACAGCCGCGAGTAGAACGCGACCTCGGCCGGATAGCGCGCGGGCTCGGCGAGATAGCGCCCGTACATCCCCGTGCCCACGATGAGCACGTCGTAGCGCTCCCGGGCGTAGTCCTCGAGGGTGTGACCCTCGGCGAGGGAGCGGAGCTGGGAGACGCGGATTCCCTTCCCCGGGACCGGCCCGAGCGGCGCCGTGTACCACTCCTCGGCGATCGTGCTCCCGGGCGGAAGATGCTGGAGCGCCCATTCACGCGCGCGCACGCGAGTGCTCGGCTCGAGCTGCTGGAGGCTCGACCGGACGATCCGGGCGACCGCGGGCGTGGACACCACGAGCACGCCGAGCGAGACGGCCACCACACGTACGAGGCGCCGACCCCGTAGCCCTGGGCCGAGCGCACGGAGAAGGCGCACGAGCGGAAGGGCCGCCAGCAGCGCGAGGACGGGGAGGACCGGGATGAGCCAGCGCTCCCAGTGGAGTGACGAGAGGCTGATGCCGCCGAGGAAGGCCACGACGAGGACGAGGAGCGAGAGCGGCTTCGGCTGACGGTCTCTCAGCACGAGGAGGACGCCGGCCACGGCCAGCAGCGCGACGGGCCAGCTGAGCGCATCGGGAATGGCCTCGTGCAGGTACCAGAGCAGGTTGCCGGCCGGCGAGAGCCCATCCGCGCCGAGATGCGACGTCTTCGCCTCGTGCCGGAGGTTGTCCGCCACCGTCGGGAGATTCGCGAGGAAGCCCGGCACGGCGAGCAGGAATCCGATCGGGATCGCCGCCATGCCGAGCGCCAGCGCCCCGAGCGCCCAGCCCGACCTCCGGTGCTCGCTTCCCCACCACGCCGCCGCGCTCAGAAACGCGAACGGCGCGACCAGCAGGACCATGAAGTACCGGCTCGCCACGGCGAGCCCGATCGCGAGCCCCGCCACGACGTGCCTCCTCACGCTCGGCTGCTCGTGACATCGCAGGCAGAGCCATAGGGCGAGGAGGCCGAAGAACGCGGCGCTGGTGTCCGAGCGCACCATCTGGGCATGCTCGACGGCGAGCGGCGAGAGGATGACGAACCACGCCGCGACGAGGCCGGCCGCGTCGTCGAAGGCGCGGCGCCCGACGGCCCAGAGCAGGGGCAGCGCCGCCAGCGCGAAGGCGACGTTCAGCAGCCGGCCGAGCAGGTAGAACTCGCCGCTATCGGCGAGAAAGCGCGACATGAGCCGTGGGTCGCGGCCCACCAAGGGACCGTGGTAGGCGACCACGCTCCACAGCCGATAGACCCCCGCGAGCGAGTAGATCAGCGTCGAGGCCGGGTGCCCGAACCAGCCCGGGTCGGTATCGATCAGCGCACCGATGCGGACGGCGGCGTTCACGACGACCGGCTCGTCGATCTCGGGCGCGTAGGGTAGATCCTTGCGGATTCCCACCAGGTGAACCGCGAGTGCGAGCGCGACGATGCCGCCGAGTAGCACGCGGCCGTGCGGAAGCTCGGCTCGACCGGTCACCGCCGGGACCATACCGGCTTTCGCTCGCGGGTGACACGGCCCCGCAGAGCGGCGCCGCGGGTCCCGCTTCCCCCTTCCCCCGCCCCGCCGCGCCGGTATACTCGACGGTTCCGCGCCCGCCCGGGCGCGCCCAGCCGTATACGCCCTCATGGACGAGCCCACAATCGAGATCGTCGGCGCCCGCGAGCACAACCTGAAGGGCATCGACGTCCGCGTGCCGCTCCATGCCCTCACGGTGGTGACGGGCGTGTCGGGGTCCGGCAAATCCTCGCTCGCCTTCGACGTGCTCTACGCCGAGGGCCAGCGGCGCTACGTCGAGAGCTTCTCGACCTACGCCCGCCAGTTCCTCGATCGGATGGAGAAGCCGCACGTCGACCGCATCACGGGCATCCTGCCCGCGATCGCGATCGACCAGCGCCGGCCGGTGAAGACCTCGCGCTCCACGGTCGGGACCATGACCGAGCTGCACGATCACCTGAAGCTGCTCTTCGCCAAGGTGGGCGTGCCGCACTGCCGGACGTGCGGGCGCACGGTCGTGCGCGACACGCCCGCGAGCGCCGCCGCCAGCCTGCTCGCCGCAAACCAGGGCGCCCGGGCGGTGGTGACCTTCGATCTGCCCGTGCCCGAGGGGCTTCCCTGGGACGAGATGCGCACGGGGCTGCTCGCCGCCGGCTTCGTGCGCGCCCTCGGGCCGGACGGCATGGTCGACCTCGAGAGCGCTGCCGCGCCGCCGGCGCGCGACGGCCGGCTCACCATCGTGCAGGACCGGCTCGGCCTGCGCGCCGCGGACCACGGGCGCCTGGTCGAGTCGCTCGAGCAGGCGCTCCGCCACGGCCGCGGCCGCGCCGCCGTGCGGCTCCCCGAGGCGGGCGACCGCGTCGAGCGCTTCTCGAGCGCGCTCGAGTGCGCGGCGTGCGGCTTCGCGGTGCGCGACCCGGTGCCGAACCTCTTCTCCTTCAACAGCCCGCTCGGGGCGTGCGAGACGTGTCGCGGCTTCGGGCGCGTGATCGACCTCGACCTGGAACTGGTCATCCCCGACCCGCGCCGCTCCCTCGCCGAGGGCGCCATCAAGCCGTGGACCACCAAGGCGACCGGCTGGGAGCGGGGCGAGCTGCTCAAGTTCTGCCGCCGCCGGGGCATCCCGACCGGCGTGCCGTGGGCGGAGCTCTCGCCGGCGCAGCACGCGCTGGTGCTCGAGGGCGACGGGCGCGGCCACTACCCGGGCGTGCGCGGCTGGTTCCGCTGGCTCGAGGGCCGCACCTACCGCATGCACGTGCGCGTCTTCCTCTCGCGCTTCCGGAGCTACACGCCGTGCGCGGCGTGCGGCGGCGCGCGCGTCAAGCCCGAGGCGCTCGACTTCCACGTGGGCGGGCTCACCATCGCGGACGTGAACCGCCTCCCCATCGGCGAGGCGGAGCGCTTCTTCGCCGGGCTCGCGCTGCCCGCGGGGCAGGCCGAGGAGGTGGCGGGCCTCATCCTGGGCGAGATCCGCAGCCGCCTCCGCTACCTGGTCGAGGTCGGGCTCGAGTACCTGACCCTCGACCGCCAGTCGCGCACGCTCTCGGGCGGCGAGCTCGAGCGCGTCGACCTCACCACCGCCATCGGCTGCTCGCTGGTCAACACGCTCTACGTGCTCGACGAGCCCTCGGTCGGCCTCCACCCGCGCGACACGGAGCGCTTGACGCGCATCCTCCACCGCCTGCGCGATCTCGGCAACGCGGTCGTGGTGGTCGAGCACGACCCCACCGTCATCCGCGCCGCCGATCACGTGATCGACCTCGGGCCCGGCGCCGGCGAGCGGGGCGGCCAGGTCGTGTTCGCCGGGCCGCCCGCCGCGCTCGCGACCGCTCGCGGCTCGGCCACCGCGGACTACCTGACCGGACGGACGCTCATCCCCCTCCCGGCCCGGCGGCGGAAGCCCATTCCCGGTCTCGCCCTTCGAGTGCGGGGAGCCTCTGCCAATAACCTGAAAACCCTCGACGTCGACATCCCCCTCGCCTGCTTCGTGGCCGTGACCGGCGTGTCGGGCTCGGGCAAGTCGACGCTGGTGGACGACGTGCTCTACCGCGGGCTCAAGAAGCGGCGGGGCGAGCCGGTCGGCATCCCGGGCCCGTGCCGGGCGCTCGAAGGCGCCGAGCGCATCGCCGAGGTGATCCTCGTCGATCAGGCGCCGATCGGCTCCACGCCGCGCGCCAACCCGGTCACCTATCTCCGGGCCTTCGACGGCATCCGTGCCTGCTTCGCGCGCACCGAGGAGGCGCGTCTCCGGGGCTACACGGCGGCCACCTTCTCCTTCAACGTCCCGGGCGGCCGCTGCGAGACGTGCACCGGCGAGGGCTTCGAGAAGATCGAGATGCAGTTCCTCTCCGACGTCTACGTGCCCTGCGCCGAGTGCGGCGGGGCGCGCTTTCGGCCGGAGATCCTCGAGGTCCGCTTCCGGGGGCGGTCGATCCGCGACGTCCTCCAGCTGACCGTCGCCGAGGCGACCGCCTTCTTCGCCGACGTCCCCGAGGTGGGGGCCCGCCTCCAGCCGCTCGCCGACGTCGGCCTCGACTACCTCCGCCTCGGGCAGCCGCTCTCCACCCTCTCCGGCGGCGAGGCGCAGCGTGTGAAGCTCGCCGCGCGGCTCGGCCGCGAGGGCAAGGCGCACACCCTCTTCATCTTCGACGAGCCGACCACGGGGCTCCACCTGGCCGACATCGAGAAGCTGCTCGCCTGCTTCGCGCGCCTGGTGGCGCGCGGCCACTCGCTGATCGTCATCGAGCACAACCTCGAGGTCGTCAAGTGCGCCGACTGGGTGATCGACCTGGGGCCCGAGGGCGGCGAGGCGGGCGGGCGGCTGGTCGCCGTCGGACCCCCCGAGGAGATCGCGCGCGTGCCCGAGTCGCACACCGGCCGCTTCCTCGCCGAGGTGCTGCAGGGTCCGCAGCGGATCGCCGACGCGCCGCCCGTGTACGCCGCGGCGGCCGCCGGGGGGAACGGCCACATCCGCCTGGTGGGCGCGCGCGAGCACAACCTGCGCGACCTCTCCCTCGAGCTGCCGCGCGACCGGCTGATCGTGCTCACCGGGCTCTCCGGCTCGGGCAAGTCCTCGCTCGCCTTCGACGTGCTGCACGCCGAGGGCCAGCGCCGCTACGTCGACAGCCTGTCCGCCTACGCGCGCCAGTTCCTGAACGTGATGGCGAAGCCGGACCTCGACCTGCTCACCGGGCTCCCGCCCACGGTCGCCATCGAGCAGCGCCTCTCGCGCGGCGGCCGCACCTCGACGGTCGCCACCGTCACCGAGATCTACCACTACCTCCGCCTGCTGTTCGCCAAGCTCGGCGTCCAGCACTGCACCGGCTGCGGCGAGGCGATCCGCTCGCAGACGCGGAGCCAGATCCTGACCCGGCTCCGCCGCGAGCTGCGCGGGCAGCGCGTGACGCTGCTCGCGCCGGTCGTCCGCGGGCGCAAGGGCTACCACAAGGAGGAGCTGGCCGCGGCGCGCAAGCTCCGCCTGCGCGAGGCGCGCATCGACGGGCGGCGCCTGGCGCTCGAGCGGGTGCCGCTCCTCGATCGTTACCGCGAGCACGACATCGACCTGGTGATCGCCACCCTGCCTCCGGAGCTGAGCGGGCTCGACGAGGCCGTCGAGCGCGCGCTCCGGCTCGGGCGCGGCACGCTCATCGCGCTCGCCGACGGGGGCGAGCGGCTCTATTCCGAGAGGCTCTTCTGCCCCGCCTGCGGTCTCGGCTTCGAGGCCCTCGACCCGCGCCTCTTCTCGTTCAACAGCCGTCAGGGCGCCTGCCCGGCCTGCGCCGGCGCGGGCGTGACCGTCGACCTCGACCCCGAGGCGATCCTCGACCCCGCGCGCTCGCTCGAGGCCGGCGCGCTGGTCCCGTTCGACGTGGCGGAGCTGCGGCCTGCGAAGCGGCGCTTGCTGCGCGCGCTCGCCGCGGCCGGCGTGCCGCTCGACCGGCCGGTCGCGCGCCTCGGGGCGCGCCACCGCCGCCTGGTCCTGGAGGGCTCCGCCGAGCTTCCGGGCGCGCTCACCGTCCTGCGGCAGGCGCTCGCGGCCGAGGACGGAGCGGCGCTCGGCGAGTTCACCGCCGAGCGCCCGTGCGCGGCCTGCGGCGGCCAGCGCTTGAACCCCCGCGCGCGCGCCGTCCGCCTCGCGGGCCGGACGATCGCCGAGCTCACGGCGCTCCCCGTGAGCGAGGCGGAGCGGGCGATCGGCGCGCTCCGCTTCGAGGCCCGCGAGGCGGCGGTCGCCGAGGGGCCGCTCAAGGAGATCCTGCCGCGCCTCGGCTTCCTCGCCCAGGTCGGGCTCGCCTACCTGACCCTCGACCGGCGCGCCGACACGCTCTCGGGGGGCGAGGGGCAGCGCATCCGGCTCGCCGCGCAGCTCGGCTCGAACCTGCGCGGCGTGTGCTACATCCTCGACGAGCCCACCATCGGGCTCCATCCGCGCGACAACGCCATGCTGCTCGACACGCTCGAGCTGCTCCGCGCGCGCGGCAACACGGTGCTGGTGGTCGAGCACGACGAGGCGACCATCCGCCGCGCCGACCTGGTCGTGGACCTGGGACCCGGCGCCGGGGTGCACGGCGGGCGCCTGGTCGCCGTCGCCCCGCCCGAGAAGCTCGCCGCCCACCCCGCCTCGCTCACCGGCCGCTACCTGGACGCCCCGCGCCGCCGCCTCGGGCCGAGCCGCGCCCTGGAGCGGCTGCCGCGCCTCATCGTCCGCGGGGCGCGCGAGCACAACCTGCGCGACATCGACGTCAGCCTGCCGCTCGGCGCGTGGACGTGCGTGACCGGCGTGTCCGGCTCGGGCAAGTCGACGCTGGTGCGCGACGTGCTCTACCAGGCGACGCGCCGTGCCCTCGGCCTCCACAGCGGGCGCGTGGGGGCGCACCGCGCGCTCGAGGGCGCCGAGCACCTGGCGCGCGTGGTCGAGGTCGACCAGAGCCCGATCGGCCGCACGCCGCGCTCGACGCCGGCCTCCTACGTGGGCTTCTTCGACGACGTCCGCCGGCTCTTCGCGCTGGTGCCCGAGGCGCGCCTGCGCGGCTGGGGCGCCGGCCGCTTCTCGTTCAACGTCCCGGGCGGCCGCTGCGAGACGTGCGCGGGCCAGGGACGCCTCCGCATCCAGATGAGCTTCCTCCCCGACGTCTACGTCGACTGCGACACGTGCGGCGGGCAGCGCTACACGGCGGAGACGCTCGGCGTCCGCTACGCCGGGCGCACCATCGCCGACGTGCTGGCCATGACGGTCGAGGAGGCGGCGCAGTTCTTCGCGCCCCACCCGCCGGTGGCGCGCGCGCTCGGTGTGCTCGCCGACATCGGCCTCGGCTACCTGACCCTCGGGCAGCCGAGCAACACGCTCTCGGGCGGCGAGGCCCAGCGCATCAAGCTCGCCTACGAGCTCGCCAAGGAGTCCCGCGGCCAGACGCTCTACGTGCTCGACGAGCCGACCACCGGCCTCCACTTCGCCGACACGGATCGGCTGATCGCCGTGCTGCACCGGCTGGTCGACCTCGGCAACACCGTGGTCACCATCGAGCACAACCTCGACATCGTGAAGGAGGCCGACTGGATCGTCGACCTCGGACCCGAGGGCGGCGCCGGCGGCGGCACGGTGGTCGCGTGCGGGCCGCCGGCCGCGATCGCCGCGGCCGCCGGCTCGCACACCGGACGCTGGCTCCGAGCGCTGCTCGCCTCCGCCGCCTGAGCGGCGCGCGCTCTACAGCTCGAGGGCCGCCTGTCCCGCGCCCGGCGCGGGGGCGGATGCCGGACGTTCGGCGAGCCGGGCCCGCAGCTCGGCGACCTCCTCGTGCAGCCGCCGATTCTCCGCCTCGAGGGTCGCGATGCGCTTGTTCGCCGCCGCGGCGACCGCGCTCCCCGTGCTTGGCGCGGCCTTCTTGGCCTTGCCCGCGGCGCGCCCCGCCCGCGCCGGCTTCGCCTTCTTCATGCTCGTCTTCCCCTTGCGCTTCTTCGCCTTCGCCATTCCCGTCTCCTCGCCCCGTCAGCGGAGCTTCACGTCGAACGCCTGCGGCCCCTTCTCGCCCCGCCGCGTCTGGAACACCACCTGGTCCCCGTCGCGCAGCTCCTCGAACTGCGCGCGCGGCCCCAGGTGCGCGCGGTGGAAAAACACGTCCTCCGACCCGTCGTCAGGGGCGATGAAGCCGAACCCCTTGTCGCGCACGATGCGTTTGATGGTCCCGGTCACCGCGCGCGCTTGTACGCTCGCCGCGCTCGCTTGGCAAGCTGCGCACCCCACTTCCGACCGAAGCCGAGAGCACGCCCACCCGCCCGGGCCAACCGCAACGGCCGGGCCCGAGGCGTTCGCAGCGCGGGCGGGGGCGTCGCCGCCGCGACCTCCGCAGGCCCGCGCGCGCCCGCGGCCAGCGGGGGGACGCCGCAGCAAGCGGGCGCGCGCGGGGCCGAGGACGCGGGAGCGCCGGCGGCGCCCCCGCCCGCGCCCCCCGAGCCGCGTCCGGGAAGGGTTCAGTAGCTCCGCGGCAGCCCCAGCACGTGCTCGCCGACGTAGTTGAGGATCATCTCCCGCGACACCGGCGCGGTCTTGATGAGGCGCAGGAGCGGCCAGTAGGTGATGACCTCGAACTCGCGCGTGAAGCCGTTGCCGCCGTGGACCTGGATGGCGACGTCGCACGCCTCGAGGCCGGCGTCGGCGGCCGCCATCTTCGCCATGTTGGCCTCCGGGCCGGCGGTTTCGCCGCGGTCGAACTGCCAGGCGGCCTTGCGGGTCATCAGGGCGGCCAGCTCGAGATGCGTGGCGGCGAGCGCCATCGGGTGCGCGAGACCCTGGTGGGTGCCGATCGGCGCGCCGAACACCCGGCGCTCCTTGGCGTAGGCGACCGCGCGCCCGAGCACGTAGCGGCCGAGGCCGACGGCGATCGCGGCGCCGGCGACGCGCTCGGGGTTGAGCAGATCGAAGAGGTAGCGGTGGCCGGCGCCCTCCTCGCCGATCAGGCTCGTACGCGGCACGCGCACGTCGTCGAGGAAGAGCGTCCACTGCCGCTCGGTCTCGTTGAGGGCGGTGTCCTGTACCTGCTTCGTGAAGCCCGGGGCGTCCGTGTCGACGATGAACAGCGAGAGGCCCGCCCGCTTGTCGCCCACCTCGCGCGCGGGCGTGGTGCGGGTCACGAGGAGCACGTGCTGCGCTTGCTCGACCCCCGAGATGAAGTACTTCTGCCCGCGGATGCGGTAGCCGTCGCCGTCGCGGGTGGCGAGCGTCTCGAGGCGGAAGCTGTTCGAGCCCGCGTTCGGCTCGGTGATCGCGAAGCAGAAGCGGGTCGTGCCGCGCGCGAGCCCCGGGAGGTAGCGGCGCTTCTGCTCCGGGCTGCCGTGCCTGGCGAGCGCGATGGTCGACATCACCGTGCTGACGATCATGAGGAGGAGCGCCATGCCCTCCGCGGCCATCGCCTCCATGAGGACGGCCATCTCCGTGAGGCCGAGCCCCGCGCCGCCGTGCTCCGGCGGCACCAGGAGCCCCAGGTAGCCCGCCTCGGCGAGCGCCTGCCACAGGCGGTCGGGGAAGGTGTTGGCGAGCGCGCTCTCTCGCCAGTGCGCGCGGCCGTTGGGGCCGGCGGCCAGCTCGTGCACCGCCTCGACGATCAGCTGCTCCTCGGCTGACAGCTCGAAGCTCATGGATCACCTCGCGGGACCGCACCTATCCGGCGGCGGCGGCGGAGTCCAGCGGCGATCCCGGTCCCTGCGTCCCCGCGCCCTCGCTTGCTCCAGTGCGTCCGAGGGCGTAGGCCAGCACCGATGACCCCGGTGGTCGTCTACCACCAGCCCGGCTGACGCCCCTGCCAAACAGCGATGGAGTTTCTATCGCAGAAGGGCATCCCGTTCGTCGCCAAGGACGTCTCCACGGACACGGAGGCGCGAGCGGAGCTGATCGCGCTCGGTAGCCGCTCGACGCCCACCATCAAGGTGGGCGTCGAGGTGCTGATCGGGTTCAATCCGGCGAAGCTGCTGGCGCTGCTCGGCCGCTGACGACCGCACCGCCCGCGCCCGCGGTACCGCGTGGCGGGAGGCTCACATCCGCAGCACCCCGTGCCGCGGCGCAGGCACCGCCGCCCGCAGCGCCACCGCCAGCGCGAGCCCGAGCACGTCGCGCGTGTCGACCGGATCGATGATGCCGTCGTCCCACAGGCGCGCGCTCCCGTAGTACGCGCTCGACTCCTCCTCGTACTTGGCGAGGATGGGCGCCGTCAGTGCGGCCTCTTCCTCGGGCGTGAGCGTCTTCCCCTGCGCGCGCAGCTGCTCGCGCTTGACGGCGAGCAGCGTCATCGCCGCCTGCTCGCCGCCCATCACCGAGATGCGCGCGTTCGGCCAGCTGAAGAGGAAGCGCGGACCGTAGGAGCGGCCGCACATGGCGTAGTTCCCGGCGCCGTGCGAGGCGCCGATCATGACCGTCAGCTTCGGCACCTGCGCGGTCGCCACCGCGTGCACCATCTTGGCGCCGTCCTTGGTGATGCCGCCGTGCTCGTACTGCTTGCCGACCATGAAGCCGGTGATGTTCTGGAGGAAGACGAGCGGCACGCGGCGCTGGCAGGCGAGCAGGATGAAGTGCGTGCCCTTGAGCGCGGCTTCGGAGAAGAGGACGCCGTTGTTGGCGAGCAGGCCGACCTCGAAGCCGTGGAGGCGTGCGAAGCCGGTCACCAGCGTCGTCCCGTAGAGCGGCTTGAACTCGTGGAAGCGGCTCCCGTCGACCAGGCGCGCGATCACCTCGCGCACCTCGTAGGGCCGGCGCGGGTCGCGCGGCAGGATGCCGTAGAGGTCGGCGGAATCCTCCGCCGGCGGCTCGACGGACGCCGGCTCGACCGCCAGGGAGACGGGTGGGACCTGCGCCAGCGCCTCGCGCGCGAGTACCAGGCCGTGCGCGTCGTCGTTCGCGAGATGGTCCGACACGCCCGAGACGCGGGTGTGGACCTCGCCT
>WNFP01004183.1_pt1 | contig 19026 bp, 22 predicted proteins | sample 5400201 | NCBI WGS metagenome assembly WNFP01 (sample SAMN13153355, study PRJNA577476) | soil metagenome | isolation source: 115 cm saprolite under Madrone tree | place: USA:California | collected 2016-06-14 | reverse complement strand
ACAACAGGTCACCGATATCTGCCGCCGTCAAGGTAATCTGCTCGTAGTTCTCCGTGTCCATAAACGTGTGAAGATCCCCTTCGGCGTACAGATACTGCATCTTTCGCGTTTCTAACGTAGCTTGCTCGACGCGGTCCTCCGAACGAAACTTATACTCGGTCCCCACTCCGGACTTGAGATTCTTCATCTTTGTTTGCATGAAGCCGCGCTTGTTGCCGGGGGTCAAATGGTGAACCGCAAATACCCTGTAAAGTTGACCTTCATGAATGATAATCATGCCGGGCCTGAGCTGTGTCGCCTGGATCAACATCTAGATTCCTTCCTGAGCAAACCTCTGCTTGTTGTTAGCAGTTTATCTCGGTAGCTTCAACGCGTCCTCCATCCGCGTTCAGATTCTCATCAAGCGTAAAGACCGCGTGAAGCACTTCGTGGAAGGCACGGACCAGAATGTCTCGTAGCTTCTGATTCACTTCTTGCTCGGTCCAGAAAAAATTCTGTAGGTCCTGGACCCACTCGAAATAGGACACCACGACGCCACCCGCATTGGCCAGAATGTCCGGAATGAGAAATATCTCCCTTTCCTTGAGAATGGCATCGGCCTCCAACGTCGTCGGACCATTGGCACCCTCAGCTAGAATCCGGCATTGCAGCCGGCCAGCGTTTTCTTTGGTAATCTGCATCTCCATGGCGGCCGGAACAAGAATATCGCACTTCAATTCCAGGACCCCCGCGTTACTTATCTTCTGCCCGTACGGGCAGTTTTCAAGACTGTGGTATTTGTCGGCCAGCTCGAGAAGCTTTTCCACCGGCAGTCCTTTCGGGTCGTAAAAGCCGCCGGTCCGGTCCGATACACCGATAATCTTCACGCCTATATTGGCAAGTTCTTTCACCGCAACCGAGCCTACATTGCCGAACCCTTGCACCGCCGCCGTACATCTGGCCAGATCTATACTTAAGTGTTTCGCCGCTTCAATGATCGTATAGACAACGCCTCGCCCCGTCGCTTCGCGTCTACCTAACGTACCTCCAATGTCTACAGGTTTACCGGTAACGATTTCCGGTACGGCATGCCCCTTATGCTGCGAAAAAGTGTCCATGATCCATGCCATGACTTGTTCGTTGGTTCCCATGTCCGGTGCAGGGATATCGATTTCGGGTCCGATAAAATTAAGAATCTCCGCAGTATAGCGCCGCGTCATGGATTGTAACTCGTGCCGCGAAAGCTCCGCCGGATCGCAAGCAACGCCTCCCTTTGCCCCGCCTAAAGGCAAACCCACAAGCGAGCACTTCCAGGTCATCCACATGGCCAGCGCGGAGACCTCCCCGAGATTTACCGCCGGGTGATAACGAATACCTCCCTTAAACGGCCCGAGCACGTCGTTGTGCTGTACCCGATAACCGGTAAATACATGGACCCTACCGTTATCCATTCGAGTAGGCACGCTAACGATCAACGTTCGGGCCGGCCGCCGCAATCGACTCGCGACGTTCGCGTCGAGATTGAGCTTGGCCGCGGCGATATCGAATTGCTGGACCGCCATATCACTAGTGGAATTTCGCCACTCTTCCGCTGACATACATTCCTCCAAAGCTAATTAGAATTTCCTATAGGCTCGTTCTTTAACCAGGAGGCCAACTAAAGTGACGTCCGCCCAACAGATGAAAATGCAGGTGGAAAACAGTCTGGCCCGCGTCAGCTCCTGAATTGGCGACCACACGGAAACCACTTTCAGCAATACCCTGCTCGCGCGCCAGTTTTGCGATCACGAGAAAAATCTGGCCAACAACGGCTTGGTCGTTCGCCTCTAGATCCAGAATCGTAGCGACATGCTTGCGTGGAACGATCAAGATATGGACCGGCGCTTGGGGACGGATGTCCCTGAAGGCGACTACGGACTCGTCTCGGTAAACGACATCCCCTTTAACTCGGCCCTCCACAATGCCACAGAAAAGACAATCACTCATCAATCATCCCTTTCGGCGCCTTGAGGACTTTCAATCCTGGTCATCCCGATGAGGGTATTGCACAAATATCTTTTCAGCCTCTATCTCGAGGGGCACATTCTGGAGCGCGGCACCTACGCAAGGCCCCCAGATACACTCCCCCGTCGCGGGCTCAAAGGTCGCACCGTGGTTGGCGCACATAAGGTAACGACCATCTATAGTAAAAAACTGGTTATCCACCCAATCCAACGAGATACCAATATGGGGACACCGGTTCACGTAGGCGTACAGAGATCCCTGGTAATTGAGGAGCATGCCTTCGACGCTATACTTCCCGTTGCTCAAGGTAAACTTCTTGGTCATACCGGGCGTAAGTTCGCTGACTTCGCCAACGAGTTTTCTATTGGCTTCTTTCTTGGTTCGTCTCAAACTCATGCTTTGTTGCTCAATCAGCCAGGTGCGAGATATTTCCTTCCGGACAGCTCACCAAGACGTCGCCCTGGTCTACGCAAACCGGCAGCCGATAAAGGGACTCTCCCTCGCACGGGCCAGATATACACAGTCCGGTTCCACGCTCGTAGAGCGCCCCATGCGTGTAGCACATGAGGTACCGCCCATCCTCGCTGACGAACTGATCGCGGATAAAATCCAAGGGCGTCGGCATGTGCCGGCACCGATTCACGTAGGCGTGAAAGCGTCCACCATCATTCACTAAAAACCCGGCGACGCGGTACTTCCGGCAGATAATCGAGAACTTCTTTACTTCCCCCGGTTCCACATCCGCTACGCGGGCGACGATCTTTCCCCCGGCGCGGCTTTCCTGCATCATGCGCCGCTTGTCGCGAAAAAACAGAGCCCGGTGAATCGCCAGGCCAACAAGATAGGCGATCAAAAAAAAGAGGGAAAGATAAATCGTGAGTGTCATGTTCGTCGAGATTCCGGTAACTACTTAGAATCCTTTGCCACCGTATCCCGAATCCGCTTCACCTCTTCTGCTGTTTGCCGGCCGGAGATTCCCATAACTTTCATTAGTTCAGTGGTCATTTCAGCGGTGACCTGATCTTGAACGCTCCCGCTTCCGTCGGGGTCGGCCTTGAGAAAAGCCATGATTTTTTCTTTGGCAACACCGGTGCGCTCTAAACCATCGAGAAACTCGCCGTAACCCACCCGGCCTCGAAGTTCCTGAACACATGCCATTAACTTCTTACAGTCAGTGCACATGCGAGACCAAAACCCGGCCCGCTCTCCACAATAAGTACAACGCGACATCCTGACATTCCTGCAGTAACGTTTATCTATTTCTGTACCAGAACCCTGGCCACCAAACCTTGTAATGCATCAGTCAGCTTTTCGTTCGCGGCGACTATGCCATGGTGCTTAGTCTCGCGTCGATTGAACAAAAGTACGTTCCCATTGCCATCGACAACCTTACCCCCTGCTTCCTCCACCATGAGCACACCGGCGCACACATCCCACTCGTGGATTGACCGGAAGGTTAAGGTACCGTCGCCCTCTCCACCGGCAACTTTCGCCAACCTATAGGCGATGCTGCCGACGGATTGGATTTCACAAAGGTCCACGAAAATTTGAAATTTGCGCAGCGGCTCCGAACGGCTCACCAGCAATAAGGCGCCGTGTATTTCTCGTCGGGGAGCCACGCGAATTCGTTCTCCATTGAGCTCCGCCCCTTGCCCCGCAGCGGCTCGGTACAGTCGATCCTCAATCGGGTTATAAATCACCGCAACTTTCGGTCGTCCCTCCACGACGAAGCCGATCGAAACCGCAAACTGTGGCACTCCTTCAATAAACTCTTTAGTACCGTCAATGGGGTCGATGATCCAAACCCTTGATGATGCCAATCTGCGAGAATCATCGCCGTCCTCTTCAGAAAGCCAGCCGTCCTCAGGGAATCTTCCCTGAATAATTTCACGGATCTTCCGGTTAGCTTCCAGATCGGCGGTAGTTACCGGATTATTCTTACTTTTCTCGTGGACATCAAACTTGCCCTTGAACAGTTTTTTGATGATCCGTCCCGCTTCCCGAGCAGCCCGCTCGGCAGTTTTTAGTTCCTCGTCGTATTGGGAAGGCATGGCAACCCTTTTCTTCGCGACTCCATCGATGGGATCATTAAAAATGCCAGATAGGCTGTTTCGACAATCGCTTTTTACCGAAGTGTAAGCAGGGAATGAAACGGATAAAGGTAAAAGCCGGTCGGCATGCCCATGAGTATACGCAGGTTATTCGGTAACTTGCTGTAGGTCCGCCACAATTTCTGCGCCTGCATGAAGCATTTCTGCGGTGGCGCGTTCCGAATCTCCAGGCTTCAGATTCACGCCACGAACGGAGTCTGTGAGCAAGACAACTTTGAATTTCTCTCTGAGACCGTCGAGGACCGTATGTTTAACGCAATAGTCCGTTGCCAATCCGCCGACAAAAATGCGCTCGATACCTCGCTGTCGCAATAGGTCAACTAATTTTGCTCCGCTGTCATTTATTCCGAGAAAGCCTGAATAGCCGTCTTCATCCGAACCCATTCCGGCTGAAACGATCACCGTGTCGGCCGGTAGCTTCAAGTCCGGATGAAATTGGGCTCCCGTGCTCCCTTGGATACAGTGCGGCGGCCAGGGGCCACCACTGGTATTGAAATGACTCGTCTTTGCCGGATGCCAGTCGCGAGTGGCAAAGATCGGCAAGCCGGCTTTAGTGAATTTATCAATATAACGGTTAAGAACAGGAACAACCTGGTCGCCGTCCTTCACCGCCAGAGCACCCCCTGGACAGAAATCGTTTTGGACATCCACCACAATTAACGCGTCTTTACTTGGCATCGATTTCCATTATAGAGAATGATAGCTTCGTTGCAATTGGGCTAGTCTAACACTTAGCGCAAAACATGGCCATCAAGGCAATCTTTTTTGACGCCGCGGGGACACTTATCAAACCCGCCCGCCGGGTCGGCGAAACCTACGCCGTTTTGGCGCGGAAATACGGCATCGAAGTTTCAGCGGCGGAAATCGCAGAGAGATTTCGACTCTGCTTTCATTCCGCACCTCCCCTGGCCTTTCCCGGGGCGCCGACAGCGCGCATCGAAGATCTGGAGCGCGCCTGGTGGAAGGACCTGGTGCGGCGCATCTTTGAACCTTGGGATGGGTTTCAGCGATTTGACGACTACTTTGTCGAGCTTTTTGCTTACTTCGCTCAACCTGATGCCTGGAACCTCTACCCGGAGGTGACCGAAACTTTGTCTGGCTTGGAAAAGCGCGGCATGGTCCTCAGTGTGATCTCAAATTTTGACTCGCGTCTGATTGGCATCCTCGAAGGCCTCGGCGCAGCTCATTGGTTCGAGCATATTTTTGTCTCAAGCCGCGTTGGTTATGCGAAACCCGATCGACAGATTTTTCACACAGCCCTGGAACGGCATAGTCTTAAAGCCGGTGACGCTCTCCACGTCGGCGATAGTGAAGAGAAGGATCTTCACGGCGCCACCAAGGCCGGGCTGAAGGGGGTCTTGGTCGAACGTAACGGTGAAAGTAATTCGAATCTTTCGCCACGAATCACGAACTTAAGGGGCATTCTTTCCCTTTTGCACGACTAGATCAGCACTAGAAGTAACTTGACAGGTTGAGACGGCTGCGGTACACGGCTGCTAGCTCTGGAGGTTTAATGGCAGAATCCATTTGGAAGCAGGTAGACACGGATAACAGCACGATGCGAATGCACGTGAGCTTACCCATGGGCTCAAGTTCTTTCCCAGCAGTCGTGGTCACCCAACATCAGGGCGGTGTGGACGAATTCGTTCAGAATATCACCCGTCGGTTGGCGGAGTCTGGTTATGTGGCAGCGGCGCCGGATCTCTATCACCGCGACGGTCCCAAGTGCACGGACGATATCGTCACCCGGAGAACTCGCCTGCGCGATAGAAACATCATCAACGATGTCAATGCCACCCTGGCTTTCTTGCAACAGCACGATTCCGTGGACGGCAGCCGCCTGGCGATCATTGGTTTTTGCATGGGGGGACGAATCGCCTATCTAATGGCCGCCGCCAACTCTGCGTTCAAAGCCTCAGTGGTTTACTACGGAGGCAATATATTACGGGCCTGGGGCAGAGATATTCCATCCCCGTTCGAGCGCACTTCAGAAATTCATTGTCCAATCCAAGGTCACTTCGGCGAAGAAGACAAGAATCCTTCACCCGAGGATATGCGGACGCTCGATGCCGAGCTGACAAAGTTCAATAAGAAGCACGATTTCTACTCCTACCCAAACGCCAGCCATGCCTTTATGGATGCCACCAAAGAGAGCTATCGCCGTCTTGCTGATGAGGCCTCTTGGCCGAGAACATTGGAATTCTTGGAGCGCCACCTCGGCTTGCCGGTGGGACAACACGTGGAGCAAGCGCGCTAGCAGAAGGCACCGAAAGAAAGAGGATGACGATGGCAAAGCACCGTATCACAATGGGTCTTCCCTATCATCCACGCTCACGGGCCCTGATCGATGGCGAGATAGGCATTGACGGCTACGAACTCGATATCACGCATGACCCTAGCCCTGGCGAACGCCACTATCGGTTTGCCCAGGGGGAGTGGGATGTCGGCGAATATTCGGCAGCAACCCTCCTCAGGACGCGAGAAAAAGGCTTCCGCTACATCGCGCTGCCGATCTTTTTCGAGCGCGGCCCGCGCCAGCGCAACATCTATTTCTGCGAAGGCAAACTCAACCACCCGAACGAGCTCAAAGGAAAGAAAATCGGCTGCTTTCGCTATGGCGCGACGGCGGTGGTGTGGGCGCGGGGTTTTCTGCTCGACGAATACGGTCTCAAGACCACCGACATGAATTGGTACGTATCGGGCCGGGAGGTTTACATCGGGAATGATCTCCCCGTTAAAGTGGAACGCCTCGATCCGCCTCCGCCTTTCGGACAAGAAAAACCACACTTGGCAAAATTGGTCAGCAAGGGTGAGCTGCACGCTGCGCTTGTCGCCGGCGACTCAGGCTATCCGGGACTTTTTGGCGGAGGAACGTTGCCCAAAGCCATGGGAGAGTTCGCAGGAGTGAAGCCCCTTTTTGATGACGCTGAAGAAATCATTCGCTGGGTTCGAAGAACGGGGATTTATCCGATTATTCATCTTATCGCTTTGAAAGAAGAGGTCGCGGAGAGATACCCCGATCTGCCCAATAAGCTTCTCGAAGCCTTTCGGGAAGCCAAGAGACTTTCAACGAAGTACCTCACACCTGAGCAAATCGAGGGGCATGAAATGGAGAAGGCGGCGCTCGGGGAAGATCCCTACGCCTATGTCCTTGGAGAAACGGAAAAACGAACGATGGCGGCTTTGGCCCGTCATCAGATCGAGCAAGGGCTTTTGAAACAGGCACCGCCGGTAGAGAGTTTGTTTGTCCAGTGAAACGCCCTGTGGCGAAACCTGCAGTCTTCGTTATACACCGGAAGCAATTTTTCGAAATGGGCAATCTTTCGAGTGGTCTTGTGGTCCTAGTAGCGACTTTAGATAAACTTGAAAACCAAACGAAATAGCAGAACCGGCCTTCAGAACGCGGTTGCCGCGGCAGCTGTTCAGGAAGAGCGCCGGCGTATATCCCGAGAGTTACACGACCGCGTACTCCAGCTGCTGACCACTATTCAGTTGCGCTCCGAGCTTTGCCTTAACGAACTGAAAAGCAAACCCGAGCAGCTTGAGCGGGAACTTAAAACGATCGCGGAAGCCGCTCACAAAGCCGCGACGGAGATTCGGAGTCTCTTGCTAGAAAAGCAAGTCGTCCATTTGGCTGCCGGCTCTCTGGAACGAAGACTCAAAGATGAAATGGAGATCTTCCGCGCGCGGACAGGATTGAAACTTGAGTTCGAATGCGCAATTGACGCGCACGATCTCCCCTATGAAGTCGAGCAAGAGTTATACTTTGCGTTACGAGAGGGAATCATCAATGCCATACGCCACTCTCGCGCAAGCGAATTGAATTTGTCCCTGACTCAGAACCAGACTACTTGCTGCGTCGACCTGAGAGACAACGGAGTTGGATTTGACAAAAGTTCCGTTGTAAGCGGCGGCGGTTTTGGCCTTAAGGGAATGAGAGAAAGAATCGAGAAGGTCGGCGGTCATCTCGCAATTGAAACCGCTCCGGGCAAAGGGACTTGTATCACCATTGAAGTGCCCCTCCGAGCCCAGACCAACACAAAGTGATTTCAAGCAACCGACCGGGATCGTAGCCAAAGGGTGAACGTCGTCTCCGTTTACTGACCGGCCAGTTCATCTAGGCTCTTACCGGCGACTCGAAAGACCGTCCAATCGCTCATCGGCAAAGCTCCTAGTTTCTTATAAAAGTCGATCGCCGGCTGATTCCAGTCGAGTACCGACCATTCGAGCCGGCCGCAATCACGTTCCTTCGCTAGTCGCGCGACATGCAGCAATAACGCGCGACCGTAGCCGCGCCTGCGGTAGTCTTCATCCACGAAGAGATCCTCGATGTAAAGGCCCGGTTTGCCTAAGAACGTGGAATAGTTGTGAAAGAACAGGACAAAACCCACGGGCCTGGTTTCGAGGTATCCAATGGCAACTTCCGCCGTCCTTCGTTCACCGAACAGAGTCTCCCGAAGCAGCTCTTCTGTGGCGACGACTTCATGGGACAGCCGCTCGTAGTGAGCGAGCTTCTTGATAAAAGAAAGAATGACGGGAACATCAGATTCGGTTGCTGAATTGATTTGGAATCCTGGAATGTCCGTCGCAATCATCGTTACCTCTTCCTTTTCGTCGATCGGAGCAAAAGACGGTTGCGGCAAGTATAACCGTCAGGTTGATGATCCCGCTTTCTGTTGCTTCAACGCTCGCCACACCCGCTCCGGAGTCAGGGGCAGGTCCTTTATACGGATGCCGGTGGCCCGAGCAAAGGCGTTGGTCGCCGACGGCGCCACTGACAGAAGTCCACCCTCACCCATGCCTCGCACGCCATAGGGACCCGGTCCGTCGTGGTTTTCAACGAGCACCGTATGAAATTCCTCGGGAACATCGTCGAAGGTCGGCAATCGATAGTCAACGAGGTTCGGATTGAGCAGCTGGCCGTTCGCATCGTAGAGCATCTGTTCGAAGAACGTGTGACCGATCCCCATCATGGCTGCGCCCTCTTCTTGCCCAATGCATCCTTCGGGATGAATCGCCTTTCCGACATCGGCTACCGAGATCAGCCGTTTGATCCGCACTTGGCCGGTCTCTTGGTCAACAGCCAACTCTACCATCCCCATTCCCACTTCCCAAAAAACCGGCAGCTTGTTGTCCGCAATTTCTGGGCCTGTCTCTCCCCTCCCGATGAGCTCGCCGCCCGAGCCCTTGCCAAACCGCCGCTCCAACGCGTCCTTGAAACTTAAGCGCGCTTCGCCGCAAATCAGCGCGCCATCCTGCAGCTTGACTTGACTCTGGGCCACGCGAAATGCGTCGGCGGCGATTTTGATGAGCTGCTTCTTCAGATCACGCGCCGCGGCCTGCACCGCGTTGCCCATGCAAGTCGTCGAACGGCTGGAACCGGTGGAGCTATCGTAAGGGGTGACTTTTGTATCCGCGCCCAGAATGCGAATCTGATCCAAGGGCACACTCAGCTCTTCACCGGCGATCTGCGCAAGAACCGTGCGCACACCTTGACCCATCTCCGTGCTGCCGGCCAAGATATTCACGACGCCGTCTGATTGCATGCGAGCCATCGATATCGAGACGGGAGTTGCGCCGGCATTGGTCACGGCGCAGGCGAGGCCGACGGGCGCGGCCTTTTTCTTGGCCGATGTTTTCCACTGGCTAGCGTTGATAAGCTTCTTCAATCCTGAAGCCAGATTGGCATCGATGCCCTTTAATCCCGGACGCAGCTCTTCATCTTTTCTCAGTAAATTCTTAAGCCGGAGTTCCACCGGGTCTATTCCCAAACGGGCCGCCGCAATGTCGATCTGTGACTCGCCAGCGAAAATAACCTGCGGCGCACCGATGGCGCGAAAAGAACCCGCCGAGCCGGAGTTTGTGTAGACGGAGTAGGCGTTGGTCAAAATATTGGGGATCCGGTAAGGGCCCAAAACCCGCGTCGCTGCGCGGATCGTCACCTGCGGCCCATTGTCGTCGTAGGCGCCGGTGTCCAGATAAATCTCGGCCTCCCGTGCCATAAGAGTACCGTCCTGCTTGAAACCCGTCTTAACCCTCACGCTGGCCGAGTGACGCCTCACCGTGAGCATCGAGTCGGAAACTGAATTGCACACGCGTACAGGCGCACGCGCCTTGCGCGCCAGTGCTACCACCAGCGGTTCAAACTTCGTATACGACTTACTCCCGTAGCCGCCGCCCAAATAAGAGATCACCATCCGTACTCGCGACGGCGGAATGCGAAATATCTTGGCTATGTCGTTACGCACCTGGAACGGATGCTGCGCCGAGGACCAGACTGTAACTCCCTCATCGTTCCAATGCGCGATGACAGAGTGAGGCTCCATGGCGTAGTGGTAAACCATTGGAAAGGTAAAGTGATCTTCGACCACAACGTCCGACTGAGCCAATCCTTCTTCTATGTCGCCGCGCTCGACCCGCTCGTGGCTACAGATATTGTCACTGTGATCTTCGTGAATCAGCGGCGCGCCATTGGCACGGGCCGCGTCGATGCCGATCACGGGCGGGAGTTCTTCGTATTGCACGTCGACAAGAGACGCCGCCTCCTCGGCCGTCGCCAAATCCGTCGCCGCTACGGCCGCCACTGGTTCACCCACGTAGCGCACTTTGTTCGCGGCAATCACTGGACGACCATTGTAGGTGGGCACGGGGTCACCAAGATCCGCTGCCGTCAACGTGGCTGCGACCCCCGGCAAAGACTCTGCCTTTGATGTGTCGATAGAAAGAATACGCGCGTGAGGATAGGAGCTGCGCAGGATCTTGCCATGAAGCATACCCGGAACGACCAAGTCACCAAGAAACTTCGCCTGACCCGTAACTTTTTCGATGCCGTCGACTCTCGGAACGCTGCGACCTACGTACTTGAGTTCTGGCTTTGCCATAGTTTCTCCGTCTTCAAGCAGCCTCCCGTCGAAACTAACAAAGCGTCATCTGTAGTTCAAGAAAGCTTTCGTTCTATTGGGAATTAATGGCGACTTCAGCTATAAACTTTTGCCATGCAGTTTCCGTCACGTCTGATCCGAGGAACCCTCGTCCAACGCTACCAGCGTTTTCTCGCCGACGTGCGCCTGCCCAGCGGTGAAATCGTCACCGCACACTGCACAAATACCGGCAGTATGATGGGCTGCAAGGAACCCGGCAGCGTAGTGTATATCTCGCGTAGCGATAAAGGAGGCCGGCGGCTCCTCTACACCTGGGAAATCATTGGAATCCGCGGAACTTGGGTGGGCATCAACACGATGCATCCCAATCGCCTAGTGGCGGAAGCCATCGTTAGTGGCGCGATTCCAGAGCTGCGAGGCTATGACAAAGTCCGCCGTGAAGTCGTCACCCGTCAAGGAACCCGGCTCGATCTTTGCCTCGAAGGAAGCAACGGCATGTGTTTCGTAGAGGTGAAGAACGTCACCCTTGCAGTGGACGGCGCGGCCGCTTTCCCCGACGCGGTCAGCGAGCGCGGCACGAAGCACCTTAAGGAATTGATGTGGCTCCGACGCAAAGGCCATCGCGCCGCGCTAGTCTTCGTAATTCAACGGAACGATTGTAGCGTCTTTAGACCCGCCGACGAAATTGACGCGGAGTATGGCCGCTGGTTACGTAGAGCCGTCAGGGCCGGTGTCGAAGCATTGCCCTACCGTGCACGTGTGACACCCAAGGAAATCGTTCTTACTGCACGTCTCCCGACTAAACTCTGACCGCCTTTCGACACCCCAAAACATATCTCAGAGACCACCTACTGCGCTCCCTTTCTGGCATCGGGGTAAATCCTCTGGAAGACCGGCTACTTCCTTTCGGGAGAGTGAAAGATTGCCGAGAGCCTTCGGCGAAGCCCTGCATCCCCCTCCGGCAGAAGGTCGAACTTTGTCGTGTCGTCGGTGTTTTTTAGGATTCTTCGCCCTTGGTCGTTTTCGTGCATCGAGAGCAAAATCTTCTCAAGGCGGTCAACCAAAGCCGGGGCAAAATCCTTTCGGACGGAGACAAGGTGGCGTGGAAGCGCCTCCGTCTGCGCCAGGATTGTGATGTCGAATCTTTTCTTCTCGTCAAGCCTCGCATAGTCGTCGTCACTGAAGGCTCCGGCCGCGGCCTTTTTGGTGAGCACCCAATCGACGACTTTTTCTTGAGAGTTGGCAAAAAGGTAACCGATGTCCGTCGGCGAAGCATAGGGGTCGAATCGGCTCTTGTCGGTGAACTTGAATCCCTTCCGCGTCAGAAAATACTTCGCCAGAAAATGACCTGAAGTGGATTCGGGATTTTCGAAAACAAAGACCTTGCCCCTGAGATCTTCGAGACGATTTATTTCGCCGTTTCTCTTGGTAAAAATAAGGCTTCGATATTCCGCCATGCCTCCCTTCCAGCGTCTCAGCAATAACTTGGCCACTCCTTGTACGTCATTGACGAGATAGGTCGGATAGGGGCTCTCCATATAGAAGTCGACCTGCTTCTGTTCAATGAGCCTTGCCAGCTCAAACGGCGTGGAAGCGATCACGACCTTGCCCTCCATGTTCGATGCGGGGGTGAGCTTTCCTGCGACGTATCGCACAAAATCGTTAAAATGATCGGCGATTTGCGTCCGACTTAATTCGGAGACAATTCCTAAAGAGAGCGTTTGAGGCTTCACCCTCTCCGGCGTCTGCCCTGCTGCGTTCGCAGCAAGAAACCCACAAATGAGGGTCGCGATTGCTGACAAAACTAAAAGTTGCCGCATTTGTCTCCGCATAACAATATTGGCCGACCTATAGACTCCGAACTGCATCGAACTTTTTATATAATAGCAGCACCTTGGCAAGGGCAGCTACCTTGCCGCGGCGAGCGATTTCCAACTCGGTCTCTGCATCAACTGGCTTGTGACGGTGAGAATGGTACGCATTTCAAACCCGTAGAATAGGGGACCAAAGGCAACCGCATCCTGCGTTGTTCAATTCAGATCTAAATCTCTCAACAATCCTTCCTTGAGATCGTAGATCCAGCCATGCACGACCACTGGCTGGTCCTTGCGCCACGCTTGTTTGACGACTTCGGCTTCGCGCACCGCGTGAACTTGGGCTATCACGTTGAGCTCGCAGAGCCGACGCCATCGCAATTCCTCGGTGGGCGCGGCGTCCAACTCGTTTTTGTGTTCACGATAAACGGCGCGCACGTGCGCCAGCCAGTTTTCCAGCGGCAGGCCAGACCAATCGCGGAGCGCCGCCAGCACGCCGCCGCAGCCGTAATGACCGCAGACAATGATGTGCTTGACCTTCAAAGCCTCAACGGCGTACTGCAACACGGAATGCACATTAGCGTCGAAAGGCGGAACGATATTGGCGATATTGCGGTGCACGAAAAGCTCCCCCGGCCCAAGACCGACGATCTCGTTGGCCGGCACCCGGCTATCGGCGCAGCCGATCCAAAGAAACTCCGGGGTTTGCGTCTGACTGAGCCGCTGAAAGTACTCGGGATCTTCTCGCTTCATTTTTTCCGCCCAAGCGCGATTATTGGCGAAAAGTTTCGGTAGAAATTTCATAATAACGATTACCTTTCCTAAATCTTACCCTCGTACGCGGCAATGATGAGTCGCCCGCGAAAGCAGCCAGTTAATGATTGTCGATCATCCCGTCGGGTGCATATGTGCGGAGTAGATGGTCGAGCCGACTCAATTAAAGCCGTGCTGTTTCAAATCCTATGCTCAACACATCGGACTCATGGATGGCGACCGGATAATATTTCAAACTTCGAAGCTTATTTCCAATCGGCCGGCCTTTGACAAAGCGCCAGACGTTCGAGTCGAAACTAGCGTATTTCTGTTGGTCTTGCAAAATTTAGCACCCGTCCCGTAATGACTGATAAGTTTCGTCGTGTCATTACGCGCTTTTTGAAATCGCGGATACGACCGTAAGAGATCTTTTACGGAACCAGTTGGGTTGGGGTACGATCGGAATTTAGAACAATCGGGGAGGTCAAATTGACTGCAACGTCACCGGGGACGGGGCCTGGGGTGCGCCAAATTCAGCAGATGGACGTCAGATGAGTCACCTGAGGAGTTAAGTTCGCTGCTTTAAAGGGAAGATAAAAACCTTCTGGAAATTGTCCGCGAGTATACACTCAGAATTCAGTTAGTCCCGTAAGTCTACGCACTACCTTTCCTAACTCCAAGGGTGAAACGGGTTTGATCAAATACTCCGTTACCCCCGCGTTGAGTGCTTTGTTTTTCCATTCTCCAACCGTGGCGGCCGTAAGAACAAGAATCGGAATACCGGAAGTGGTGGGGTCTTGTTTGAGTATGGCTGCCGCGTCTACACCAGTCATATCGGGAAGGTTCAAGTCTGTGATTATGAGATCCGGAACCTCTGCTAGAGCCTTGCTTATTCCCTGCGCAGAAGTTCCAGCCCGTAATGTTTCATACCCCAGGCTATGCAGATAGAGAGATAAAAAATCGGATAAGTCGGAGTTGTCTTCGACCAACAGTATTTTTTGTGGCATTTAATATGATGATTCGAGCAATTCGTTTGCCACAGACTCCAGTGGAAATGTGAGAGCTCCTGCGATAACCCGTTCCCCTTCAACGTCGCGCGTTGACATGAGTGCGTCGCAGGATGACATAACGCCACATTCCACTAGAGGGGCAGAGTTGATCCGTTTGTTTGCGAGCCCGGACACGACAAAGGTCTCGACAGATGGTGTACCGTGCCTCGCCGAATCCATTGTGTTTCAAACCAACGGCTCGTTGTTTCCCGGAACCGAAACGTCGAATGCGTTGAGCGTCATTGCGACCATTACGTAAAAGCCAATCGCGCCGACGAGCTCGACCATGGCCTGTTCTCCCAAAATCGCCATCCCTCTTTGGTAGTTTGCCTCAGACAACGAGCGAGTGGTGTTGAGCTCCGTGGTGATGTCATAAACGAGGCGTTCGTCCTCGCGGGTGAACTCCGGCGTGCGCCTCTCCCTGATGGCTGCGACGATGTCGTGCGAGATACCGAACTTAAGCGCGTGCGGCTCGTGTATGAACCAGGCATACTTCGCGGTGGCCAAACGCGCCGAAACCAGGATCATCAACTCGAGCAACCGTCGATCAAGCGCTACTCGTGAAGCGAACATCTCCTGCAACTTGAGCGTGTTTTCGCAGAGCTCGGCATTGCGCAACCAAACCGCGAACGGGCCGCGAACGTGGCCACGCCCGCGCATTATTGTTTCGTAAATGTTTCGCTGCTCGGTAGAGAGTTTGGCTTCGTCAATGTTTGGCAAGCGTCCCATGGAATCGTCCTTTCCGCTTTAGAGTGACAGCCATCTGACACCAAGCCTGGCAAATGGTCAAGAGACCGCGTGCTGTTCGGGCCGTTCAATGTTCAAGGTTCAAGAGTTCAAAGTGTTCAAGAGGTTGAAAACCTGTGAATCGTTTGTACTGGTTTCAAAGGGCGCGACTCTATTCGATCCTAGTTCGACTGCAACGGCGCGAGCAGCAAGAACTGATTGACCTGTTCTGTATGCCAGGCGTATTGTCTTAACGGCTTGATCTTTCGTTACGTAGACATTTGGAACCGTCGGTGTCGCTAAGGAGGGATCCATGAAACCAGCATGGAGGTTTCTCGAAGTCGGATTTTTCGTCGCGCTCTTAGTGGTCGGATTACCGGGAGCAGTCAAAAGCCAGTCAAAGGATATTATTGAAGAAGCCAAAAAAGAAGGCAAAGTTCTTTTGTACACCGCATTGACGATCCACGAAATTGACGAGATCGCCGGTCCTTTTGCCAAAAAATACCCATTTGTAAAGGTGGAGTCCTTCCGCGGCAATGCCCTACAGCTGCTTCAGAAAATCACGATGGAAGCCCGAGCCGGCAGGGCGCAGGTTGATGTGGCTCAATTTAACGGGTTCGAGGCCTGGCAACTGCAGAAGCTCGGACTCCTACAGAGCTACAAGTCGCCGGAAGCGAAAAACTATCCCGATACCTATAAAGATCCGGCGGGATACTGGACGACGCTCTATGCGAACTACCTGGTGCTCGGCTTTAATCCGAAGATGGTACCGGCTGCCGATGTGCCAAAAAAATGGGAGGACCTTCTACAATCCAAATGGAAAGGAGACAAACTGGCTCTCGACCGAGACAACGCGGTTTGGTATAGCGGCTTGGCCCTGTATTGGGGAAAGGAAAAAGCCGACAAGTTCATGCGAGCTTTGGCCGAACAGCAACCGACCATGCGCAAAGGGCACACGTTGATTGCCACACTCTTGTCGAGCGGGGAATTCCCGCTAGGGTTGGTCTACGCGCATCGGGTCGAGGAGATGAAAGCAAAAGGAGTCAATACCATCGAGTGGATTCCGCTGGAGCCAATCGTGGCAACTCCGAACGTGATTGGTATCGGGAAAAACGCCCCGAATTCCAACGCAGGGAAGTTGTTCGTAAATTTTTTCCTCTCGAAAGAGGGCCAGATAATTTCTCAAAAGCAGCAATACCGCGTGCCTGCAAATCCCGATTTACCTCCGGTTTCGCCCAACCTCGATCCTAAGAATCTAAAGATTTCTCTGGTCAACCGGCAGGTAGCCGAAAAGTATGAGCAGTTTGATAGGGAGTATCAGGAGCTTTTTGTGAAGGGCAGGGCAGAGTGAAACTCTGCGACCGGTTTCCACAAAAACGCGCGTAGCGTCAAAATGATTCGGCAACTGTGTACATTAAGACGTTCCCGCGAAAGCGGCTTCAGTTTAACTTGTGCTAGCTGGGGGCCGGCGATGGTGGGTGGCCTGCTCATACGCATACGCCAGTCTGATCATTTTGCCGTCGTCATAAGGGCGTCCTAGAAAGCTGATTCCGGCGGGAAGGCCGTCGCGCGTAAATCCCGCAGGGACCGCAATCGTCGGGACAAACACTAAGAAGGTGTTCAAGTGCGGCGCCCCTCTGTGATTGACATAAGGCGGGTTAAGGCCGTCACGGATCAGTGTCGGCTGGTGTTCTATGGATTTATGGACGATCGCGTCCAGCTGGTTGTCCGCCATGACTGTTAGAACGTTGATCATGAGCTCATCTTGCGCGACCAAGTACTGGTAATGTTTTGTTGGATCCGAGGAACTCCGCAGCCGATTCTGTGCCCCTCTGGAGACTCGGGCGAATTCCGGCGACTGCATTGCCTCGGCGCGGGACTTGAACGGTGGATTGACACTCCTGCCATAATACAAGCTGAACGCTTCGCCCCCTGATGTGGGATTACCCGCTCGTTTCGCCAGCAACTCATTTAGCTTCGGAATTACGATGGGATCGACAATCTCGGCCCCGGCCGCTTTTAGCTCCGTAATTGCATTATCGAAAACTTCAGTGACTTGTTTGAAGTCGTCCGAGTCGGTCTCAGAATTGTAACCCATCGATTCGCGCAGAATCCCGATGCGTGCTCCCTTCAAGCCGTTCTTGTCGAGGAAGCGGGTGAAGCTCTCCGGAATATGCCCGACGCCTCTGGCGGTTAAAGGATCCTCCGGGTCGTAGCCCACCATGGCATCCAACAGAATGGCCAGGTCTCGAACGGTGCGGGCCATCGGGCCGAGAGAGCCGGCCCTTTCCGGCCAGCCGGAGTAAACACCGCTACGGCTCACAAGACCCGCCGTCGTCCGCATTCCCACAATTGAGTTCCACGTCGATGGCCTGCGTATCGACGCCAGACCCTCTTGTCCCACACCCACCGTGGCAAAATTTGCTGACACGCTTGCGCCGGAGCCGCCGACCGTTCGATCCAACGCGTATGGATTTCTGGTTGACCCAAACAGCGATCCGTGGGTATCACCGCCTCCTAGTTCGCCCAGAGTGGTCTTTCCCAAAATGATCGCTCCAGCGTTTTTCAGCTTCTCCACAACAAAAGCGTCTTTGTCGGGATAGTAATTCTTGAACAACACCGATCCCAAAGTTGTCGGTATACCCTTGGCGTCGACCTGGTCCTTTAAAACCACTGGGATACCGTGAAGCGTCCCTACGGGCCCGGAAGTTTTGTAGGCGGCGTCAAGCCTATCGGCTTCCTCGAGAGCGCTTGAGCTGATCGTGATGATTGTGTTGATGGTGGGTCCTTTTTTGTCAAATGCCTCGATGCGGTCAAGGTACATCTGAACCAATTGCCGGCACGTAAGTTGGCCGGATTTATAGGCGCTGTGAATATCGTCTATGGTCGCCTCGAGAATTTTGAAGGTCGCGGTCGATTGTGCCATGGGAGAGTCTCTCCTTCGTTTCCGACGTCAATTGCCCTACTTACTGTAGGGTAAAGCAAATGTCTAGATTTTTGTTGCCGCGGCGAAGCTAGCGTTCCGGGTCCAGTGCAAAGCCGGGCGCGGCTCCAAGTTCAAGGTTCAAAGTGTTCGGACGATTCACCCAGCTAGTCCGTAAAGATTCTTTCTTTGCATCCCTACTTGACAGCCCATAGACAGCGCGCCAATCTAAAAATAGAGAAAGCACAGCCTGAATTACCAAGGGGCGACGAAATGGATGACAGAAAATGTCGCGTGCTCGTCGATGGTAAAGAATGCGGTTTCGCGCTCACTCTGATCGAGCGAGAACTCGAAACCGGAACACGCATCTATGAGTGCCCGCTAGGTCATCGCACCTATGTCCCCCTCGAACCGGAAGTCGTAGACAGTTCGTAGCCATTTACTGTACTACCGTAAGAAAAGCTTTAGAAGGTTCATGCGAGCCGACTTTTCAATAGTTCAAGATTCAACGTTCGACCGTGGCTGTAGGTCAGATTTTTAAGATTGGCCGGGTTAGTTACGGCCTTGGCTCGGTTTCTATCAAAGCAATCTATTGATTTGTGGTGGAGGCTAATCATGGTAACGAACTTACCTGTCGAGGTGATCAAGAAGCAGGAGTGGTTAGAGCCGATTGCAGAGCGGTTGCAGCCGACTATCGCGGCCGCGCTCGGGGCGGACGGTCCTGTCGGACCCAAGATTGCCGATATCTTGCACGGAACGTGGTTGGGACATCCGTTGCACGTGGTT
>WNFP01002078.1_pt1 | contig 19026 bp, 23 predicted proteins | sample 5400201 | NCBI WGS metagenome assembly WNFP01 (sample SAMN13153355, study PRJNA577476) | soil metagenome | isolation source: 115 cm saprolite under Madrone tree | place: USA:California | collected 2016-06-14 | reverse complement strand
GCTCTGCAACAGGCGCGCGACGACAGCCGAGTAAAAGCGATCGTGCTGGAGATTGATTCTCCTGGGGGAGAAGTAACTGCGTCGGATGCGATCTACAGCGCACTGCTCAAGGTGCGCGCGAGAAAACCGGTCGTTGTCTATATGGAGTCGCTGGCGGCGTCCGGCGGCTATTACGTCTCCTGCGGCGGCAAATTTTTGATGGCTAACGAAACGACTATTACAGGCAGTATCGGAGTTATCATCCAAACGCTGAATTATGAGCAGTTGTTTAACAAGGTCGGACTTGCTTCCGTGGTTTTCAAAAGCGGCAAATTCAAAGACATGCTTAATGGCGCCCGGCCAATCACGCCGGAGGAACGTGAGCTGGTGCAGAACTTCATCATGAAAACTTATGACAAGTTTCTTGGCATCGTCGCGAAGGAAAGGAACCTGCCCGCCGATCTGCTGCGCAATACGATCGCCGATGGCCGGATTTTGTCCGGCACGGAAGCATTCGAACACAAACTGATCGATGGCCTTGGTGAGTTGGACGACGCCTACAGCAAAGCAAAAGAATTGGGTAACGCGCCGGACGCCAAAGTGGTGAAGTACGGTCCTCCCTTTAGTCTAAGCCGCTTCCTGCGAATATTTGGAGAATCCGAATCAAAAATCGAACTCCAGCTTCCGAAGCAGCTCCTTCCGCAACTGGAATCGGGACGCGCGTATTTCCTGCCAAGCTATTACGCACCGTAGCGGAGGGGTCCCATGCCATCCGCCAGCCTCTTTGCGGCATTTGGAGCCGCCCCTAGCCTGGCCTTGGGCCTCCTTTCCGTTCTTTACCTTCTTGCCAGCCTTTACGTTTATATTTCGCTGATTCATCAGATCAGCGCGCGAACGCCGAACACAGTTGGCGCGGACCCACCGGCGCGAAGCTTCGGACTCCCGGAAGCCATCCTCGCTGCGCTGTTGATTCTTTTTCTTTTGCTGAACATAGGCGCATCAATTTCGCAGCCATCGATCCAGTTCAGCCCGCACAATATCGTGGCAAACCTTCTTTTCACGGTTTTCGTGGTGCTGGTTGTTGTGACTTTCCTGCACCTTCGCGGATTCCACATCGGTGCGTTGGGCGGATTTTTCAAAATCAGTTTCATCCGGGTCTTGAGCACCGGAGCGATCCTGCTGTTTTTTGCTTATCCGTTGATCTTGTTGTCCGACGTCATCACGCAGCGGCTTTTCGGGGGCGGTTCAAGCAAGCAAAACATTGTCGAGTTTTTTAGCGGATCGCGAACGATCGAGCAGCGGATTGTGATTATCGTTTTCGCCGTGGCAATCGCGCCCATGGTTGAGGAATTTCTCTTTCGATTTTTCATTTACGGCGTACTCAAACGCTATTTTGGCCGGCTACTCGGCATGGTATTAAGCGCGCTGCTGTTCGCCGCCGCGCACGCACACGTTCCTTCGTTTGTGCCATTGTTCGTTCTGGGAAGTTGTTTCGCGATTGCCTACGAGTGGAGCGGTTCCATTCTCGTCGCAATGACAATGCATTCGCTTTTCAATTCGGTCACTCTAACCGCCCTTGCGTTTCCAGAGATCTTTTCTCAATGAAGCTAGCTGACTTGGGCGAAGACCAGCTGCTCGATCAGCTTTTGCCTCGTCTTTCGCTCAAAAAAGCGGTTGTCGTTGGCCCCGGAGATGATTGCGCCGTGGTGGAAACGTCGGATCGCCGCAAGCTTCTCGTGCTCACGACCGATTGCATTGTCGAGGCCGTGCATTTCTCTCGGGGAACGGACGCTCTGCAGGTTGGATGGAAAGCAATGATGCGCCCGCTCAGCGATTTTGCCGCGACCTCAGCCGTGCCTCAATTCGCGCTGGTCACGCTTATGGCCCCGAAACAAACGGAGCTCTCGTGGGTCAAAGAGCTTTATCGCGGCCTGCGCCGGGCCGCGAAGCAGTTTGAAGTCAGTATAGTCGGCGGCGAAACGAGCGGCACACCAGGACCCGTTGCGATTTCAACGAGTGTAGTTGGATTTGTCGAAAGAAGCCGCGCGATATCGCGCCGCGGCGGCAAGGCGGGCGATGATCTTTTTGTTACCGGCCGGCTCGGCGGCGCATTACGACAAAAGCATTTGAAATTCATTCCGCGGATTGTGGAGTCGCGATGGCTTACAAAAAATTTCTCAATCCACGCAATGATGGATTTAAGCGATGGGCTGGGGAGCGATCTTCCGCGTTTGGCGCGCGCCAGCAAGCTCGGATTCGCAATCGACACGAAAAACTTGCCTCTCACCCGTGGCGCAAACATCAATGACGCAATTTCCGAAGGCGAAGATTACGAATTGCTTTTCGCCATTTCGCCGCGCGATCGTTCTCGATTGCAGCGAGGCTGGGCGAAAAAATTTCCCAATCTGTCACTGAGTCGAATTGGCTCGCTCAATCGCAAATCGGCAGTCGCAAATCGAAAATTACCAGGTGGCTACATTCATTTCCAACAGTCCGGCTGAGACGGAGGCAATCGGGCGGCAACTTGCAGCGCATATCGACGTCGGATCGATTTTGGCTCTCAAGGGAGACTTGGGGAGCGGTAAAACATTGTTGGTCAAAGGTCTCGTTGCCGGCTTGGGCGGCAGCGGTGATGTGACCAGCCCCACGTTCACGATCGTGCATGAATATCGAGGAGGGCGAGTGCCTGTTTATCATTTCGATTTTTTTCGACTGGAAGATCGACAATCCGTCGCGCGACTTGGCCTCGATGATTACTTTTTTGGCGACGGCGTCTCCGTGATCGAATGGGCCGACCGCTTCCGCGAATTCGTTCCCGACCAAGCGCGCTGGATCTTGTTTGAGATTAAGTCGGAAAACACTCGGGCAATCACGACGAAATGAAAATTCTCGCGCTTGAACTTTCCACGGCGCACGGCGGTGTGGCTTGGGTACATGACGATGTCGAACTTGCGCGCGAATGGCCTAACGACCGAAAAAACTCCGCTGCATTTTTCCAGAACCTCGGCGCTGTAACGAAGAAACTTGGCGCTGCGAAGACGATCATTGTCGGGCTGGGGCCTGGTTCATACGCCGGTACACGCATTGCCATTTCCGCCGCAATCGGATTGCAACTCTCTTCGGGGGCGCGCCTGATCGGTTTTCCTTCCATCTGCGTCATTGAATGCGACGCGAGCGAATACTGCGCGATTGGGGATGCCCGCAGGAAATCGTTTTTCTTCGCGCGCATACGCGACCGCGAACTCGTAGAAGGCCCAACGCTGTACTCTGAGTCAGAAATGAAAGGGAAACTCGACAGGCTTGGGCCAACGATGCCGATCTTCTCTTCGGAGTCGCTTCAACAATTTGAGCGCGCCGTGCTTCGCTATCCCTCGGCTCTGGTGCTGGCGAGAGTTGCGCGAGAGCCGCGTCGCAGCTTTTTTTTGCCACCGCTTGAGCCGATTTATTTGCGCGAGCCGCACATCACCGTGCCAAAGATGAGAATAGAAGGATGAAAGAAACCTATCGTTGCTGGGCTGAAATCGATCGGAGCGCGCTGCGCCACAATGCAAAGGTCGTGCGTGATCGAATCGGTTCCGCCGAGATGCTGGCCGTAGTGAAAGCGAACGCTTACGGTCACGGTTTAGTCGGCGTGGCGCAGACCTTGGCGGATGACGCACAACTATTTGGCGTCGCAAATCTGCAAGAGGCGCTTGCCCTACGCGAATCGCTCCCTCATCCGATCGCTATTCTCGGCCCGGCAACTCCTGAGGAGAGATCGATAATCGCCGACCGTGGATTTATTCCGACGATCTCCAGTCTCGAAGAAGCGAAAGCGTTCAATCGGTTCGGACCGGCGACAATCAATTTCAAGATCGACACTGGAATGGGGCGAATGGGCGTTGTGGAGAATGAAGCGCCCGAGGTTTTCAAACGCGTGGCAACGTTGTCGAATATCAACGTTCACAGCGTCTCGACTCATATGCCGGTATCGAACGAAGACGCGGAATACACGCGCGACCAGCTCCTCCGATTCCAAAGAATCCTTGAGCGGATTCGCACTGAAGTTCCGGGCACTTACAAAGCGCACGTCTTTCAAAGCGCAGGCACACTAGCGTTTAATTCTCCGGGCTTCGACATTGTGCGCGCGGGCATCATTCTCTATGGGATTTCCCCGCTCCCGGAATTTCAAAAGTTGCTCAAGCCAGTGATGACATGGAAAACGCGGATTTCTCTGGTGCGCGACATGTCGAAAGGGAGTTCCATCAGCTACGGCCGCACCTTCATCACTCCGCAAAAAATGCGGATCGCGACCCTATCGGCTGGTTATGCCGATGGGTACCCGTGGCATCTTTCCAATTGCGGCGCCGTCATGTTGGTGCGGGGTCAACGTTGCGCGCTCGTTGGCCGAGTAACAATGGATTTGATGATGATCGACGTGAGCAGGGTCGAGGGTGCTCAGGTCGGTGACGAAGCTGTTCTGATGGGGCGCGACGGGAATGAGGAAGTCTCCTGCGCGGAACTCGCTGAAAAGGGCGGAACTATTCCGTGGGAAATTGTTACCCGGATTGGCGCGCGGGTGCGGCGGGTTTATCTTTGACCGCGAATGTTCCAAATCATCTTTAATGAGTTGAGCGCAGCCGAGATCTCAGCGCTGCCAAAGAGGTTGCAGCTCGAGTTACTCGCTGAATTTCAAATTTTGCCTGAGGACCTGGAGCATCTCGATTCGGAACGGTTTGGCGTGATCGAGCGTAAGGGAAAAAAATTGTATCGGTATCGGGCGAAAGATTACCGGATTTATTTCGCGAAGACCGACGAAGGAATCAAGGTCCACCGCGTTTTACACAAGAATACATTTCGCGATTTCCTTTTCCGTAGCAAACTGCCCGTTTCTGAAGATGCGCAACTCGGAGAGACGCGTGAGTTCTGGAAGTTGATCGAGCAGGGCGAAAAGACGCGGCGAGTTTAACATCAGTGAACGCTCAACAGTCAACGCGTAATCATTGTAGGTCGTTTCTGTGAAACGCCGAATGAAAGATCAGCGTCTGACACAGACGCCCGACGATTACTTCATTACCACCGAGCGGCCGCACTTAACTCGCGTCGTCCTCCCGAGCGGAGCGGGGGATCTCACAATCGAAGTTTGGATCACGCAAACTAACCAACGTGATCGAGATCTTAGGAAGATCCTTACTGCGTTCAGGATGACAAAGCGCGCCAGCGCCTTTGTCACTTCATTAACAGCACGGAGCGGCTGCGCTTGATCTCGCGCGTGATTTTGCGATGCATGTACGCGGGCATGCCGGTCACGCGGCGAGGAAGAATTTTGCCACTTTCGGTGACGAATTTTTTCAGGAGATCGGGGTTTTTGTAATCGATTGCTTCGAGAGCAATGTCGATCCGACGTCGCGGCATCGGGCGATTGGCGCGACGGAAGGCGGAACGTCGCTTTGGCGTTTTTGGCTGCATCAATGATTACCTAGTCTCGCGGTGCAATGTGTGTCGCCGCAAAAAGGGATTGTATTTCTTTTTCTCGAGCCGATTTGGCGTGCGCGGGCTTTTTTTGTTTCGCGTGGTCATGTAGCGGGAAGGCGGTTTGCCTAACGCTTTCGCCTCGGTGCATTCAAGAGTGACAATTTCCTGCGCCATTCGTCTCACTCCTTTACTTCCGCTGGAGTAACTTCCTCCTCCTCGCCCTCGCCGCCTTCCTCGTCAGTCAAGCCAAACAAAGACGTGACCGATTGACGAACCCGAGACGCTTTATTCTGCTTTTCTAACTGTGATTGGCATTCGACCGTGAAACGTGCGAATGGAATTGCTTCAAGTCGGGCGCGCGGGATTGGTTTGCCAGACATTTCGCACTTTCCGTAGGTCCCCACCTCGATTCGCTTGAGCGCCTCATCGATTTCGTAAAGCGCGTCCTGCTCCTGCGAAAGCAGACTCAAGGCAAAATCGCGGTCGTACGCGTCGGACCCGGCGTCGGCCTGGTGCATGCCAAATGCAGAAGCTTCGCTGCCTTCAGCACGGGAGCGAAGAGTTCCCTGGGCCACACCGGCCATCGAATCCACCATAGCGTCGCGAAGCTGGAGGAGGTTTTGTTTTTGCTTGCGGATGAACGGATCCAGCTTCTTTTCCCGATGATTCAGGCCCAGCAGAATCGCAGGCGACTCCGTGGTCTGTTTTCGGGATTTCGGCGAACGTCTTGCGGTCTTTTTCGAGGCCGCCTGTCGCGCCGTAGCCTTGCGAAGGTGGGCCTTCCTGGCGTGGACCTTGCGCGCCGGTCGCGGCTTCCGCGCAGCGGATTTCTTTGCAGAACTCTTCTTTTTGGTTCGTTTTGCCATAGCTGTAAGCGCCCTCCAATCGACTGGCGCCGGGAAAATGGACGCTTAATTAAGAACATTTCCCTGACCGCGCAAGCGGAGATTTCGTAACAGATTCATTTGTGCCTGTTTCATCGTGCAGGCTGCCAGCCTGCACTGTTGTTTTGCTGGCAGGATATCCGCCTGGACTGGAATGCCAGGGTGGCTGTGTTACGAGCTGGCGCTGGAGTAATGCCGCAGAGCAAATCTCCAGAAGACACGGGACAGCCAAAACACAACGGTCGATGCAATAACCAGGTGAAGCATCAGCGGAAACGGTTGTCCCAACGATTTGATGAGCAGTCGCGCCGGGATGTTTGCAATGATCACTACTGGAATGATCCAGCCGAAAATCAGGCGGAAGAACCATGGAAAGATCGCGTCCGGATAACGCGCGATGTTTAGGAAATTAAAATAACCGTAAACCAGTCCCTGAGCGCGCACGATCCAGAAACTCACCGCCGCCAGCCCAAGCATGATGGAGTAATGCACGGCAATCCCGAATCCCAGTGCTGTCACGTAAAGCAGGATGGATATTGGATTCGGGACTACTCCCAAGCGGGACAACGATATGCAGACTACCACGCCTCCGAGCGCCGCGTTGATGATGCTGTCGAGCCCGAACTGTTTGGTGGAGACCGCAAATTGGCTGTCAATCGGCAGAACCAACAGCGAATCCAGCCTTCCGGTGCGCACCAGCTCTGGAATGTTTGCGACGTTAACGAAAAAGAATGCCTGGAAAAGTTGCGCGATCATCTGGTGCGTTCCCACCAGCAGCACCACCTCCCATTTTGTCCAGTCGCCAATTCGATCCACATTGCCGAAGATGATGCTAAAAAAAACGATCTGTCCGCAGAACCACAGAACTTCGACGATCATCCACAGGAGGAAATTCGCCTTGAAACTCATCTCCCGAATGAGCGAGTTGCGCAGCATGATGGAGTAAATTTCGATGTAACGGCGCATCGCTTGTTCCTGTCTCCTACTTATAGGCGCAGTCAACTGCCACCTGAATGAAACGTTTTTTCCCGTGGATCGCCTTGGGCGTCGCCCTGCTCATTGTCGCCTTCGTTGTGCGCCAATGCCGCGACGGCGGCGCTGAAAATTATCAGATCGCCGTTGTCACGCGCGGCCCGATTACACAGGCGGTAACTGCGACGGGCACGCTCAATCCTGTCGTCAACGTGCAGGTGGGCAGCCAGGTCTCGGGCAACATCGCAAAGTTGTTTGCGGATTTTAATTCGCAGGTGAAAGCCGGCCAGGTGGTCGCGCAAATCGATCCAGCGCTTTTTCAGGCGACAGTCACTCAAGCAGAAGGCGACCTCGCCAACGCGCAGGCCGCGCTGGAGCTTGCAAAAGTAAATGCCACGCGCACCAAGGAACTTTTTGCGAGGAAAACTTCCGCTCAGGCCGATCTGGATCAGGCAATGGCAAATCTTCATCAAGCGGAAGCAAACGTGAAAATCAAACAAGGTGCGCTGGACAAAGCGAAGGCGGATCTTGAGCACTGCGCAATCACGTCGCCGATCGACGGGATTGTCATTTCGCGCAACGTCGACGTTGGCCAGACGGTCGCGGCCAGTTTGCAGGCACCGATAATCTTCCAGATCGCCAACGATCTCACCAAAATGCAGATCGATGCGAATGTGGCCGAGGCGGACGTCGGCGTGCTGGAGGTGGGGCAGGATGTCGATTTCACGGTGGATGCCTTTCCCACGCGCACGTTCCACGGCAAAGTCGTGCAAGTGCGAAACGCGCCAATTACGGTCCAAAATGTGGTGACCTACGACACGGTGATCGGCGTAAGCAATCCTGATTTGAAATTGAAGCCCGGCATGACGGCGAACGTGTCAATCGTCATCGCGCACAAGGACGACGTGCTGCAGATCAAGAACGCTGCTCTGCGTTATCGACCTGCAGAAGCGACACCTGCCGAAGGAAGGTCGAGATCACCCGCGCCAGCGAACGCACGAGGCAGTGGTGGACGCGAGCGGCGAACGAGCGAGCGGACCGTGTATCTTTTGACCGGTGGCCGACCGCAACCCGTGCAAATTAAAACAGGAATTAGCGACGGCGTGGTGACTGAAGTCATCGAAGGATTAAAAGAAGGCGATCGCGTTATCACTGCCGAGTCGTCCTCGAAATCTCCGGCGGCATCTCCGTCCACCAACCCGTTTTCCGGAGGGCCACGCCGTTTTCCATGACGCTCATCATTTCGAACGAATTTCTGTCATTCCGAGCGAAGTCGAGAATGGAGCGAGTGGGACGAGCGACACGGGCGGCAGCGCCGCAAGGGTAGCGGCGAGAGAAGCGGGAGACGAACGAGTCAAATCTCTAATTTTCTTTGCGACGTTTTCACAACGAGAACATGAGCATGAGTAAGAGCGAGAACACGAAAAGGTCCGTATGAACAACGGCGCGCTCGTCAGGCTCGTCGATGTACACAAAGTTTATCGCACCGGCGAAATGGAAGTGCCCGCAGTCCGCGGCGTGTCGCTCGAAATCGGGGGTGGCGAATTCGTCGCCCTGATGGGTGCGAGCGGTTCCGGAAAATCGACACTCATGAATATCCTTGGCTGTCTCGACCGGCCGAGTTCCGGCAGCTATTTCCTGGATGACGCCGATGTCTCTGGATTAGATCGCGATCAGCTCGCCGACATTCGCAATCGCAAAATCGGGTTCGTCTTTCAGAGTTTTAATCTCCTGCCGCGCACGTCGGCGCGCGAGAACGCGGAATTGCCGCTGGTTTACAGCGCACAGCGCTTGTCACATGCGCAGCTTCGCGAAAAAGCCGATCGCGTGCTTTCATCGGTCGGACTCGCCGGTCGCGAGGATCATCATCCCAGCCAGCTTTCTGGCGGCCAGCAACAACGCGTGGCAATTGCGCGTGCTCTGATTAATGAGCCCGAGATCCTGCTTGCTGACGAGCCGACCGGCAATCTCGACAGCCGCACGAGCATCGAGATAATGGCAATCTTTCAGCAACTCAACGAGCGCGGAATCACGATCATCATGGTGACGCACGAGCAGGACATTGCAGCTTATGCGCGTCGCAACGTATTCATGCGCGACGGCTTGATTCTGAATGATCATGCGGTTTCACAACGCGCGAATGCGGCAGCGCAGCTTCAAAATGGCACGCCGCACTCCCCGGGCACTCCGAAAGCGATTTAACGGTGTAACGTTTAACGATTCAACGAGCAAAATGAGAATCGGACCCACATTTCACGTCGCCTATCGAGCGTTGCGCCGAAACAAAATGCGTTCCGTGCTTACCGCGCTCGGCATCATCATTGGCGTCGGCGCAGTCATTGCGATGGTCGGGATCGGTAACGGCGCGAAGGCGCAGGTGGAAGCGCAGATAGCCAGCCTCGGAGAAAACGTGATCCTGATTTTTTCCGGCAGCACAACGTCGAGCGGAATTCGGACAGGCTGGGGCGGCGCGGGCACGTTGAAGATCGAAGACGCGGAAGCAATTCGCCGCGAAGTGCCGGGTGTAATCGCCGTGAGCGAAGAAGTTGTCTCAACGAGCCAGGTGGCTGCCGGAAACCAAAATTGGTTTACGCGTATTTACGGGGAATCGGCAGATTATTTTGATATTCGCCAGTGGCCCCTGGCCGACGGCGCGCCGTTCACCGCCCAGGACGTGCGCAGCGCGAACAAAGTTTGCGTGATCGGCCGCACGACTGCGAGCCAGATTTACGGCAACGAAAATCCAATCGGCCAGATTTTGCGGATCAAAAATGTGCCGTTCACGATTACCGGCGTACTCACGCCAAAAGGGTTGAGCCCGCAGGGTGTGGATCAGGACGACATTGTCGTCATGCCGTACACCAGCGCGATGAAACGCGTGATCGGCGGCACCACGTTGCGCAACATCAATGTGCAAATCGGCGATCCGGGCCAAATCGCAGCGGCGCAACAGCAAATTATCTCGTTATTGCGACAACGGCATAATATTCGCCCCGGTCGCGACGACGATTTCACTGTGCGCACGCAACAGGAAATCGCCGAAGCGGCCACCGCAACTTCACGAGTGATGACGGTTTTGCTGGGCGCAATCGCGGGCGTATCGCTCCTGGTTGGCGGAATCGGAATCATGAACATCATGCTGGTGAGCGTGACTGAACGGACGCGCGAAATCGGTGTACGCATGGCGGTCGGAGCGCGCGGCAACGACATTCTCACGCAGTTTCTCATCGAAGCTGTAACGCTGAGTTCGGTTGGCGGCGTGATCGGGATCATCTGCGGCATCGGCGCGTCCAGCATGTTGTCCATCTATGCGCACTGGCCCACGCTGATTTCGATCGGGTCAATTGCTATCGCATTTTTGTTTAGCGCAGCCGTTGGCGTTTTCTTCGGCTTTTATCCCGCGCGCAAAGCCGCCGCCCTCGATCCCATCGAAGCGCTGCGCTACGAATGAAAATTTAACCACGAATTAACACGAATGGACACTAAGAGGACGACGCAATTCGTGTTTATTCGTGTTCATTAGTGGTTAGTAAATCCGTATGGCAGAGCACACTCGTTTCGAAAAGCTGGTCGCAGAAGCGAAGAAGAACATCACTGAGATCTCGCCGCAGGTCGCGGCGGACAAAGTAAAAAACGGCGAAGCGATCATTGCCGATGTTCGGGAAAGCGACGAATGGGATGAGGAACACATTCCCGGGGCCATTCACATGAGTCGCGGCACCATTGAGCTCGACATTGAAGAAAAAGTTCCCGACACAAACGCTATGATCGTCTGTCACTGCGGCGGGGGCGGGCGTTCTGCTCTCGCTGCTGAGAGCCTGCAAAAAATGGGCTACAAAAACGTCCGCTCTATGGCTGGCGGCTTCAAAGCCTGGAAGGCTGCAGGTTTGCCAACGATCGCATGATTGCTGTTGCTCCGTGATAAGAGAACTCGATTTACGAAAGGCTCAAGAAGTCGCTCGCGTTTTCGTCGATCAATATACGCCGCCGGGAATCCTTACTCCTGAAACGCACGCAATTCGTATGCTCGAGCGCATGGAAAAGGAACGCATGACAATGGCGCGCCGCGGATTAGCCATCGCTATCGCGGACATGGTCGAAGGCACGCAGGACTTCTCGGTTACGCAGGTTCGGGTGGCGGATACAGAGATGCAGAAGCTTGGCGGATACGCTCTCTCATTTTTGCGGTCACGATTCACGAGGCGTCGCGGCATATACATGTAGAGGGTTGCGCTGGGTCGCTTTCGTCATTCTGACTTTCGACATAGCGGGCGCGCCAATGGTGAGCGCTGCCCATCACAGAGCGAGAGCGTTGTGTTCGCGTCGCGCGACCGCTAAACTGGCGCGCATTACTGCACGGCATGAGTTCGCTGGATTATTACGGCATCGAAGAACTTCTCACGGATGAAGAACGCGCAGCGCGCGATCGGGCCAGGCTTTTTGTGCAGGAGGAAGTCTTGCAGGAGATCGTGCCGTACCATCGCGCGGCGAAGTTCCCGGAACACCTAACACCGCGGATGGGCGCCTTGGGCTTCTATGCTCCGTATCTAAAAGAGCACGGCTGCGCCGGGCTTAGCTACACCGCATACGGTCTCATCATGCAAGAGCTCGAACGCGCCGATTCCGGTTTGCGCTCGCTGGCGTCGGTGCAGGGCGCGCTTGCGATCCAAGCAATCCATTCATTCGGCTCGCCGGAGCAACACACGCGCTGGCTACCGGGCCTCGTGTCGGGCGAACGCGTCGGATGTTTTGCGCTAACAGAACATGGCCACGGCTCGGATCCCGGCGGAATGGAAACCCGCGCCAGACGCGACGGCGACAGTTACATTTTAAACGGCAGCAAATGTTGGATCGGCAACGCGTCGATCGCGGACGTGAAAGTTGTTTGGGCAAAAGATGAAGATGGGCGTGTGGGCGGATTCGTGGTCGAGAAGGACGCGCCCGGATTTCGCCCGCAGGACATCGAGGGCAAGTTCAGCCTTCGCATGTCGCGCACGTCAGAATGCTGGTTCGAAAATTGTCGCATAGCTGCGGAGAATCGTTTGCCCAAGGCGTCTGGCCTGGGCGCGCCGTTATCGTGTCTATCGCAAGCGCGGGTAGGGATCGCGTGGGGTGTGATTGGCGCAGCGATTGATTGCTATGAAACCGCGCTGGATTACGCCAAATCGCGCGAACAATTTGGCCGGCCGATCGCCGGCTTCCAATTAGTTCAACAAAAGCTTGTTTGGATGGCGCAGGAAATCACAAAGGCGCAGTTACTGGCGTTGCGTCTCACGCGCATGATGGAAGCTGGCTCGGCGCGTCCGGCGCAGATTTCATTGGCGAAACGCAACAACGTATGGATGGCGCTGGAATGCGCACGCAATGCGCGCGACATGCTCGGCGCGGTGGGCATCACCGATCGCTATCCTGCCAGCCGGCACCTCATGAATCTTGAGAGCGTCTCCACGTACGAAGGCACGCATGACATTCACACATTGATCATCGGTCGCGATATCACGGGAATTGATGCGTTTGGTGGGTAGCTTCCGCGACTGCTGGACTGCAATAGTTTCAACCTTAGAGTTTTTACTTTGATTCTTCGGGCGGTTCTTGCCGTATCGCTCGGTACGCGAATTCACGGTTAAGCTGTTCAAACGCTGCGGCCGAGTAACGCATGTAGCTCTGAAGTGCGAGAGCTGCCGCTACGTTCTCAAACTTAAACAGAACACGAGGGCATCCTTCGCCGTCAAACGTAAAGAGAATAAATCCCCCGCAACTAAATTCGACGAGTGTTGTCAGCACGGATTCCGGGATGATGTCTGCATCTTGATTCATATGATTGCGTCAGCGGTTCTTTTCTGTCTGCTTCCGTCGTGCAGTCCAGATCAAGCGGCGGTTGCGAGTGGCGCTCCTTTCGGTTGTGCAGAATGCCAGAATCGTCTGACTTCGATTAGCATCGGCTGATCAAGGCTAACTGCGCCGCCAGCGACGCGAAATTTTCGATTGCCGCGCTCATATACAACCTCAATACAGCCGCCGACCGAGACGCCCAGCCTTAGAAATTCATCCCGAGTGACGGCACAGTATTCGTAGTCTGCCCCGCCAAGATGAAGAAGAAGATGATCGTACTGTTCAAGAAGCGCTTCAATATCGTCCTTCGTGAACTGGACCTTATAGACCAAACGTCCTCTCGCTCTTGAACGAGGCGCGTCGGCCCACTTTAAAAAGAAGGCGCGACGACCAACACGATCGTGGTCAACGATCACGCCGCGATCAGTATGGCAGACCAGTGCATATTTTCCTTTCGGAATGATTAAGCGCTCGAATGTTCCAACGACGATGTCGCGATGAGCGATTTTGCTAGTTCCTTTCTTCATGTTTGTTTTTTGATTTTTCATTTTGATTTCTTTTCGTTTATAATAGTAACATCTTGATTATGAACCACTTCTGTGGATTTGTCAAGAAAAGAATTTCATCTTTTTTTTGATGCCATTTAACTCACTCTCTGCTCGGCGAGCCTTTAGATTATTTAGGATTATTTTTAAACCTCTCGCGGTTTTTTTATGCCGGAGCTAGGTGGAAGTCGGGAATGACGCTGCGAATTCCACGTAATTCTTGAGGAGTTCTTCGACTTAGCTCAGGATGACTCGCTGAAGAAATGGGCTAAGTTAAAATATGAGCGAGTCAGTTTACATCCTCGGCGGAGGCCGCACCGATTTTAAGCGCAACCTGAAAAAGGAAGGGAAAACGATTCGACACATCATTGTCGAGGCGGGCAAAAAGGCTATCGATGACGCGAAGATTGATCCTTCAGAAATTCAGGCGGGCGCAGTTGGCAATTTCAACGCGGGCCAGTTCACGAAACAGTTACAGCTCGGCGCGTTTATTCCGGAGATCGATCCGAAATTGCGCGGCATTCCCACGATGCATACCGAAGCAGCGTGCGCTTCCGGGGCGCTGTCGGTGTTGCTCGGCGCCGAATGGATCATGGGCGGGTTTTATGACGTCGTGCTGGTCGTTGGCGCGGAACAGCAGAAGACAATGTCTTCGCTTGATGGCTCCGATGTGCTGGGCGCGGCAGCCGATTATCACAATGAAAAGCCGGAGTATGGCGATTTCATGTTTCCGAAATTGTTCGGGCGGATCGCGCAAATTTACATCGAAAAATATGGCGCGACCGAAGCGGACCTCGCCCGAGTCGCCTGGAAAAATTATGCCCACGCCAAGTTGAATCCGCTCGCGCAAATGCGCGATGCCGATCTCACGTTCGACTGCGCGTCGCAAGTTTCCGACAAGAACCCGAGCGTGGCGCCGCCGCTTAAAGTTTCGGATTGTTCTCAGATCACCGATGGCGCGGCATCGGTTGTTTTGGTTTCAGGAAAGTATCTGGAAAAGATCGGCCGCGATCGGAGCAAGACCGCCCGACTGCTTGGATACGGTCACACGACCGATTATTTGCCGCTCGACAAGAAAGATGCGCCAACGTTTTCGATCGCTCGGAAAGCAGCTGAGAAAGCTTTTCGCATGGCAAATCTGACTCCGCGCGATCTACAAGGCGCGGAGGTGCACGATTGCTTTTCAATCACTGAAATCGTTGCCTACGAAATTCTCGGACTCGCCGAACCGGGCAAAGGCGTGGACCTTGTGAAAAGTGGCGCGACGACGCTGCCGCAGGTGCGGCCGGAAAAATCCAAGGTGCCATTCGAAATACCGGTGAACGCGGGTGGCGGCCTCATCGGCGACGGTCACCCGGTAGGCGCGACCGGCGTTCGCCAGGTGTTCGAATCCTATCAGCAGCTCACGAGACAGGCTGGCGCGCGCCAGATCGAGAATGTGAAAAGATTCCTCACGTTTAATATGGGTGGCAGCCTTACGACTTCGGTGGCCATGCTCTGGGGACGTGATTGATATCGGTAGGACGGCGCGCTGCGCCGTCCGGACGCCGCAGCGCAGCATTCGTGCCTCATGCGATGCGTCCTCGCATCGCTTTCATCGTGTCTCGAGCGGTACGCTTTTTGGAGTCATCAAGTCCAAAATGCAGCTGATAGACGTTTCGTTTATATGACCTCGCTTGCAATCGAAGAACTTCCCGTAGCGATAAAGGAGGATGTAAAGGAATTTCTCGAGAACCATCCCGGAAGTCCAGCAGCTCGGCTGCGACCGCGGATGGGAATGGTTGGTGAACTCTGGCTGGCTTTTGTTGGGCCGAAGCTGCAACGCGGCGCGACAGGCCTAGGACAGACGCCGCGCGACGCGCTGAAAGATTTCAACCAGCACTTCATGGAGCCGATCATTTCTTCAAATGGGTCGGAACCAGATTAGGCCATCGATTTACTAACTGAGTGATTGCGTGCGTTGGGATTGCGGAAGGAATTCGATTTCGACAATGGCATCGCGGTCGGCAACGAGAACGTCACGATCGCGTTGTTCAAAGGAAAGCCGTCACCCGAAACGATTGATCACATGTCATTCCATTTGCCAGATATGGCGACACTGCGAAAAGCGCTCGCACATTTAAAGAGTATCGGCGCCGATATAGAAGATCGCGGCGATGAAATCGGCCCGGAAGCTCCGGGATCGAAAAACATGGCTCTCTGGTTCCACGATCCCGACGGTTACCGCTGGGAGCTAAGTGTCCTCGGCGGAAAATAGTTTTTCGAGTTCCCTTCGATTGCTTTGCAGCTCGAACTCCATTGTGCGCTGCGCACTCAAAAGTGCCTTCGTTGACGCGATGTTTAGGGGCCTTAGCTTTTTGAACGACAAATGATCACTCCTGCATCAGAAAAAGGTGACGGCAAAGAGTTCGTCTCGCACGCGCCCGGCTACTGGTCAGATAGCAGGCCGGAACTGTGGAATGACTGGAAATGGCAGCTCAAAAACAGGGTCACTACCCTCGCTCAACTCGAAAAACATCTTGATCTGAGCGACGAGGAACGTAGCGGCGTTCTGCTTTCGGGCGATAAACTCGCGTTGGCGGTCACGCCGCACTTTTTCAACCTCGTGCCGCACGATAATCCTGAGGACCCGATCCGGCGTCAGATGATTCCACGCATCGAGGAAACTTCTTGGTGACGGATCGTTGCGCGAGTTACTGCCGCTACTGCACCCGCAGCCGCGTCGTGAGCGGAGTCGGCGAACAGGAATTGCATACAAATTTCGAAGAAGCTTATCGCTACCTCGAGACGCACACTGAAGTGCGCGACGTGCTTTTAAGCGGCGGCGACGCTCTCATTTTCAGCGACGACAAAATCGACAAGCTGCTTTCGCGGTTGCGGGCGATTAAGCACATCGAGTTCCTCCGCATTGGCACGCGGGTTCCGATTTTTCTGCCGCAACGAATCACGCCCGAGTTGTGCGCGATATTTGCGGAACATCATCCCCTCTGGATGAGTGTACACGTCAATCATCCGCGCGAACTGACGATTGAGGTAAAGCAAGCGTTAGAGCGTCTTGCGAACGCCGGCATTCCATTGGGAAACCAAAGCGTGCTCCTCGCCGGTGTGAACGACGATCTTGAAACGATGAAAACCCTCGTGCACAAGCTCCTGATGTGCCGGGTGCGCCCTTATTACATTTACCAGTGCGACCTGATCAATGGATCATCGCATTTGCGCACGTCGGTCGCTAAAGGCATCGAGATCATCGAAGGCTTGCGCGGCCACACCACCGGTTACGCGGTACCGCAGTTCGTCATCGACGCTCCCGGCGGCGGTGGGAAGGTGCCGATTAATCCCGGTTACATTCTTTATCACGACAACGAAAAAATCGTGATTCGCAATTACGAAGGCAAAATCTTCGAGTACCCGGAAACCGGCAACGAGAATGTCCAGTTCGCGCCACAGCGCGAGTACCACGACGAATACTTGTACTCCTGACGCGCATTGTCATTTCGAGCGCACCGCAGTCGAGAGTCGAGCGGCTGGGGAAGCCGCGACATGACCGAAAACGCCAAAGGCTGCGCGAACGGGGAGAGCGCATTCAAATTTATTAGCGTCAAGCGAGGAGACATTTCGCCGTACTCTGGTCGCTGTCGTGCCGGGGTTTTCGGGGGCGTTTTTCTGCAATTTCGTTCGTTCGCGAGGGTTGCGTAAACTTTAGGCTTGCGTATTAAAGATTGTGGCGTGTAAAGTCCGCACTCCAGTCTTTTGTCACTTAATTGTCACTTTAGCTATCCTATGAACCAACGCTTAATTTCGGAAATTGGCCGCACTCAACGGCTCGAGATTATTAACTCGCTCAAGCGCACCAGGGGAATGTCTGTCAACGAGCTCGTGGAAACAATGAACATGAGCTACATGGGCATTAAGCAGCATTGCATCACTCTTCACCGCGACGGTTATCTCGACACCTGGCGTCGCCCGCAAAGAATGGGCAGGCCGGAGATGGTCTATCGCCTGACTCGCCGGAGCCATGATCTTTTTCAGGCCGATAGTCACCAATTTACTCTGGACCTCTTGAACGCGGCCCAGGAAATCTACGGACCAAACGCGCCGGAGAAGCTCCTTTACAACGTTTTCAAAAAGAAGACAGCGGCGCTCAAGGCCAAGACGAAGGGAGACACGGTGGCGGACCGCGCGAAGTGGCTCGCTCATTTCCGTGATGGCGAAGGCTACATGGCCCAGTTCATCAACAACAAAGACGGCGGACCACGAATTCTTGAATGTCATTCCCCCATTATGAATGTGCTGGAGCATTATCCGATCATCGGCAGACTCGAGCAGGACATGTTCGAAGCCGTCCTGGGCACGCGCGTGCGCCGGCAAGTGATTCGCAACTCGGGACTATACGAGTGCGCGTTTCAGTTTTCGCTTTAGACACGTTTGCATCTCAGGCGCGTGCGCTGTTGTGGATCGGCGCAGGCGAAGCATGCTGGGCCGTAATCCGTCCGCTGCAAAGCGCAATTTTGCAAGGCGAAGCCCCGTCATTACAAACTGCCGAATGTCGGTGCCCCTTCGAGATCGCCACGAAAGGCGATCGATTTGCTCTTTCGCACCCTGTGAATCTCGGTTGATTGATCGTCCATGGCTCGGACGTTTCCATCTGTCGTCATCGAGAATCTGCAGCCGCTACTCGATGGCGGGCTTTATCCGATAAAGCGCACCGTTGGCGAAGATCTCGTCGTTGAAGCGGACATTTTTAAGGATGGACACGACGTGGTTGCCGCCGTTCTGAAGTGGCGCGTTGTCGGTGGACGCGCATGGAGGGAAACGCCGATGAATTTCGTCGATAACGATCGTTGGCGCGGGGTTTGCGCGCTGTACGACGAGGCTATTCACGAATACACCGTTGAAGCGTGGACAGATACTTTTCGTAGTTGGCAACGCGAGTTCGCAAAAAAATTTGAGGCCGGCATTTCTGCTCTGCGAAGCGAAGCATTGGAAGGCGCGGCTTTAGTAGCGGCCGCCGCCAAGCGGGCCCGTGATCGAGCAGACGCGTCGCGCTTGCGCGAATTTTCAGAACAAATCTCCACCGCCGCGAATTCAGAAATTCACTATGTAGCGCAATCCGGCGAGCTGGAGGTGCTGATGGCGACATATCCGGATCGCTCCGACGCGACGCAGTTTGCTCCCGCTCCCCGGGTCGTTGTTGATCGACAGGCGGCGTTGTTCGGGGCGTGGTATGAATTTTTTCCACGCTCGGCAGAAGGCCGCGGCGATCGCGGATCGACTTTCCGCAATTGTTTGCCACGGCTGGATGACGCAAAGGCAATGGGTTTCGACGTCATTTATTTTCCGCCGATTCATCCCATTGGTCA
>WNFP01001368.1_pt1 | contig 19028 bp, 20 predicted proteins | sample 5400201 | NCBI WGS metagenome assembly WNFP01 (sample SAMN13153355, study PRJNA577476) | soil metagenome | isolation source: 115 cm saprolite under Madrone tree | place: USA:California | collected 2016-06-14 | reverse complement strand
AAATCCGCCTATCCCAGTTCGATTCTGGGTCTCGCCTCCAGATACCCGCCCGGGTGGTGAAATTGGTAGACACAACGGACTTAAAATCCGTCGCTACGGTAAAACGAGCGTACCGGTTCGATTCCGGTTCCGGGCACCAGCTTCCTTTGTTCCATGCTATACTCATCCGACTTAAAACCAATACAGTAAAGGCTTTGCGTTATCATATAGAATCAGGGCTTATCATGGAGTGTCATTGATTCTTGATAATTGTGGGGGTATTATTGGGGGTGCCAAAAGTTATTTTGGGGGTATCGGATGAAATTAACGGACAAGAGCGTGCGCGCCGTACAGCCACGAGAAAAGGACTACAAACTCGCTGATGGGCATGGATTGTTTTTACTGATCCGGCCGAACGGGACGAAATTGTGGCGACTGAAATACAGACACCAAGGCAAAGAAAAGATGTTGAGCTTTGGGCAGTATCCGGATGTAAGTCTTAAAACAGCGCGCAGCGAAGCTACAGAGAACCGAAAGATGATCGTTAAGGGTATATGCCCAACCATGCAGCGAAAAGCGCAGGAGCGCGTTTTGGAGGCCGCACGGGTCAACACATTCGAGGTAGTTGCTGCTGAGTGGATAGAAAAGCAAGCGCACTGGCTTGAAAAACATCAGCAGCGAGTCCAGCATAGTTTTGAGCGGTATGTCCTCGAAGAGATCGGCAACATGCCGGTTTCGGATTTGAAGTCAGCAGATGTTTTACGGATCGCGCGACGACTTGAAGCTCAAGGTTTGGGAGAGACGGTTCGCCGTGTTGTCCAACGCATATCTGGCGTTATGCGCTTTGCAGTTGCCACTGGTCGAGCTGATCGTGATCCATGTCCTGATCTGCGCGGCGCATTGAAGTCCGCGCCAGTCAAGCATATGAAGGCCTTGGACTCAGCAGAAGTCCCCGAATTGTTAAGGCAGATAGACGAATATGACGGGCATCAGCAAACCAGGTTCGCGTTGAAGTTTATGAGCCTGACCTTCGTTCGGACAGGTGAAATGAGGGGAGCACTGTGGACTGAGTTTGACCTGGAGAAGGGGCTTTGGCGCATTCCTGCAATCAGGATGAAAATGGATCAAGAGCATCTTGTTCCATTATCTAGCCAGGCTTTAGGTGTTCTTGCGGAACTGAAAAAAATAAACAAGGACAGCGACTACGTATTCCCCTCGGCCACGTCACGGACGGCCTGCATGAGCGAGAATACGATGCTCTTCGCGCTCTATCGGATGGGTTATCACGGACGGATGACCGGCCATGGATTTCGGTCTGTGGCCAGCTCGATCCTTAATGAATCTGGTCTGTGGCAGGTCGATGCGATAGAGCGCCAGTTAGCACACGCTCCATCCAGCTCAGGGGCAGTTCGTGCAGCATATAACCGCTCTCAATATCTGGACGAGAGAAAAAAGATGATGCAGTGGTGGGGCGATAAAATTGATTCGATGAAAAAGGGTGCGGAAGTTTTGGAGTTCAAACAGGCGTAGACCCCTTACGCAAAATCAGTGCTACCATCGAATTTTCTGGCTTGGCCGGATAATTAGGGGGAGTCTGATGGCATATTCTATCCTGGAAATACGCAAAGTTGCCGAGGATGGCAAGATTCTTTCGCGCGAATTCTTCGTTGTTGATGGGGCGGGGCATACTGTCGCCGGGCCTTTCAGCACGATGGAATCGGCTATTAGCAGGATGGAAGAACTTAAACTTGAAGACGGGGATGAACCATCCACTCCGAACCCTTACCGTCCATAGCCTTCGAAGCCTCTTCCAAGTGGCTTCGAAGGGGTTCAGGGCGGTGGTGAAGTAACGCTAAACCGCCCATCCAAAAAAACCGTTTCTGGCGAAATAGTCCTTAAGGTCGACCGGCCTCAGCACGTACAACGTCTCCGCTTGAATTCCGTTTTTGATGGCCATGGATAACATCGCCAGCGCGGGGGGAATGGATATGACAGCGACCCACTTGCCGAATATCATGAACATGACGGACAGGATTATAGTGGTCACCCCGCCGATCAGAAATAAGGCTTTTCTTAACTCAAAACTTTTGATCATTTCCGATATTTGTTCCGGCGTGAAAGTCATTTTCATCAGCTCGGCATAATCATCCCCGATGGTGTAAGCGCCCTTTGTCCAGGGCTTGCCTTTTGGGATTTTGTCCATACTGTCGACGGCGTCGGTCGGCTCAAAATAAAATTCCCCTGCGGCGTTTTTTTCCTTCGACCATTCACCGAATTGGTAAAGAAACGGGGAATAAACGACGAACTTTTTGCCCCCTTTGTCCGGTTTAGGCGGGCGATTTGCGCCGGAAAATAACTGCCACAACCGGGCGATTCGACCGCCCGATTCCTTGACATTCTTCACCGTCATGGAAGCAGCGTGCCAGCCGCTCGCCACTTTGAGAGCAGTCAGCGCCACTTTCTTTTTATTCATGACTACCACCCCTGCCTTTGGTCTCTATGTGCTGGGCTTGCCTTTTGCCGATTTTGAAATGTTTCTGGACCCATGGGTGGTTAAGGTCAATGCCGGACGGCGGGGTTTGGACTGCAGGGATGGGCGGTGGGCAGCATAAATCGATCGATTCCAGTCGGATCACAGGACAGGACTTCTTCCCGTCATCCCACCCATCAAATTGTGCCAGCTTCTGGACTTCTGGCTCTGCCCAATAATTAAAACAGGCCATTCCCCACAGCCGCACCGGCACCCGGCGTTCAACTAAATATGGAACAACGTTTTTAATTTGCTGCAGGTTTTCACTGTCCCAGCGGATATGCAAATGGCGAGTGTATTCAGTCCCAACTTCCGTGGTGCGAGCGGCGCTGTAGCCGTTTTTACGCAATGGAGAAAATTTGACCTTGCAGCCTGGCAGCGGATGGTCGCTCACATACAGATGCAGATTTGAGTATCCGTACCTTTTTTTTGTCGTGCTGAACGCCACGACGTAACAATTGATTCCAATTTCGGCCATTTTTATTTCTTTGTCCCCGGGCTTCGGTGGGTCGATTGGGACGAGGTGGTCAGGCATTGGCCCCCATCCGCCGAAATGCCAGGACTCTGGTGGTCTGGCTTCAAACCCACCCTCTTTTTTTTCATCGGCGATTGGACGGAATCGGTCGCGGAATTTTCCGAGTCGATCCAGAAATTTTTGCGCTTTTAGCTCGTCCATTTTATTTTCCCCCGTTCGCTGGATTGTTCTGGCCGGGCCTCACGCCTGAAGGCGTTGGGGTGGCTGGGGGCTGGCTCCAGCCGGGGGGCTTCTCTTGACCTTTACGGCGAGAATTGGTTACCAGTGCTCCTGCCACGGTTCCTGCTTCGATTTCACAAACATTTGATGTTGTACTCATGATGATGCTCCTTTTTTTAGTGTTACTGGTTGTGAAAAAATCAAGCTTTGGGGGATGCTAATTTACGTTTACTTTTGCCAGGCTTGAATGGCTTTGAATTGAATACTGGCGCGGGTCGCCACGCATTGGCTTCTTCCTCGACGCGGTGTTCAGTAACGGCGCGCAGGGCAATCCGCATCGGGAAAACTGCGCCGACTCTGCCTCTGTTGCCTGGCCGATCTTGTCGTTCGAAGATTGGCCTCCCGGTGTGCAATGCGTCCTCAACCTGTGCCTGCGAAAACTTGCAGAGCGCCACGCCTGCGATGCCCATTTCAACTTCCTCGATGCCTTGTCCTTCATGAAGTCCGGGGTGTTTTTGATCTGCCCAGATTGACCAGCTTTGATGAAAAAAAGACTCAGCATTCCAGCTTTCAAGCTCCATTAAAAACAACAGAAAAATGAGCAATCGGAGAAATTGGGCGTGGCGTTTTTGCTCTTCGGCATCCCTCTTTTTAAGCTCCTCAAGCCGCTGAAGCCATAGCTTGTCTGACCGCTGAATTCTCATCATGCGAAACTTTTCTGACTCAATAATCTTCGGCCAAAACGCGCGCGGCACGCCATATTTCTCCAGCATTTTTTCCAAAACGGCGAGTTTTTCTTCCATTTTATTTACCTGATCCTTCCGCCCGTCCCGGCGGCGATGATGATGCGGGTGTGTCTTATTCCTTGGAGAAAATGGCCGCGCAGAAGATTTTTGTCGCCTGCACGCCGTCCGATTTTCGCGATCTCTTCTTCCAGTTCTGACATGGGACAGAGAACCGGGTCAAACTCAGACTCATGACGTAAATTTGCGCCGAATTTTTCGCTCATTTTGGTCAGTTCATCCTCAACAATTTGATCCGCCGTCTCAGCCTCCCATTCATTTTTTGCCAGGCCAATTTCACGCGAAAACATTTCCCACCGGGAAAATTCTTGGTCGGCCCAATCCTTGAGTTCTTTTTTCGACTGGACGATCTGTTTTATCAGTTCATTTTTCATTTTGCTGCTCCTTTTTGGTTGTGGTAAGTTGTTGATTTAAATAGCACGATTTGAAATAGTGGGTCAAAAAACAATGCGTTACATGCGCATGCGGGGGCCTGGTTTTTTGGCTTCTTCTTCCCGCTCGCCGCGCTCCAAGTCCTCTGAATTCAAAGGTTCTGGCGGTTCTTCTGATTCCTGTTTCTGTTTCTGCTCCAACGCCATTTTGTCGCGTTCTTCATGCCACCAGTCTGAGCAGATGCCAGACCGAGTGTTGAATCCCTCCCGCCGCTTCTGAATTTCCTCCTCGGTGGGCATAAGGCCGGCTGGGTAAAATTCAGCCCGGGCGGCCTCGCGGACGGCAGTGCGCAGCGCGTCCGTGTTTTCTGGCCACGATTTTAAGCACTGCGTTATTTTTTCTTGTATGCCCTCTTCGAAATACTCCCGCTCCGTCCACGCGCGCTGGACCGCACGCGCTCGCGCACGTTCCCGTTCCTCGTTGATGACACCCCGCTCGTCGTGCCACCAGCCATCCATTACATCCCGGGGGGTGTCGGATCTACCCTCCAAGAGTCTTAGAATTTCTAATTTTCCCGGTGCTGCGCCGCCGGGGTAAATGCACGCCCGGGCAGCCTCACGGACCGCGTCGCGGAGGGCGTCCCGGCCGTTGGGCCAGTCTTTTAAGCGAGCTGCGATTTTTTCTTGGATCGCGATATTTTTTGGCTCCTCGAATCTATTCATTTTTTGCTCCTTTTTAGTTGTGGTAAGTTGTTGATTTGTTTGCCTTGAATTCAATTCACGGCTAGAAAAACAGTGGGTTACGTGCGGGGTCGCATGGCTGGTTTTTTCACTTCTGCTTCGTGATCGAATTTATCCAAAGCCCCTGTATTCAAGGGTATTGGCGGTTCTTGTTCAGGGCGTTTTTGCGTCGATAATTTGATTCGCTCAGACTCCATTCTGTCCAACTGAATTTGGTAATACTGTTTTAGCGTGTCCCCATCCCTCACACTAAAATCTACCCGAACCCCGCGCCGGGCGGCCTCCATGCCAGCCTGCGCGAGAAATTCGTACTCTCCAAAAAATTCCAGTGGCTCGCCCATCCCTTTTTCTTTGGCAAGATCAAGAAGGGCTGCAACGCTTTGCTGGCTTGGTTCTGCGAGCAACTCAATTTTTCTTTCGTCAAAGTGCCAGCGAAAACTTGGCTTTTGACGCCCAGGCCAATAAAGATCAAAAGCCATGCCCGGCGCGGGTTTCGGCGTGATGCGGCCATTTAAGGTTGGAGGTGTGGGTGAGATTGAAGCTGCGTTTTTTGATGTTATTCCTCCACCGGGCTGAAGCCCGTGCAGGCCGCTATTGAGACCTCCATATCCCTGAATAGGGCCGAGCAATAAAGCGTCACGCGCTTGCTGTTGTCCTGGGCGATCACGCTCCGCGCGCAAATTAGGCATGCGCTCTGGCCCAAGGAGGGTGCTAGTCCTGATTCCTGGATGATCTGTTGTGCGAGCGGCGTGCCAGGTTGTGAAAGCTCTTCTGGGTTCTGGGCGGCGTTGGCCGAGACTGGTTTTTCCATTTGATGCTCCTTTTTTTAGTGCTGCAGTTATTTCAGCATTCGCTGAAAGATGTTGGTGGGAGGGGCTTCCAAGGCGGTGAGGCGTTTCTCCAGCGTCTTGATTTTTTCTTCCAGTTCCATGATTTTTTTCCGGATTTGAGGGCGGGCGATCGACCAGTCCTCCATGGTCTTGGTCTGCTCCAAAATGTGCTGCTCGATTCGCGCGCGTGCGTTCATTTTTAATCCTTTCAGCAATGCGTTTTTTTGTGCCGAGAGGCAACGTCCCTGTTCTTTCAAACTGTCGTAGAGCCGGCGACGATATTGGGTTGTTGTCTTTTCCATCGCGGCGGTGATCAGCAAGTGTTTTCGTTGCCGTCAGTCCCATTTCTTTCTCGATTTGTGTCGTCACTTTTTGAGCGCGCAGGGCACTTTTTTGGGTGTCCCACAACTTGCCACCCGGCCCGATTTTATTGATGCAAATATGAACGTGGTCGTGGTCGGTGTCGCTGTGGCGCATGCAAAAAAAAGAGTGTCCCTCCAACCCCATCTTCAACATAAATTTGTCGACGGCTTCTTCCCACTGAAGGTCAGAAAGTCGCTCACCAGGGGGCTGGCTAAGGGAAAAATGAAGGACAGGTTTTGAACAGTCTGCTCGCGCCGATCTCAGCGCAGCACACTCACGCAAGAAATCTTTTTTGGTAGGCTGGCTGCCGCAGACAAAAGACGACCCACGCTTTTCAGACATGTAGGTGATTAACCCACGAAAACCGCTTCCGGTCATGGCTTTGACTTTCATTTCTCTGGCACCACAGTTAAAGCCATTCGCAGGGCGGCCATTTCATTTTTCAATGCGCGGCGGTCAAGGTCAAACCCGCCGCTGGCGTTTGCGAAGCGGGCGATCTGATTCAGGTTGGATCCGATGCGGGACAGCTCAACAATGAGCTGTCCATTCGCTGGTGGAATGGCGGCAGGGATAGCGTCAAGCGAGGCCAAGCGCGCGAACGTTGCTAACCTAACATTGAGGTCAGCGGCGCGCTGCTTGACTACCTCAAGTTCCGCCTGGCTATACCGGATTTCGACCCTTTTATTCCTCATCATCACACGACCCTTTTTTGACTCTGGTTTTCGCGGCTTTGCCGCGCCCCTCGGAGAGCGAGACGACCACCCCGCAAGGGTGGGCGTGTTACGTAAGTAACGACACCTCGCTCCATGCTTTTTGCTCTCAACTGTCAATCAGTTTAATGAGGAGCAAAAATAATGCAAGCGATTTTTGCATTTAAGTTATTGATTATAAAGATAATAAATGATAACAGGTGATAATAAATGATAACAAATAATATCGCCCACTGCAAGCATATTTTCTTTAATAATCATATACTTATTATGAAATATTGTGAATTTCATAAAAACTTGCTCTGAGAGCCCTTAGATTCGCTGGGCTTGATTTTTAGGGGAGGGGTAAAAAAGTCCGTTACGGTTACTATGCTTTACTATGCGTTACTATTATTTTACTATTTATAATCAATAACTTAAATGCAAAAATCGCTTGCATTATTTTTGCTCCTCGTTAAACTTGATAAAGGTTGAAATTTGGAGATACAAAATGAGAATCTTGAACAAAAAAGCAGTTGCCATGGCGACGACGCTGTCTATCCCAACAATCTATAGAAAAGTAAAAAATGGGACATTCCCCAAACAAATCCATCTTTCTAAGGGCAGAGTTGGCTGGCGTGAGGATGAGATCAAGGCGTGGGTCAAGAGCCTTTCTCACACCCACCCGGGGGGTGTGTCATGAGCGAAGAAAAAATCAGCCCCCAGCTTCAATTTTGCAGCTTCTTATCTGGTGAAGAAGAAAAATACAAAAGCAAAGATGGGCAGATGTTCAGGTGGACATCTACCCACTGGCAGGTGGTTCAGACAATTGGGTTGGAGAGGATGGCATTCAAATTTTTGGCTGAAAAAATACCTGACAAATGCAGTGAAAAAATGGCGGCATCGTGCGCAGCAAGTGCAATACTAAATGCAGAGCACTTGGACGATCCGCTGCCAAATCTGATACCCGTTCAAAATGGATGCATCTACTTGACAACTGGTGAACTCCGATCACACAGCCCAAATTTTGGGCTGACTTACTGTCTAAGTTGCCACTTTGATCCGAGCTCCACTGCACCTGGATTTGATGCATTCTTGGCAGAGTCTTTGCCAGATGCGGAAATTCGAGCATTCCTGTGTGAATACTCTGGATACACCCTGCTGCCTGACACCAGGCATCAGTTAGCCTGTTGGCTTGTTGGGCCCGGGGGGAATGGCAAATCGACATTCGCGGAAATTATGCAAGCGCTGCACGGGCGACCTGTCTCACTGAGCCTGGACGCCCTAGACGGCTTTAACCTGTCCAGTTTGCCTGGTGCAAGCTTGGTATATTGCGATGAGACACCCCCCAGGATCGATGAGCAGCGGCTCAAGACTTTGGTGAGTGGTTCCGCTGTTCAAATTGACCGGAAATACATGTCTGCAATTTGCTTTAAACCCACTGCAAAATGGCTGATCAGCGGCAATACTCTCCCAGCAATAACAGATCACAGTGATGGCTTTTGGCGGAGGTGGATAGTTATTCCTTTCACAACAAAACCAGCAACAATTAAACCGCAGATGGCAGATCAGGTCATCGTTACTGAGCTCTCTGGAGTACTCAATTGGGCGTTATCTGGGCTAGCACGCCTGCTGGAGCGTGGCAGATTCCCTGACCTGCCTGAGGGTCTAAAAACAGCCCAGAATGAAGGCAAAAAACAATCAAATTCAGTTGCTGGGTGGATTGAGGATGTTGAACCTCACCTGGCAGAGGGCAAGGATGGGGGCATGCCTAAACTTTTTGTTTATTCAAACTACCATACATGGGCAAATGAAAATGGTGTCCGCCCAGTGAGCTCAATGAAATTCTGGGAAAGAATAAAACAGCACTTCCCTGATTTGGTCGAATTCCGCCGGGCAGGGGAGGAGTCCAGGCGATGCGTCAATTTGCTCTACGTTTCCCAAAACATGCCATCAATGCGGCAATAACCCAATAACCAGAGTCCAGACCAGACTTGAACCAGAGTCTGGTCATCCGCAAAGCCTTGTTCCGAGCCATTCTAACCAGACTTACCAGACTTACCGGGCAAAATCACAAAACTTTTTTACACGCGCATGCGTACGTGTAGTTTTATAAAAAAGTCTGGTAACTCCGGTAAGTCCGGTTAACCCCTTATTTTATAAGCCTTTCAGTCTAACAAAACTCTGGTTCAAGTCCGGTAAGTCCGGTAAAAATTCTCTTCGATCAAAGGCAAGAGCAAAACCAACTTGCAGGAGGGTGGGTATCGCCTTCGGCTCTTAGAGAGCAGAGTAGATCGTTGACCTACCGCCCTCTGGCATCCCGCTACGCGGGAACCCTCCAGAGCCTCTGTAGGATCAACCTCGCTGCGCTCGTTCTTCGGTTCTTCCAATCAAAATCAGGCTGCAGTTTTGTTTTTGACTTTTTGGTGAGTGACTAAAAAATTACCTGATCTCAGGACGGATGCGATGCGCAGCACCTGCGAAGCAGGCGTCGCGTATGCGTCGTCGTGCCGGCCGGAGTCAGGTCAGTGCGCGCAGGCCGTTCAATTTACCCACCCTCCTGCAAGTTGGTTTTGGTTGTTGCCTCCCAATCCGCTTTGTGGAGCGTCAAAACCTGACCATGCGGATGCACATGCGCCGCTTTACTCGCCTGACCAATTCATTCAGCAAGAAGCTGGAAAATCACATGCATTGGGAAATTTCTGATATTGTGGTGTTGATTCCAGTGGAAGCGCCAAAGAAGCGCGGTAGTTACAAGAAGAACCTAGTTTCTCAATAGCAATTCCATTATCTCTTCATAGCTTGGTCGGAATAACTGAGGTACATATTGTTCTGGGATTTTTAACTGTAGCGCTATCCCTAAATCGTCTACATGACCTTTTTCTCGAAGAGCTTTAAATTCAAGACGATTTTTTTCTGGGCACAAACAAGCAAGAGCCATCCATAATCCCTTGTAATCAGAAATCGTTTGCATTGATGCATTGGTAGAAGGTGCTTCCCACTCGGTCAAAAGACTTTCAAATTTTTCTGGTGAATCTGTTGGCTCATCATTATCATCAAAAAGATGCATCATTTCTTTTGTGTTTACAAATCTTTCCCAGCACTTGTTTTGACCTCTTGCCAAAACAATTAAATTGCACCCAAATTTTTTAACTAAAGGGTTTTCAATGTTCTGCGCGGATAAAAAATAACCGCGTGTAACGGTTACATCAAGACCGGATATGATAGTTCTTACAGTATCAACTCCGGCAATTTCTTTGACCTTTGGGAATATTAGCTTTCTGCTAATTTTCGGGGTGAGCGTTTGGCAATATGAGTGAATATCTTTGAATTTGCTCATTATTTAGAAGTGTGAGCAGAAATTAATCGTCGAGATTTACTTCGTCGTAATCCCCCGCCTCTATTTGAGATAGAGACTTATTAATTTGTTCTGCGAACTGCTCTGCCGTAGCATCCCGGTTGCTTCCAGGGAACATCTTTATATTGGTTACGGCCAATGAATCTTTATCGAACAATCGCTTTTTTGCTAGTTCAAGTTGCTGCCCCATGATTTTCTCCTTGATCCCCCATAGTTAATTTTCTAAAACACGACATGAACGCCGTACAACATATTACGTTTATGGCAAACAAAAATAAAATGCTATTTTCTATCCCCAAGACGTTGAATACGCAGATTTAACGCCTAATACCGCTTCCGCGCTGTAATTAAAATACAGCACAAATAATTAAGCGTCAAGGATTATATCTGTAACATATAATAAAACCCTAATATTTAGGGGGAATTGACGCGCTTTTTCAGTTGACTGATAAAAGTGCAACAGATTATGCCGCTGGGGGTATCTCAGGGGGTACTTCAAGAAATTTTTCCTTGAAAGCGGCTTTATTGCTCATGATGTGTTTCCGGTTCCGGCACCATCATCCATCTTCCTATACACTCGCGCATAAACAGAAAAAAAGGGACGGGGAAGGTGGTGGATAACACAATTTTCAAAAACTATCTGGCACAGATAGAACACGCCTACAAAGCAGGTAACGCCACCGAGCATACCTACCGCCCCGCACTCAAAGACTTGCTCGAAGCATTCCAGCCCGGCGTTACAGCCACGAATGAACCTAAGCGCATCAAATGCGGTGCGCCGGACTACATCATCACTCGTAAAGACATTCCGCTTGGTTTTGTCGAAGCCAAGGACATCGGTGTTTCACTCGATGATACCGCGGAAAGCGAGCAGCTCAAACGCTATCGTGATGGCCTCGCCAACCTCATTCTCACCGACTATCTTGAATTCCGCTGGTATGTCAGCGGCGAGTTGCGCGAGCCCTTGACTGCGCGCCTTGCCAAACCGCAGGCTAATGGCAAATTGCGTATTGATGCGAAGGGTGTACAGCAACTCGCCGAACTATTGCAGCACTTCTATGCCGAGAACATCCCCGTTATCTCCAGTCCTAAGGAACTCGCTACGCGCATGGCGGCATTGGCGCGGTTGATACGCTCCATCATCGGCAAGACCTTTGCGGAAGAAGGCGAGCATGGCGCACTGCACGAACAGATGCAAGGTTTCCGCAAAGTGCTATTGCACGACCTTACGGCAGAACAATTTGGTGACATGTACGCGCAGACCATTTGCTATGGCCTGTTTGCCGCCCGATGCAACAGCACCGGCGCACACTTCACCCGAACACACGCCGCCTACGAACTGCCCAAGACCAACCCTTTCTTGCGCAAACTTTTCGCCCACATCGCCGGGCCGGAACTGGACGAGCGCATCGTATGGGCGGTGGATAACCTCGCCGAGTTGCTCAACCGCGCCGACATCGCCGCCATCCTGCAAGACTTCGGACGGGCAACAAGGCAGGAAGACCCGGTCGTGCATTTCTACGAAACTTTCCTCGGTGCATATGACCAGAAAATGCGCGAGGCCAGAGGTGTGTACTACACCCCGGAACCGGTGGTGTCCTACATCGTGCGCAGCGTGGATGCCATCCTGAAAAAAGATTTCAAGTTGAATGATGGTCTGGCCGATTCCAGCAAAGTCAAACTTACCCGCCCGAAGAAAATCGGCAAGGGCACGGAAACCATCGAAACCCACAAGGTGCAAATTCTCGATCCTGCCACCGGAACCGGCACTTTTCTGTATAGCGTCATCGGGCAAATCCACCAGACCTTTGCGGGCAATAAAGGAATGTGGCCGGGTTACGTGCAGAAAAATCTGCTGCCGCGTGTGTATGGTTTTGAGTTGTTGATGGCGCCTTATGCCGTGGCGCACATGAAGCTCGGCTTGCTGTTGCGCGAAACCGGCTATGATTTTTCCAGCGACGAACGCCTGCGCGTTTTCCTCACCAACACGCTGGAAGAAGCACACGAAATGACCAACCTGCCGCTCTTTACTCAATGGCTGGCAGAAGAAGCCAGCAGCGCCAACCAGGTGAAGAATGAAGCGCCTGTGATGGTGGTGCTCGGCAATCCGCCGTATTCCGGGCATTCCGCTAACGCCGGTGAATGGATTGCCGGGTTGCTGCGCGGCATCGACAACTCAATGGGGCAAAAGACTGGCAACTATTTCGAGGTGGACGGCGCCCCACTGGGCGAACGCAACCCCAAGTGGCTGAATGACGACTATGTGAAGTTCATCCGCTTTGCGCAATGGCGCATCGAGCAAACCGGTTACGGTGTGCTCGCTTTCGTCACCAACCACGGCTATCTGGATAACCCCACCTTCCGTGGCATGCGCCAGAGTTTGATGCAGAGCTTTGACGACATCTACTTGCTCGACCTGCATGGTAACAGCAAGAAGAAAGAAAGGGCGCCGGACGGCGGCAGGGACGAAAATGTGTTCGACATCCAGCAGGGTGTCGCCGTTGGCTTGTTCGTGAAGCGCGGCAAGATGCAGGACAAGCCCGCGCAGGTTTATCACGCTGACCTTTATGGCACACGCGAAAGCAAATACGCAGGGCTGGCGGAAAATGATGTGTCCACCACCAGTTGGCAAGCGCTCAAGCCTCAAGCGCCGTTTTACTTGTTCATGCCGCAGGATGAAACTGTGCGCGCCGAGTATGGACAGGGGTGGAAAATCACCGAGGCGATGCCAGTTAATGTGCTGGGTTTTCAAACTCACCGCGATGATTTTGCGATTGATTTTGAGCAAGCACGGTTGCATCAGCGCATCGCTGCGATGCGTCACACCGAGCTGGATGATGCTGAGTTTGTGCAGCGGTATGATTTGAAAGATGCTGGTGGTTGGAAAGTGAGTAGGGCAAGGCAACAGTTACGTGAAGATGTATGCTGGAAAGAAAAGCTTATACAGTGTGCTTACCGTCCTTTCGATACGCGCTGGAGTTATTTTAGCGAAGTGGCAATGGATAGGCCTCGCCGGGAGCTTAAAGAAAATGTTGCTGGAAGAAAGAACTGGGTTCTTAATCTCCCAAAAATTGTAAAGGTTGATTGGCGACATTCATACATTACAGATTGTCCGCCTACGGCTATTGTTATGGACATCAATGGTTCTTACGGCTTTCCGCTCTACCTTTACCAAACTGCCGAGGCCGACCTATTCAACAATAGCGCAGCAGATGGTCGCAGCCCCAATCTCGCGCCGGAATTCATCGCCGATTTTGCCGCACGGCTGCAACTGAATTTTGTGCAAGATGGATACGGCGATTTGAAAAAGACCTTCGGGCCGGAGGATGTGTTTCACTACGCCTACGCGGTGTTTCATTCACCGAGCTACCGCAGCCGCTATGCCGAGTTCCTGAAAATTGATTTTCCGCGCTTGCCGTTGACGCACGATTTAGAGCTGTTCCGAAACTTGTGCACGTTGGGCAAGGAACTGGTGGCGCTGCACTTGATGGAGAAGATTCCCAAGTTGGAAACCCGCTATCCTGAGGCAGGAGATAACACGGTGGATGTTGTGCGCTATTCCGAACCGGCAAACAATGCGCCGGGGCGCGCGTGGATAAACCAGCAGCAATACTTCGACAACGTGCCGCCGGAAGTGTGGGGCTACCATATCGGCGGCTATCAGGTTTGCCAGAAATGGCTGAAAGACCGCAAGGGGCGGCAGCTTTCCTACGATGACCTGACCCATTACCGGGGCGTCGTCGCGGTACTGGCGCGCACCATTGAATTGCAGAGTGCGATTGATGATTCGATAGGAGAGTGGCCTTTGAAATAATATCCAGCAAGAAAGCAACAGCTTGGCTCGGATAATAATATGGGTTACTCCGACACAAAAGTCTGCTTCGTGCCAGGAGCAGTCGTAAATTAATTTATCTTTGGAGGGGGTTATCTTTTGTTACTATTCCCCAATCAATTCTTCTTTTATCCATTTTTCAAGTATAAGTTAGGTGTGGGGAGTCGGTTATGTCGCTAGTAAAATTTAGTTATAAAGAATATGAAGACGAGCCTAGATGTTGGGAGATTTCCGATGCGACATTCTCTAATATTAATTTGATAGCAGGCAAAAACTCATCAGGAAAATCCAGACTGTTGTCAGTAATTAGTTCACTTGGAAGACTCCTTACCGGTCAATATGTGCCTACTGAGCCATGTAAGTTCCTTGCCTTAATCCAATTAAATGAGCATCAATTTTCGTATGAAATTGCCTTTAAGGATGGAGGTGTAATCGACGAGCGACTTGATGTCGATGGAGTGAATAAACTTTTCAGAAAAGAAGATGGATTGGGGAAAATCTGGTATGAAAAACAGGGAAGTTTTTTAGACTTTAAATTGCCAATAAATGCTTTGGCTGCTGTAAATCGGCGTGATGAAATACAACATCCATTCCTGATTGAACTGCATCAATGGGCAAGCAGCATTGTTATGTATGCCTTTGGTTCAGACTTTGGCAGATCACAATTAATGGATTTATCACGAGCAGATAGAATATTGAATGGTCAAACTCCCCAAAAAATTAACGACACCAATGATTTGGTTGGAATTTACACATCATCGTTTATCAGATTTGGCGATGAATTTGACAAAGCAGTTATCGCCGATATGAATAAATTGGGTTATTCATTAACACATGTGGGTAGTGATAATTTACAAAAGTTTTTAAATTTTCCAATTGCCGCATTAGGATTATTTACTACTGAAAGTGAATTGGGTTTTCAGAACTGCCAAGTGCATATGTCACAAGGTATGTTTCGTGCTCTCGCACTCACAATACACCTAAACCTATGCGCAATCTCAAAAGAAAAAAAACTAATGCTTGTCGATGACATTGGTGAAGGACTTGATTTCGAGCGGTCAGTAGCAATTATCGGATTATTGATTAGCAAAGCCCAAGAAAATAATTTGCAAATTATTATGACTACCAATGACCGCTTTGTTATGAATGAGGTTCCACTTGAGTATTGGTCAGTTTTGAAACGCAAGGTAGGTATCGTGAAGATGTTTAATATAAGAAACTCGGAAGAACAATTCAAAAAATTTAAATACCTTGGATTAAATAATTTCGAATTCTTTGCTTCGGATTTTTTTGAGCCAAAGGTTGCTAATGAGTAGGAAATTTGCTGTATTTGTAGAAGGACTTACAGAGCAGGAATTTACCATTCGACTGCTAACTGAGTTAGCAGTAAAGTGCGGCATCGTCCTTGAAATTCAGAAACAGTATCGGGGGACTCTTTCCTTTATTGAGCTCAGGAACTTGCATACTTCACCACAACATCCTCAGCCTATTCATGTACTAATTGCGAATTGTTGCAATGACAATCAGGTTAAGCAGCAAATTAAGGACAATTATAAAACGTTAGACGCTCAAGGATATTCATTGATTGTGGGGTTGTATGATGTTTATCCTCTAACACACAGTGAAATTCAAAATGTATTGGATGCGCAGCCAATTGGTCTTCCGAATGGCGGCATTCCAATTCAACTTCATTTGGCAATATTGGAAATTGAAGCTTGGTTTTTAGAGGAAATTACCCATTTCTCACGGATTGACTCAAAAATTACTGCTAAAAAACTTGTAAATAATGGCTTTGATCATAATAAGTTTTCTGCAGATACTCTATCCCATCCTTCGAAAACACTAGATGATATATACAAGTCCGTCGGGAAGCGATACATAGACAACGATGGACGGAAAAAGGGAGGTCGAATTAAGAGGACGGTTGATGCTCTCTCTCTTGTAGAACTATTTGACAATACGCGTCGTAAAGTCCCTTCGCTTGACAAGTTCATAACCAGTTTAGAAACTGGACTCTTTTCTACCACCTAAATATCCGTTTAGTGTCGGGAGCGATCCCTCAGAATTATAAAAAGTAGAGTCACAACAGCGATGCTGTTGTGCAAGGTCTTGTCACAGACTGGCACAGCCAGACTGTTAAGAATGCAATACGCGGAGTGCCGCTTCTGGTTCTTTATCGACAATCATCAGCAATGCGGCAGCAGCTCCGGTGGGTCGGCGGCAATGTTGTTCCCAGTTTCTGAGCGTTGCTACTTTTACGCCAATCAGTTGGGTGAATTCATTTTGGCTTAGACCAACTCTGGCGCGAACCGATTTTACGTCGAGGGAACTGATCTCTGTCACCCGTCTAGGTGCAAGTTTGCCACGGCAAATTGCCGTGGCTTCTTTCAAGCTTTGCTTGAGGGATTCAGAAAGTGTTTTGTCTATTTATAAGTCTTTTACGAGGTCGCGCAGGATCACGGTTTCCTTCGGAATGCCTGATAAAATGCTTACAACCAAGGATCAGACGGTTGTGTTGTTCCGACACCCGCCACACTGGCGAAGCGTTCAAAAAAACGAAGGGTGGGATTGGAAATGATTGTAGGTTTGTATATCGCAAGAAGTTTAGGAGTGTTGCTCGGGGCCGCCGGGCTAATTTACGCAGGTTATGTGCTGTTGTTTGAGAGGCCAACAGCCAATTTGGAGCTTTGGTATTCTGGTATCACGGCACTCGTAATGGCGAGCGCCTTGCTTGTCACTCCGTGGAATAAAATTAAACATCCAGGCGTCTTTTATGGCCTCATGAGCCTTTTGATTTTATGTTTGCTTCCAATTGGCGCTTTGATTTTTGGAATCTTTGTGGCGGTAAAGATTCATGGGGGTGTGGCATGGTCTGATAGTTTTGTATTGCCTGTTTTAGCCGTTGTCTTTTTGTCTCAAGTGCCAGTTATTTATTTTTCTAGGCGCATTAAATTAAGAAGGCAAGCGTCGAATGAAGCGTCACATTGACCTTGACCATAACGCTCGACTAAACCTTGGCCGGAAGTGGTCGAAGCAATACCTCCGCATCCGCGCGCAGTTGGCCGAACTCATTGTTCCGACACCCCACCATCGGAATACTTGCTAACAATCCACAGCATAATTTTTACGAATGTATGCTTAGGGCGGCAATATGAAAACGGGTACTGATGGTGTTTCCGTTGTGGTGGGTGTATGCTGAAGCCGCGATTGAATGTAGCTGCTAAAAGCGTAAACAACTTCAACCTTGCCCTTTTGTCATCATGACAACAAACACTTTGAACCCTGACCTCCTGGCCAAGTGCGCGCTTATTGATGAACATTTCATCAACGAGACAGGCCCCTTCGGGAAGTTTTTAGCTGAGGAGGCGCGCACCGCTTGGTTAGCCTCCCGGCGCAGAATGATCACTACCCATCTGCTCGAATATATTACTATCCTGTCAGAGAATATTGTTGAGCCAGAAAAAAAGCAGGGCTTTGTAGATCGAGCAAGGAAGTGCGTGCTCTAGGTTGCATCTGGGGCATGTGCCGGGTTGGCCGTAAGAGCGAACATGATTTTTCGTGCTTCATCATGACGGTAAAATTTTTCGCAGGATAAACTCAGGGTAATAAAAATGTTTAAAAAACGTTCGATTGCAACCCAGTTTGCGCTGGTTTTTTTGGTGACATTGAGTTTGCTAGGCACTGCGCTTTATTTTACTTTCTCGGAAATTTACATAAACCAATTAAAAACCCAGGCTGAAACGGTTGCCGATAGTGTTGATGCATTTGGCAATTGGGTGGCGCAGTACGGAAGAGTGTGGGTGAAGGATAATGACCAGAGCTATCTCGGACATATGGGCCCATTGATGTTGCCCGCCGAGGCTCTGGCTCCTGCTTCAGGAGTGACAGCCCCGTCGGCAGTCAACTTTTACTCAAAAAATCCGGCTCTGGCGCAGCGCGAGTTTTCAGAGGTGGTTGCCAAGTCAAATTCACCGGCGAAGTTTCACATGACTTCGCACAACGTGATGAACCCCAACAACAAACCAGACGCATTTGAAGAAAAAGCACTGGGCATTGCGCGCAACGGCGGGAGCAAAGAATATTATGAGGTGCTGCCAGGCAGCTTTCGCTATGCACGCACCTTGTATGATCAGGCATCATGCATTGTCTGCCATGGTAACCCAGAAAATGCACCTGATGACGTTAAGGCGCGCTATGGGGTGGAGCACGGCTTCAACTTCAAAGAAGGCGATGTGGCAGGCATCATCAGCGTAATCATTCCGACCAAACCCTTTTTACAGGTAATACTGAACGTTATTTCGATATGGGATATTGTGCTTCTGGCGGGGGTATTTATCATTCCGTTTGTGTTCATGCAGGTGGGCGTGGTGCAACGCATCAAGCACCTGAGTGCGGTCATGTCGGCAATTTCGCTCGGGAAAAAAGCCGAATTCAACAAAGACGAGCTCACGCCGGATAGCGCCAATGAATTGCACCAGTTAGCAGCGTGCACTGACCGGCTTGCCGCCAGCGTGACGATGGCCGCGGCCGCGCTGCGCGGGCAAAAAAAGGATAGTTGACAACTGGCGACTGCTTTTTTTACAAGGGCATGTCGGGTGAAAACAGCTGCTCTTTGCGCGGTGCGTTGGCCGTGTCGCGGTTCATCAGTGTCCAGCCGTCACTCATCTTCGTATATGTGATAAGGTTCCATCGTGACTGAATCAAGCTTTTTCCCCAGCAGGATCAGTTGACCTTCGAGTCGGGTGTTTCCGGTATCGCTGAATTCAAAACGATAAGTGCGCCGCAGTGTTCTGTGCCCTGACGCATCGCGCACCAGAGCAAGTGCCGTACCTGCCACC
>WNFP01001367.1_pt1 | contig 19029 bp, 17 predicted proteins | sample 5400201 | NCBI WGS metagenome assembly WNFP01 (sample SAMN13153355, study PRJNA577476) | soil metagenome | isolation source: 115 cm saprolite under Madrone tree | place: USA:California | collected 2016-06-14 | reverse complement strand
ATCAAAGCTGGCCCGGTCTGGTATGCTGTGGGCGCTCTAGTCTTTGATAATCAGCAACGGCCAAATGCGTAGCTCACCCTCTCGTGTGTTCGAGTAATGAGCATCGCCGTTGAGCATGGAAGGTTCCAACTCACGGCGACTCGAATACGCGAACCTAGTCTATCTATTGTTATAGATAGCGTCAAGGGTTATTGGCCTAGCGGCAACCGATCAGGAGGTAACTTCTGATGGGTTACGCTCGGATCAGACCAAAGCGTCTGGCGGAGAAGCTGCTTGAGATCAGAACTGCTTTGGGCCTCTCCCAAACAGAGATGTATAGAAGACTTGGAGTCGAGGATCTGATGCCTTACACGCGGATTTCGAAATATGAGCGCGGCGAACTTGAGCCGCCCTTAATAGTTCTCCTTCAGTATGCGCGCGTTGCCGGCGTTCACATGGAAGACATCGTGGATGACGAACTAGATCTGCCTGAAAGACTTCCCGGGAATGTGAGATACAAGGGCATCAAACGCAAATCCGCGTCTCGGCGGACAAAGCGTTAGAGCTGACCTCCCAAAGCATCCGTCCAAACTAATGCGCACTCGACGCTAAGATGACAGCGCCGCGAGCGTGTCTCTCAATCGTCGTTCTTCCTTCTTTTGGTTTGATGCTTTTGAAAGGTGTTCCCCCGTCCTAGCGACAAAATGAAACGACTGGGTGCCCACTCCGCACACCGAAGGGCGAAATGCAGTGGAGCACTCGGAGCGTAGCGAAGAGTTGTGCGGATGGGCTGTCGTGGATAATGTGACAGGCGGGCAAATCGGGAAGCCTTTATTTGAATTGTCGCTTACGTCAAGATCGGAGAGTGAGCGTCAACACTGGCTAAATGGTTTAGATTCTCGAAATGACGGCGTCCAGCGTTTCTGATATGTCTCCATCATTCGTCAACAATTCGGTATTAGCCGAACGCTTCTGTAGAGCATAAAGCTCGTTGTACAGCTTTACGATTTGCGGCCATCGATGATCAGGTGGCTGCGGAAGTAAGGGCTCCCGCCTAAGAACCAAGAATATTCGGCTCGGTTCTATGTCTTCCCAGCTAAGAAGCTCAACATCGATCATCATATCGCGCGCTCTATCAGAAACACGTTGGAGCGTTGCATAGACCCAAGTTGACCACCAGAAACGGTCGAGGATCACGTGCGTGCCGCTTAGAATCAAAGGTTTGACGCGGGTTTCGATAACTTCAATGTGCGCCGCCGTAACCATAACTTGCATGGCCAGCGGTGAAATTGTTCGCACTCCCAAGCTGGTTGGATCGTGGTAGAGTCGGTAAATTAGTTCGCTGACCGTTTCTGGCTCTCGACCGGGGAACGACAGAACTTGGTTAGGTACACCTTTACTGGAAAAATAGTTGGACAACATGCTTGCAAGCGTTGTCTTGCCGACGTCGTCCGGACCTTCGAATACGAACAACTTGCCTCGGATGGTATCGGTCAGTTTCATCCTGGTGGTATCAAATCAGACGCGCTAACCTTTGCGTCGAGAATGCTTTTTCGCCTAAAGTAGTGAAACCGCTTTGGCGGTTTCAAGATAAAACACTATTTCCAATCGAATTCTCCACAGGACGTAGATTTTCACAGGATGCCAAGACCTCTATTAACATCTTATCTTCAGTCCAAAGTGTCGTCGAACGTTCAATTTACAAATAACGACGAACAGGCATCGCGAACCTTTATCGCGCATTCTCCTGGTAGTTGTCCACAGGATTTCCTCAGCGACCTGTTGATTTTCGGTCGACGCAAACCCCCTGAATACGCAGAGGGGCCAGAAATTGTCCACAGCCCTGGTTTTGAGCTTTTGCACTACAATCCGCACGGCTTCAAAATATCCTCGACAGGAGCACAGATGGCAGCTAAGGCACGGCGTAAGGTGACAGGAAATTTGCTACCGTTTCCTGGCTCTGAACATATGTTTGGAGCCAACGTTGACGACGTTGGCGCTGCCCAGAAAGCGCCTAAAGGGGCTGATCTAAACCTTCATCGACCGCCTCGTCCTGGTGCGATTGGCGGAATAGACGAACTTGATGTAGTCATCTGCGGAACCTACAGAAAGGACATCCAGGGACTGCGCCAATCATTCGAAGACCTGAGAGACTTGGGCTTCAATATACTGTCTCCCTCCAATGTAGATATCGTTAGCGAGGATCAGGGCTTTGTCTACATGCGTGGTGAGCAGACGGAGACGCCGGAAAACTTGGAGCTACGGCATCTTGACGCGATTGAACACGCTCGTCTTATTTGGTTACATGCCCCAGATGGATACGTAGGGCCGACAGCTGCGTTGGAGCTAGGGTTTGCGAAGGCCAGCGGCATACCCATTTTTTCCAATGCTCAGCTTGCCGATGTCGCTCTTCGTTCGTTCGTCACAATTGTGTCATCCGCAGAAGAGGTTTTGCAGCAAATTACGTCGTATGAGGTGCCTCCGCCGCCTCCTGCGCTAAAGGCTTTCCAAAACTATTATCGCCGAGCAGCTGCACAGAGAGGCTACGAAAAAGAGAGCACGCAGAATTGCTTGCTACTGATGGTCGAAGAGGTTGGCGAATTAGCTAGAGCACTGCGGAAGAAACAGCGGCTGACTCGACACGGTTCTGTCATTCGTAATGCTGAATCGCTTGAACTGGCCGACGTTTTCATGTACGTCATCCACATGGCTAACATTTTGAGAATCGATCTCGGCCAAGTAGTTCAACAGAAAGAGCTAATTAACATTGAAAAACTCTTGCAGCGTTCCTAGTTTTTCCTAAGCCGATTTACCACCACCAGAGAGTTGGCTATGTCCTCTGAGTTTGGCGAGCTTGCTCGCAATCGACAGTTACTACAAAGCTTCTGCAGGGCTCACGTCGAAAGTATTCTCACATTCAAATCCGGTCATAGTTTCAAACTCAATCCGTTAGAAGATGATCTCGGCAAAGGTCTCCATCACCTAACGAGCACGAGCACGTGTATAGAGTCGCTTCTGGATTGTCCGGATGAACTCTTGCCGCAAGAATCATTCGACAAAAACCTCGCGACTCAGTTTGCCCAACTTGCAATAAAGCGTAAGTCAGAAGAGTGGAAATCGGAAGGTTCTGCTCGAATCTACTGTAGGTGCCGAGCACTGCCATTCGTAATTCGTCATCTTACAAAATACGACTCTCGCCTCAAGGACCATATAGAGACCATCCTAAAGCAACTGGGCAGGGCCGACCGTTTCGCGATTGGCGAAGCCGACCCCACAGCGAAGAGCGATAGAGACTGGTATCCTCCAAACGCTTTCCACACCTATTGGTTCCTTAGCATTCTCAAGGAGTTGGAATTGAAATTCACGTCCCAGTTCAATCGACTCAATACTTCGCTCTCATTCGAACGACTGAGAAAGCAGATGTTGTTATGGGCTCGTGCCGTAGCAGGCCGTCAGATCTCGCTTCACGTCGTAGACTCCTCGACACTTGACTCTGATCAACTTGCATGGTCCCTAGCTATTCTGACCAGATTTGGTTCAGACTTTCAGTCGAATTTGGCCGATCAGGATTTCCTACGCGAAGGATTCAATGTGCTTTTCGGGCATCAAACACCGGCAGGAACCTGGCAACACGGACAGCCGCTATTCCATTATGAAAAAGCCGGAAATGCATATTGTTACGTCTACGAAACCTTTACGGTTCTCTTGAAAACAGTTCTTGAGCGTGAGACTGAGGGGGAGTTCCTGAGGGCAACGCTCGAACCATTCCTGCCGAACCTGATGAAATTATGGGAATACGCTGTTACAACTCAGATTCCTTTGCTGGCTGATAACAAGGGATCGAAAGGCAAGAAGATCGGGTGGAGTTCAGGACACCGGATCGATCATCTTTACGCAGAGAGTTGGGCGACTGCTAGTGTGTTCTCCTATGCCCAGGCACTGCGTCGGCTTCTTGGGGTGTGGACTAGAGAAGCCGCTGGAAAATCATTGAGACAAGTTGTCACTCTAGTCTCAGAGAGTGCGGCGCTCGAAGGTATTCGTAAACGAGGAGATACTTGGCCGGCTAAGGCTTCGTCAGAGAAAGTGGCTGACCAGTTGATAAGCCAGTTCGTCAATCCTGCTTTGAAACCGACTTATCAACCGCGCCTCGAGCCCGACTTCAAACCCATAAGGGAAAAGCAATCCCGTTCCGCCATTTTGTTCGGGCCGCCCGGAACAAGCAAGACTTATCTCGCCCGAGCTGTAGCAAGGGCGATTGGCTGGCATTATGTTGAACTTCACGCTAGTGATTTTGTCGCAGAAGGTCTCCCGGCTGTTCAACGAACGGCTGACGAGATTTTTCAGCGGCTGATGCAGTTAGATCACAGTGTGATTTTGTTTGACGAAATCGATGAGCTTGTTAGGGAAAGAGATGTCGAGCCTGACGCATTCGGCCGGTTCCTCACAACCAGCATGCTTCCGAAGCTAGCTGAGTTATGGAATCAGCGAAAAGTCATTTACTTTATCGCGACAAACCACATTGAATACTTCGACAGGGCAGTTACTAGAGCGCAACGATTTGATGCATTGATTTTCGTTACGCCACCTTCGTATCAAAAAAAGATGGATGAACTCAAACACTTACTTACTCAAAAACTGCCTCGCCGAGCCTCTATAAAGATAAGTGTCAAAGAGCCTGAGATTACCGAAACGCTGTTGGCGGTCGAACATTCCACTAATTTTAGTGCTGACGCATTGCTTTCTGACTATCATATGCTAGCTAAATTCATCATGTTGCGATGGGATCAACTCGAAGAGCTGTCCGATCGCATAATTAGTTTGTCTGTGGCAAAGCCAAGAAGTCTGGATCTTAGCAATAAGTTGCTTAGCGCCGCCTTAAGCCAAATTGCCGACCCTAGCCTACAGATACTTCGCACCTACGCTGCTTATTTGAATTCTGCTAAGTACGCAATGAGGGACTTTGGAAAGGAGCGCATTCCTTAGTCAAGTGGGGTAAACGAGATGCCCCGAATGTTGCTCTGACAAGCTCGCAGCTTCACCAGCCAACTCTGGGGAATAACCGAACTTCTCGATCAGCTTCTCTTTAGTTTCGTCGAGGATGAAATCTGAGGTGAACAGGGTGTGCCGGAGACCGCAATGCTCAAGAAGTTGATGAGAGAAGCGGCGTGCGATGAGAGCGGCGATTAAGACATTTGTATCAAGGACGATCTTCGCGAGACGAGATCAAAGACATCCTGATCGTTGAGGTCCTTGCCTTGTGACATCAACCGCTCGCGGAGATTACGAAATCGCCGTATGAAGAGATAATCCGAAAGCGCCTTCTCGACGAGTGCGTTCTCGGACAAGCCTTCTTCATTTGCTGCGTCATCGAGAGCAGTTCTAGTCTCATCGGGCAAACTGATTGTTATCATCTGGCTCATGGGTAACTGTTCCTTACGTCGATTAAGAGTATCGCACAGATCGAACGAGAACCCTCACGCTTCTGCCGCTTCCTTTTCGTGCGCCAGCTCACGCAACGCGCCTTGTACAGCGTCCTCGGTCAAGGTCGGATAAGCATCGACGATCTCAGCGACGCTCATTCCGCTGGCCAGGCACTCAAGGAGAAAGGCCACTGAGATGCGTGTTCCTTGTACGCGAGGTTTACCACCGAGATGATCTCTGTCTGAAACAATCCACTTCTCGTCATTCATGATTTTGTTCTCGATTGAAACTCGATAACCCGGTCGCTATCCCGACAAAGAGTCGGGACCCTCACCCAACCTCTCCCAAAGGGAGAGGAGAAGACAGCTCGCGGTTCTGACACTCGCGCACGCTCTTCAAGCTGGGGAAGTTTTGTGTGCCAGTTGTGTGCCAACCCAACCAAATCAAGCTATACTCACGGGCACGCAGGCATTATAGAGTAAGCGGAAACGCTAATAAAGACGCACGGATCAGAACTTAGGCATACGAGCGGGAACAAGCGATTTGAGACTTAAAATCCGTTGACCGTAAGGTCGTGTGGGTTCGACTCCCACCCTCGGCACCAATTTATTTTGAGTGGTTAACTGGGACGCCCACGCCCGCTACTCGACCGAGTTTCAGGTCTTGAACCTAAGAAGGACGTCGCCCGTCTTTCAGAAGCTTCAATCCCTCGACCAGCGGTGGAAAATCAACCAGCGCATCCTTCTTTACTCCCCAGGTGGTGAACATGTGGCCGAGCAGTTTTGGATCAGCATGCAGTCGAGTGTATTCGATTAAAGCCTTTGTCGCCTCAAGGTCCTTCCAGCCAGCCGGCAAGACCCTGAAACCCTTTTCCAGGAACACGGGGATCGACGGATAACTCTCCCTCAGTTCGTAGTGCCATGGGCAGACAATGATATCTTTCGGGATCAGGTCGATGGCCGCAGCGGTTCCGTTAGTGGAGGCTTCCCAGTCTCCAAAATCGTACTTCTTGCCGTCGATCAATCGATCGCCCCACATCAACATCTCGAGGTGACGCTTACGCACGAGGTGAGCGTAAATTTCGTTGACGGCTTTTGCGAAGAGTACCCCACTGTCTTTGCCTTTCGTCGATGGCGAGAGTTCCGAGCCCAACAAAAAGATCTCATCCATGCCGACGTGAAAGGCGTCGGCGCGAAACCCGTCAATGATCTCGTCCATCAACTGGAAGATGACTCGCCACACCTCCGGGTTAAGCGGGTCCCATTCGCGGCAATAGATCCCGTCGTTACTTGGAAACGCACCCGGCGTGAGGTCGAAGGCTGGGTAGACGCTGAGGAGAGGAAAAGTTTCAGCCTTCCAGGACTGATGACCGAGCGATTGAAACTCAGGAATCGGCCGGATGTTGAACCTCTTGCACAGCGCCGCGAACCTTCGTGCTCCATCGCGGGTAATCGGATCTGTTCCTCGCCTAAGTTCAGGGTGCGACTTGAAAGCAAAGTTGTAGTCAACCTCGAGAATGATTACGTTAACTCCCTGTTTCGCGAGGTTTTCAAGATTCTGCCCGAGTGCATCGAGTGCGCTATCGCTGTTGTAGTCGAGGAGATGTACGGCCCGCCAGGGCTTCGACTGCTTTGATCCGACACTGGCACCGACAGGCGTCCACGCGGCGCATAGCAAGAGTAAGAGAACGACGCTGAGATAACGGGTCAAGTTCATAATTGAATCCCACACGAGGGAGTGAGTTGATTTTTCAGATCCTTTTTTAGTGAAGACGTAAGCAAGGAGTAGCATGGTAATGGTTATCCAAACTAAATGGAACTGATGCAGTTTGAAGTTCATTAACCCGAGAGCGAATATAGGCGTCTTCAGACGCCTTGTTCGAAGGGTTACTAGACCAGCGCTTTAGCGCTGGGGCCAGTCACAGAGTTATCGGGCTAGCGCGCTTCAGCGTGCTTTGAGAATCAGCGACGCCAGGGCCAAGGCCATCAACTTTAAGCCCGTTGAAACGGGCTTTGAGATTAATCGCGCGCGACCCCGGGCGTAAAACGCCCGGTCTGGAAACCCTTCGGGAAAGCCGCGTGAACTCGGCTGAAGAAAATTGTGACGCCTCGAATCTCTGTGACCTGTCGGTACAATTGGACCTGGATCCGGTGCGCGGTTTTCAAACTGCATCATTACCAACCAAATGGTAAGTCAGGAGAGCGTTGAGCATGAGTAGGACCTTCATCATTTCTGCCCTTAGGGTATTGAGCATCGCAGTGCTCATCTCTGTCTGTTCAGCGCTTAACGCGAATGGCCGCAACCCGCAGTTCAGAGTCATAGCGTTCTTTACCGCCAAACAGGATCAGGCGCATATCAGCTTTGTACGTGAAGCCAACCGATGGTTTCCTGAAATGGCGGCCAAATACAATTTCAGCTATGACAACACATCCGATTGGCAGAATCTGAATTCAGACTTTCTGGCCAAATATCAGGTGGTTGTTTTTCTGGATACTCGTCCCGAAGATCCTGCCGAGCGAGCTGCGTTTCAAGCGTACATGGAGCATGGCGGAGCCTGGATGGGCTTTCACTTCGCCGGCTTTGCATTAACGCCTTCAACGTATCCGGCAAACTGGGACTGGTACCACAACACCTTTCTCGGGTCAGGCCAATACGTCAGCAACACCTGGAGACCTACGTCCGCGATTCTACGTGTCGAAGACCGCAGGCATCCGGCGACTCGCCATCTGCCTGAGACTTTCAAGTCTGCGCCGAATGAGTGGTACCGTTGGGAGAAAGATTTGCGACAGAATCCTGATATAGACATTCTGCTCTCGATAGACTCAACCAGCTTTCCGCTGGGCACCGGGCCAAAACAAAACGAGATCTGGCACAGCGGGTACTACCCCGTGGTCTGGACGAACAAGAAGTACAAGATGCTCTATCTCAACATGGGCCACAACGATATTGACTATGAGCACAAGTACGACACCACCAACAAGACTCTGTCGTATACGTTCAACAACCCGATCCAGGATCGACTGATAATCGATGGCTTGTTGTGGTTGGGCGACAGAGATAAGAAGGCGCGTTAGCAACTCCTGGGGACAAGTCCAACCATTTGCCGTCACGGGCGATTCACATCCGCGGGCGTCTCGAAATCATAATTGACAGACCAACTGCCACGAGTGACAAGAAGAAGGCGAAGATGACAATCAGCAAACTCTCGGTGCGGTTGAGTGACAGAGCCACAGCAGTTTGAAAGCCCCGTTGCAGGATGAACCAAGCTAGGGCCGCAACAAGGCTCGTCATGATTCTATTCCCAAAATTTACCTTGTTTTATCTGAGCAGCCTCAGCATCGCAATCGAGGTCTTAGACGCCGCGTGGGCGTCGCCTCCACGCGAATCACCTACAATTTCTGGGGATGATCCTTACCCTTCTCCTTTGATTTCTCGATCACCTTATCTCTGCTACTATCACGCCCCAAGAGGGGTAATGATTTCATAGCGACACTCATCAGTTCGATAAAATTCTTCTCACTAAGACGCTTGTCGTTTCTCAATTGAAGAGCCCCGACAATTGAAACTGCTAACAAAGAAGCAAGCAACACAATCGGAAGGACAATAGGACTCACTGTCCGGGCAATGACTAGGAACAAGACGCCTACAACCACGATACAAGCAAGATAAAATGTTCCCGTTGCCCACGGAGTCCGTGGATTCTTTTCCTTGGGCGGCACTCTGGGAATAGAGTCGTGGAATTTTGAACGAGCTACGAGCCTAATGCGTTTCAGGAGAGCTTTAAGGTGTTCAGGGGGCATGTGTGCCCCCGCTATGGGGACTGTGGCGTGTGGCTGCAAGATTTCAACGATGTCGGGATAGTTCATGAGCATTCCATGATCTGCAAACCCCTCTATTTCGGAGACACCTTCTCTCAAAGGAAGAGATTGAACAAATGAAAGCTGTGGATCGACCGTCGCTGGACGCTGGTAGATGTCAAGCCACTGAACTGCAATAGTGCGATATTCATGGTTTGCTTCCTTTTCTTTCTTGCTACTTCCAAAGTATCCATTCAACTCGAGAGAACACCACCTCGCTAAGTCCAAGCATCCCTTGTGACGGGCCAATCGGTCAATTTTATAAAGCGCGTCGCTCAATGGCTCGTTATCCAGAGCTTTCTCTACTTCCTGATAGGTGTACATTTGTCTGTCCTCAGAACTCTTGTTATCACATACCTGATTTAGCCAATGTTATTATCGGCCACGAGCTTATTCTGAGGTCTCGCCTGATGTTTTTCGACGAACCTTATTGCTCTCTCTTTCAGCTTCGCTTTGCTTGCGCGGCTCTGCAAATGTCTTGCACCGCGCTCCAAGCAAGTCCATATGACCTCGTCTGCTGTTGCAAACCGCGACGTGAGATTCTCATCTTTTCAGCTAATTTTTCTTGCGTCAGGCGCCCTTTGATTTGGGGGGCGGCGTGTGAAACTTGGCGGACAAAATTAGCGGCGTCTTTTTGTGGGCCTTTGTGAGCCCCATTCGCTTTGCCGAAGCTGAAGCGTGCCAGTTCTTAATGAAGTTGTTCCATTCCTTTACCTTCAGGGAGCCCATGAACGCATAGCCGTTCAAGTCACGCATCGTCTCGAATATGACTTCCTTGATGAGACCTTCCATTGCGTCTTGGAGATTCCGCTTTATCTTCCTATCTACAAGGTCTAAGGCGTGACGGTGACAAAGCAAAATTTCAGAGGGATTTCCAAGTCGCCTCTCAAAACTGCTGGCCAACGTTCCTGACGCTGCCTGTCCCGGCGCGTACGAACAAACGAGGTTTCCAAAAATAGGGTGCTCGATTGTGAATTGTCGCTGAGTGTCAAGACCAACGACGTTTGGGTCTTCGATACTGACGAGGCTGATCTCAAGACGCGTAGGAACGGTCGGTTGACGATTGTCGGCCTCGTTAGCACGAGGACTAACCAACTCATCGAGGTCAATATTCTTTCGCATTGTTCTACTCTCCTACCAGCATCAAGGCTTCATTCATTATCTGATCGGACAAGTACAATCCGCCCTGGCACAATTGCTCCAAGACGTCGCGTGCCGAAGGAATACGCCCTCGTTGTTTCGCAATCAATGCCAAACCCAAAGTGCCGCGCACCGGAATATTAAATGCTGCCGCGCATCGCCGAGCTGCGAGGTCGTCAATGATCGCTTCGGAGCCTGGATGTGCATGCGCCCACGCGAGCACAGATGATTCCCCCGGTCCTAATCCCCAAGACTGTATTTGCGTTGGAACTGTCGGCGTTTGCGTAACAACAAGCCAAGCCGTGTTGGCGATCGCTTGCGCTGTCGGATCGTTCTTGCCTCGAACTCCGATTTCGGTCGCGACAATTTCGGGAACGACTATTTCCGACGAAAGTAGTTGGAGCAGATTCAGAAGTCCCGCGCGGGAAAGAAAAATCAGCGGAGAGGCATTGACGACTGCGGGCTCAGCCACGTTGGAGTTCTCTGTCGAGATCGGCGAAGTCAACGACGAAGGCGTCCTCGCCTTCTCGCGCCAGGGCGAGCAGGAAGTCCGTGCGATCTAATCCAGCAACCTGCGCCGCGTTTTCCTGTGAGATTTCGCCGCGCTTATACCAGTGAATGGCAGCCGCAAGGCGCATCTCGCGGGCGAACTCACTCGGCGAGCGCCGAAGCGCTGAAAGCACGTCTTCATCCAGCTTCATTGTTATTTCCATCATTGCCATACCTCTGACGGTTCATCTTAATCCGTTCGCGTCCGCTAGGAAAGGTTTAACCTTCGTTCGACCCAAACAATTCAGCGCGTGCTTCTCCCCAAGGAATCGACTTAATGGTGCCGGCTTGCCGTCTTAAGTAGCTAACAATTGGTTGCGGGCCGCGTTTCTTGATCTCGCGTCGCATCTTCGCCGCCGGCCTCAATTCATCCCAGCACCTTCGCGCTATCTCTGAGAGACGGTCGTGGGATTCCGGATTGGAATCTCAAAAAGACCGCAATTGATCCAGCGCCCGATCTAGCGCACCCAGCGTAATGCGACTAGAATGAGGCGCTTTATTCATCGGCAACCACGGAATCGCACCTTTCGCTCTGCCACAGATGTGACTGTTCCTTCCGGGACAAAACTCGGTCGCTATGAAATCCGCTCGAAATTAGGCGAGGGCGGGATGGGTGAGGTGTATCTCGCGCGCGACGGAAAGCTGAATCGCAACGTGGCAATCAAGGTTCTCCCTGCGGCGCTCTCTCAAGACAAAGATCGATTGCGACGCTTCGAGCAGGAAGCGCAGGCCGCAGGTGCCTTGAACCACTCGAACATTCTTGCGGTTTATGATGTCGGCATGCATGACGGTTCGCCGTACATCGTCTCAGAATTGCTCGAAGGCGAAGAGCTGCGTGAGCAATTCAAGGCCGGCCCGCTTACCCAGCGCAAGGCGCTCGACTATGCTCAACAGATTACTCAGGGCTTGGCAGCGGCGCATGAACGAGGCATCACTCATCGCGATCTCAAGCCTGAAAATCTCTTCATCACCAATGACGGCCGCGTGAAGATTCTCGACTTCGGTTTGGCGAAGTTAAGACCGGAACGAAACGAAAGCGCGAGTTCCGAGATCGCGACTCTGAAACAGATCACCGACCCAGGCACGGTCATGGGCACGGTCGGCTACATGTCGCCGGAGCAAATACGCGGGGCTGAAGCTGACCATCGTTCGGACATCTTTTCATTTGGCGCGATTCTCTACGAAATGCTCGCCGGGCAACGTGCATTTCAGCGCGAGACGACGGCCGAAACGATGACCGCGATACTGAGGGAAGAGCCGCCGGAACTAAGCGAGACGAATACAAAGACCAGTCTGCCGCTGGAAAAGATCGTGCGGAGATGTTTGGAGAAAAAGCCGGAACGAAGATTTCAATCGACGAGCGATCTTGGCTTTGCCCTGGAAGCCCTGGCGATGCCATTGAGTTCGGGATTCGAAACCGGGACTAGCGCTCGTGCGGCGACCGATGATCATGCGGTTGCAGGGCGAACGTGGTTTGTCCGTAACGCGCGCTGGGCGTGGATCGCCGCAGGCGTTTCACTCGTGTCGGTGTTAGGGCTTGCGATCCCCTATCTGTTTCGCACCAACCAAACAGTGCCTACGCTGACACGACTCACCATTTCGCTGCCCGAGAAACTAATCATCGAGTCGTTAGCTCTTTCGCCCGATGGAACACGACTGGCACTCAGCGGGAGAGACGAATCAGGCAAGACACTTATTTGGATTCGCGCGCTCGACACACTGACGCCGCAGGCCCTTCCCGGCACGGAGGGCGCTCGTTTCCCTTTCTGGTCGCCGGATAGCCGCTCCGTTGGATTCTTTGCAGATAGCAAACTCAAAAGGATTGAGATCGCGAACGGCTCAATTCAGATGTTGGCTGATACCTCACTCGAACCGCGAGGCGCAAGCTGGGGGCGCGACGGAACAATTCTTTTCTCACCTCGCACTGGCTCCCCACTCTACAGAGTTTCAGCCTCAGGGGGATCAGCCTCGCAAGTGACTGAGATGGATCAATCACGCGATGAAAATTCACATCGCTGGCCGTATTGGCTACCTGACGGGCGTCACTTTATTTACTTCGCACGCGGAGCAACAAAGGAGAAACAAGCGCTCTTTCTGGCTTCCCTGGACTCAAGAGTTCCCAAACTCCTGCTGAATGTTGAATCGAGCGTCGCGTATATGCCCCCTGATATTTCGTCTCGGAGTCCCGGGCTTTTACTCTTTATGCGCGAGCGAGCGCTGATGGCGCAGTCGTTTGATGCCGAAAAGCAGGAGTTGTCCGGCGATCCGTATGCGATTGCGGAAGACGTTGTCCATTACGGCGAAATCGGTCCGACCGACCTGGGTATCTTTTCTATCTCTGCCAATGGCGTACTTTGCTACCAGACGGGGAGTCAGTCGATGAGCCAACTAACCTGGTTTGACCGAGCCGGCAAAGAACTCGGAACAGCAGGCCCCGCCGGATCCTTCATTGAACCCGCACTGTCGCCGGATGGACAGAGGGTCGCGGTGACCCTGGAAAAGGAAGCACCCGGTGACCCGGCCGACATCTGGATACTGGAGTTGGCCCGTGGCGCGTTCACGCGCCTCACGTTTGCCCCCCACCTTGATCAACGTCCGTCCTGGTCTCCAGATGGGAGCCGAATTGTTTTTGGCTCAGACCGAAATGGTTTTTTCGAGTTGTACCAAAAAACCTCGAGCGGTACAGGCAGCGACGAACTGCTCCTGTCGGGACAGAAGGACCAATTTATGCTTGCCGAGGACTGGTCCCTGGATGGGCGGTTCATTATCTACGGCGTGGGTAGGAGCACTATAAACAATGACCTCGACATTCTGCCGCTCGAAGGAGACCGAAAGCCATTCCCTTTTCTTCAGACGCAGTTTAACGAGAGCCATGCCAGGTTCTCGCCCGACGTCAAATGGATTGCATACGTTTCCGACGAATCGGGCCGAGCCGAAGTCTACGTGCAGAGCTTTCCGGCGTCGGGCGGCAAATGGCAGATTTCCGCCGGCGGAGGAGATCAACCACAATGGCGACGCGATGGGAAAGAACTCTTCTATTTAAGTCCGGACAGAAAAATCATGGCGGTGCAGGTGAAAACAGGAGCGACTTTCGAGACCGGAGTGCCAACGCCGCTATTTCAGACAGGAGTTAACCCGACGACTTCGACCAACGCGAGGAATAATTATGTAGTGGCCGCCGATGGTCAGCGGTTCCTGGTCAACAACATCGTCCCGGAGTCCGCGTCGAAGCCTATCACGGTGATCCTGAACTGGACCGCGCAATTGAAGAAATGACTCTCGTCAATCAAACCATCTCGCCTGACAGGATTATCTCGCAGCCTGGCGCTTGACACGACTGAATTGAATCGCTGAGTTGCTTGGAAGATCCTGCCGGTGAAGTTGCCGCCGACAAAGGAGGCAAGTCTCGGAAACAGGCCGACTGCGCGGGCGGCAGCTCCTTCTAGCGTGTCCAAGTTAATCCGGGTAGAATGAAGCCGCTCTATCTATCTGCAAACCGTTCTGAATAGCACCTTCCTTTGGGCCATAGATGTAACATTCCTTCGGGCAAAGCTTGGACGCTGGTTGAGCGCATCGGACTGCAGCTGTATTGGGAGTGCGGTGACTTGTCACTGCTTTGACTGAGTCAAGTGACGCCCGGCAGACATCCAAAGAAATTCGGTAATCGCAAAACCAGGCCGCGACAAAGCGCGGCACTCCAAACATGAAACGGTGCCCAGAAAGACAAAGCGTTTGCGGAATTAAACAAGCCTTATGAGATGCAACTCTCGAGTTTGTGCTGGCTTAAGGTCGAACCGCAGATGGATCCTTTGCGATCCGATCCGCGCTATCAACGGCTATTACATAAAATGAATGTTCCGCAGTGAGCTTGAACTTAATGAATCAACTAATGGAAGCCAACACCAGTCTTTATTGCCGCATCGTCTCGAAAATCGGCGCGGTCGGTCCGCTCATGAGACTAAGATTCAAGGACCTGACTATCATTCGAGCGGCTTTGGTTTTTGCTGCATTCGCATTGACCGCATCAACACTCGCCGCACAAAAGGTTGAGACTGGATTTCTGGATCGAGCGGTTGTCGTAAATAAGACTGAGTACCGTTACCAGGTTTTCGTCCCTCGTGAATTCACTCGCACAAAAACGTGGCCCGTCATTATGGTTCTGCACGGAGGCGGTACGTACGGAAGCGATGGCATTCGTGCCACGGAAGGCGGCCTGGGCCGCGTGATTCGCTCCAGCCGTAAAGGGTTTCCTGCAATTGTCATCTTCCCACAGGCCCACGCTGACGGCACGCCGGGCTGGCAGCTTGAAGGCGGTCAGGCCGCAATGGCGGCGCTGGATCTATCGATCAAAGAATTCAAGGGCGATCCGAAACGCGTCGTCCTCACCGGCTATTCAGCGGGAGGCAACGGAACGTGGTCTCTGGCTTCGCGATATACGGACCGCTTTGCGGCCATAGTCCCGATCTGCAGCTTTGTCTTTAAGTTCAAAGGGGGAACCAGTGGCGTTGAGTATCCAGCTCTGGCCCCGGCTGACGCCGGCGATCCGTATGCATTCATTGCCAGAAAAGTTGTGTCGCTCCCGGTGTGGATATTTCACGGCGATGCTGACAAGAACGTATCGGTTGAAGAGTCGCGAAAAATGGCGGCGGCGCTCAAAGCGGTCGGCGCGAATGTTCAATACACTGAATTTCCGGGCGTCGATCACAACGCCTGGGATCCGGCTTACGCTCGGCCCGATTTGATCGAATGGATGTTGAAACAGAGGCGACCTTAATCCCCATGACTATGGAAGCAGGTCAGAGTCTGTCCCACTACCGCATCGTCTCCAAGATTGGGGCGGGTGGAATGGGCGAGGTGTATCTGGCGCAGGACACAAAACTCGAACGCAAAGTCGCACTGAAGATTCTTCCCAGTGACGTCGCGTCGAATCGCGAGCGAATGGAGCGGTTCATTCGAGAAGCGAAGTCGGCGGCGGCTCTCAGCCATCCCAACATCGCGCAAATCTTCGAGATTGGGGAGGACGCGGGCACCCACTTCATTGCTATGGAGTTCATCGACGGAGTGACGCTGCGCGAGAAGATTCACCGCGAACAAACCGAATTGGGAAAGCTTCTGCGCCACTTGCAGCACGTCGCCGAAGGCTTGGCGAAAGCTCATGCCGCGGGCATCGTGCATCGTGATCTTAAGCCCGACAACATCATGATTACGCGCGACGGTCATGCAAAGATTCTGGATTTCGGTTTGGCGAAACTCCTTGAGCCGCGACTGACTGATGCCGGCACAGGGGACAATCCCGGCGATGCCGCCACGGCGATCATGCAACAACAGTCAACGCCCGGCGTGATCATGGGCACGGTGGGTTACATGTCGCCCGAGCAGGCGCAGGGCAGGACGAATGAAATCGATCAGCGCTCGGACATTTTTTCCTTCGGCTGCATCCTGTTTGAATCGGTGACTGGACGCAAAGCCTTTGCCGGCAAAGATCTGGTTGACTCGCTTAACAAGATCATCCGCGAGCCGGTGGCTCCGATCAGCGACTTCCGCCCCGACGCGCCAAGTCATTTGCAGAGAATCGTGCGGCGCTGCCTGGCAAAAGATCCGGAGGACCGCTACCAAACTATCAAGGATGTGGCTATCGAGTTGCGAGACTTGCGCCACGAGTTGGCGGCCGCCGGCGGTCTTGATGTTACTGTAACGCCGGCCACGGTTAGCACCGCGACGGGTGAACTCGGCACGAGATCGGTAGCCAGTCAGACCGCTGCGCATGCAAACATCGGGTCGCAGTCTTCGCTGTCGTCGCGTGCTTCGAGCGCCGAGTACATCGTTTCCGGTTTCAAGCACCATAAGCTCGCGGCGGTGATTACGCTCCTGGTGTTGGTCGCCGGCGCGGCCGGTCTTTTTCTTTACTTGAAGGCGCGCAATACAGCAGTTGCAATCGCGTCAATTGCCGTGATGCCATTCGTCAACGAAAGTGGCAATGCGGATATCGAGTATCTCTCGGACGGAATGACCGAGACGCTCATTACCTCCTTGTCGCAAATTCCCGGGCTGAATGTTAAAGCCCGCAGTTCGGTCTTTCGGTACAAAGGAAAAGAGACTGACCCCAAAACCGTTGGCAAGGAACTTAAGGTACAGGCGATTCTGAATGGACGCGTCGCTCAACGTGGTGACCAGTTGGCGGTCAATCTGGAATTGGTCGACGTACAAACCGAAAACGTAATTTGGAGCGAGCAATACAATCGCAAACAGACTGACCTGGTTTCCTTACAGAGCGACATCGCGCGGGACGTCTCCAGTAAACTCAAAATCAAATTGTCAGGCGCGGACGAACAGAAATTCACGAAGAACTACACGCAAAACGCCGACGCCTACAAGCTTTATCTTCAGGGCCGCTTTTACGCCAACAAGCGCACCCCAAAGGACTCGCGAAAAGCGATCGATTGTTTCCAACAGGCTGTCCGTATCGATCCAAACTATGCCGTTGCCTACGCAGTGCTGGGAATCAGTTATGCCTACCTCACGATTTATGGCGATGAGCCGGCCAGCGAGACGTTTCCCAAAGCGCGGGAGTATTCCTTAAAGGCAACCGAACTGGATAGCACGCTGGCTGAACCGCATATCCTGCTCGGCCTGCTCAAGTTTCTGCAGGACCACGATTTTGCCGGCTGGGAGCGCGAGAGCCAACAGGCGCTCGCGGCTAATCCGAATTCAACTGACGCTCATCGCCTGAACGGTTTTAGATTTCTCTTCCTCGGCAGGTTTGATGAGGCGCTCGCCGAGGAGCAGCGAGCTTTGGAGATTGAGCCATTATCAACGGCCGGCAACATTAATTATGCCTATGCGCTTTTCTATTCAGGGCGAATCGACGAGAGCGAAGTGCAAACAAAAAAGGCGATTGAGTTAGCGCCGGATTTCTGGATGTCACATTACTATCTCTACAACGTTTATCGCTTCAAGGGTAACTATGCACAGGCTGTCGAAGAACTGGCGAAGAGTAATGAGTTACGAGATGAAACTGAAGCCGCAAAGTTAATCAGAGAGAGTTTTGCCAAAGGCGGCTGGCAGGGATTTTTGCGTGCGGTGACTGTGGAACATGCGCCGATGAAGATGACTGCTTACAACATGGCGGGCTTTTACGCGGAAACAGGTGACAAGGATCGGGCCTTTGCGGCCCTCAACGAAGCGCTCGACAAAGCCGATCAATTTGTTGGCTTCGTGAAAATAGATCCCTTCATGAAACCGCTGCGCGACGACCCGCGCTTTCAACAGTTTGTGAAGCGGGTCGGCTTTCCGAATTGATCTGAAGAGCAAAACATGGACGGCTTGTTACCCAACACATCACTTTCGCATTACCGCATCGTCCCGAAGATTGACGCGACCGGAATCGACGAAGTCTACCTGGCCCAGGACACAAAACTTGATCGCAAAGTGGCCTTGAAGATTCTGCCTGCCGACGTCGCCTCGAATCGCGATCGGATGCAAGAATTTACCAGTGAAGCCCCGATCGGCTTGATCGTGAGGTTGCCATCAAATTCTTCCGCCGGATTTCGCGAACGACGAATAAAGCTTCCGCCGCTTCGAGCAGGAAGCAAAGGCGACCTCGGCTCTGAACCATCCAAAATCTTGTAAGGAGAACAACCCCCATCCTATTAAATCAAAACCCAAAACTAACCAGGGTGATGTCTATCGCATTATGGCTCGCCCTGGTAATTTGCAGCCCTGGGAAGATTGTCAACTCTCAGGATAATGCTTCCCCGCCTGACCCTATTCCTAAAACACACAAAGATGGCCCAAGCTTGAAGTTTGACTTCCCAGCAATGCTCGTTGGAGTTGCGGAATATGATGAGGGTCCGACGGGTACCACGGTTTTTTACTTTCCAAAGGGTGTGAAGGCTGCAGTTGACGTCAGGGGAGGAGCGCCGGGCGAGCTGAACGCTGCGGCACTTCAACTTTCATATGAGCGGCCACAGATGCAAGCGGTGGTATTCTCCGGCGGGTCCTGGTATGGACTATCAGCGGCGACCGGGGTAGCTAACGGGATCAAGGAACTCAAGAACGCAAAGGGTGATATGGATTTTATCGC
>WNFP01001366.1_pt1 | contig 19032 bp, 20 predicted proteins | sample 5400201 | NCBI WGS metagenome assembly WNFP01 (sample SAMN13153355, study PRJNA577476) | soil metagenome | isolation source: 115 cm saprolite under Madrone tree | place: USA:California | collected 2016-06-14 | reverse complement strand
AAAGAACTGCATCTGGCGACGGTGAACCGGCGCTTGACGGTGATCAAGCATATGTTTCGGAAGGCGGTGGATTGGGGATTGATCAAAACGAATCCGGCAACGGGCGTGAAGCGGTTTACCGTAGTCTCGGAGCGCACGCGATTTCTAACCGGGGAAGAGGTTCAGAATCTCTTAACCAAATGTGAAGCTGACATCACTTCGCCGTGGCTTTTGGCTTTTGCCTTTGGTGACCTTGGCGCTTAACACGGGAAGCCGCCAAGGCGAGCTCTTGAACCTGAAATGGGAAGACGTGAACTTCGAGCGTGGGATGATTTCCGTCATGCAGACCAAGACCATGCGGCGAAAGACCATTGCGATGAATGAAGCTACCCGCGAGGCTTTGAACTGGCTAAATGAGCATCGCTATGGCGACTATCTCTTTACGTGGCCGTGGGGCGATCGAGTCGGACGGACGACCGTCTACGATGCCTTTAAGCAAGCCTGTAGTGCAGCAGGAATCAATGATTTCAGGTTCCATGACCTAAGACATACCTTTGCGTCTCATCTCGTTATGGCGGGCGTGGATTTGGTCACGGTGAAGGATTTACTCGGGCATACAGGTATTAACATGACCGTGAGGTATTCTCACCTAGTACCTGAACATAAGGCGCAGGCCGTGGCGAAGCTGGAGGAGCGATTTAAAGTTTCAGTTGAAGAAGCCCAAGCTCAAAGCGCGGTGGTTTCACCTGAACTCAAAGAAGCAATCGGCGCCGTTTTGACTCCGAAGTTGGAACAAAACCGGAACATTTTTTTGGTGCGAAGAGGTCGCGGACTAGGAATTGTGAACGAAATCAAGCAGAATTTGGAGGCGGCGAGCGGATTCGAACCGCTGCATCGAGGTTTTGCAGACCTCTCCCTTAACCACTTGGGTACGCCGCCTTACGAAGATAGGTAACATGAACTTTCCGAGAGTTGCAACAACGGCGGAAATCATTGACAACCCAAAACTAAACAAGTAATTAAATTTAAGCGGGAGTGTCTTTCAATGGCGACGATGATTACTAATGAGTGCATTAACTGCGGGGCGTGTGAGCCCGAATGCCCCAACAACGCCATCAGCCAGGGAGACCCCGTCTATGTCATCGACCCCATCTTGTGCACGGAGTGCGTAGGTTTTCACGACTACGAAGCCTGTGCGGCTGTTTGCCCCGTCGACTGCTGTGTGACGGACCCGAACAACATCGAGACAGAAGAGGCTTTGATTGCTCGTGCTCGTTCTCTTCACCAGGACGTTGATTTCGGAGAAAGCTTTCAATCGCGATTTCGGAAGGCCAACGGTGAACAGAAGCCTGTCGCTGCAACACTCCAACAGCAGTCGCCAGCCAAGCCCCCAGTCGCGTCGGCGGAACCAAAGGTTGCGCCAGCCCCAAAACCAGTTGCGAGTCCGGCGGCGGTCAAACCCGCAGCGTCGCCTGTTGCACCAAAGCCGGCACCGGCGGTCAAGAAGGATGTCAGGCCCAAGAAAACTTTTCCGAGTGAAGTGTCGGCGACTTTCGATGAACTCTCGAACCAATACAAGAGCAGCGGTTCTTTGAGTAAGGGGTTCGGCAAGGCTCTGGTTATCTTGGCGCAACCCGTATTGGGAGCTTTGCCGCATGATACCAAGAAAAGACTGGAAGCGGCGGTTCAAAGTCCTTGGTTCACCGCGGCGGGAAGCACTGGACTCAATATCGTGCATAACGCTGTGATTTATCCGATGATATGTATGGTGGTGGCTGCCATCCTACAGGGCCCGGCAGTCCTCTTCAGCCGGGAGATCAACAACTACATCTTGGTCGGAATTATTCTGGCGGTGGCCGAGGGAATTTATCGTCTGAAGGATGGCATCTTGGGTGCAAAGCCAGCGGAGGAGATGGTGTTTCCGGCCGCCGTTTACGGAGTCCCGCTCGGAATAATCTTGCGCCCCATTTTGGAAAAGCATGCCGGAATCATCCGAGATGTACCCATTCCGGTCGATGGCTTTTATTCAAAAGGCTTTGTTGAAAAGCTGGAGCGTGAGCGACGTTACGGAAATGTGTATACCATTGAAGATCGGGGTGGTGCGCTTTTCCTGCGATTGGAGTTTCCGAGGCGGTTACCCGATATCGGCCTTGCGGACCGGCCCCAATTGTCGGACGAAATGCCGGAATATGACTACGATCTTGCGCTCAAAGATAGTCAGTTTATTGTCAAGGGGAAATGCACAGACGAGAAGGTCCGTAAAATCTCGTCGAGCATTGGTGCTTTTCCACCTGAGTTCACAACGATCATTCCGTTACGGGAGAGAGTTGTCGGGTTTGCCCATCGTTTTGAAAACAAGCTATTGGAAGTTTTCTTGCTGAAAGGCAAAGACAACCGCTGGGAGACAAGTTATCGCTAGCAAAAAAGATTGCCAAATGGTCTTTCCAACAAAACCACAGGGGTCTGAAGTATCCTGTGGTTTTTTTGTTTCCGGGAGCCCGGTGTCATTTAGGTCGATGGTTCCCGATGATCTCGACGAAGTCATGGCCATCGAAAGCGCTTCCTTCCGCCATCCGTGGAGTTCCCGGTTCTTCTTGGAAGAGCTTCAAGCCCCATGTGCCCGATCCATCCTGGTGCAGGTGGGCGACAAAATTGTCGGCTATGTTCTCTTTTGGCTCCTCCCTGACGAAGTCGATATCCACAACATCGCTGTGCATGCCGAGTTCCGCCGACGAGGACTTGGACAAGCTCTTCTCCGGCAGGTAGTGGACCAGGCGCGCAGCCGAGACTCATCTCGAGTAACACTTGAAGTACGGGTTTCGAATATCCCGGCTCAAAAACTCTACGAGTCCGTTGGATTCCTAACTAAAGGCTTACGGAAAGGTTATTATTCAGACGACGGGGAAGATGCCCTGATCATGGCGCTCGAACCCGTTCCTCGATAAGGTAATTTGTCCGCTAAGCTTTATGCAAACGAAAGTCTATAAGAGTTAGATATTTCATATCCAAAGTATTGAAAACGTGTTTGTTTCTGTTGCTGGCTAGGACTCTTGACGGAATGATTTGGGCTGTTGTATAGTGACTTTAGCCTCAGGCGGTCTGAAATGTTTGACCGCTAGTTTTTTTTTAACCGGAGGCCAGCGTAACGGAACAACGCATGTTCATCAGATCCTGCAAAAGGCGCCAGTCCCAATCGCACAAATTCTTCTCATCGACCTTAAGAAACCAGCTTCCTACTTTTGTTAGCCAGTTGCCAGCTCAATATCGGCCGCAATTCGAAAAGCAGCGTGAAAGCGATCCGCCGCGAGGAGGTCACTATGTTTAAGGTTGGTGAAAAAGTCGTCTATCCCGCCCATGGTGTGGGAGAAATCGAGGCCATCCGGAGCCACGTTATTTCCGGGACGGAGAGAAAATTCTACATGTTGAGAATTCTCGAAACCGATATGAAGATCATGATTCCGATCGATAACGTCGACTCGGTTGGTTTACGCAAAGTTATTGACCGCGCCATGGTTTCAAAAGTGTATAAAGTTTTGCGCCAAAAGAAAGTTGAAACAGATCAGCAAACCTGGAATCGAAGGTATAGAGAGTATACCGAGAAAATCAAAACGGGCTCGATTCTTGAGATCGCCAAAGTCCTGCGTGACCTTTTTGTCTTAAAAGGGGATAAGGAACTCTCCTTCGGCGAAAGAAAAATGTTGGATACGGCTCGCAATCTGTTGGTCAAAGAACTCTCCATCGCACGCTCGCATTCTGAAGAGAAGATCATGGAAGAATTGCGCCATATTTTTACCCATTGAATCATTGATTCTTTCGAGATTCATTTGATTTATTCGGAGCCGAGAGTCCACCTCTCGGCTCTTTCATTTTTCACAGCAACATGTCGAGGACCGCGATCATAGTCGCCGCGGGGGAGGGGAGACGGATCAGGAGACCGACGCCGAAGGCTTTTCTTCCGATTGCCGGTCGCCCCTTGGTCTTACGGACCCTAGACCGATTCTTTTCTGCCCAAAGTGTCGAGAAGGTGATTCTGGTTGTGGCGGGCCAGGAGATCCGATCCTGCGAAGCCTTGATTCGAAGCGACCCTAACCTGAGCCCTCGCCCCTGGGTTCTACAATCCGGGGGACCCAGCCGACAGGAATCAGTTCGGCGGGGACTTGAAAAACTAGATTCGGACTGTGAAATCGTCGCGATTCATGACGGCGCTCGACCCTTTATCTCTTCCTCTTTGATTGACCTCTGTGTCGATCAAGCTTACAGAGTGGGTGCTGTGGTTATCGGCGTGCCGGTAAGCGACACAATCAAAGTCGTCTCGGAAACGCATTGGGTTCAAGCAACACCTGAGAGAAAGACATTGTGGGAAATACAAACCCCGCAAGTCTTCCTCAGGGAATTGATCGTCGAGGCTCACGAATGGGGCAAACGTCGATCAATCGATGCGACGGATGACGCGATGCTGGTGGAACGTATGGGCAGACCGGTTTTCCTCCTGGAGGGGGAGAGGACGAACATTAAGATTACGGTGCCCGAGGATATTATTTTGGCTGAAGCGCTCCTGCGAAGTGGCCGGGTGCCCTAAAGAGAGGGGACACGTAAGCTCTCGTTCATGCTTCCAGTCCGATATCCTTGCAAATCGAGGCTTACGTAGAGGAAACCGATCTGTTTAAATTTTTGCACGACCGCATCTCGCGTCGCTTTCTCGAGCAATCGGTGAAATTCATTTTGTGCTACTTCTATGCGGGCGATATCGCCGTGGTAGCGGACGCGAAACTCGCGAAAGTTCAGTTCTTTCAGGAACAGCTCGCAGGCCCCGATTTTCTTTAGCCGTTCGAGGTCAATCTCGGTTCCGTACGGAAAGCGGGAAGAAAGGCAAGGGCTGGACGGCTTATCCCACGTCGGAAGATTGAGTTCTCGACTGTAGCGGCGAATATCGTCCTTGGTCATTTCTGTTTCCACCAGTGGATGGCGAACGCCCCACTCTTTGGCGGCCTTAAGACCCGGACGGTGATCCCGCAAATCGTCCAGATTCGTGCCGTCCACGATGGTTGCGATTCCCAATGCATCGGCCTGTTCGCGGCAAATCCTGTACAGCTCGTCTTTGCAGAAAAAACAACGGTTCGCTGGATTCTGGGTAAACGACGGGTTAGCAAGCTCGTTCGAATGGAGGACGAGGTGACGGATTCGGAGACTCGCGGCAAACTCTTTTGCGGCTTCCAATTCCCCGGGCGGTGCTGTGGGGGACGATGCTGTTAGGGCGATTGTGCGCTCACCTAAAACCATATGCGCGATCTTGAGCAAGAAGGTGGAGTCCACTCCCGCGGAGAAAGCCACTACCAATCCGTTGGTTTTCGCCAGTGTGTGGTGAAGATGCTCTAGTTTTGCGTCCATCGTTTTTCGCTGAATAGGTCGGTGCTCAGATAATGCTCGCCCTTGTCGGCGAAGACAGTCACGACCACGCAACCTTTTCCGAGGGCTTTTGCTACTCTCAGAGCAGCGCAGCAAGCGGCCCCGGACGAAATGCCTACGAGAAGGCCTTCCTCCGCTGCCAACCGGCGCGCGCACATCGTTGCATCCTCATCTCTTACGGTGATGACTTCGTCCAGGATGTCCCGATTCAGCACCGCGGGGATAAAGCCCGCACCGATGCCCTGGATCTTGTGATAGCCGGGTTCCCCTCCCGAAATTACCGGGGAAGCAGCTGGCTCCACGGCGCAGATACGAACCTCTTTCATCTTGTCCTTGAGGACTTCTCCGACCCCGGTAATCGTACCGCCGGTGCCGACCCCGGCCACGAAAGCATCGATTCGCTTGAACTGTTTCAGCAATTCAACGGCAGTTGTCTTGCGGTGCATGTCTGGATTGGCTGGATTGTTGAACTGCTGCGGCATGAAGTAATCGCTGTTTTCTTGCAACAGCTCTTCGGCTCTGTGAATCGCGCCACCCATTCCCTTGGTATCCGGGGTAAGAATCAAATGAGCTCCGTACGCCGATAGAAGGCTTCGTCGTTCTTCGCTCATCGTGTCCGGCATGGTCAGGATGAGCCGGTACCCCTTGACCGCCGCGATCAACGCCAGGCCTATGCCGGTATTACCACTGGTGGGCTCGACGATAGTTGCTCCGGGCTTGAGTTTTCCCTCGCTTTCGGCTGTTGCGATCATGTTTAGACAAATACGGTCCTTCACTGATCCGCCGGGGTTGAAGGACTCCATCTTCGCCCACACTTCCGCGTCGTTTTTTCCCGGAAGAGCTCTCAGTCTTACGACAGGAGTGGAGCCAATAAGATCCAGAACGGACCGAGCGCCATTCAATGTTGCCACAGTAGTCTCGTGTCTCTGATTTCAGGTGAAATTCGAAATGACTTGAAGAAGATGGTATATTTTTGCCATTTCGAAGTCAACGAAACTAACTTCCCATGAACATGCTAGAACCGGCAGCACAGCGATCGCTTGTCCTGTTTCCTGGCGCCTTGGGCGATTTCCTTTGCTTTCTACCTACTTTGCGGGTTTTGAGCGAAGGTCAGCAGGTTGATCTTCTGGCCCATAGTGAGTTTGGCGACCTAGTTCCCGCGGCTGTCAAAGTTCGTTCTCTAGAATGTTATGAGATCAATCGGCTTTTCGTTTCCCAATCTTCGCAGGAACAACGATTGCGTGACTTTTTTGGTTCTTACTCGTCTATCTTTTCGTGGATGGGAAGCGGGCAGGGCACGTTTGTCCAAGAACTTTATTTTGCGTCCGGAGGGCGGGCACGTGTCTTTCCGTTTCGACCGACGCGCGTCGGGATGCATCAGGCTGACTATTATCTCGGGTGTGTGGGCAAACAATCGCCAAGAGTTGGGATGTTGGAAATCCCTATGAAGCCGGAAGCGGTCGCATGGAGCGAGCGCTATCGGCGGCAGCACTTTCTAATTGGCAAGCCAGTCATGGCCCTTGCCCCAGGGAGCGGCGCGCGGGAAAAAAACTGGCCCGTTGCCTATTTTCGCGTGGTCGCTGATTGGTGGCGTCGGCGAACTTCTGGCTCGGTAGTCGTTGTTCTTGGACCGGTCGAAGAAGAAAAAGGAGACTATACCGCTTTGTGTCAAGAGGCGGTAATAGTTCGTAACTTGAGCCTAGGGCAGCTGGCGGCACTCCTGGCGCGATGTGAGCTGTATCTTGGTAATGATAGTGGCGTCAGTCATTTAGCCGCTGGACTGGGTGTAGTCACGGCAGTCTTGTTTGGCCCGTCAGACGTCGCCCATTGGGCACCCCGCGGCAAAAACGTCACGGTAATGACTCAGAACGTCGATTGTGCGCCATGCACAGTCTCGACGATGAAAAGTTGCCCGCATCGAAAGTGCCTGACTACACTAGAGCCTGAATATGTAATTAGAAAATTGGACGGCTTGGCGCAGGTGACACTTGGCGCAGGTCACCTTGACAAGGTGGGGGGTACGGATTAGAGTAAATCCTGAACTTCCTCCACCAAATTGACAGGGGATAACCGTTTGCCGAGCCGAAATTAGGCGTGTCGTTTGCGCTGTAACAAGCGTGGCATAGCGATTAAACATAAATCTTCAAACGAGTGCCTGGAGAGACCCGCTGGCTAGATAGCGGAAATCGTTTCCAGGCTTTTTTTCTCTCTAAGGAGGCTGAATATGGCCGAAGAGGAAGAAAAGCAAGAGGGGAAAGGATTCACGGTTCAAGACCGGCGCCGGTTTTCACCGGAGACCGGTGAAGCTCGTGACACTTCCGAAGAGCCCAAAGGCTTTACACTGCCCGGTGCAAGTGAAGGCAGCAACGAATCCCAAAGCAAAACCCCGCCGCTTGAAGAATCGCTTCCTGAAATCAATTTTTCAACCTTTATCATTAGTCTAAGTACACAAGCGCTTATGCACTTAGGTGAAATCCCGAACCCAATGAGTGGAAAAAGCGAAACCGATGTTCCCGTGGCTAAACAGATGATCGATATTCTCGGCATGTTGCGTGAAAAAACGCGAGGCAATCTAGATGCGGGCGAACAAAGGCTTATGGAGGACATTCTTTTCGACTTGAGAATGAAATATGTGGAGGCGGTGAAGAAGAAATAGGAGCGTTAAATGAATTTGAAAAACATCTGGGGCGGAAATGTCGGCTTTAAAGGCGTCATATTAGTCGCCTTGGTCTCTCTCGTGGTTGGGTTGGGGATCAGCGGCAGTCTCGATTGGTTGTCACCCAGCCGAGCTGTGAACTTGATGGGCGAAAGCGGAAATCCCGAACCTCGATCGTCCGGTCAATTGCCGGACTTTGTCGCGCTTGCAAAGAAGATGAGACCTGTGGTCGTTAATATTTCCACCACGCAGGTCAGTGAAGGGCGCGGCCCGCAAGAGTTCGGCAGTCCCTTCGGCGAGGATGATCCTTTTAATGACTTTTGGAAGCGATTTTTCGGTGGTCCGGTTCCTCGGGGTCCGCAACGACAAAGGAGCTTGGGATCGGGTTTTGTCATCGATGCCGATGGGTCGATTCTGACGAACAACCACGTGGTCGAGAATGCGCAAAAGATCGTGGTGAAATTGGCTGACGAAGAAGAGTATGAGGCCAAAGTCGTGGGGAGGGATCCAAAGACCGATATCGCTATTATTAAGATCGATGCTAAAACCGGCTTAACAGCCGCCAGTCTCGGAGATTCGGACAACCTCGAGGTCGGAGAATGGGTGATGGCCATAGGCAATCCCTTTGGCCTAGACAGCACCGTGACCTCAGGTATTGTGAGTGCCAAAGGACGCCATATCGGCCAGGGCCCCTATGACAACTTCATCCAGACAGACGCTTCGATTAATCCAGGAAACTCGGGCGGCCCGCTGATCAATCTGCGTGGCGAAGTGATTGGTATCAATACGGCGATCTTTAGCCGTTCAGGCGGAAACATCGGAATCGGTTTTGCCATTCCGGTCAATCTAGTGAAAGAACTTCTCCCGCAGCTCAGAGGCAAGGGTAAAGTCACGCGCGGTTACTTGGGCGTTCTGATCCAGAAGGTAACCCCTGAAATCGCTGAGAGTTTGGGGATGGACAAAGGCCGTGGCGCTCTGGTCGCCAACGTCTCAAAAGACGGCCCAGCGGAAAAAGCCGGGATCAAAGTTGGTGACGTCATCACCGAATTCGATGGTAAAGAGATTAAAGACTCCGGTGATCTGCCGATCGTCGTCGCACGGACTCCTGTGGACCGCCGGGTGCGTATGAAGGTGTTGCGCGACAAGAAAGAACTGCAGCTTACGGTGACCGTCGGTGAATTGAAAGATGAAGAAGTGGTCGCGTCTGCTCCGGAAAAGGGCGAACTAGGGATGACTGTGCAGAAGCTGACGCCGCAAATTGCAGAAAGTTTGGGCCTCGAAAAAGCGGACGGTGTCGTTGTATCGGCCGTTGACCCGGGGAGCGTGGCTGATGAGGCCGGCATCCGAAGAGGAGACGTCATCGTTGAAGTCGATCGGAAGCCGATACGCAGCATCGATGAATACAAGAAAGCGGTCGCCGGAATTCGAAAGGGCAAAGGGGTTCTGCTACTGGTGCGCCGTGGCGAGAGCACGCTTTTCTTAGCGCTCAAGCCGCAGAACTGACGTCCCCTTGCAATCCTCCCGCCTACGAGAGGGCCGCAGTGACCCCACGCGGCCCTCTTTTTGTTGCTTTTGACTAGGAACTGAGTAACAATCCCTTTGGAGTGTTAGGTTTGAAAAGGCCCAAACTTCGAATCTTTAGTATCCTCTTCGTTTCTCTTCTCATCGTCACCTCCAGCGGGATCGTTTTTGGCAGCTGGTATCTCAAGCGGCTCGAGGAAACGGTCACGGCAAAATTTGAGGGACCAAAGTGGCGCTTCCCGTCCAAGATTTATTCGGACTCGTATTTGCTCTATTCCGGAATCAATCTCCGGTCTGACGATCTGTTGGAGAAACTCCGCCGGCTTGGTTATCACGAAACCCAGTCTCCACCCAAAGCGCGAGGCGAATATCATTTCCAACCCTCCCGCGGACTACTGGATATTTATCTAAACGATTTCGCTTACCCTACGGAACAGTTCAAGGGTTTTCCGGTTCGCGTCTCGTTGCAAGGCACAGTTATCACTAAAATTGAGAACAGCGCGACGGGGCAAGAAGTATTTTCCCTCGAGCTGGAACCGGAGCTCATCACCGGTCTCTATGACCGAGTCTGGAAGGAGCGCAGAGTCGTCCCTCTGTCTGAAGTACCTCCCATAGTTGTTAAAGCCATCTTGGCCATCGAAGATGAGCGATTCTATAATCACCATGGCATCGACCCGGTCTCCGTCATGCGCGCCGTCTGGGTCAATCTTCGCAGCGGTGGAGTGGTCCAGGGAGGCAGTACGCTGACCCAGCAATTGATGAAGAATTTTTTTCTTAGCGATGAGCGCAAGCTCAGCCGCAAGGTCAAGGAAGGGATCATGGCGCTCATCGCGGAACGGAAGTATTCCAAAGACGAAATTTTGGAAAACTATTTAAACGAAATCTATCTCGGCCAGAAAGGATCTCAAGGGATTTTCGGTATCTGGGAGGCGTCGCAGTTCTATTTCTCCAAGCCGCTATCTGATCTCACAGTAGGCGAGGTCGCGCTGTTGGCGGGTTTGGTGCGGGCCCCGAACAAACTGTCTCCTTACCGGAGCCTGGAGGCCGCGACCAAGCGGAGGAATGTTGTCCTGACAAAGATGCTGGACGACAAGGTTATTACACGCAAGCAATACGACCTCGCGGTACGGGAGAGCTTGCCGCATCGGGAATTAATAAAAGTAACCAACGATGCTCCTTACTATGTCGATTACCTCCGACGCGAATTAGCGGAGAACTATTCCAACGAGGTCTTGACCGCTGAAGGACTCAGAATCTTCACGAGCATGGACTTGCAGCTTCAACGTATCGCGGAAAAGTCCCTCGTAGAGGGCCTCAAGAAATTAGAAGCGTCCTATCCGGCTCTACGACGACAAGGGGAGGAAGATAATCTGGAAGGCGCCATCGTTGTGCTTCGGCCGCAGACAGGTGAGATCAAGGCGATGGTGGGGGGGCGGAGCTATCAGAAGTCCCAGTTTAACCGTGTCTTCCAAGCGAAGCGGCAACCGGGGTCGATCTTTAAGCCTTTTGTTTACTTGGCCGCTTTAATGTCGGGGGGTGAAGGTGGTAAGAAGTTTACACCGGCGACGATGGTGGAAGATTCCCCCTTTAGGTGGAGCTACGACGGGCAGGAGTGGGAACCAGGCAACTACAACGACGAGTATTTTGGCACGGTCACCTTTCGCCGCGCGCTTGAGAAATCTCTGAACTCGGCCACGGCGCGCATCGCCCGGGATGTGGGCATCAAACGCGTTCGCGACGTTGCGCACCGTCTTGGGATTCAAAGTTCTCTTCCGGCGGTTCCATCGTTGGCTCTCGGTGCTGCGGAGGTGACACCCCTGGAAGTCGCGGTTGCGTTTTCGACCTTGGCGAACAACGGCGTGCGCACGCGTCCGCTCGCGGTGAAACAGGTTATGAATCCGGATAGTCGAGTGCTGGAAAAGCGCGATGTGCGAGTCGAGAAAGTTCTTACACCGCAATTAGCTTTCATCATGAACTACCTTCTCAAAGGAGTCTTGGACCGAGGGACGGCGGATGTGGCACGAAGATGGGGCTTTACCCGTCCGGCTGCCGGCAAGACCGGGACAACGAACGACTACAAGGATGCCTGGTTCGTTGGATATACCCCCGATTTGTTGGCTGTTGTTTGGGTGGGATTCGACAACAAGGCGAAACTGGGCCTTTCCGGTGCTCAAGCGGCGCTTCCCATCTGGACTGAATTCATGAAACGCGCCACGGCCAGTACTCCGATAACCGATTTCGTCCCGCCACCCGGTGTCAAGATTGTTGAAATTGATCCCTTGAGCGGTCAGCTGGCGACACCTAATTGTTCGTATGTTTTGCGCGAGGCTTTCCTCGAGGGTGACGAACCAACCACCACTTGTCCATTGCACCCCGGGACGCCACAGCAGGTTTCGAAGCTTGACTGAGTTGATTGCTCTTACGATGAAAATTTTTCCAATCAACTTGCCGGAACGGACGTTTCTCGTGCTAGCGCTGACTGCGATCGTTGGAGCAGCGGGAAGTTGTGCGCCTCGCCCGCTGTACCGAACGCCTCTGCCGTCTACCACTGCTGCTTCTCCTTCTTCATCCGCTTCATCCCCTAAGATTTCACCGGCTCCTCCCCCGCCACCGGTGCAGGAACCAGCGAGAACTCCGTTCCCTCAGGAAGCAAAAATAAGGGAGCAGAACCTTAAAACCAAAGATCTGACCACATCCCCGGCCCCTAAAGAAACAGTTAAACCATCGACTGGCGTTACCCCGGAGGCCAATACCGCTCCGTTGCCGGATGACGGTTCACTGCTTGCGAAGATTACCCCCGGTACGTCCCCGCAACGCGCCGCCTCGCTGCGGCTTACGGAAGAGGGTAAGAAACTCCTCGAGGCGGGTGATCCTGCGAAGGCGCTTAGCCGCCTGGAGAAGACCATCGTTATCGATTCGACAAATCCTTACGGTTACTTTTATTTAGCCAAATCACATTATCGCCTCGGACGTTACAAGGAATCGCTAAGTTTTCTTGACGTTGCGGAATCCCGTCTCAGCGGAGAACCCTTTTGGCTCGCCGAAGTCTATGCGCTCCGCGGGGAGAATTTTCGTGCCCTCGGGATGCTTGACAAGGCGGAGGCCAGCTATGCCCAGGCACTGCGGCTGAATTCCGGTAATCGTACGGCCACCGACGCGGTGGCTCGGCTCCAGGAACCAAGTCAGCCAACTTCTCGCTAGAAGATCTTTGATCCATGTTGGTCCTAGGCGTCGAGACTTCCTGTGATGATACCGCGGCTGCGGTGCTGCGCGATGGGCGGAGTCTTTTGGCCAACGTCGTCTCGTCGCAAGATCACATCCATGGTCTTTACGGCGGGGTCGTACCGGAGCTGGCGTCGCGTCAGCATATTCAAAATATCCTGCCTGTCATTGACGCGTCATTGCAGCAGGCAGGGATTGCGGTAAAAGATCTGGGCGGCATCGCTGTCACCTATGGCCCGGGCTTGGTGGGTTCGTTGCTCGTCGGGCTCTCGGTGGTTAAAGCCCTCGCGTTTCGCTCACGCATCCCTTACGTCGGCGTGAACCACCTGGAGGCGCATCTGCTAGCGATTCATCTGGAACACGATGTTCCGTTTCCTTATATTGCATTGCTAGCTTCAGGAGGCCATACCCTGCTCTACTGTGTTAAGGATGTCGGTGCCTACGCCTATCTCGGCGGCACGCGTGACGACGCTGCCGGAGAGGCCTACGACAAAGTTGCCAAGATGATGGGATTGGGTTACCCGGGCGGAAGGATCATCGACGATCTTGCGAAGAATGGAAACCGTGAAGCGATCCGTTTCCCCCGTGCACACATCAAGAAGGGCTCTTACGAATTCAGCTTTAGCGGCATCAAGACCTCGGTGTGGCACTATCTAAAGTCACAACCAAAAGACCAGTGGAAAAATCGAATGGCCGACATCGCGGCGAGTTTTCAAGAAGCCGTTGTCGATATGCTCGTCAAGCCTACAGTTAGAGCTGCCACTGCCCACGGCGTTAACCGGATTGTGTTTGCCGGCGGCGTTGCCGCGAACAGCCGTTTGCGGGAGACGATGGTAAAGAAGGCGGACGCAGAAGGGTTGAAGGTTTACTTTCCCGCCCCAAAGTTTTGTACGGACAATGGAGCGATGATCGCCCTGGCGGGCTACTACTGGCTCAAACGCGGACGGCGAGACGATTTTCGTCTTAACGCTCACGCTGATCTTACGCTATAAGCCACCATCGACAATGCACAGTTTGTAGGGTTGATACAAATGACGACCCTCCATGAAGAAGTGCGCGCCGCGCTCCGGGAGTCTGAATTTCGACCCCGCAAGCGGTTGGGGCAGAACTTTCTGATTCACGAGAGGATCATAGAGTCGATTGTGCAGCTGCTTGACCTTGCTCCCCAGGATGAGATCGTCGAGATCGGTCCCGGGCTGGGATTCTTAACCCGCCGGTTGGTCGAAATCGTCAATAGGGTATGGGCCGTTGAAGTGGATTCCTCCTTAGTCGATCGCTTGAAACGGAGTTCCTTAGGCTCTCATCCCGGTTTCCAATTGATTCACAATGATATTCTGAAAGTGGCTCCAAAGGATTTTTTACCACCACACAAAGTCAAATTGGTCGGCAATTTGCCATACAACATCTCCACGCCAGTTTTGTTTCGTCTCTTCGACTGGCGCGAGCATTTTTCCTCTTTGGTGTTAATGTTGCAAAAGGAAGTCGCCGATAGAATGGCCAGCGTTCCGGCCGTAAAGTCCTATGGGACGCTTTCGGTCTGGTGTCAAGTGCACGGACGTGTCGTCGAGAAGGTATCGGTATCGCCCGAGGCATTCTTGCCCAAACCCAAGGTGAGATCGGCCATTCTAAAGATCGAACTCTATCCAGAGCCGCTGGTTCCCGTGGCGGAAATCCCTTTGCTTCGCGGGCTGGTCCGCTCGGCCTTCGGTCAGCGACGGAAGACGCTGAGTAACGTTTTAACCGGTTGGCTCAAGAGAAATCGGGAAGAGATCGAAAAGTTTCTGCAGAACGAATCCATCGATCCGAGGCGTCGCGGAGAAACGCTGAGCATCGATGAGTTTGTTCGTTTGACGGGCGCGCTCAAACGAACCGCAATCGCTGAACCCCATTGAGGGATGGAGTCATGCCGGAGCTACCCGAGGTCGAAACCATCTGCCGTGGGCTGCAACCCTATCTAGTGGGGCGACGTATTCTAAACGTCAAGGTGAAGGAGCGGCGGCTGCGCTGCCTCGTGGACCGGAAGCTATCGGAGTACTTGGAAGGTAAAACCATACTCCGAGTCGAACGAAGAGCGAAATATATCCTGATTTTTCTCAGCGGTGACATCGTTTGGCTGTATCATCTGGGGATGTCGGGAAAGCTTGTCCATGTCGATCCCCAGACGCCGAAACAAAAGCATGATCACATCCTCGTAAGTCTGGATAGCGGGCGCGAACTGCGCTATCACGATCCCCGACGGTTTGGCCTATCCCTCGTGGTCGCGGCAAACAAACTTCACGATTTGCCGCAATTGAAACATCTCGGGTTAGACCCTTTCGATGCTTGCTTCACGGGCTCCTATCTGCACTCGTTTACGAAGCATTCGGACCGGCGCATACGGGATCTCTTGCTCGACCAGCAGGTCGTGGCGGGAATCGGTAATATCTATGCGAACGAGATTCTCTCGCGTGTCGGCGTTCGTCCCACTACTCGCTCCCACAGGTTGAGACGGAGCCAAGTGGAAGAGATCGCAGCCATGATTCCCACGATCTTGCGCGAGGCGATCCGCTGGTGCGGGACTTCATTTTCAGACTATCGCGACGCCGACGACAAATTCGGGGAGTTCCAAAATCAGCTGCGGGTTTACGACCGCGACGGAGAAACCTGTCGCCTTTGCCCAAGCCCGATTAAGCGAGTCGCCATCGGCAACCGCAGCGCTTTCTATTGCCCGACCTGCCAAAAATGAGTTGCAGCGCAGACAATGACTCCATCAGACTTGGCTGAGACCGAACCGGGCGTCGCGCATACGCTTCTTTCCCCGCTCCGTCACCGTGATTTTCGCCTTTTCTGGACGGGTTTGCTCTTGTCCAGTATCGGCAGCCAGTTCACCACTGTCGCCATCGCTTGGCAAATCTATGAGCTCACGAATTCATCGCTGCAAATCGGCCTGATCGGACTCTCGCGCGCAGTTCCCCAGATTGCAATTATCCTGTTTGGGGGCTTGTTGGCGGACGCGCTAAATCGACGGCAATTGATGATGTGTACGCAAGCGAGCTTATTCGTTGTCTCCGGCACGCTCGCTTTATTAACGTTGGCAGGCAAAACAGTGCCCCTCACGCTTTACCTCGCGACCATGGCGCTGGCTCTCCTTACGTCATTGGAATCGCCCTCGCGGCAGGCGATCGTCGCAAACTTGGTTCCGCGAGAAGATCTGCCGCGAGCGTTAGCGATGTATAGCTCTCAGCGTTACGTCGCGGTCATCGCCGGTCCTTCGCTGGCCGGACTCGTTTTGGCGCTGTTGGGCTCTGCTGCATGCTACACAATAGATGCCATTTCATGGTTGGTCATGTTCACATTCCTGTCGTTGATAAAGAGTCCGATACCGGAGGGGGAAGGGCGGAGAGCCGTCTCCCTCGGTTCACTTCATGCCGGATTGCGTTTTGTTCTTGGCCATGCGGTGATCTTCCCGTTGTTGGTCATGGACTTCGGGGCGAATTTATTCGGCAGCACCCGCGCGCTTCTGCCCATCTATGCTCGGGATATCCTCATGGTTGGACCGCAGGGTCTGGGGATACTGTATGCGGCGAGCGCTATCGGCGCTCTGCTGGGTGCCGCCGGCTTCAGCTTTGTCGGTCAGGTTCGTCGGGCCGGTCTCTGGATTCTGATCGGCGTTTCTATCTATGCGACCTGCATCGTGCTATTTGCCAAGTCCCAGATCTTTTGGCTTTCCGTGCTGTTCCTCATCGGTTCGGGCGTCGGCGACACGATGAGCGCGGTTCTTCGCGCGACGATCAATCAACTCAGCACGCCGGACGACCTGCGCGGGCGCATGGCGTCGATCAACAGCATTTTTACCAATAGCGGGCCCCAGCTTGGACAATTCGAAGCTGGCGCTCTAGCTGCAGTCGTCGGAGCCGAGCTCTCGGCCATGACCGGTGGGATTATTATCCTTTTGATAGTCCTAGTATTGACGGTGGGCTTCCCGAACGTCCGCGACTATCGCCTCAGGGAAAACTACCAAGGGAAAGCGTGAGGCCAAGAGCGGTGCGATACCTGGAGCGAGTGTCTGCGCGGGATGCGTGGTTAGCGCTTAGAGCCGGCGCCGAAAAGTCCGATGAACTCGCCAAAGACCTGATTGCAAAGTTCGCCGAGACGTCCCAGACACCGAGGCGTTTCAACGCGGATGGCATTCGGATCGAAGTCGCTTTTGAGACCGGCGATCTCCCTACGATTCTCGGCGGCGTTGAGCCAGCTGTCGATTATCGCCCCATCGACTTCGAGGTGAAATTGCAGCGCGTAGATGTTATTGCGGTAACGAAAGGCTTGGTTCCTGCACTAGTGATGAAAAGGCAAGGTGGACCGCTTCGTTCGGAAGGTCGAAGGTATCGCCATGCCATTGGAAGACTTTCTCCGTCAGGCCTACGTGGCGAAACAACGGATCAGCTTTTGCTCCTGCTGTCGTCGAAAGATCGTACCAACCGATTTCTTTGATGCCGCTGGGGTAGACCCGCCGAGAGCGTTGGCGACGAGCTGCGATCCTAGGCAAATCCCCAAGACCGGCAGATTCTTCTCTGCCGCGCGCTCGATCAGTTTTGTTTCCATCGTTAAATGAGGATACTTTTCAGCCTCGTAGACGGCCATCCGGCCGCCGAGAACCACGAGCCCATCGTAACCGTCCAAACTCGGCTGCGCCTCAGGTTCACGCGAAAAATTAACGCTGTCGATCTGGATGCCTGCACTCTGTAGTAGAGGTTTAAGGTTTCCCAAGTCTTCATACGGGACATGTTGAAAAACGAGAAGTTTTTTCATGGCTGTTGAGAAACGTTCACGATTCGATCGCGATGGGTTGTACGGACTTTTTCGCCTACACCCCAGGCAAATCTCGCCTTTAAACGGCTATCGAATCGTCATGGGACTGCAGAAAACGGCGCCACGCGGATCGCGATGGGGCGACCGTTTGTTGGAGTTTTTTCCTGTTACTCTCGCTCATCGGGGTAAAGTTCAGCGCAGCGCGCACATTTTGTTCCAGGGGAGCCACCTGCTCGCAACCGATGACGACGCAGGCGACAGGCTGACTTAGATTGAACTGTAAAAGTTCCGACGGCGATGCGCGGCCGGCGCCGCTGCCTACTAACATTCCCTGTCCCATGACTTTCATGGAGAGGATTCCCATACTTTTCTGCAGTGCTACCGGCAACGCCGACTGCTCGAAGGCGGGGATCGGCTCCATCTTGCGCGCGGCAACGGGATTGGCGGACTGGGCGGCATTGAGCGCCATCAATACGGTGTCGAAATCGTGGCGGCGCAGCGCCTCGGTCATGGCCGTGCCGTCGTTGTGGCCGGTGATGCCGATGAAGCGCGCGACTTTTTGCTCTTTTAGTTGTTGGATGGCGGCGAGAACACCCTTGGGACTGCCGATGCGCTCGAGATCGTTGAGGTCACTCAAGCTGTGGATCTGGATCAGATCAAGATAGTCCGTCTGGAGAAATTTGAGACTCGTTTCTACGGAGCGCAGCGCGCCATCGCGGTCTCTCGGATCAATCTTGGTGGCGAGAAAGAGATCTTTCCGGCGCTTCTTAGAAAACTCGCCAAGACGTTTCTCGCTCAGTCGCTCCTGTGGCCGGCGCGTGTAAGATCCGGCTGTGTCGAAATAGTTAATGCCGAAGGCGAGCGCGCGCTCGAGCAGCGCTTGTGCGGCATCCTCGTCTTCAATCGAGCAGAATCGACTGCCGGAGCCAAACCCGAGGATCGAGACCATTTCTCCGGTTTTTCCGAGTCGACGTTTCGGTAGCAACGTGAGTTGCGGTGCAGTTGCACCCAGCGCCTTTTCCGCGGCACCCAACACCACGGTGGCCGTGGTGGTTTTTAAGAACTCACGACGCGACCAGCGTAACTTCATGCTTGCCCCTTTCTCGTCTAGAGTGGACGAATAACAATGGTTCCTCTTATTTCAATGGATGATGCGTATCACGAAACGCCAAACGAGCGAAAGTTTATTGTAGATAACGCCGCCATTCGTTTCACCAAAAAAAAGGCCCCAAGTTATGGGGCCTTTTTTCGTTCATGCCACGTTCAGGAATATGGCAGTTAGATTCTGGCCTTCAAAGTGCCCTTTATTGGCGCGACACCCGGCATCGCCCATTCATCCCACATCTCGTCCACCATCTTCTGAATGTGGGTGAAGTGCTCTTCTTTGAGATGATCGAAGCGGCCCTGTTTGGTGAGAAAATCCTTCACGGGGATTCTTCCCTTGCCTGTCTTGCGCGCAT
>WNFP01005335.1_pt1 | contig 19033 bp, 16 predicted proteins | sample 5400201 | NCBI WGS metagenome assembly WNFP01 (sample SAMN13153355, study PRJNA577476) | soil metagenome | isolation source: 115 cm saprolite under Madrone tree | place: USA:California | collected 2016-06-14 | reverse complement strand
GTCGCCCTCGCCTGGCTAATCATCAAGGGCGTCGGAATCTGGGGCATCAACATCCCTATCGGCTGGGGCTTTGCGATCGTCAACTTCGTCTGGTGGATTGGTATTGGCCACGCCGGCACTTTGATTTCGGCCATTCTGTTTTTGCTGAACCAGAAATGGCGTACTTCCATCAACCGCTTCGCCGAAGCCATGACCCTCTTCGCCGTGGCTTGCGCGGGCATTTTCCCGCTAATCCACACCGGCCGCCCGTGGATGGCCTACTACATGTTCCCGTATCCCAGCACCATGTATTTGTGGCCGCAATTCCGCAGCCCGCTCATCTGGGACGTCTTTGCCGTCTCCACCTACGGAACGGTTTCCCTGCTTTTCTGGTTCGTAGGCCTGATACCCGATCTGGCTACGCTCCGCGACCGCGCCATCACTAAGCCTAAACAGATCATTTACGGCATGCTCGCCATGGGCTGGCGCGGGTCTGCGCGCCACTGGCACCGCTACCAATCCGCGTATTTGCTTCTCGCCGGTTTGGCCACGCCGCTGGTCCTCTCTGTGCACACCGTAGTCAGCTTCGACTTTGCCATCGCTATCGTTCCTGGCTGGCACACGACGATTTTCCCGCCCTACTTCGTTGCCGGCGCCATCTATTCCGGTTTTGCCATGGTCCTGACCATCGCCATTCCGTTGCGCAAGGCCTATGGCTTGGAAGACTTCATCACCATGCGTCATCTCGAGAACATGGCTATGGTGATGCTTGCCACCGGCCTCATCGTGGCCTACGGCTACTTCTTCGAATATTTCATGTCTATTTACAGCGCCAATAAGTTCGACTTGTACCTGACGCAGATGCGTTTTCACGGCCCGTACAGTCACTTTTACTATGCGCTGATCCTCTGCAACATTCTGACCCCGCAATTGCTGTGGTTCCACAAGGCCCGCACCAACGTCCCGCTGCTCTTCGTGATGTCGCTCGTCGTCAACCTCGGCATGTGGCTCGAGCGCTTCGTTATCGTGGTCATCAGCCTGACTCGCGATTTCATGCCTTCCGCGTGGGGCCGCTACTCCGCGACGCTTTGGGATTACGCCACGTTCGCCGGAACCATCGGCCTATTCGTGATGTTGCTGTTCCTCTTTGTGCGCGTGATGCCCGCCATTTCGATTGCCGAGATGCGCGAACTGGTTGCCGAGACCTCCGAGGATCACGAGTGATGGAACATCGCTCCCATGTTTACGGGGTCGTGGCCGAGTTCAAGACCGAGCACGAGCTTATCCATGCCGTGGAGAAAACTCGCGAGGCCGGCTATCGCCGCATCGAAGCGTACACGCCTTTTCCAGTTGAGGGGCTCTCCGAAGCGCTCGCTCTAAAGCGCAACAACGTGCCGCTCATCACCTTGATCGGCGGCTTGACGGGCGGTCTGGGTGGCTTTTTCTTTCAGTACTGGGTAAACGTCATCGCCTATCCGCTCAACATTGGCGGACGCCCGCTGAACAGCTGGCCTGCCTTCATTCCCGTCACCTTCGAGCTGACCGTGCTCGGCGCCGCGCTCTCCGCCGTATTTGGCATGCTGGCGCTGAACGGGCTCCCCCGCCCGCATCATCCGCTCTTCAATGTGCACCGTTTCGTCAAACATGCCACCTCCGATCGCTTCTTCTTGTGCATCGAGGCGCGCGATCCGAAGTTCCACCTTTCTGATTCAATCCATTTTTTGAAGGGGCTCAACCCCTCGCACATCAACGAGGTGGAAGATGACTAGCACCTCGGTGGCGAACTCGAATTCGCGGCTTTTCGCGCTGGCTTGTGTAGCAGTCTCGTTTGTCTTGTTCGCAGGATGCAGCCTTAAGCAGGACATGGCGCAGCAGCCAAAGAATCGCCCGCTTTCGCCTTCCGATTTCTTCACCGATGGCCGCTCCGCGCGCCCCCTGGTGGAAAATACGGTTGCGCGCGGCTCGGTGCTTGAGGACGAATTGGCGGTTCCCAAGGACTCCAACGTCTTTCCACTGCCGCTTAGCCTGCAGCTGCTCGAACGCGGCGAAGATCGTTACAAAATTTTCTGCTCGCCGTGCCACGGTTTGCAGGGCGACGGCAACGGCATGGTCGCTATGCGCGGCATGAAGCATCCGCCCTCCTACCACCAGGATCGCCTGCGCCAGGTGCCCAACGGCTACGTTTACGACGTCATCACCAACGGCTTTGGCGCCATGCTCGGTTATTCCGCGCAATTGGCTCCGCGCGATCGCTGGGCCATCGTGGCATACGTGCGCGCGCTGCAGCTAAGCCGCAATGCCAAAGTTTCGGATCTCCCACCAGATGTGCGTGAAAGGGTTCTGCATCCGCCGGCAGAGAAAAAACCAGAGTCACACAGCGAAGGCGCGCCCGGAGGAAAGACGGAATGAGCGAGCAGGATTACAGGGCGCCCGAGAGCATCGACCGCATTCGCCAGCGCGCGCTCATCGCCGGCGTGGTCGGTCTGGTGATTTGCGTCATCGGCATCTTCAAAGCTCCGGACCGCTTTTTCCCTTCCTATCTCCTCGCCTTCATGTTTGTCCTCGGCCTTTCGCTGGGTTCTCTCGGCCTCTTAATGCTTCAGCATCTGACTGGCGGCAATTGGGGCATCATCATTCGCCGCCCCCTGGAGTCCGCCACGCGAGTCTTGGCTCTCGTCGCGGTGCTTTTCGTGCCCATCTTCTTTGGAATGAAATACCTCTACGCCGCCTGGCTCAACGCGCCCCCGTCGGGTGAAGGCGCTCTTTCCGACTTCCAGCGCGCTTATCTGACGCCCAATGGCTTCCGTATCCGCGCCGTTCTGTACTTCGGCATCTGGCTCATCCTGGTGTTCCTTTTCAATCGTTGGTCCAGGGAGCAGGACGTGAATCGCGAAGACCGTGGTCTGCGTCGCCGTCTCAAAATGCTTGCCGGACCCGGCATCATCCTCTACGTGTTCGTCATGACTTTTGCAGCCATCGACTGGGTCATGTCCCTCTCTCCGCACTGGGCCTCCACCATTTATGGATTCTTGTTTGTCGCCGGCCAGCTCATTTCTTCCATGTCCTTGATGATCGCCATGGTCGTGCTGCTCTCCCGTGCCGGCCCTCTCTCCGGCATTCTCCAGCCCCGCCACATTCATGATCTCGGCAAACTCCTGCTTGCTTTCGTGATGCTCTGGGCTTATTTCGATTTCTCCCAGCTAATCATTATTTGGTCCGGCAATCAGCCTGAGGAGATCAGCTTCTACCGCACGCGGCTGTATAGCGAATGGGGTGTGGTCGCCATCGTTGTAGTCATTTTTCACTTCTTCGTGCCGTTCTTCCTGCTGCTCTCGCGCGACCTCAAACGCAACACCAAACTTTTGCCCAAGGTCGCTGTCTGGCTCATTTTCATGCGCCTCGTCGACCTTTTCTGGATGACCCGCCCGGAGTTTACGCCCAACGCGTGGCCGAACCTGTGGGATTTGGCGGCGGTGTTGGCACTTGGAGGCTTGTGGTTCTTCGTCTTCGCCGGGCAGCTGAAGCAACTCCCGCTTCTCCCCTTGGGCGACCCAAAACTTGCGGAGGCTATCGAGCATCATGAGCACTAAGTCGCACAACTCGGCTCCCAACGCTGGCGCCATCCCGGAGAACGATAGCGTCGCGTTTGAAAGTCGCGACGTCAAGGCCCGCACCATTTATGTCTACCTCGCGGTGCTGGGCGCGGCGGTGATTCTCTCCTACGTTGCGTCCGTCTTCGTTCTTCGCATCACCACCAGACTCGCCGCGGAATCCGACGCGCCGCCTCCCCCCGTGCGCGAGGAAATGGGCAAGGATTACTTGACCATGCCGCCAGAGCCTCGTTTGCAAGGCGTTCCCGGTCACGGCACCGATCCCCAATATGATTTGCGCGAGAAAATCCAGGAAGATTCGCAAGCGGATGAAAAGACCGGCTGGATCGATCAAAATAGCGGCGTCGCCCAAATTCCTGTGGAAGACGCCATGAAGATTATCGCTGAGAAAGGTTTGCCGGTTGTGTCTGTGCCACCGGCGGAAAAGAAGAAATAAATCATGAGTTGTGTCCGTTCCATCGCGGGAATCGCCACGCTGCTCGCGCTCTCTGCTGTCGCAAGCGCGCAGACTATTCCGGACAACGTCGGCAAACCCTCCTCGGGCCTGCCCACGCAGCTCCAAAACGTCGGATTCGAGCCCCAGCTCAACGCGCAACTGCCCCTCGATCTGAATTTCCGCGACGAGTCTGGCCGCGATGTGCAATTGCGCGAGTATTTCGGCCGCAAGCCAGTGGTCCTCGCACTCGTCTATTACGGCTGTCCCATGCTCTGCAATCAGGTTGAGATGGGCGTTGTCGGTTCGTTGAAAATGTTGTCATTCAATGCCGGACGCCATTATGAAGTCATCTTTGTCAGTTTTGATCCGCGCGAAACTCCGGATATGGCCGCCAAGAAAAAAATAGCAGCTTTGTCGCGCTACGGCCGTCCCGAGGCTGCGTCCGGCTGGCATTTTCTCACTGGAAAAGAAGATGCGGTTCACGCGCTGGCCTCCGCCGCAAATTTCCGCTATTCCTTTGACCCGCAGCACAACCTTTTCGCGCACGCCAGCGGCATCATGCTGCTCACTCCCGATGGCCGCATCTCGCGTTATTTCTACGGCGTCGAGTACCCTTCTCGCGATGTGCGTCTCGGCCTGGTCGATGCCTCCGCTGGAAAAATCGGCACGCCCATCGACCATCTGTTGCTTTTTTGCTTTCAATACAATCCGGAAACCGCCCGCTACAGCGCCACCGTTCTCAGGATTGTTCGCTTGGGTGGAATTCTGACCATCTTCGCCATAGTCGCGGGAATCTTGATTTTCCGCCGCCGGGATGTTCGCGCGGCGTCAGCTACTTCGCGTCCACCGCTCCACGGTGGCACGGAACAAGGAGCACACTAAGACCGTGCAGTCGGATTTGCCACTTTATCCGGACCAAGCCTCGAACTTCGCGCCCAGTGTCGATGCGCTGATGATATACATCACCGCCATCTGCGCCTTTTTCGCCGTGGGCATCACTGCGGCCGTCATCTATTTCTTCTTTAAGTACCGGCGCAAAGACCCCAGCGATGTGGGAGTTGCGATTCACGGAGACATGCGGCTGGAAACCGCCTGGATCGCGGTTCCCCTGCTCCTGGCTATGACTATGTTTGGCTGGGGTGCGGTTGTCTACGTCGATTATCGCCGCCTGCCCATGGATACTCTTGATATCTACGTCATCGGAAAGCAGTGGATGTGGAAGGTCCAGCAGCCCACCGGTTTGCGGGAAATCAATGAGCTGCACGTTCCCGTCGGCCGCAACGTCAAGCTCATCCTCGCCAGTGAAGACGTTATTCACGATTTCTCCGTCCCCGCCTTTCGCGTCAAAATGGACGTTGTCCCCGGCCACTACAACACCATGTGGTTCCGCCCCACCAAGGCCGGGCGCTACCACTTCTTCTGCCAACAGTATTGCGGCACAAATCACGCGCTCATGGGTGGATGGGTTACCGTAATGGAGCCTATGGAGTATGCCGCTTGGCTTTCCGGCTCCTCCGACGCCTCCACCAATCCCGTTGTCGCCGGCGAGAAGCTCTTTGCGGATAAGGCCTGCACAACCTGCCATCTGTCCAACGGCACTGGTCGCGCGCCTTCCTTGAACGGCGTTTACGGAGCTCAGGTTCTCTTGGCCGATGGTTCCAAGGTTACCGCCGACGACGCGTACATCCGCGAGTCCATTCTCAGCCCGCAAGCCAAAATCGTGGCCGGCTATCAGCCTTTGATGCCCAGTTTTCAGGGACAATTGACCGAGGAGCAGATTATCGATCTTGCTGAGTACATCAAGTCTTTGCAGTCGCAGCCGGTGCCCGGGAAAGGCGCCGGAGTTGCGCCGGCCACGGGGAACAAATAAGTCATGAGCACCACACCCACAGCGGTTAACCAACTGCCGCGCGAGCATTATCTCAACGCCACCTACGGCATTCGGTCGTGGCTTCTAACTACCGATCACAAGCGCATCGCCCTGCTGTATCTCGCTTCCGTCACCTTCTTCTTCTTCATTGGCGGCACCTTTGCCACCATGATCCGTATTCACCTGCTCACTCCAAAAGGCTTGCTGGTGACGCCAGAAACCTACAACAAGCTCTTCACCATGCATGGCGTGGCCATGATCTTTTTTTTCCTCATCCCGTCCATCCCTGCCGTTCTGGGCAACTTCCTTCTGCCCATCATGATTGGCGCCAAGGATCTGGCCTTCCCTAAAATCAATCTGCTGAGCTGGTACATCTACCTCGTCGGCGGCAGCTTTGTTCTCTACTCGTTCTCCACCGGCGGCCTCGACACCGGCTGGACCTTTTACACGCCGCTCAGCAGCGTCTATTCCAATTCCGCCGTCACTCCCGCGGTCCTCGGCGTCTTCATCAACGGTTTTTCTTCCATCCTCACCGGCTTGAACTTCATCGTCACCGTGCACACCATGCGCGCGCCCGGCATGACCTGGTTCCGCTTGCCGCTCTTCGTCTGGGCCCAATACGCCACCAGCATCATCTTCATCCTTGGCACTCCGGTAATCGCCATCACTTTGTTGCTGGCCGGCATGGAGCGCATGTTCCACCTGGGCTTCTTCAATCCCCAGCTCGGTGGCGACCCCATTCTCTTCCAGCACTTGTTCTGGTTTTACTCCCATCCCGCCGTCTACATCATGATTTTGCCGGCCATGGGCGTCATCAGCGAAATCATCCCCACCTTCGCGCGCAGACCCATTTTCGGCTACTCCTTCATCGCCGGCTCCAGCATCGCCATCGCCGTCATCGGCTTCTTTGTTTGGGCCCACCACATGTTCCTGACCGGCGAATCCACCTACGCCGCGCTCACTTTCTCTCTGCTTAGCTACCTGGTGGCCATTCCTTCCGCCGTCAAGGTCTTCAACTGGACCTCCACGCTCTACAAGGGTTCCATCTCCTACGACACTCCGATGCTTTACGCCCTCGGCTTCATAGGTCTCTTCCTGATCGGCGGACTCACCGGCCTTTTCCTAGCTTGCCTGGGCTTGGACATCCACCTCCACGACACCTATTTCGTCATCGCCCATTTCCACTACATCATGGTCGGCGGCGCGGTCATGGGTTACGTCGGCGGACTTCACTTCTGGTGGCCCAAAATCACCGGCAAGCTCTATCCCGAATTTCTCGCCCGCGTCGCCGCCGTCACTCTTTTCCTGGGCTTCAATCTCACCTTCTTCCCGCAGTTTATTCTTGGCTACCTGGGCATGCCGCGCCGCTATTCCAGCTATCCCCCTGAGTTCCAGGTGCTTAACGTGATGTCCACCGCCGGCGCCTCCATCCTCGCCCTCGGCTACCTGCTTCCCATGATTTATCTCGTTTGGTCCATGCGCTACGGCGCGGTCGCCGGACCCAACCCGTGGCCCGCCACCGGCCTCGAATGGCAAACGCCTTCGCCTCCGCCTACTGAAAATTTCGACGTCACGCCCGAAGTCACTTGGGAGCCATACGACTACGAGAATCGGCCGGACCTCGGCTTGGCAATAAAAGGTGCGCCTTCACCCGCGCACGGAGATGACTAAACTTTAGAGGAGCCCCGCGTGCATCGCACCGGAGAACTGTTTGGACAATACAAGACGCTGGAGCAACAGCGGGAAACCGCCTCGCTCGGCATGTGGGTCTTCCTGTCCACCGAAGTTCTTTTTTTCGGCGGCCTGTTCATGACCTACACGCTCAACCGCTCCACCTATCCCGACGTGTTCAGCGCGGCCAGCAAGACCATCACGCTTTGGCTCGGCGCGGTGAACACCGTCGTGCTCATCGCCAGCAGCTTGACCATGGCCCTCTCCGTCTGGGCTTCCCAGGTCGGCAAGAAAAAGCTGCTGACAATTTTCCTAATCTCCACGCTCATCCTGGGCTGCGTCTTTCTCGGCATCAAAGGTATCGAGTATCACGACAAGTACGTCGAGCACCACATCCCCGGCTGGAATTTCATTTTCGAGCCCGGCGCCGACGTCGCCACCAACGCCCACGCCCAGCTTTTCTTCTCGCTCTATTTCGGCATGACCGGCTTGCACGCCCTGCATATGATCATCGGCGCTGGCCTGCTCATCTGGCTCATCAAGGAATCGCTGCGCGGCCGCTTCACGCCGGAGTACAACACGCCCGTGGAAAACATCGGCCTCTACTGGCACTTCGTCGATATCGTTTGGATTTTCCTGTTCCCGTTGCTCTATCTGATTGATCGTCACTGAAGGCTTAAGAAGAAAGGCAAGCGCGTGTCGGAACACCACATCGTTTCACCTAAAATCTACTTCACCATATTCGCCGTTCTCATGATCTGCACCGCACTAACCGTCACCGCCGCCGAGATCGACCTCAACCAATATTTCTCCGGCTTGAACATCATCGTCGCCCTCACCATCGCCGTCTTCAAAGCCGCGTGCGTTGTTCTCTTCTTCATGCACGGCAAGTACAGCCCCGGGCGCACCCAGCTCGTCATCGTCGCTTCCGTTTTCTGGCTCGCCGTGATGCTCTTCATGACCATGAGCGACTACGTCACCCGTCGCTGGATCTAGTCTCCAGCGCGCCGCGGCGCGTTGTACCCGCATGGCGCCTGCCACATCTCGTTTAAAGCCTAGAAAGGCCGGCCCACAAACACTCTGCGGGATACACCCGGCTGCCAAGCACACTTCCCCTTGATTGGGGTGTTTGGGGAGGTTTTGACTCCGGTGCTGTCGGCTTCGGGGGCCAGTCGGCAGAAAAGAAAAAGGGGGACAAGCGAACCGGCCCAGCCCTCAATCCCCTAAAGGGATCCTCGGCTCGCGTCCCCCACACCATCAGGGCTGCAAACCGAACGCCATCCCTAAGCCCTTCTTTTTCATCATATTGCTACGCAAATCCGCGTAAAAACGTGCCACCCCCCGCCAAAATTTACGCGTAAGGGAAACCCCCTATAGCATTCGACTTGCGCCGTACCTTCGCCTCTGAGCGCGCCGTGTTGACCCTCTAACCCGCCCCTGCTATCGTGAAGAGTTATTCTGGCCTCAGTCTACCCGCTGGGCGTCAGAGCTCCTGTGGAGGGAGCGTTTGGGATCATGGGCCTGACGAAACTCGTTGTCCGGGGCGCGCGCCAGCACAACCTCAAGAACATCAGCGTCGAAATCCCCCGCAACTCCCTCACCGTCATCACCGGACTTTCCGGCTCCGGCAAATCCTCCCTCGCCTTTGACACCATCTACGCCGAGGGCCAGCGCCGCTACGTCGAATCCCTCTCCGCCTACGCCCGCCAGTTCCTCGACCAGATGGAGCGCCCCGAGGTTGACGTCATCGAAGGCCTCTCCCCCTCCATCGCCATCGAGCAGAAGACCACCACGCGCTCCCCGCGCTCCACCGTCGGCACCATCACCGAAATTTACGACTATCTCCGCGTCATCTACAGCTCCATCGGCGTCCCGCATTGTCCCACTTGCGGCAAACCCATCACCCGCCAGTCCAGCGACCAGATTGTGCAAGCCATCCTCAGCGGCGATCTCTGCAAGCCCGACGACCGCATCATGATCCTCGCGCCCATCGTGCGCGGCCGCAAAGGTGCCTATCGCAAGGAGCTCGAAAAGCTTGCGCAAGATGGCTTCGTCCGCGTGCGCATCGATGGCGAACTCTACCCCCTCGACGCTCCTCCAACTCTCGACAAGCGCAAGAACCACACCATCGAAGTCGTCATCGATCGCCTGCTCGTCAAGCAAGGCATCGCTTCGCGCCTCGAGCAATCCATTGCCACCGCGCTAAAGCTCGCCGCGGGCCTCGTCACCGTCACCGTCGTCGGTGGCAAGGACCACGTCTTCTCCGAAAAACTTGCCTGCCCCGATTGCGGCATTTCCGTTCCGCAGCTCGAGCCGCGCTCTTTCAGCTTCAACTCTCCCTACGGCGCGTGCCCCGCCTGCAATGGTCTCGGCTCCAAGTACGATTTCGATCCCGCCCGCGTCATCACGGACTGGACCCGCCCGCTCTTCGACGGCGGCCTAGGCCCCGGCTCCGGTTCCGCGCTCCTCAAACGCACGATCGAGCTTGGCGCCTATGCCCACGGCTTTGATCTTTCGCTCCCCTTTGAAAAGCAGCCTGCCCGCGTGCAGAACCTGATTTTGTACGGCTGGCCTCCCTCCAACGGCCGCGCCGCCTCAGCGACCGTGACGGACGCCGCCGGCGAAAAGATCCGCGCCGAAAAAGGCTTCCGCTTTCACGGCGTCCTCAAGTTTCTTGAACGGAATTTCGAGGAGTCCAACTCCGATTCCTATCGCGAGTGGATGACGCAATACATGTCCGCCACGCTGTGCAGCGTCTGCCACGGAAAGCGCCTCCGCCCCGAATCGCTCGCTGTGAAGCTCGCCGCCTGGTCCATCGCCGATTTCACCGCGTTCTCCCTCACCGCTGCCCGCCCCGCCGTCGACAAAATTCTTTCCCAGCTCACTCCCCGTCAGCGCGAAGTCGCCGGCCGCCCCCTAGAAGAAGTCGCCGAGCGGCTCGACTTTCTTCTCGCCGTCGGCCTCGGCTATCTCAGCCTCAACCGTTCCGCCGCCACGCTCTCCGGCGGCGAAGCCCAGCGCATCCGCCTTGCCACGCAAATCGGCTCGCGCCTCCGCGGCGTCCTCTACGTTCTCGACGAGCCTTCCATCGGCCTCCACGCCCGCGACAACGATCGCCTCCTCGGCTCCCTCGAGCAGCTTCGCAATCTCGGCAACACCGTGCTCGTTGTCGAACACGATGAAGACACCATTCGCCGCGCCGATTTCGTGGTCGACCTCGGCCCCGGCGCGGGCGACGCCGGCGGCTATCTCGTCGCTTACGGCAAGCCTGCGGACATCGCCGCCAGCGCCGAATCGCTCACCGGACGCTATCTCAGCGGCGCCGCCCATATCTCCGTCCCCGAAAAGCGCCGCAGCCCCAACGGCAAAGCCATCCAGATTCTCGGCGCTCGCGCCAACAATCTCAAAGATGTCGACGTCACCCTGCCCCTCGGACTTCTCACCGTCGTCACCGGCGTTTCCGGCTCCGGCAAATCCACCCTCGTCAACGACATTCTCTATCGCGCCCTCGCCCAAAAACTCTATCGCTCCCAGGAGCCGCCCGGCGCGCATCGCGAAATCGTCGGCGCCGACCAGATCGATAAAGTCATCGAGATCGACCAGGCCCCGATCGGGCGCACGCCGCGTTCCAATCCCGCCACCTACACCGGCGTCTTCGCCCCCATTCGCGAGCTGTTCGCCATGCTTCCGGAATCGCGCGAGCGCGGTTACCGTCCCGGCCGCTTCAGCTTCAACGTCAAAGGTGGCCGCTGCGAAGCCTGCCAGGGCGATGGCTTGCGGCGGATCGAGATGAATTTTCTGCCGGACGTTTACGTCACGTGCGAAGTCTGCCGTGGCCGTCGCTACAATTCCGAAACGCTGGCAGTGCGCTTCAAAGGTCATTCCATTTCGGACGTGCTGAATCTGCCGTCGTCGGATGCGCTGAAGCTGCTGGAAAATATTCCGCAGATTCAGCAGAAACTTGCAACGCTAGTGGAAGTTGGCCTTGGCTATGTGCAGCTCGGGCAGTCCGCCACCACCCTTTCCGGCGGCGAAGCCCAGCGCATCAAGCTCGCCCGCGAGCTTTCCAAGCGCCAGACCGGCCGCACCCTCTACATCCTCGACGAGCCCACCACCGGCCTGCATTTCGACGACGTCCGCAAACTCCTCGACGTCCTGCAGCGCCTGGTCTCCCTGGGCAACACGGTCCTAATCATCGAGCACCACCTCGACGTAATCAAACAAGCCGACTGGATCATCGATCTGGGCCCCGAAGGCGGCGAAGGCGGCGGCCGCATAGTAGCCCAGGGCCCGCCTGAACAAGTCGCCCGCACCAAAAAGTCCTACACCGGCCAAGCCCTCTCCCGCGTCCTAGGCCTAGCTGCCAACGGCCACAGCGCCGCCGCGAAGTAAATAACTTCAGGATCGGCAAATCGTAATGTGCATGCAACCGTAGCGGCCGCCGACCGTGGCGGGCGCCTTTGCAATCGGGTTAGTTCCTTGCGCCCTACAGTGGCTCACGAAATCCACGTATAATGCTCGTCCCGAACGCGCCACGAGCCGTTAACTTTTTCCATTAGCACATACCGCCCACCGCCACACAGCCCGCAGAAGTGGTCGATGTAAAACACGGCTTGCGTGCGAGAGAGGTTAAAACCTACACCTGAGAGGGTGATGAATCCCATGTTCTTTGGGTATTTCGTTTGAAAATCGGACGAGCCGTACGGATGGGATTGAATGTCGGATTGTGAAACGAGAACCAGCGTAGCGCGACTCGGCAAGGCAAACTTAGGGAGTATTCGAGTTGGAATTAGGTTGCGTACAAGAAAACTGGCGCGAGTCGATGTGCGTAGCTGGTCGAAGTGTACGCGGCTGTCCAGCACATATAGCGCCCTCAATCTCAGATTTCCGCCTACTCTTGTTGTATCCTCGATGACCACCTGAACCCGCCCACCCACAGACCAGTCGTGAGCATCATTCAACAGCCCATCTGAGAGGTAAGCCGAGTAGACGGCGTATTCTTCATTCGCATTGCGACTTCGCTCGACCCAAGTGGCGGCCGCGAGAAACGCTACAGATGTCAACAAGGAGAAAACGGTACGTCGAGCCCTGCGGCGCATTTTGTCGCTAACCGGCATAGCTAATCAGACGCCGTGCAGGTGCATTAGTTCCCGTCCGCGCACGCTTTCAACTTGCACCCCTCCGTCCTTCGCCTTACAGTGAATCCCCGTAAATGAGCATCTACTCCACCCGCCCCATCACCCTCACCAACCTCCACACCTATCCGCTTTCCTCCCGCAAGAGCAAAGTCAGCGTCCGCGATTTTGCCAAGCCGCCCGCTGCCAATCCCTCGCTCTCCAAATTCCTCGCCTCGCTTCCCAACTTCCTCGCCGCGGCTGACCTCCGCAATCTCCTCGCCGCCATCCACCAGGCCCGCAAGCAGCGCAAATCCATCCTATGGGGCATCGGCGGCCACGTCATCAAAGTCGGCCTCGGCCCCGTCCTCATCGATCTCATGCGCCGCGGCTTTATCACCTCCCTCGCCATGAACGGCGCCGCCCTCGTCCACGATTTCGAAATCGCCCTCGCCGGCAACACCTCCGAAGACGTCGAAAACGGTCTCGGCGCCGGCGCCTTCGGCATGGCTGCGGAAACCGGCGAGTATTTGAACCAGATCGCGAAAATCGCCATGCGCGCCCGCCTCGGCTACGGCGAAGCCGCCGGCCAATTCCTCCACAACGCCGTCATCGATGTCCCCTACGCAAACTCCAGCGTCCTAGTCGCCGCCTACAGACTCCGCGTCCCCGTCACCGTGCATCTCGCCATCGGCACGGACATTCCCCACATGCACCGCACCGCCGACGGCGCCGCCCTCGGCTCCGCCACCTATCTCGACTTCCGCCTATTCTGCTCGTTGGTGCAACAAATGCATCCCGGCGGCATCTACTTGAATTGGGGATCCGCGGTCCTGCTTCCAGAGGTTTTCCTGAAAGCCGTGTCTGTTGTGCGCAACCTTGGCGTCCCTCTTCGCCCCATCACCACCGCCAACTTCGACTTTATTCAGCACTACCGTCCGTTGCAGAATGTAGTGAGGCGTCCCACAGCTTCCGCGCACAGCCGCAAGGGAGAGGAGTCACGCGGCTACGCCATCACCGGCCACCACGAACTGCTCCTGCCCCTGGTAGCCGCCGCTTTGGTGAGCGGCTGGCCGCGAACGTCGCCGCGCAAGAAGTGAAAGAAGTGAAAGAATAGACTCAATGACCCTTTTCGACGACAAACCTTCCGATCCCCCTCGACAGGATTCTTCCGAACAGCAATCCTCGTTACCTGTCTCAGCCGAACCCAGTTCCGCCGAAGATCCCAATTTCCGGCTGGCAGGCGATCCCATCAGCTACGCCGCCAGCGCTCCCTCCTACTTCTACACGCCGCGTCCTGCTCTCCCCGAAGACCTGCGCATCTCCTGGTCTTGGACGCATTTCTGTATCTTTATTTTCTTCGCCCTCTCCAGTTTCTTTCTCGTGCAGTCGGCTCTGATTCTGTACTTCGCGCCGCATCGCAGCATGTCCCCCAAGGATCTCGAGCGCTACCTGCTCAACAAGCCGCAGTTTCTCTTCGGCACCAACATCCTCTGGTACGCCGCGATCTTTCTCTTTCTCTACGTGACCCTCGGCGTTTTGCGCGACAAGCCCTTCTGGCCTTCTCTCGGCTGGAAAAAACTCAGATCCAATCTCTCCGCCGGCAACGCAAATCCCTGGGCTTACTTCTTCTCTGGCTGCGGCTTGGCCATTTTCGTTTTCATTGTCAGTTCCCAGGTCCATACCGATGACAAGATGCCCATTCAAGAAGTCCTCAAGAACCGCAACAGCGCCATGCTGCTCATGGCCATGGCTGTTTTCGTTGCTCCCCTCGTCGAGGAGACCGTCTTCCGCGGCTACCTCTACCCTCTGTTCGCAAAATCCTTCGGCATCCTTCCCGGCATTCTGCTCACCGGAGTCCTCTTCGGGCTGATGCACGGCTCGCAACTAGGCTGGACCTGGGGCATCGTCGGCCTGCTCATCCTGGTCGGCATCATCTTCACCCTCGCCCGCGCCCACACCGGCACCGTCGTCGCCAGTTTCCTCCTCCATCTCGGCTACAACTCCATGATCGCCGCCGCCACCATCGTCGGCACCCACGGCTTCACTCAGGTCCCCACCCATTAGCCGAATTCGTTTTTCGCCTCCCGCCTCCGCTACAATATACTTCTCGGCTGCCACGCGAGGATCTGATGTACGTAGCCCAACCCATCGAATGGACTGACCGCGGCGTGGTCATGCTCGATCAACGCCGCCTTCCTGGCGAAGAAATCTCCCACACCTACACCGACTACCGCGAAGTTGCCCGCGCCATCCGTGAAATGGTCATCCGCGGTGCCCCCGCCATCGGTGTCGCCGCGGCCATGGGTGTCGCTCTGGGCGTCCTGCATTCCCCAGCAAAATCCGTCGACGAATTGGGCGCGGAATTCCCCGAAATCTGCGACGTCATCGCCAAAACGCGCCCGACCGCCGTCGATCTATTCTGGGCGCTCGAACGAATGAAATCCCGTTTCGCCGAACTCACCGCGCAATCCTCCGGCCTGCCAAAAATCAAACAAGCCCTCGTCGCGGAAGCCCAACAGATCCATCTTGAAAAGAAAGCCACCGACGAAGCCATCGGTCGCTACGGCGCCGAATTCATGCCACGCGAAGGCCAAGTCATGACCCAATGCAACGCCGGAGCCCTCGCCACCGCCGGAATCGGCACCGCCCTCGGAGTAATTCGCGTCGCATTCGAACAAGGAAGAAAAATCCACGTCTTAGTTCCCGAAACGCGTCCGTATCTCCAGGGCGCGCGCCTCACCGCCTGGGAACTGCATCGCGGCGGCATTCCCCTAACGCTAATCACCGACAACATGGTCGGCCATTTCCTGAAGTCCGGAAAAGTCGGCGCCATCGTCACCGGCGCGGACCGCATCGCCGCAAACGGCGACACCGCCAACAAAATCGGCACCTACCAAATCGCCGTACTCGCAAAAGAAAACAGCGTCCCCTTCTACATCGCCGCGCCGGTTTCCACTTTCGATCTTTCCATTCCCGACGGCGACCACATCCCCATTGAAGAGCGCAGTGCCGCGGAAGTCACTCACATCCAAGGCATTCGAATCGCTCCCGACGTTCCAGCCGCCCACCCCGCCTTCGATGTCACGCCGGCCCGCTACATCGCCGCCATCTTCACCGAACGTGGCGTAGCCAAGCCCCCCTACACCCAATCCCTCCGCGCGCTTGCGAGCGAAAAAGCCACCGCCTGAAAGTGGCACACCCATTTTTGGCTGTGCGCCGTTGTCCCGCAGCGCACAGCTGCAAACGTCGCCGTGGTGTGCCTAGTCTTACGTAGCGGCGGGCTTGAGCCCGGCGCTGATTTGGGTCTCGAAGAAGAAGAATACGTCCAATCGAGCGAAGCGAGATTTCTTTGTTTAAGTGGTGCGGCGGCGAGTGACCAAATACGCAAGCAGAGCAAAAATCACAAAGTAGTATGCGGCATTCGTGACAATTCCAACGCGCAAAAACCATCCAAACGTCGCGCCCAGCGAGCCGTGTCCTCCCGGCGTAATCAATTCCGCCAGCTTCAGTCCCGGCGAAAACAGCATCAGCAGCGGAGCCGGAATCGTCGGCTCATTCTCCGCCGCCAGCGCCAACCCAATAAATCCCAGCGGCAGCGCCCCGACCGCCGGCAGCACAATTCGAAATAGAACGCGATTGTTCACAGAGCTCCATTTTAGCAGCCAGCACGACCAAGTTTCGCATTTCCAACGCCCTTGATGCCCGATTCCACAACGCCGCTGCTGCCTCCATTTTCACACCGCGCTTCCTTGCGCTCCAAAAATGTGTTAAGAGCGTTCCCCAGATAACTTCGTCCATGAGCAAAGGGGGGAAAATGATTAGCAGGCGGGAATTTATTGCAGCGACGGGTGCGGCGGTAACGGTTACCAGCGTCGGCGCCGCGGCGCTTCCGGAATCCGAAGCTGCCGGAACCGCGCCTCCGAAATCGGCGGTGGCCGGCGCGGCTGAAAAATCTTCGCGGCTCTTTCTCCCCGATGACGATTTAAAACCGACAACTTACGATCGCTTGCCGCTCGACTGGCACAAGCAGCGCGCCAAATTGCTGCAGGAAAAACTCGCCCAGGATGGCCGCGACGGAATTCTGCTGACGGATCGGTGGAACATTATTTATTTCACCGGACTGTGGCACACCACCACCGAGCGCCTCGTGCAAGTTTTTCTTCCCACCAAGGGCGACCCCGTCTGGTTTTTCGGCGCGCTGGATCGCGACCTTGTGAAAACCTGGTGGAACACGGATAGCGAAATGTATTTTGATTTTCCGCACGCCGAAGGCGCCTTCCCGGAAGAAGGCAAAGTGCAAATGGGCGCGAAAGTCGATCTCAACGAATGGGTTTTCAAAGCGCTGAAGAAGCGCGGCTTTGCCGAAAAAAATTTAGTCGCAGACACGGAACTAACTCCCTCTGTGCAGCGCAAAGTTGTTGCCGTACTCGGCCGCGAAATGGGCTCCGCCGACGATGCCTGCATGAATATGCGCGTGCACAAAACGCCGGAAGAGCAAGCTCTGACGCGCCGCGCCTACAACTATTTCAACCAGATGCATGCCTTCGCGCGGGACATGCTGCTCCAGCACGGCACCGACCTCACTGACTACGACATCGCTGCGGCCGCCACAAAATACGGCACCGACCTGGTCATGGCCGATATCAAACGCGACGGCGCGCCGCACACCGCCGTGGGAATCGAAATCGATATCGGCTGCCGCGTCGGCCGCTCCACCGCGTATCCGCATCCCAATCAATTTCTGCACAACAAAATCACGCGCGGCCAGGCGCTGCAAATTGAAGGCGGCGTGCACATCGCCGGTTGCGGCGGCGAATTGTACCGGCCCTTCTTTATCCATCCGCTCACCGACCAGATGAAAAAAATCTGGACCGTGAGCCGCGATTGCTGCCTGATGCAAAAAGAAGAATCCATCGCCGGCGTTACCTGCTCCACCGTGGCGTACAAGATTCACAAATACCAAGTGAAAAATGGCGTCGCTCCCTACATTTATCACCGGCCGGCGCACGGTGAAGGTTGGGAAGGACACCAGCGGCCCTATCTTTCGCTTGGCGACTACACCATGCTCGAACCGGGCCTGGCGTTTTCCGTCGAGCCGGGTTTGTACGATCCCGCGAACGGCATCGGCTCGAATTTCTCCGACAACTTCATCGTGCAGCCTGACGGCCCCGCGCGCCAGATGTCCCGCTTGCCGTGGAGCGAGGAGTGGTGCCTGGTCAAAATCTGACGCCCGGTCAAATTCAGACGCTCCGCCTTAGGCTCAAACATTCGGCTCGTCCGCTGCTCTGTGAGAAACTATTCGAGTTTCTCCTGAGGAGCAGGCGATGAAATTCTGGCGTGCCATTTCGGTCTTTGCGGCGACACTTGCGTGCATCTTTTCTATTGCGCTGCTGTGGCCGCGCGCGGCGAGAACGTTGCAGGCTGCTTCCTCCGCGTTTGCGGCGCCTTGGGCTCAGGCGCAGCAGACGCCGACCATCGAGGACTACAATCCGAAGTCCACGCTGGTTGTGCCGGAGCACAAGATCCAGCGCGCGAAGTATCCGTTCATCGACATTCATAGCCATCACTGGAATCCCACTCCGGAGCACGTCGACCAGCTCGTGAAGGAGATGGACACCATCAATCTCCAGGTGCTGGTGAACCTCAGCGGCGGCACCGGCGAAGAGCTGCGGAAGACGGTCGCGACCATGAAGGGCCGCTATCCGACTCGCTTCGTCGTGTTCGCGAATCCGAGCTACACCGACATCGACACTCCCGGATACGGGCAGCGCGCGGCGGAGCGGCTTGCCGCCGATGTGCGCAACAGCGCGCAAGGATTGAAAATCTTCAAGAATTTCGGCATGGACCTGAAATACGCGAATGGCGAGCGCGTGCATGCCGACGATTCCATTTTCGATCCGCTGTTTGAAAAATGCGCGGAGCTGAAGATTCCGGTGCTCATCCACATCGCGGAGCCTTCCCCGTTTTTCGATCCCTGGGACAAAAACAACGAACGCTGGGAAGAATTGAAAGAATTTCCGCAGCGCGCGCGGCCTCCCTCGAAGTATCCGCCGTTTGAGACGCTGATGGCGGAGCGCAACCATTTGTTCGCGAAGCATCCAAAGGTCAATTTCATCGCGGCACATCTCGCCTTTCACGGAAACGATCTCGAGCGGCTGGGGAAATTGTTCGACACGCTGCCGAACATGTACGTGGATATCGCCGCAGTGCTCGCGGAGTTGGGCCGGCAACCGTATTCGGCGCACGATTTCCTGGTGAAGTATCAAGACCGCGTGCTGATGGGCAAAGACATTTACGAGGTGAACGAATACAAATGGTATTTCCGCGCACTGGAAACGCGCGACGAATA
>WNFP01002923.1_pt1 | contig 19041 bp, 16 predicted proteins | sample 5400201 | NCBI WGS metagenome assembly WNFP01 (sample SAMN13153355, study PRJNA577476) | soil metagenome | isolation source: 115 cm saprolite under Madrone tree | place: USA:California | collected 2016-06-14 | reverse complement strand
ACCGATCAAAGCCGATGCCATTGTCGGCAATCTCGAGTAAGAGTTTTGATCCTTCGACTTGAAAATCAATTTTGACGCGCGAACACTTCGAATGGCGCGCGGCATTATTCACCGCCTCTTTGAAAATCAAGAGAAGATCGCGGCGCAGGTCGACGCCCAATCTCAGACTTTCTTGCGCGGGCGTGCTAAAGCGCAGGTCGATCTCGCGCAAGGTGAAGATCTCGTCCGCATGCTGTCGCATCTTGCGCGTCAGATCGAGCAGACTGTCGCGCTCGGGATTGATGGCCCAGACAATATCGCTCATCGAACTAACCGACTCGCGGGCGATGCGGGCAATGGAAACGAGCGGTCTGTCTTCTCTCCCATTGCCTTCGTGGTCCTGTTGTTTGGCCACCTCGCTGAGCAGCGCGATACGCGTCAGGTTGGCTCCGATGTCGTCGTGCAGATCGGTGGCAATTCGCGTTCGCATGTTCGTCATTTCCAGCAGGCGAGCCACGCGATAGCGAAACAGCAGGTAAAGCATCAACGCGACGGCTAGAACGACAAGCGTTACAGACCACCACCGTCGCCAGATTGGCGACAAGATCGTAAAACTCACCGCGGCTGGCGTGGTGCTCGTCACGCCTTCTGAATTCAACGCACGTACCAGGAACATGTAACTGCGCGGAGCTAGATTGGCGAAGTTGACGGTGCGTTGTTCGGTAGGTGCGCTCCAACCTGCGTCAGCACCTTCCAGTTTGTACTGGTAACGCAGAACCTCGCCGGGCGCAAAGCTCAGGCCCACGAAATCGATCTGGACCTGGTTTTGGTTTGGGGCAAAATTTGGCAGCGACATTTCTGTTTCCCCGAATGCAGAAACGCGCTGCGATGAGCCCGCGACGCTCAATTTTGTTATCAGAATCGCAGGCGCGGCTTTTAAGTCCTCGGATAAAGGCACGAAGCGCGACAAGCCCTTCGTCGTACCAAACCAGAGAGTGCCGAAGTGGTCACAAAACGCGGCGAGTAATGGGCCAGAGACCAGACCCTCAGCAGTCGTGTAGTGCTTGACGAGACCGCTGCCCGGATCGAGTTCATCGAGCCCCCGCCCGGTCCCCACGTAGATGTGCCCCTTCAAATCTTCGGTGATTGAGCTGGTAAGATCGCTGGAAAGACCTTGCGCGGTTGTGTAACTGGTAAAAACTGGTCGCTCCGCCTGCGGTTCGTCAACGCGAATCAGGCCACTGCGCGACGACGCCAGCCAGAGCCGGCCCGCATGATCCAAATAGATCTGAGCGATCCCGCCGCGTCCTAAACCATCATTCGCCGTAAACAAAGCGAAGCTGCCCTGACGATAGCGCACCAATCCACTGGCGAAACCGATCCAGACATTTCCCGCGCGATCTTCGGCGAACGCGTGCGCTACATCTTGATTCGACAAAGGCAAACCGGGCAGATTAGCCAGGTCACGCAGAGTGCCGTCTGCGGCGTCCCAACGTGCCAGCCCATTGATGGGACCAATCGAACTGACCCAAATACCTCCCTGCGAGTCCTCAAAGAGGCGAAACACTTGTGGACTGGTCAATCCATTCTTTGTGTCAAAAATTGCGAGCGGACGCGCGGTCTTAATGTCTATCAGGCCATCGGCAGCGGCAAACCAATAGAGCCCTGCCCCCGTGCCAACCCACCATTCGCCCTTACGACTCTGCAGCGTAATCTCTTCGCCAACCCACCCGGGATCAATATGCTTTAATGTCTCGGGCATGAACCAAGTAAAGCGCTGTCCGTCAAAACACCCATACCGCGGCACGTGCCTGCCAGCATACGGGTGGAGCAAGTCTAACTTCGCTCCCTCGAAAACGCTTCTGGTTCCATCGCCGATCAGCTGGCCTCTGAAACACACTCTGCCCCGGCGGTCTCCAAAAATCGAAAAAACTTGATCCAGTCCGTCCTCCTGATCATACGTCGTGAACCCATTATGGGCGAGTTTCATCGCGCCAGCGTAACTGCCCAACCAGAGATTGCCACCAATATCTTGGTTCAGGGCCGTGATGTCGTGATAACTCAAGCCGTTTCTCTCATTCCATGTTCGAAAATGGTGGCCATTCCCATCACCGTCCGGAAAAAACTCGGCGAGACCGGCCGCCGTCGCAATCCAGAACTTGAGATCGGAAGACTCAAAGATTTGGAAAACCCAATTTACCGGTAGTCCATCTTTGACTGAGAATGTGCTGTTGACCACGGGCGGATTGTGCGTACCATCCGCCGTGAAGCTGAAGAAGCCGCTGGAGCGGGTTGCGGCCCACAACCGTCCCTTATGGTCGATGAGCAAGTCGTGAAGATAGTCGGCTGGTAACCCGTTGCGACTGGTGTAGCGCGCCAGGCTGCCATCTGGCCAGCGACGATACAACCCTGTCGGCGCGGCGATCCAAAGCGAGCCTTGCTGATCCTCCAACACATCTGAGATATAGCTTTGCTCGGGGAATTCCTTCGGCATACCGAGATCGATTGGTTGCAGCGCGAGGCCGTTAGTTGTTCGCTCCAGTCGCTGCAGTCCCTTCATTGTCCCGCACCAGATTGTGCCGTCATGATCCTGGAACAGCACTGTGACCGCGCTCGCCAGACGGTCAGAATCATCCGGCGAAACTAACGAAAACATCGGCTGGCCGTCCACCGCGGCTTTGCTGTCATAGGCTATGCCCGGGCGGGGAATGCCTCTGGGAATGAACCGCACTAAGCCTCCATTTGTCGCCAGCCAGTATTCGCCTGCGCGAGTCTCGAGAAGGTCATTTATGTAGGGATGAGGCAATCCTTCGTTAGTGCCGTAGTTGGTAAACCCGTAACCATCAAAGCGCGAAATTCCATCAGCCGTGCAAAACCAGAGGAACCCGCGCGAGTCGCGAACAATTTTGTTGACTTCGTTATTGGGCAGCCCGTCGGCGGTTGCGTAGATCTTGATCGGGAGTCGCTCACTCTGAGCAACCGGAGTAACCAGAAGCAGCAGTAACACGGTCATTCCCAGTCCGGCTGATTTGCTGAATAAACTGGCGAGCATCGCGACTAGTTTCTCGTGTGTGACGATAGGAAAACCCAACTTGATGGGTCAGTACTCTAATTCAGCCAAGTATCGGCGTGCAACAACACTCTGTCGAGTGGAATTATTCTTGAGACGACGTTGAAAATATTGGCGGGGCAAGGCTGGGGTTCAATCCCACGATCGATTCGTTCATTTCGTAAACCATTGAGCGTTATTGAGCGGGATCCAGATTCGAACCTGCGACCGTGGGACTAATCGATTCAGCTCAGCACTTGGTCCAATTCGTTCCAAAATTGTAAATGATGAGTTCATTGCCGGCTGGGTGCTGAGAATGGACATGTTCTGCAGTAATGCCGGTATGACTTCAGATTCCCGCTCCCATCTTTTCCCCCAAGGCACCGGGCGTTGTTTGCGATATATCAGCAAGTCTTTGAAATAGTGAGAGATTTGGTAGCGGGGGGCAGGATCGAACTGCCGACCTTGGGGTTATGAATCCCACGCTCTAACCATCTGAGCTACCCCGCCAAAGGTTTGTTATCAACGACTTACAGAGGCCACTGCGACTTGCTGCGGTGGGCGTGTGGCCAATTTGTGGACAACTCCCTGTGAACTCAACATCGCCGACTCTACCGCCGCACGCTTGTTCCTTTCCGTGGCCCGAACGTAGCGCGCCGTTGTGTGAATGTCGGAGTGTCCCATTAGAGCGGCAATAGTGAAGGCATCATAACCTGCCTCCCCGAGTCGGGTTCCAAAGGTGGCCCGGAGGTCATGCCAAACCAGACCCTCGATTTTCGCCATCTTCAACGCGGTTTTGAATCCTGTCTTGATTTCCTTGATGCGTGTTCCCGTACGGGGACTCACAAATACATATCCTCGTCCGGTTGATTTTACGCGCAAGGCACTCAAGATCTCGAACACTTCGGGATTCATTGGGATCTCGCGATCCTTGCCACGCTTCGTCCTCGTCAAGATTAGGACCGCGCGTGATAAATCCACTCTTTCCCAACAGAGATGAAGTTGTTCGCTAAGCCGCATCCCAGTTCCGAGCGCTACCTTTACCATCGGCTTCAGATGTGTCCGTGGCCCGTTAAGAACGGCCATTAGCGCCGGTTCTTCTTCCGGGAACAAGTAACGATAGCGTTTGTTGTCCAACGTGTACTTCTTTACTTTCATGCATGGGTTCGTATCCGTCACCTTGTAATCAATCGCGAGATTAAAGATTTTACTCAGCAGCGTAAGCTCATGATTGACCGATGCAGGGCTACGGACCGTCCCGCGTTTCGTGATTGACTTGCTTCGATCACGTTTGAACTTTTCGACCAGCAAAGGTGAAATCTCGCGAAAGACCTTGCCTTTGAAATAATCGCATATCGTACGTGTTCGAAACTCGTCATGCCGCCACGACCGCTTGTTTGTTTTGGACCAGGGAAGAAAGACTTTCTCGATGAACGCAGCCAACTTCTCGCTACCGAGATCCACTTGACCAAAGCGATTCTCAAAAATCTCCTGCTTGATCTTAGTCTCCGCTTGTTCTGCTTCCCACTTCGTGCGCGCCTCGGGAATTGCCCCTCGGTAGCGCACGCCACGCACTCGGAAGTAGTAGTGCCAGTGCGTGCTTTCCTTACTCCGTTTGTAAACCGACATTGTGTTCTCCTTGAGGTTGCAGCCACCAAGAGAACGCATACATGGTAGCAGCATCGAGGGATGAAGTCATTTGCTGATTTCGCCGCGCGTCCACGCCATAATCTCTTCGAGATCAAAGCGCAGGATGTTTGTGCCGGGCGGCTTGCGATAAGGAATGCGCTGCTGGGCAACCATCTCATAGATAGTGCGCGGCTTGACGTTTAGTAGTTCGGCAACCTCACGTACTTTGAGAAGCTGTGGCCGCTTAGCTAATGAAGTGGGTGGTAAGTTTGTGCTCATTTCTCAACCTCAAACACCTTGAAAGATTCCTGCTAAAACTCATTCAAAATTCCATCTCCTCGGTTTGAGCCAGGTCGTTATGCGACTCCTGACGAAGCGGGCCGTGTTTGAGCCTGGCTGGGACTCTCTTCAGTCATCTAATCAGCAAAGCGATCGACGTTCGGTGGTAGACATTTTCTTTCCGTCGATATCGCTGAATTCCGGCAGTTCGTGGAAGTGCCGATTGTGCCCTGTCAGCCGCTCGGGCGGATGGGCGATGCCGTCTCGCTGCAAATACCGTGCACAAGGAACTCAGGGGACTGACAATTCAGAGAGCCTCCGAAATTCCTTAAGGTTTGCGGGCGATTATGAGTTTGAGTTTGCTGGCTGTGACTTTAGGTCTGCAAGAGGTCAAGGGTTCAGAAGCCTGAAAGAGCCAAAACAACCACACTTAAGCCGTGACCATGGTGGGCCAGCTCACTTGCCTGCGGGATCTCGGGATCTGGAGCTTAAGACTTTATAAAATCATCTCGACGTCGTGTGCAGGCTCGTCCGTTTCCAGGGTGGCTTCATGGCCGGTCCCAATCTTCGCCCCCACCGAACCAATCTCCTTCGAAGGGGAGTTATCCTTATTGATCTCATGTTGATCTCGGCGTTCATCCAAATCGGGATTCAGCCAGGGATTCTGTTCGTGCAATCGATCGTATTCGTCAAGGGCGTTTTGATTTGCGAATTCCTTGACTGAATCCAGGTGTTGTCTGGCAGTGCTCATTTCATCCCACAAAACGGTCAGCGGAGAAGAGGAACCAAAATTGGATCGATACCGATCAAGAACGAAATCCTGAGCGCCACGGACGTCAGAGATAAGACCTCGCTGCTTGCAAGCGCGGTCATAGATCTCGTCCAACAAAACGATCTCACGCAGTCTTATGCTCCACGGATCGCTGGTAGTTACCGCCGGGTGATCGGCATAAGGTCTGGCCGGCGATCTTGAGTTCTCCCTAGTTCTACTTTCGGATTGCATAATGGCGCGGGCCAGATCAGTGACACCTGCTATCCGCGTTAACGTTTTGTCCGAGATCGCTGGTTCGTGCTGGGGCGAATCCGAACCAGTAGTTCTGACTTCCTCCGCTAACACTAAAGGTGATTTGTCGGAGCGAACCTGTTCTTGATTGTTCGGCGACGGCGACCCTGAACTCTGGCTGTTGCCGACAGTCGAGTGAGCAGTAGTCAGAGTGGTGTTGAGCGATACGTTTGAAGTAATGGCCTCAATACCCCCGGGCATATGGAGAGAGTTGGGGTTCTGATTAAGTTCCTGATGAAGTTGCTGAAGGGTTCTGGTCGCGATGCGAGGTGGATCAGGCTTAACCTGCTGTTGCGAGCCCTTGCTCTTTGACGGGACGCTCTCACGATGCGCCACGGTCCGATCAGTTCTTGTGCGCTCGGTCCTCGGTCGCTCGCTTTTCGGCGTGAGAACTTTCGTGTTCGACTCTCTTGATGGTGATTCCAGTTCTGGTTGACCGGAAAGCGTCGGGTCTTTTATCGCTTCGCGCGGAAGTCCATTCTCTGATGTCCCAGGAATCTGTTTGCCCTCGAGTTCTGGCAGTTGTACAGGTACGTTATCGAGGTACTTCTCATTCTCGGGTAACACTCGCTCAGTCGAGACAGTGACTTTAACATCATTAGTTTTTGCGCTGAGTAATTCTTCCAGTCGCTGCGGCACAATATAGGCGGCCGGGGGCCTTGCACCCTGAGCTCGCGCCTGAGCATCGATGTTCACCACCTGGTTCGTTAGAGCCTCATGTTCGCGAAGCAGTTCATCGCGGCTCATGTCGCCATAGACTCCCTTAGATAGCATGAGCCCCGTTTCCAGCCATCGGCCGACAACGCGCTCCTCAGCAGTAGGCTCCCGCAACATCTCGTCATAACGAGTTAAGACAGATCTGCTTATCTCGGTGTTACGCTGCTTGTCAGTAAAGCGAACAGATCGAATTGGCTTCAGTTTTGGGTTCAGCGAGCCGGCGAACACTTCGGCAATCTTTCCGGTTGAGAAGCGCCTGGTTCCGTCCTCACCTTCGATATTGCGCGGAAGCAGCGATTCGGGCAGATGCTTAATGTACCTCAGCTTCCCTGTCGTAGCGTCGATAGCCCACCGGCTTACGGCGATGTGCGCGTGAGGAGCGCGCGTGTTGTGGTGCAGGCCGGCGATCCAGGAGAGCGCCTTGACGTTGAGCTCTACCTCCATCTCGCGAATCGCATCTCGAATGGATTCGATAAATGTCGCTCGGCGCTCATCGTCGTCGTCACCGGCACGCTCAATCGAACCCGGCTCGGGAGAAACGACCACGTGAATGACATCTTTCTTCTCCAACTCACGATTGGTAGGGTTGAGGATTTCGTCGGCTTGCTGGAAAGTCAAATTGTCTTCCCTGGCAGAAAAGAGCGGGCGCGACCCGCGTTCGTCCAGTTGTTCGCGCCCTCGTTCAACTTTCGAGTCGGCGATATAGCGGCTTAGGCTGGCTACGCGGCCTTTCGGCGTGGGTTGAACTGCAACAAATACTTGCATCGTCTATTACTCCGATCTGAGTTTGAAAAAACCGCCCTTTGCATAGTTCGCGTGCGTAAAGCATTGACGGACAGGAGAACTGCGATCAGGACTGGGGAGCACTTAGAAATTCTACCTTCTCGTCTTTGGGTAACTTCAATCTTCGTTCAATGTTGCTGCGCCGCTTGCGCGCCTCAAAAGTGGTAGCCTTGACCTCATCTTCAACAGCAAAGGCGACGTTTTCCGGTGGCTCCATCAGCGCCACATGCGGAGTTACCACGTACCTCTTGATCCAGTCCACCAGCGTCCAATTCCACGAGAAGATATTTGCGATCAGAGCGTAGGTCGCCTGATGCCAGGCTTGGGCCCGAGCGTCTGCGCGATTCTGTCTTTCGCCGATCAATTTGGTGAGCCCGACGAAAGCGTCAAAACCCGCGACAATCTTTTTGTGGATCAAATCCAAATTCTGATCGATATTCGGTAAGACCTCATTGAGAGTGACCGGGTCCTCCTCAACCCGAGGGGCGCGCACATTCTGAAGGTCGCCGATCATTGAAGCCAGCTCTCGCAGGCATCCCTTGACGTCTGCCAACTCCTGCCGAAAAGGATGGAGCTGTTCGTCCAACTCATCAGCCAAATCGCGCCGGCTTAACCCGTCGCCCGGCTCCGACTCTCTGGACCCTATTTCTTGTTGAATCAGCGCCTCGCTAACGAGTTGGCGGACGACTTCGGCGGGACCCTTCTTCAGCTTCTGGCAAAGCTGTTCAACCTTCGCATCATCGCCCTTGAACAGTTGCGCGGACCGGGCAGCGTCGGCAAGTTCAGCGCCGCTGCGCTTCTTTCGGTTCACTAAACTCATCACTTATTACCCCCTGAGACTCTCGGAATATAGCCGATCGGCGTATTCAGCAAACCTCATGCCCAACAGGCGCCAACAGGGTCGGGACTCAGAAACCGCAGCAATTTTGAAGATGAGTGCGGAAGCGACTCGTTAGAGCTTCTAACTGTCCTCCCGAAGTGTGGTTAACCGAGCCTTAGTGTCTCGGTCTCTCTTGGGCGGTGTAAGGATGAGTGCCGGAGGTTGAGTCTGGTCGCTAACCAGTGTGGTTTGGAGATTTATGATATCTATCGGACGGCTCTACGAATCAGAGCCTCTAAGTGGTTGTATTTCGAAATAGATAAAGCATCGAGGAGTCCCGCCGCCCCATAATCTTGCCTTTCATTCTAGACCAAAACCAATTTCGTCATTTACGGGCCTCTATCTAAAGCCCTTCTAACCACCCGCACCGCTTATTTTTATTTAAGTTATCGAAGTCGAGAATTGAACGAAGGGGGCCAATCTAATCCGCCAAGCTAAACGTCAATTGAAAAAGGGAATCGTGAGTTTAAGAAGTTCAGCTATCGAAATGTCTTCCCCGAAAGAACGATGGCATCCAAATGGTAGTCCTCTTCATGGGCGGTCCTGGGTTTTCCAAGCGTAAGCACTCTTTCAACTTGGATTCTTCGACGCCGTGGTTTGCCAACTGCGAAGCGTCTAGTCGAACAATCTTTGTGTCAGTCACGGGTGCAGTTCACTATTCACGAACACTGACAAATAGGGAAATTGCTTTGGCCCGCAATCACAAAAAATGAAATCCCCAGGCAGTGCATCGGCGTAAGTCCTTCTAACTTAAGTTGCAGAAGATCTAATCCAAGGGATTTCAGCGAGTGAAAGGATTCTTAGCGCTAGTCCCCAGCGGGGGCGTTAGCGAAGTGAGCCGTGCGAGTGCGCGAGCCGGCGAACGAAGCGGAGCGCAAGGGGGAGAATCTGTAAACGCGGGCGTCGGATAATCGCCATTACGTAAGAAGGGAAAAGGCCAACGGCCGTCAGGCGCGCATGACATCGCTTTTTGATGTCAGGTGTGCCGCCCGATTACGTAATGCTCGATTATCGGATGACCGTCCGATTCGGGTTTTGCAAACATAGCGCAGGTCGAGAGCAGCTTGACCGAGCCGATCGTCCGTTCAGTTACGCACTCGACATTGCCATCGCTCGTGGGGTAGTCGCTGATTTTGTGCAATTTGTGAAACCAAGTTTGGGTTCACCCCCCCCGCTTCATCCATATCCAAAAATTTATTGAATTACGCGCTCCGAAATCTGCTTCGGCCATTTCGATCAACGCCGCGCTTCCTGCTACTGTAAACGGAGCCGGCTAAATATCAACGTCGAGCCCGTGCTTTGGATTCTCGTTCACCAGGCAATTGCGCAGCAGAAGATGACCTATTGGGATCTTTGATAGGAACTGATGGTCTGAGTGTAGAGGCTATATTTCTCACGAAGGACCCATAGCGGGGACGATTTCCCATTCCCTCCGTCTTTGGAAAAATAGACGATCCCTTTACGAGTCGAGTCATGGTGACGATACGTCAGAGACTGTCGAATGGGTGTCTAGCGATTCATGAAGAGTTCAAGAATATGCCACCCCTCGGTTATGGTGGGATCGAAGTTCGAGTCGGTTTCTTGATGGGGCCCAAAGGAAGCAGCGTCTAAGGATCTTCTTGCACGATTTTACGCGCGCGAAGCGACACACTCTCTATGAGCCGAGGGTGGCTTTTCCCAATCGCGGCGTAGCCTCATCGAGTCACCGCATATCTCGCACGGCGCGATATACCAGGCGCAGTCTTTGTGGTAATCCGAAACGTTGTCCCAATCCTGGTGGTACCTTATCTGTTCCCCGCAGTGTTGGCATGGTTTGTGGTGCCATTTTGCCGCCTCAAGTTCGCGACACTCCTTGTGGGCGGTTGGCGGGTTATCCCACTCGCGATGAATCTTCATGGAGTCGCCGCAGATGTCACACGTTTCGTCATACCACGCGCATTCCTTGTGGTAATCCGAAACGTTGTCCCAATCCTGATGGTACCTTATCTGTTCCCCGCAGTGTTGGCATGGTTTTTCGTGCCACTTTGCTGCCTCAAGTTCGCGACACTCCTTATGAGCGGTTGGTGGGTTATCCCACTGCCGATGAACCTTCATTGACTCGCCACATATGTCGCATGTCAAATCGTACCAGGCACATTCCTTATGGTAGTCGGGTACGTTGTCCCAGTCTTCGTGGTACTTGATTGATGCGCCACAATGGAGGCACGATTTGTAGTGCCACTTGGCGGCCTCCCTTTCACGACACTCTTTATGAACTCTCGGCGGATTATCCCAGTCCCGGTGTATTTGCATTGATCCGCCGCAGATTTCGCAGTATTCCTGATACCAAGCGCACTCCTTGTGATATGAAGGCACGTCGCTCCAGTCTTCGTGCACGTGAATATCGCCGCCGCAGTGTCGACAAGTAATGTCGTACCATTTGGACATAAGACGCCACCAGAGTGGTATTGTTAGTAACGGCTCGCCGAATCCTACTAAACTGGAAAGAGATTCAGTCGGGGATGCGGGAACGGCGGTAAAGTCCTGCCAGGGTAAGATCAACGTCAAGATGTTGCAGACTTCGCCGGTTGCCAGGTTTTTCCGCAATGGCCCAACCAAGGTCTTCCACAACCAACAACGATCAAATCGCAATCAAGAATAACCGACGTGGTTCTGATCGATGCTTAGCGTCGCTACCCTTCATCCACTGGTATCGGGCAGTTTCCTGCGACGGAAGGAGATCACTATCGAATACCGCGGACGCATACCTGTCACCTCGGTGACAGCGTGAAACGAAGCGGGTGAGATCTCAAACAGGAGCGCGCTGTTCATCGCTGGAAGATAAGCGGCTCTCATTGCCGCGCAGTCTTCAGAGGCGAAGGTGAGAAACAGCCCACCGTCGGAGACAGTCCAGCCTGGATTCAAGTGAATAGTGAAACGGTACGCTTCTCCTTCCGGGGTGAAATCATTGTGGATTCCGATCTGCTGTCCGGTCGTGCTCCGGTGACAGGCTACATCAACAACTTCGAGCTGCCCTTCACCAGTGACGGAGCTAATAAGCTTGAGAAATGCAGGACTCATCGCGACTTCCCGCAGCGAGTCGAGAGCGGAGTTGTCAAAGGGCCGCTCGGTGTCGATCAGCGAAACCTCATACTGCTCGTAGAACTCTGTCGTTGACAGCATCCAGTCCAGTCCCTCAATCTCGACGGCTACTGCTTCAGCGAAGGCTGTAGCGAAAACCTCCGATACAAAAATGTGCCGATATGGCCGGCCTTTGGCGAAGCCCTCGCGAAGGACATCTGTTGTATCCGTATCGCGCAAGCACGGCGCAATCACTTCGTCCAGCGAGACAGCGGGCCGGAGCAAGGTGGAACAGCCATCGCTGAAGTCGAGGACGTCAACTTCGGGCACGTTACACGCATAGAGGGCCGCAAGACGATGCATACCGTCCAACAACGACCCATCGATCCCGATGACGAGAGGGTCTATGACTTCGCCTCTCTGTATTGCTCGGATAATGCAGGCAATACGGAGTTCATGGTCCGCTGTCGTGTTCGTATACCGAATTCCATTTTTATCTGCGTTTGCGGCTACCTTCAAGAGGCCGGAGTTGGCGAGGATATAGCTAGGGCTTGGAAGATCGGCCCCCCAACATCCGCGATGCGATGTGCGACTCCAAAGGCTAGCCGTAAGCAGGCGTCTCGGCACACGCGGCCGACCGGATGTCAGGATCGTTCTGTTCTCATCGATGTGTTGACTGCAGTACGGCACGTCAATTTCTACCTCTGCGGTAATATCGGAGAGAACTCTCGTTCTCGCCGACACGCGATGTCCGGCTTCCGTCAGACTGGCGTTGTCGGTTTCGTTCGGCAAAGTCCTAAAGGTCCTCGCCCTGATGCCAACAGTCCGCACCGCGTTATCTTAGGTCGCTTACCTTTCGACTGACTGCCGGAATTACCCGATGCCCGGAACGTATGGTATCGCGGGGAGTGCCATGGGTTAGTCGTTACAATCCCCCTCCAAGTTTCTCTGTGAATTCAATGTAATAGCCGTTGGGATCTTTGATATAAAGTGATCGCGTCTTCCCATGCTTGTTTCTCCATGTTATCGGTTTGCCTTTGTATTGGATTTCGATTCCCAACGCCTTTATGCGTTCAATGGTGTCGTCAAAATCTGGAACATAAAAGCCAATATGATTGATGTGTAATTCGCTCGGGTCGAATTCCTTTTGCTTGAGTTCATAGAGGCAGAAGTAAAACTTAGACGGAATGCCTAAAATGCACCATCTGAGCCCTTTATTCCTGCCTCGTTGCTTTGGTGTTGCGTCAGTGCCGAATACTCTGTGGTAGAAGGCAATAGACTCCTCCAGATCCCTGACAAACATGTTGACGTGATCAACGCAAGTGAAGTCAATGGCTTCTAGCACCGTTCTTCCTCCTACCAGTTAGCGCGTGGTCCACCGAATCTTGGTAAGTAGTGCCGGTTTGAATGGCAGCCTTCAGGGCTGACGAGAACTTCTTCGCGAAGCCGTTGTATAAGGCGCTCAGGCTTTGCTACATTGAGGCAGGTGCTTTGAGCCAGACGCTTCTCGAAGGAGAGACTCAACAGACAGCCCGCTGCATCGTTGGCTATCGACATCTTAGCAACATCCTCAGACTGATTAAGCAACAAACACTAAGTTGCCATCCAAGACCCACCAAAATTGCGGTGGAAGTCAGCTCGTGTAGCAGATGATCAAAATTTTAGCACTCTGAAGTTCGCGCCAACAACTTCCACGCCGATGCCAAAGAATACAATGGAGAAAGTTATTCTGGTTGACGAGAATGACCGTGCCATAGGAAGTCTGGAAAAACTCCGGGCGCACCAGGAAGGAAGACTGCATCGCGCCTTTTCCATCTTCGTCTTTGATTGCAGGGGACGATTGCTTATTCAACGAAGGTCCAGCACGAAATACCATTCTGCAAATCTGTGGTCCAATACCTGCTGCGGTCACCCGACACCTGGAGAATCCATTTCTGCTGCGGCCCATCGCAGATTAAAAGAGGAGATGAACTTCGATTGCGAGCTGCGAGAGAGTTTTCGGTTCACGTATCGAATTCGTCTCGATCATAGCCTGTTTGAACATGAATACGACTATGTTCTTGTAGGCGAATACAATGATGATCCCACGCCAAACGCAAAAGAAGTCTCGGGTTGGAAGTGGATTAGTATTGATGAACTAAAGGCGGAGATTCGCACAAACCATTTCGAATACTCTTATTGGCTTCGATATCTTATCGCTACGCATGAAACCGCATTGAGGACGGCAATCAGTCTTTAAGCTAACTGTGTACGCCGGATCCACAATGGCCTGGGCGTCTAGCTGTCGGCAAGCATAGCAACGCGTAGTGTTCCAAAAAAGCGGTCAAATCGAATCCAGAAAACTATCTGCTTTGAGCCTTGTATGCGGTAACGATAATGTCAGTATGTGGAAATCCAAAATCTCGTTCGAGGATCTCATCGTCAAACTTTTTGGGATAGCTCGCAATGATGAGGCCGCTTATGATGCTATCTTTGTTGGGATCCGTACTGCTGATCTTCGAATCGAAAGCCTTAGCCAGCTGAGCAAAGTAGTCCGAGATGAATTTCTCGCCCCACCCACGCGCATCTCTAGTTACGCGTTGAAGGTCTCGTATAGTTTTCAATTTACAAAACTGAGCTATCTGGAAAGCTCTCGACAAATCTCCCAAGTCGTCTATTGGTCGGCCCGTGATTTTCCTGGCGCGTCGGATCCAGTACTTACTTTCTTTATCGCCCTCGATAAAGACGCGTAATGAATCGATATTCAACGGAATGCCCAAGTCTCCCCGCTTCAACTTTTCTTCGTAACTCATAATCAGCCTCTTATAGCTCTCGTTCATATTGTTTATTTCCTCGTCGGCCAGTTCGAATAAGGCGCTCATCCGAAACAGCCTTCTGCGGAGTTCCATGGGAATTTCAGCATCAACTTTATACTCGCGAGGATGAGCGAACACCGCCCACACGTCTTGAAGATCAGTGCGCACCTGAATCTCAGCTTTCATCTTTCGAAATGGTTTCCACTCCGGCAGCTCAGTTCGATTCCTGCGCATACTGACAATCAGATGAACTGACCGGTAGCCGAATTGATCCACTCTTAAGTCTTCTTCCTTATCCTTTGAATTCTTCGCGTCGACCGCGAATGCCTTCCTAATTATTCTTGTTACTTTTGGTATGTCAGACAGTTTGTGCAAGACTATCCGTAAGGCGGACAGATCAGTAATGTCTCCCAATGGGTCAACATAAGACTTACCGTCTATCTTCTTACGAAGACTGCCGATCTCCTTCGTTCGGCCATCAATTCGGCTATCAATGATGCCATATTCAATCTGAAGAGGGCCTAACAACTCTTCCAGCAGGTCCCTGAGCTTTTTTGTAAATCGGACATACAATGGGTGCTGCTCGCGATATTGAGCGACTACGTAATCAATATTCATCTGCACTCCTCCTAATGCCTGGTAGGTTGCGTGGAATTACTAATCTCCTAGCTAAAGACCCAACATGAGTTTCCTTCTCTGCCGCTACTTCCGAGTAATGCTGCTCTTTACTCGGTTCTCAAAGTTGCCAAGCCCGCCGACAAAAGGCGCGTGGCCAGTTGCTCAACCGACCCTTCGGCCTCGTCTCGCGTGAGAGGGAACCTTCCGCTTAGGTATTCAATCGACTCCTCCAGTGAACGCCCTTCTGCCAGGAGACGAAAGGCCTGGGCGTCAGCGCCGCTTAACTCCACACGGAATAGTTTGATCGTTTCTATGCCCCACTTTCCGTCTGGAGCTGTGCTCATTCGCGCCAGTGGACGCACCCAGGGGACAAGATCCAGATGTGAAGCGAGAGATAGTGAGTCGGACACCGGCTCGGCCCGTAGTAGATCCACAATTGCCGGCCACTCCCAGTGTGTGCGCCAGACAGTATCGTTCGGATCGAACTCTATCGATTTGAATCCGGCTGACCCTTCTCGCTGCAGCATCAAAACTCCAAAGAAGCCGGTGCCATTATTAGGCGCATAAACCGCCAGTCCTCGCCAACCCAAGCTATTACAGATTGTTTCAAGTGAGCGGCCAAAACCTGAAATATCATCAGGAAAACGGGTATGTACTACGGCAACTCCGCCCGGTGCCAGATGTGCTGGCAGCCAATCAAACATCTTCTCCAATAGATCGCTGCGAGGAGAGCGGCTATGGACAGGCTCGGTAGGCAACATTCCTGCATCTGCCGGAACCGGAAGGTTGAATGCTATCGAATGAAACCGGCCCTCAACGCGCGCAAAGTCACCTTCGTGAATGCGGGGAGCGCAGAAACCGTTTAATTTGAAGCCTATTTGAGTCAAGGCCAGCGCTCGGGCATTAATGTCGTTGATGTCCACCTCTTGCCCATTACGCGCTGCCGCAAGAGCCGTCAGCCCACAGCCGGTCCCCACGTCCAAATGAGAGCCTTCTGACGCCGGAAAGCAGCAAAACGAATTCACAGAACTGGAATCTGGAAAGAACACAGAATCTGACCGATCCTGATTGTGGATATGATCTGTAACAAGCCACAAACCGTCACAGGGCAGGATGCTCAAGGAGCTTTGAATATGTCCGTCATCAGTCGTGGTTAACCAACGGGCATCACTTAAGCACTTTGCTAAATCGCCCAGCGCGTTTTGGACGAGTCGTTCTGGAACGGCTTCACCCAGCACCCAGAGATTGGTAAGTGAGACAGTAGTCGAGTCTTCTCGACCAGTCGGAATGTTAACGGGTTTGTCTTTTCTTGTTATAAACCATTCACACATCGAGGCCACGCCAAGGACTTCCGCAACGAGCTTGTCTGAAAAGTGCAAACTGAGACGTTGTCGCAACGACGAAAATTCCTGGGAATGGGGGCTGTGCATTGGGGTATCTTAAGAATGTTTCAACCAGGTAAGCGTTCGGGGTCTGGTGATTTTTGTATTGTGGAACACGATCTGGGGAGAGGGCGTGAGTTGAGTAATATTGTTTGCTTCGATTCTTATGGGAAATTCTAAAGCAACTCTCGCGGCAGCTACATATTCTTTCAGGCTCGCGTCGGAGATAGAACTTAGGATCTGATTAGACCAGTCGGCAGATAGGGAACACCCGAAGGAGCAAGGGAAATAGTCAGGCAGTAAAGTCCAGCCGCCAAAGAGCTTTGCCAATCTGTTACAAGCCATAAAGCCTGGATCACTTTCGGATGTATGGTCGAGCATAGACTCGAGCCAATCGCGACCACTCTGTATGTCCTGATAAGCAGCAACGCAGCATGCTGGATAGCCCAATCTTTGTCCGATTTCCGGTGAGCCGGGATCACTGAACTCCAAGCGAGCCAGGACCCTCGCCGCATCAAAGTTCGCTCTGCGGGCCACATAGTAGATGCCGACCTGTGACCCGCTCGCACGCCCAGGAATGGTTCGCATGAATGCGTCGCCGAGCGGATGAGAGCGGTGCTCAATGACGTGAAACTCCGCCGCTACAAATACAATGCCTTTGTCGATAAGTTTCTTTTCGAGCTTGTCTGCTTCGATGGCGGTCCGCTCAAGACGCTGTACCGGTTTTGAACCCGCCTTAACTGCTGCTAGTTCAAGCCGCTCTTGATTACTTAATTGACCACCATCCGGTGAGTTATTCATTCGCTTACCATTCCGTCCCAATTGCTATCAGTCGCGCGTCCATACCCGGAATCCGTCGGCCTTGTCGATCGTGCTCTGCAACTACATAGCCCTTTGCATCCGTAAACAACAGATCAGGCTGAATGAATTCTGTGGGAATCTCGCCGATCACCTCCGGTGCTTGACCGGGGCGAGGCGCCACCGAACCGTTAACAACCTCCGCTCCCGGATAGGCAATCATGCCTTTTCCTCTAATGACCAAAATGGACCAGCTATGTCCCTCGGCCAGATAGTCTGAGAACTGACGCGACACTTGAGCGATGATTTCACGCCTTGAAGACGAGGCCTGACGACTAGCGACACACCTCAGGCTGCAGGGAAAGTGACTCAGTAAGCATCGGTCGAAATATTGCGCAACTATGTTTGCTCCCGCCGGCTGCACTCCACTTGTCAGATTATCTCCGATAGTTTCCCACAGGTAGTCGTCACCCGCGGCCAGAGCTTGGGTGCGCCGCTCCAGATAGAAACGACGACAGCACGCCGGAATAAGCAACAACTCACCGAACGACTCGTCTCCCATGGATGCCTCTGCTTCGCGAGCCGTCAGTGCGTCTTCAGGGATTGACGCCAGGTAAACTGCAAAGAGACCCTCGGCCGGGTCGTCTAGCGGAACATACTTGCTTGCCTGATCCGACCAGGATCCCTTTCCGGGATGAAAGGTAGAGATTCTTTTCGAGTCAGCAACAGCGATGCCGAAGCCAAGCTCGCGACCTAACACTTCCAAACGTTCCAAGCCGTCGCGCGTAACAGATACGCGTGAACACTTCAATCCCAAAACGGCTTCCAGTAGTTCACGAAGCCCAATCGCCGGAGCCTCGTCGCACAGAATTTGATAAACAGCCCGAGCGCGAGCTAAGAGATCATCCCTCATAAACTGTCAAACCACCCGCTTCAGTTTCGCTCCGATACTCATCGGCCTCAGCAATCAGCACATTCAGGACAGGCCAGTCCTGACCGACGCAACCACTCCGAACCTCATCGATGGCGTGCTTTAGCTCGGTGGCAATTCTCGTAAACCACTGCTGCAACACCTCTGGGCGAAACACACGTTTTCCATCAATTTCGGTGAGCCATTGGATAGGAAGCGTACAAAGACCCGCTTCAAGGTCTCTTGCGACATCATGCGCATCATGCAACAGGCCGACTAGATTCAGATAAGAACAATACACGCGTTCTTTTTCAGAGGTGAGTTCAAGTAGATATCGTGGCGCGATGAGGAAAGGCGAGGCACGCTGCCAAATGTGGTCCTGGGCCACTGGAGCGCTGCGTTCGCCGGCGGCAACCTGACAGGTGAGGCGCAGTAGATCCTCAACTCCTTCGAGATCGCAAAACTGATAGCGGCTGGCGACTCTTTGATGCAAGGCTGCGGCGCGAGCTACCATGACGGCCACCTCGGCTACTTGATCGGTGTTTACGCGTGGTTGAGAAGGCTCGTCGACAAGGTCGTCAATGCGGCGCCAGGTTAAGCACCAAAGGAGGTGTGACGCTAGCGCATCGGGGAGTTTCAAATCCACTTGCGTCGGCCAGCCAGACAGTTCAGCGAGAGGCAGTACGAAACGCAGCAAGTATGAATCCCGGCGCAACCTGGCATCAGGCATTTCAAGCTCATCCCAGGTGTGTGGGCTTTCCACTCGCAGGCGTTCCATTATCGCAACCAACAATTCGATGACTTGAGGCCTAACACGGGTGAGTTTTCCCCGGAGCTCTTCAAGTTCGTGAGATGGCAGCCACGATGTTTCTGTCACACGGTTAGTCCCCCGATGAAGTGAAGCGATAAAGCACGGGAACCTCGGCTCCTGTGCCAACCGAGTGCGTCGTCAAAATCGTAACGGGCGCACTATCACGATCGTAAACAGCTACCACCTCTCCATCAATAAGGAGCTCACGACCCTTCGACAGCAGAGACCCATAACTATCATCCGCCGCCGTCCCGCCGACGAAGAGAGGCTCGATGTGGTTATTCTCAT
>WNFP01003350.1_pt1 | contig 19049 bp, 20 predicted proteins | sample 5400201 | NCBI WGS metagenome assembly WNFP01 (sample SAMN13153355, study PRJNA577476) | soil metagenome | isolation source: 115 cm saprolite under Madrone tree | place: USA:California | collected 2016-06-14 | reverse complement strand
CGCGCGCACGCTGAACGACGCCGGACTGGCCACGTTGCTTTTTGACTTGCTCACGCCTGAAGAAGAAGAGATCGACACGTACACTCGCGAGCACCGTTTCAACATCGGTTTGCTGGCGGAACGGCTTGTGCACGCCACGCAATGGGCGAAGCAGCAAGAGCAAACGCGCAATTTGCGCATCGGCTATTTTGGCTCGAGTACGGGTGCAGGTGCGGCGTTGGTAGCAGCGGCCGAAATCCCACAAGATGTCGGCGCCATCGTTTCACGTGGTGGACGTCCAGATCTGGCCGGCGATGCGCTGCCAAAAGTCCAGGCACCGACGCTGCTGATCGTCGGCGGCAATGACGACATTGTAATCGAACTAAACGAAATGGCGCGCGATCAAATGCGCTGCGAAATGAAGCTGGAGATTGTTCCCGGAGCGACGCATCTTTTTGAGGAACCGGGTGCACTGGAGAAAGTCGCCAAACTCGCAAGCGATTGGTTTTCGCTTCACCTCACTCGCAAATGACGAAATCCGAATGACGAAACAGTTTACTCGCGCGTCCTTCGTCATTTAAGCATTCGGACTTTCTTCGTCATTCGTCATTTGTGCTTCGTCATTCTTCTTTATACGTCACCACGCGTCCCCATAAACTTTTCGTTCCCCAGATGCCAGCGCGCAAACATTCCAGTTGCACGATCTGGCTGTGATCGACAAACAGGTTTACGTCTGCGCCGTAGTTTTTGATGTACCACGCGAAAACATCCGGATCGGCGGCTTCGAACATCAGTTTTTCCATACCGATCTGGTCAATGAATTTCGCGGGGACATCGGTGCGCCACGGATCAACATTTTCAGTGATGCCTTCGCTCTCGATCATGATGATCTCGGCGCCGGCTTCGAGAAATCGTTTCGCCTGCGCGATCGCCCAGTTCGGATCGCGGGTACCCTCCGCTTTTAGTTCTTCTGCTGCGGTCGCGCCGCCCGCGCCAAATTGAATTCCAACTTCCGGTTTCGCTTTCAATCCGGATTTGCGCACCAATTCGATAAGCGCCAGCCAGTCATCGGTCGATATCGAAACGAATCCGGCCGAAATCTCGACGACATCGAATCCGAGCCGTTTGCATTCGGCAACGTACTGGCGCACAGCGTCGCCGCCTTGGACAAGCACGCGCTCGATGAACCCACCGGTGGAAACGAGCACATCGTATTTATGACAGAGTTCGATGATATCTCGCACTGCTCGCTCCGGCATTAGCGCGAATGAGCCTCCAGCGAATTTTAGTGAATCGACGTACGTCCCCATTGTTTCGAACAAATCTTCAAGATATCGCCGGCCTACTACAGAGTAATAGGGTCCACGGATTTCCGTTAAGCCGCGCTTCCGCGGTTTGCCTTCGCGCTCATTGATTCGCAGAAATGAAAAACTGCGCTCGGGCTGCTTCGATTTCATTCGCTCTTAACTTAAGGAACGGAGCGGGAAGTGCGAACGGTCGTCTACGTAGCGCATGCGTCCCGCGTGCTGGGAGCGCGGACATGTTGCCCGCTGCCGTCGGCATTTTGCCGACGGCTCTTACAGTTCGGTGAGTAACTAGATCGCGATTCCTTTCTCGATGCTGTCCGGCAACATGCCGGACAGAGCGGGCAACATGCCCGCGCTCCCGGAGATGCGCGCGCTCCCCAGAGACTCGCGAACTCACACTGGGCGCTTTAAATTGCGAATCGGATGATAGAGGCGCCAGCGCACAGTTTCTCCGCCCTAACGACTGATCTTTATGAGGTCACGATGGCCTGTGGTTACTGGAAAGCCGGTGTGAGCGATTACGAGGCGGCGTTCCACGTCACATTTCGCAAGAACCCGTTTGGCGGACAATTCACCGTCGCCTGCGGCCTGGCAACGGCCATCAATTTCCTGCGCACGTTCCACTTTACCGAACCAGAAATTGCGTATCTCGCTTCGCAGCGCGGGAATGACCGCAAACCGCTGTTTGATTCTGGTTTTCTCGATTATCTGCGTGATCTGCAATTGACCTGCGACATCGATGCAATTCCGGAAGGCACGCTTGTTTTCCCAAACGAACCATTGATCCGCGTTTGCGGTCCCGTTGCCCAATGCCAGCTATTGGAGACGGCGCTGCTGAACATTTTGAATTTCCAAAGCCTGATCGCGACGAAGGCAGCGCGCGTCTGTCTGGCTGCCGAAAATGATCCAGTAATCGAATTCGGTCTGCGCCGGGCGCAGGGAGTCGCTGGCGGATTGACTGCGGCACGAGCGGCCTGGGTCGGCGGCTGCGCGGGCACATCGAATTTGCGGGCAGGCCAACGGTTCGGCATTCCGGTGAGCGGAACGCAAGCGCACAGTTGGATCATGTTTTTCGAGAGCGAGAGCGAAGCGTTTGAAGCCTATGCCAAAGCGATGCCCAACAACTGTGTCTTCCTTGTGGATACTTACAATTCTCTCGATGGGGTGCGCCACGCGATCGATGTAGCCAGAGAGTTGCGCAAAAATGAACACGAAATGATTGGGGTGCGACTGGATTCTGGGGACCGTGTTGCATTGAGCATCGAAGCGCGCCGCATGCTGGATAAAGCAGGTTTCCCAAACGCAAAGATTGTCTGCTCGGGTGATCTGGACGAACACGTCATCACCGACATGAAACGGCGCGGCGCGAAGATCGACATGTGGGGCGTGGGAACAAAGCTCACGACCGGACAGCCCGATGCGGCGTTAGGCGGCATTTATAAACTCGGCGCAGTGCGCCGCCCCGGCGGTCAGTGGCAATATCGCATCAAACTTTCCGATGAACCGGCGAAGACTTCATACCCCGGCTTGTTGCAGGTTCGCCGCTTTTGCCAGCCGGACGGAAGATTCATCGCCGACGCGATTTACGAAATCGATCACGGAATAAACGAACATTGTCTGGTTGTGGACGTCGAAACTCAGGAGAAGAGGGAGATTCCTCCGAAAGCTAACTATTCTGATTTGCTGGTGCCAATCTTCCGCGGAGGCCGACTTGTTTATCAACTGACGAGCATCGAGCAATCGCGTGAGCGTGCACGCGCGCAGCTCAGTTGCGCGCCTCGGGAGATTTTGCGGCTAAAGAATGCGACACGTTATAAGGTCGGCCTAGAGCGATCATTGCACGATTTAAGATCGACATTGATCTCACGCGTCAAGGAACAGTTGAAGTGAACGATTCATTTGGAGCCCTCTTCCGCCTCTCCCTTGGCAAGCGAGAGGGTAGGGTGAGGGTTCGCATCGCCAATCCTGCGTCCGGGAAAACTCCTCACCTTAATCCTCTCCCATTTACGAAAGATACCTGTTTAGCGTTGTCGAGCTTCCCTGCTTGTCATTCTGAGCGAAGCGAAGAAATCTCTGATCATTTCTTTTACGGCACGCCACGGCAAAAGCCAGAGGTGTTTCGCTTCGCTCAACATGACAGGTGAGCGTGACATGCCGGAGCCACCGAATGAACGCCCTAATCATTGTCGATCTTCAAAATGATTTCTTGCCGGGCGGCGCGTTGCCCGTGCCGCACGGCGATGAAGTCATCCCGCTTGCAAATGAATTGCAGCAGAGATTCGATCTAGTTGTTGCGACAAAAGACTGGCACCCACCTGATCACGGCAGTTTTGCCGCAAATCACCCAGGCAAAGAACCTGGCGACCGCATTATTCTCGACGGCATCGAACAAATCCTGTGGCCAGTGCACTGCGTTCAAAACACTTTTGGCGCTGAGTTTGCCGGCGCATTCGACACGAGCCGAATCGCTCACGTTTTCCACAAAGGGATCGATCCAAAGATCGATAGCTACAGCACGTTTTTCGACAACGCGCATCGACGCGAAACTGGTCTTGCTCATTATTTGAGGAAGCGGTCGATCAAGGACATCTACCTTATGGGTTTGGCGCTCGATTACTGCGTTAAATACAGTGCGCTTGATGCCCGCCAACTCGGATTGAACACGCACGTCATCCTCGATGGTTGCCGCGGAATTGAACTTGAGCCCGGCGACATCGGTCGCGCGCTTGAGGAGATGAAACGCGTTGGCGCGGTTCTACTACAAAGCGCCGATCTCCGAGACAAATCATAATAGCGCAACGTATCGCCGACTAGCAGCCGGTCTTTCTGTTCGCGAGTAAAAAGGTTTGGCGCGGATGTGACGCGTCAAACCCCGTATCTTTCTGTTTAGCTTTGTAGGTTGTCTTTCACTTCAAGCCGGTTCGTCTTATTCAAACCGCGTTCCAGTCGCCCTGCCGCAGCCGGAGAAGACCAGATTCCCATCGGCATCGAAGAACTGGATTGTGGCGCTATACTCGAAGCTGTTGGCGCTGGTGAGATGGACGTTGGCGGTGACTACCCCCGACCCAGCAAAGGCGCCGTTTTCGTCATAGACGTAAGATATATCGTGGAAGGAGTAATTCTGACTACCCGGCTCGCGCTGCCAGAGACCAGCTTCGGGGGTGTCGAGCGGGCCCGTACCGGGAGGGTTGGCGTAGGCGGTCAGGGTGCCGTCGCGGTAAAAGGTCATTAGGGCTGGGAAAGGCGGTCGCGTCTGGTTGGGATCATTACAGTCGACTCCCATTCTGGTTACCTGCCACACGCCTTGGATTGTCGGGGTTGTTTCTCGCAGCGGTCTGTCCGCGCTCCACACCAGTGAAGTGCTCGCAGCAAGGCCGAGAGCGATAGCTAGTATTTGCGTTTTAAGTTTCATCTTTTGTTCCTTTGTTTGATTTGGTTTTGCTTGTTTTGGGCCTTCTCTGATTCCTCATCGTGAGGAGTTATTTCTGGCCGTTCACCGGAGTACAGAACGGAAATCAGCGCGAGGTTATGCGGAAAAGGCTTCCCACGTTGAATCGTTGAAGCCTCGAGTCGCGATCGGTATAACTCAGAGGACGCTCGGCTACCGCCAGTCTGTGCTGCCCAGACAAACTGGTCCTATTTGGAAACAGTTTCTTTCGGCGCCAGAGAGGCGACGATTTTTTCGAACCGCGGGTCGCCGCGAAGGGAATCCCACCACGGCATCAGTTTCAGTTCGCCATAGCCGAGGTCGTTACCGCTAGTGGGGTAACGGACGGCAGTGGCAAGCTGCTCGCAGGCAAGATCTTTTTCACCAACCCACGCGGCAATCATCGCCAAATACTTGATCATGACCATGCCATTGACTGGGTCCTTTTCGACGGGAAGAAGCTCGACCGCGCGGCGTCCTTCGCGCAAGGCCGCCTCCTTCTGCCCGAGAGCGGCATCGATTACACCTAGTACGCACCATGCCGGGCCGTAATTTGGTTCAGCCTGTACGGTTTTCTCCTGCTTCGCGCGCGCAGCAGTAAAAGCCAATTGCGCGTTGTGTTCGTCGTTTGTCATGCGGGCGATAACGCCTTCCACGAAAGGGCGCGTGAAATTAACAGCTTGTCGCCCTAACGGGAACTCGTCGGAGGCGAGCAACGCGTCTTTGGCGGCAGCGACGTCGCGTTCGGCCAGTGCGCAAAGTAGCGATAGACCGGCGAGCTGCGGCATAGCAGCAGGATTTGTCGTCCGGATCTCATTGATCACTTGATGCGATGGTCCTGTCTCGGCTTTCCAATCCACTTCCACAAACGCGCGCGCTGCCTTTGCCTCGAGATCGTTTGGCGCGATAATCAGCATGCGATCTAACGTGGATTTTTGTTCGGCATAACGCCGGGCCATTCCGTAACTGTCTGCGATATTTCCGAGCGTGTTAAGACTGCGCGGGTCGAGCTCAATGGCCCGCTCAAAGTTTCGCATGGACTCTTCCAAGCGTCCCTGACGCCTTTGGGTAACCCATCACCGCGAATATCCGGGGATTATTTGGCAAGCTCCGGCGTGCGATTTCCAGTTCAGCCAGTGCGCCATCGTAGTCGAGGTATCCATTATAAAGATGATGTGCTCGTGCGAGGTGTGCTTCGCCGGCATTTGGGCGGATGCGAAATGCTTTCTCGACCGCTGCTTCCGCTAACGCTAACCGCGCAGGAGTATGGTCAAGGCTAAAAAAGTAAACCTGATCATGAACCCTGGCGAGCGTGCAATAGGCTTTGAAAAACGAAGGATCCCGCGCTACCGCCTGGTTCAGCAAATCGATTGCCCGCAACGTGTTCGCGTCCCAGCTAAGGCCCGCCCCAATGATATCATTGGCGCGCGAATAGAGCTCGAAAGCGACGAGATCAGTGGTTGGCTTCTCCTCAATAGCCAGTCTCTCCGCGGATGTGACTTCGATCAACTGCGCGTTGAGACGAAGATGCGTGCCGGCTCTGCGGACGCTGCCTTCCAGAACATGCGATACCCGCAGATCATTTCCGATCTGACGGAGATTTCGTTTGCCACGGTAATCCATAACACTCGTCCGACTGATGACTTTCAGATCGGCGATTTTGGCCAGCTTGGTCAGCACGTCGTCCTGCACACCATCCACGAACGCGCCGTCTTCTTTCTGCTCGCTCAAATTTTCAAACGGCAGGACGGCGATTCCGTTTGTTACCGGACGACGGATAAATTCACTTTTCCAAACGATCCAGCCGCCGGCCGCTGCCAGAGCGACCAAGGACGCTGCCAACAGCGCACTCGTTGGATTGCGTCGCACCCATTTTTTGCCACGCGCGACGATGCCAGTGTGGCGGGCTAAGATCGGCTCGTGCTTTAGCCAGCGTTCCAAGTCTTCGGCCAGCGCGAGAGCTGAGGAGTATCGGCGCTTTGGATCTTTCTCCAGGCATTTGAGACAAATTGTGCTGAGATCGCGATCTATTTTTGGATTTAAGAGGCGCGGTTGCCGCGGCTCGGTGTCCAAGAGCAGCTTGATCGTCTCGTAGGTTGTTCCACCCGCAAAAGGCGGCTGACCTGTCAGCAATTGGTAGAGTACTGCGCCAAGTCCATAGACATCTGTGACGCTGCTGACAGCCGCGTTATTTCCCACTGCTTGCTCTGGCGCCATGTAACTAGGCGTGCCCAAAACTTCCATCGTGCGCGTGACGGTGCTCTCGGACTCGACCAATCGAGCAAGGCCAAAATCAGTCAGATGTGGTTCACCTTTTGCATCAAGCAGAATGTTTCCAGGTTTGATGTCTCGATGCAGAATACCGTGCTCATGCGCGTAGTGAACGGTGCGCGCGACCTTGGCGATCAGCTCCGCAGCGCGCCGGGGCGGCATCGCCTCGGGCCTGACCACGGCATCGAGTTGGCCGCCTTCGACGAACTTCATGCTGAAATAGCATGAGCCATCACGCTCGCCGACTTCGTGGATTGGAACGATACCGGGATGTTCTAAGCTGGCTGCTGCTTCGGCCTCGAGACGGAAACGTTTGAGGTGTGCTTCAGTGGCCCAATGGCCTAGCCCGATAACTTTGAGCGCAACGATGCGATTGAGGCTCTTTTGGCGTGCACGAAATACTACGCCTTGTCCGCCGCGGCCAATTTGCTCGAGCAATTCGTAATCGCCGAAGTCCATCAACATCGGCGAGGACCCAAGCTCGACATTTGCTTCACGCTCGGGCTCGACTGGGCCGAGACCGGTCTCTAGCAGGCACGCGCCGCAGGATTGCTGCGGCGAATTCGGTGGAATGGCTGCTCCGCATTTGCGACAAAATTTGCCTGTTGTGATTCTCATCGTCCGGCCATTCCCTTCACTTAAATACTGCGCGGAAATTCCCAACAGGTTATATGGGTCAAGACACTAATTTCACGAATTTACACTAAGGTTCCCGATCCTTAACTCATCTGGATGAAAATTGGTGATAATTCGTGATCTTCGTGTCTTCACCGCCAACTCGTGCAGTTCGTGTCTATAAAATGACTCTTTTCCATTCCAACACATCGCCGCCGAAATTGACCAACAGACCGACGCGCAGTTTAGAAGCCGCCAGATAGTTCAGCACTTGTTTGACGTGCGAGTCGGTCAGTTTTTCGACGGCTTTCGCCTCAAACAGAATCTTGTTCCAGACAACGAAGTCCGCGTAATACGAGTGAGGCAGGATAAATCCTTTGTACGTGATTTCGTAATTTTTCTCGCGCGAAAACGGGATTCCAGCGCGACTCAGTTCAACAACGAGAGCATCCTTGTAGATGACTTCGTCATGGCCCTTTCCCAATTCACGATGAACCTCCATGCAAAGACCTACGAGTTGAAAAACTTCTTCTTTGTAGAGCAGTTCAGACACAAATTTCAAGAATCCACACCAATCTGGACACTGATTTCACGAACTTCACTAAGGGTTCCGACCATCAACTCTTCCTCATGAAAATTAGTGCAAATTCGTGTAATTCGTGTCTTAGATCGGTGCAATCTGTCTCTTTACGAGCGCAACGCGGCGATGAGGTGGCGCAGTTCATCTTCAATCTCGGCTGGCGTTGCCACCGTGTGCGCGACTTCCTCACGCAACAGCTGTCGGTAACGCTGTCGCAGTCGATGGAAGGCTTGTTTGACCGCGTTCTCGGTCATGCCAAACTCGCGCGCGATTTCCGCTTGCGACGGTCGATCCGGTTCGTCAGACAGCAATGTGTTCAACCGCTCCAGCAGCGGCGCGCCAGCTGATCCCTGAGATTCCTCGCGCAAGCGCGCGAACACCTGGTCGAGCACGGTGAACGCCCAGCGACGATCATAAAGCAGATCCGCGCTGAGCATGTCGCTGCGATCGAACTCGCTGGAATCGTAGGATTCGACATCGTCGAGCGGAATCAGCGTTCGGCCGCCACCACGTTTGATCGTCGCGGTATCACGGCGCTCGTTCGCCATGAAATGCTTGAGCGAAGCCAGAAGAAAAGAACGCAAGCGGCCCTTTTCCTGCCGCACAGATTGGAAATCTTTGCGCTCTAAAATCAGCGCGAAAAACCCTTGGGTGAGATCTTTCGCCTCATCTGGTTTAGCACCCTCTCGCCTAGCGAAGCCATAAATAGGCCGCCAATAAGTGCGGCAAAGTCTTTCCAGCGCTTGTTGTGCTGCCGGCGATTCGCCTCGCGCTTCCAAGACCACGCTCCAGTGCGTGGTCGTAAAGGCGATCCCGCCGGCAGATGCCGGACCGGTCGCGGTCGCCGAAGTCACATGATCCCTGGCGGGGGGCACACTGCGATTCAATTAAAAGGTCACGCGAAAAGCAAGCCTGCAGGGCACGGAGCAGACGTTGGATCGGCCGGCGCAGCGCCGACCTCATGCAATCATGCGGGTAATACGGTGGAGAGGGTCACTTCGCTATCGATGGTTTGCGTAGAGACGTTTTCTACAGCGGCGCCGACTTTTGATCCGTCGCGATCAACGATCCAGACTTGCTGGCCTTGTTCGAATCGCCCGCGGGTCATCACCTTGAGTAGAACGCCTTCCTCGGTGGCCGGATTATCCAGCACCTCGACGCAGATTGCATCGGTCTTTCCGAAATCTCCCTGCAAAGTCAATTTGTCATCAATTTTTGGCCTTTGCATGGACGCCACTTGCCAGGTTCTTGCTAGAAGGAATCGTCGCTCGCTCCCCAGCCGAGCGTGTCCACGCTCGCAAACGGATCATTTGCCTAACGTGTCTCGACCAATTCGCGCGGCTGCGCGACGTGCGGTTTGATCTGATCGCGTTTAAGGACGCGATACAAAAACCAGACAATGAAACAGTTCGCCAGCAGAATGAGCGCGCCCAGCAATCCCGGCCGATGCCAAAGATGACGAATCTCAAGTGGAATCAGCGACGCAGTCGCGAAAATCATTAGTAACTCCGCCCAGCGTTGCTGCATGTAAACGCCGATTCCTTCAGTGAAAAGAACTGCCGCATAAAAAAGCGCCAGAAGACCTGTGGCCCGCAGCGCGCCGCCCGCAAGCACCGCTTGCAGCTTGTGGAGCAAATAGGCGACCGCCTTGCTATGCTCGAGCAGGATTTCGTCCGCAATCCAGTTGGACAAGGCATCTATCCAACGAGTCCGCGCGTTCAGAAAAAGCAGTGAAATGCCGAGGATCAGGAGCAAGAGGCCCTTGGCAATCTTGAAGAGCGCGATCAGCTTGAGATAGCGGACACGACGCGCGCCCTGCAAAATGGCAGGTTCATGCGCCGCTTTACTCATTCTGCAACTGTTCGCTCATACTCCCTTATTGAGCAATGACTGGATTTTTTTCCGCCCAACTGGTCAATCGACTCGCCTCTCCCCTTTTCACGAAGGGGAGAGGATTAAGGTGAGGGGATTTTTTCGGTGTCTCTCAATTTCTATGACAAGACCCTCACCCTACCCTCTCCCTGGGAGGGAGAGGCGAATAAATCGCTGCAAAGATACTTTGCCTCAGAGCCAACCGCCTAACTGGCAATGACCTGGCTTTCGCGACAGCAAATTTCCAGCTTGTTCCCATCGGGGTCCTCAAAGAAAAACGCATAGTAGCCGGGACTGTAATCGACACAGACCTCCGGCCCTTCAAGTGTTTTGCCGCCGACTTCGCGCACCAACTTCGCCACCCGATCCACTTCTTCACGGGTATCGGCCCAAAATGCAATCCGCGTGCCGTTCGGCTGATGGTTCTTGTCCTCTGTAAAACCGAAAAATTCCGAGGGGCTGTCACCACCAGCAGCATAAAAAGTATGGAAATCTTCGCCCGGGCTTTCGCAAACAAATCCAAGCTGCGGAAGAAATTTTCCGTAGAACTCTCTTGCGACCTGCATGTCGCTCACCCGTAAATCGATGTGATCAAGGCAACGCGTTTTCATTTTGTCATTCTCAATTGGTTCGGATCACAATTCAATCGTTTGTGATGCAGGACCTCTTCGCACAGCAATTAAAGGCGCTCCGGGCGGCTGCACTCGATCGACATCTTTTTGAAATCAGCAGTCCGCAGGGACCGGAAATTACGGTGGTAGGGCGCGACCGCCGGGCGCGCCGCCTTATCAACTTTTCCTCGAACGATTACCTCGGGCTTGCAAATGATTCTCGACTCCGTGAAGCGGCGATCGCTGCCATCAACGAATTCGGAGTCGGCGCAGGCGCGTCGCGGCTGATCAGCGGGACGCAATTGCAACATGTGCGTTTGGAGCGGGCGCTGACTAAATGGAAAGGCACGGAGGCTGCGCTTTGTTTCAGCAGCGGATACGCCGCGGCGCTGGGTACGATTCCGGCGCTCGTTACGAAAAATGATGTCGTCCTGCTCGACAAACTTTGCCACGCCTCGCTCATCGACGCCGCAAAGCTGGGTGGCGCACGCCTGCGCATCTTTCCACACAACAATCTGCGAAAACTAGAGAGTCATCTGCAATGGGCCCGGCGCGAGCATACAGGCAAGCGCGTTCTCATTATAACTGAGTCTGTCTTTTCAATGGACGGCGATCGCGCGCCGTTGCGCGATCTGGTTCAACTAAAAGAACAGTTCGACGCGCTCCTTATGCTCGATGAAGCGCATGCGGTGGGCGTCATCGGTCCACACGGCCGCGGTCTCGCTACGGAAGACGGCGTAAGTGACAACATCGATGTTCAGATGGGCACATTGAGCAAGGCGCTAGGCACGAGCGGCGGTTATATCTGTGGATCGCGTAGCCTCATCGAATGGCTAATCAATCGTGCGCGTTCCTTCATTTATTCCACAGCGCCTCCGCCGGCAATTGCAGCATCCGCAGTGGCCGCTGTGGATTTTCTTGCATCTTCAGATGGAGAGCAACGAAGGCTGCAGCTTTGGGAAAAAATCAGATTGATGCATCAACTTCTTCCGGAGGATCGTTCGAACCGAAAAAGCAGCGCAGTCGGCAGCGCGATTTTCCCCTGGATAGTTGGAGATGAACAGGCAGCGCTCGATTTGGCTGCTGCACTAAACAGTGAAGGATTCGTTGTGCCAGCGATTCGTTATCCAACTGTGCCAAAAGGATCAGCGCGTTTGCGCATTACGATAACGGCGGCGCATCAAGAAGATCAGATCGAAGCGCTCTGCCACGCGATGAGACGAAACAGCGCTTCGGACTAGGTAGGTAGGGCGCGTCACTCCTTGCGCGCCGGTTTATGTCTGCCAATAAACGGCGTGCAGAGGACTGCCCGGCCCACCCACCATTGTGTATCAGGGTCGTGAGAATTTGTGTAATTCTTGCCGTTTTATTTCGGTAGAAACCGCGACAAGATCGGCCTGAGTTTTTCTACCGTATCTTCCGGCCAAAGCTTACGATCCGTGATCAACGCAGTATCCAACGCGAAGTGTTCCGGCCAGTTCGGCTCCGTCGGTATTTGCGGAACCACGTTCACAATCATTTTCCTCGCCGTCTCTGCATTGGCCATCAAATGGCTAAGAACGGTCTGCGCCGACACAGGTTCTTCTTCCACCTTCCAAGAATCGTAATCAGTGATCATGGCCATGGCCACGAACGCGATCTCGGCTTCGCGAGCCAATTTTGCTTCCGGAAGATTCGTCATCGCGATCACGTCGAAGCCGTTGCGATGGTTAAATTCAGATTCTGCGCGCGTGGAAAATGCGGGGCCGTCCATGTTCACGTAAACGCCACCATTGTGAACCGTAACTCCGAGAGACCTGGCTGATTCAGCCACAAGATTACGCAGGTTCGCGCTGATTGGTTCAGCGAATCCGACGTGCGCCGCAATGCCTTCGCCGAAAAACGTATGGGTCGCGCGTTGGCTGGTGCGATCATAAAACTGCGAGGGTAAGACCACATCCCGCGGCGCATATTTTTCCTGTAAACTGCCGACTGCCGCTACCGAGATGACCCAACGAACGTTCAACAACCGGAGCGCATAAATATTGGCGCGATAATTAATTTCGTGCGGCAAAATCCGATGACCGCGGCCGTGCCGCGGCAAAAAATAAACCTGACGCCCACTTAATTTTCCACCAACAAGCATGTCCGATGGCGATCCAAATGGCGTATCGATCTTGTGTTCAGTCGTATGGCGTAATTCCTCGATCTGGTACAGGCCGCTGCCGCCGATAATGCCAATTGCTGGAGGCTCGTTTCTCATTTCCGCCATGCCGCGATTTAAGACACGAATTCCACGAATTGTCACGAACCCTGTAACTGTTTGAGTCAATTCGTGTAAGTTCGTGAAATTCGTGTCCGTCTTGGACGAAGGCGCTGTGCCCGTGTATTATTTTTGCCCGTCCATGCCGAAATTCTTTATCAAGACTTACGGTTGCCAAATGAATGAGCGCGACTCGGAACAGGTCGCGCATTCGCTCTTGGCGCGAGGTTATGAGCGGGTCTCCAAAGAATCAGAAGCCGACGTTGTGCTCCTGAACACGTGCAGCGTACGGGATATGGCTGACCAGAAGGCGCTGGGAAAAATGGGGATGCTGGGGCGACTGGCGAAAGAGCGATCGCACATGGTATTCGGGTTCCTTGGCTGTATGGCCCAGGCGCGCGGTGCGTCGTTGCTGAAAGCGTTGCCGCACGTCGATCTTATCGTCGGCACGCAGAAATTTCACCGCGTGGCGGATTACGTGGAGGAATTAGTGGCGAAGAAGACGACGCGCTCGGGTGGGATCACCGATCCCGGCTACAGCAGAATCGATGATCTGCGCTTCTCGATCGTCGATGTCGCGGATGAAGCTGGATCGCAATCGACGATCCGCGAACAGCAACTCGCACCGAGGCAAGCGACGGCGTTTGTCTCGATCATGCAGGGATGCAACATGCACTGTACATTCTGCATCGTTCCGCAGACGCGTGGCGCGGAGCGCAGTCGATCCATCCACGAAATTGTAAGTGAAGTGCGCGATCTCGTTTCACGTGGCGCCAAAGAAATCACGCTACTCGGACAAATCGTGAATCTTTACGGTCGCCACGAATTCCCGAAGATCGACAATAGATCTCCATTCGTGCAGTTGCTCGAAGCTGTTCACCAGGTCGAAGGGCTGAAGAGGCTGCGTTTCACATCGCCCCACCCGATCGGTTTCCGCGACGATTTGATCGACGCGATGTCACGTTTGCCGAAACTCGTCGAGCACGTTCACCTGCCGTTGCAATCTGGCTCCAATAAAATTCTCAGAGCAATGCACCGCGTATATACGGCAGAAAAATATGTCGATCTTGTCCGACGAATTCGGCAGGCGCGCGACGGCATTGCGATTACGACCGACATTATCGTCGGATTTCCCGGCGAGACAGAAGACGACCACAAGCGGACGCGCGATTTGGTCGAGGAACTCCAGTTTGATAACGCCTTTGTGTTTCGCTATTCGCCGCGGCGAAACACGCCAGCAGCGGCTATGACGGATCAAATCGATGAGCGCACCAAGGAAGCGCGCAATCAGGATTTGCTTCGGGTGGTCAACGAATCAACGCGGCGCGCCGGCGAGAGGCTGGTCGGTCAATGTGTGGAAGTTCTTTGCGAAGGGCCGAGCAAAACAAATCCCGCCCGTCTGATGGGCCGAACGCGCACCAACAAAATTGCTGTGTTTGAAGGCGACAACGAACTGATCGGAGAACTGGTGGATATCCAAATCGAGCGAGCCAACGGCTTCAGCTTGTGCGGCACCCCGGTTCGAAGGAACACCGCCATCTCGGCTATTTCGTCGAGCGGTCATCCTGCCTGCTCAACTGGTGCAGGGCTACAGACCTGAGTTACCGCGACACTCCAAAATGTGCGTGCTCCGAGCATTTTAAAAGTTGCGTCCTACTCAATCGCAGGTTGAAAACTTGCGCCACCTTATCCAAACTCACACGCCATCAGCGAATTTTGACGCATGATCTACCAGCTCTCTTTGCACACAGCAGGAATCATCGTGGGCGCAGTTCTCATTTTAATCGGTTTGCTCGGATTACTGAAACCGGACTTCGCGGATCTTATGCAGCGCTTTCCGCGCTCTCACGTTGCAGGAGTTATTTTGCTCACCATTTGTCTACTTTGGACGTTTTGGCTGCTCGCCACGATTCAGATGGGTGAATTCTCAAGCTTTCGTCGCCCGCTCCTTATTGCATTGCCTATCGGTTACGTGCTCGTCCTGCGTTTTGTCGATGAATTTCTGGCGGTACGCGCGCTTGGAATTCTTTGTTTGCTCGCGGCAGAACCGCTGCTGGATGCCGCCTTTCTGCGCTACGAAACAAGCCGGCTGCTGATAACGGTGTTTGCTTATCTGCTGATCATTGCCGGCCTATTCTGGGTCGCAATCCCGTACCTCCTTCGTGATCAAATCAACTGGAGCGCACGCAGCGTTTTTCGCTGGCGCTTTTTGCATGTTATCGCCTTGATTTATGGCGGTGTGATTCTCACGTTCGCTTTTACGCAGTATTAGGAACATAGGGCTTTGCCCTGTGCGGCCAACGCGACATCCTGTCCGCTGTTCTGAAGCTAGCGGGTTGCAAATCCGCTGGGCGCACAGACTAAAAGTCTATGTTCCGGCGCATTCTGATCATACGCGGTGGTGCAATCGGCGACTTCATTCTCACGTTGCCAGCGCTTAAAGCGCTGCGTGACGCCTGTCCAGATGCACAGGTCGAGATTCTTGGTTATAAGCACATTGCGGTGCTTGCGGAAAACCGATTTTACGCGCAAGCAGTACGCTCGATTGAATATGGGCCGCTCTCGAGCTTCTTCGCGAAGAATTCGGAGCTGCCGGTGGAGTTGGCAAATTATTTTGCGAGCTTCGATTTGATCATCAGTTATCTGTTTGATCCCGATCGGATCTTTGAAAACAACCTGCGGCGCTGTGGCGTTGAAAATCTGCTTTGCGGGCCGGCCAAGATCGTGGAAAGCGCTGAACATGCCGCGCGCCAGCTAGCACAACCCGTCGAAGAGATGGGAATCAGAGTCTGCGATCTTACTGAAAAAGTTTTTCCCTCAATAGATGATCGACAATTCGCCACGGAGTTTCTCCAAGCTTTACGGCAACCGATTCTCGCGATTCATCCCGGAAGCGGTAGCAAAGAGAAAAACTGGCCGCTGGAAAATTGGATCGCGTTGTTTTCAAGAGGCGGCGGCTTCCCACTCGCTGAAGACAAAGATGGCCAGTCGGGAAATTTTTTCTCCCTGGTCCTCATCTCAGGCGAGGCGGATAAAGCACAGACGGAAGCATTGGAACGCGAGTGGAAAAATCGAGAGGGCCGTTTCGCAAAAAATTTACCGCTGCCTCTCCTGGCCGCGGTGCTTGAGCGCTCAATCTTCATTGGGCACGACAGCGGAATTTCACATCTCGCCGCAGCCGCGGGAGCAAACTGCGTTTTGCTGTTTGGCCCGACCGATCCCGATGTGTGGGCGCCGCGCAACAAAAACGTACAAGTGCTTCGAGCCCAAAGCGGCAGACTCAATGATCTGGGAATCGCGCCCGTCAAAGGAGCTGTAGTCACTGCCATGTCTCGCGATTTGGAATGAAAGGGTCCATCACACCCTTCCCCGGCACTGTTGGGGGGGGGACATTTTACTATCACATATGTGATACGAAATTGTCCCAGACATTCTTTAATGGCTTTTCGCTTAACTTGTCAGTCTTCGTATCCGCGCGGAAATTTCTGGTGCCATTTCCATGCGCTCTCGATAATTGCCTCGACCGACTGAAACTGTGGGCGCCACCCGAGCTTGTTTTTGGCTTTTTCCGAAGACGCAATAAGCCGGGGCGGATCGCCAGGTCTGCGTGGCTTCTCAATCGTGTCGATCTTGCGGCCAGTGATTTTGCGGCAAGCCGCGATTACCTCCTGAACACTGGAGCCGCCTCCAGTGCCAAGATTGTAGAAGCCGTTGGAGGCGGCACCGAGCGCCAGAATGTGCGCGTGCGCAAGATCGACGATGTGGATGTAATCGCGAATGCATGTGCCATCGGGCGTCTCATAATCGGTCCCGTAAACTTCGACATTCGCACTTTGACCGAGTGCGACCTTCAGCACGGTGGGAATTAAATGTGTCTCAGGTCGATGATCTTCGCCGAGGTTCTCCGTGGCACCAGCCGCGTTGAAGTAACGCAATGAAACAAACTTCAATCCATGTATTTCGTCGTACCAGCGCAGAATTCTCTCGAAAGCCAGTTTCGATTCTCCGTATGGGCTGACCGGACGCGGGCGCGCGGTTTCATCGATCGGCACCCGTTCCGGCGGTCCGAAAATCGCGCAGGTCGATGAAAAAATGATCCGTTGAACACCCGTTGCCACCATCGCATCCAGTAGATTTAAGCCGTTGGCAATGTTGTTGCGAAAATATTTCGACGGATCGCGCATTGACTCAGGGACGAGTGCGTATGCTGCGAAATGCATTACTGCATCGGGGCGCGTGCTGGAAAGCGCAGCCTCAACTTGCATGCGATCAGCCAGGTCGCCCCGGATGAAATTCGCTCGGGAATCGACCGCGCGCCGATGGCCTTCAATCAGATTATCGAAGATGGCAACTTCGTGGCCTTCATCCAGCAAGAGCTCGGCGCAAACACTGCCAATATAGCCAGCGCCGCCAACAACGAAAATTTTCATGCGCCGAAATTCCGGCGTGCCTGATCCGCCTGTTAAAGCAAGCGTAAGCCGCTAGATCTTCTTCTTTGGTTGCGGCTTTTTGGAGTCCAGGCTGGCGACCAGTTCCTTTTTTCCCTGTGTTTTTTTCTGCTGCAAACTTGCGACCATCTTCTGCACGCAACGGTGTTTGCAGCGCGGACCAAGCACCTTCAGGCTCTCTTCCTCCGAGCCCCATTGCAAGATGTCGATGTCCACGTGACGAACGCCCCACTGTTTCATCTCGAGCCGGCTCGACTTGTAAAGGTCAATGGTGTCAGTGCCGATCAACGCCGTCCCATAATCGTCGATGACATATTCTTCATTTGTATCGGTAATTCGGAACCGAGTTCCAAGTGGGTATCGCGACCAATCAGATGCGGCGCTCAGGACGTGGCGGCTGGACAGGTATTCGCCGAGCGCGTTGTGGCAGCCGCTGCCCTCGCTGTGCGTGTAGGCAGTAGTGCGCACATTTGGTATGCGACGCCCGCTGGTGAGAGTCGGTTTCGATTGCTGCGTGGCGCAGCCCGCGATCAAGCAAGCTGCCGCCCCTGCGAGCGTAAGGTTAAGGCATCTACGCATCGGCGGTATCGCGGCCTCCATACCAGCCTGAACAGTCGAAGGCAAGGAATAATTTACGAAAATTCCCTAGGAGCCGAAATGGCTGCTAAGCTGATTCTAAGAGGAGCTTTCCCTGCCGGACATCAGCGATGCCAGCCTAAAATGCTAACGTGCGGCCGCCTGCGAGAGGTCACTCGTGCAATGAGGACAACGGCTCGCCTTAATGGGAATCTTCATCGCGCATGCCGGGCAATCTTTCATGTCGGGTACTTTTGCAGCCGGTTTTCTGAGTTGATTGATTGCCCGGACCAGAAGAAAAACGGCGGCCGCGACAATGAGAAAATTGATCAAGAGCGTAATGAAGTTGCCGTAATTCCAAGTGATCGTTCCGGCTTTGGCGGCGTCCGCGGGAGTATTGAATGCCGTCGAGCCGTCTTTGGCCGCCCGAAGAATGACAAATTTATTGGAGAAATCGAGTCCGCCGGTGAGGAGACTGATTGGGGGCATGACGATGTCTTTAACCAGCGAATTGATGATTGAACCGAAGGCCGCACCGATAATCACGCCGATCGCGAGATCGACCGCATTGCCTTTTACGGCGAATTCCTTGAATTCTTTCCAGACGTTTTTTAACCGGCTCATATTTTTCGTTTTACTCTTTGTTTTTGCCCTCAGGTTTGGGGATTACAACATTCGCGATTTTATTCGGCACGACGATTATCTTTAGATACGGCGCGTCACCGACCAGGCTTTTCACCTTCGAACTAGCCTTTGCTGCTCGTTCGACGTCCTCTCGTGGCGCATCCAAAGGCATTTTGATTCGATCGCGCAGTTTTCCGTTTACTTGAATCACGATTTCAACCTCGTCCTCGGCAAGCAGCCGCTCGTCATAGCTTGGCCAGGACTGTTCCGTGATGTCGCCGCGCGCATCCGTGAATTTCGTATTTAGAGTTTCCCACAACTCGGAGGCGATGTGAGGCGCAAAGGGATTCAGCAAAATGAGAAAGTTGCGCATCGCCGCCAACGCAATCGTTTCAGCATTGGTAAATGCGTTCACGAAAATCATCATTTGTGAGATTGCGGTATTAAACGAGAACGATTCGATATCCTCAGTGACTTTCTTGATCGTGGCATGCAGC
>WNFP01001363.1_pt1 | contig 19049 bp, 20 predicted proteins | sample 5400201 | NCBI WGS metagenome assembly WNFP01 (sample SAMN13153355, study PRJNA577476) | soil metagenome | isolation source: 115 cm saprolite under Madrone tree | place: USA:California | collected 2016-06-14 | reverse complement strand
GTCTCTGCCGATAGCCGGAAAACCGAGACGCCCGCTGCGCACTTGAATGAACCACAGCACGTCGCCGTGTAGATTAAGCCGGTAGAGCCACTGCTGATGCGCCAGATAAATCATGTCGTCCGCGCCGATCACCGCAGAGCTTCTCCACGTTCCATCCCCATCCGAGGTGTTGTTCCCGAGCAAGATGTCCTCTCTCGAGCCTGTGGCAGTGTAGGTCATCTGCTTCCAAATAACATCGCGGCTCAGGCTCGGCGAAAACGCAAACAGATCGGTGTAGTCGTCCGTGACGTAGACGGCATCGCCGTTGCCCAGCGCCGGTGGAGTATAAAATTTGTGCTGCGTGCCGGCGGATTGCCATGACGGTCGTCCGGAAGCGTCGAGAGCAAAGAGACTGCCGGACTTGCTCGCGGCGTAGAGCGTGCCGTTCGGCGCGATTGCCGGAGCGGCAATGACGGGACCCGAGGCCAGCGGCGATTTCCAAAGAACTTTTCCTTCCGGCGAAAGCGCGTAGATGCCGTCCTCGGCGGCAAAATAAACGTTGCCATTCGGAGCAAGAGCGATTCCGGAAAGAGGACTTGATCCCGGAGTGTATGACCACCGAATGTGAGGAACGCCCGGAACTTCAGCGAGATTTTGTTTGCTGCCGCATCCTAGCGCAGAAAAAACAGCTAGATAAAGTACGAGCGGCACTCTGGAAAAGAGGAGCACTCTGAAGGGCTTCATGATGGATTCATTTCTTGTTCTGCCTGTGAGACTCCTGTGGCAGCACGAAGATCATGGATCTTCACTGTCAGCTTCAGAATCGGAAGGAACCTGCGCCGCTGGGCAGTCTTGATGGAGTTCGTCCATATAGTAATGAACCATCAGAGAAGCCTTGAGCGGATCCGGCCGGACGCTGAAGCGGTAAGCGATGACCGCGGAGCTGGCCGTGTTCCAGTTGCTGGGCGGAACAGCACGGGGATTGCGCGTTCGCTCTTCCTCTTCGAGCAATTCGGCGCGCGTGGGAGTGTGCGGCGCATTGTCCGGCAGCGGAGCCTTCAGTCGAGTCGAGCAATAATCAATGTGCGCCGAAATCATTTCGAGGAGAAGCCGCTGCCACTTGGAATCGTTTTGCAGTTCCACGATGTCATTGGCAAGCCGGTCTTCCATCTCTTGCCGGGTGGAACGGGGAAAAGCTGTCGTGTAGCCCCAGCCGAGTGCTTGCTTTTCAACTTCCACGAAACAGGGACGGTCGCAGCGATTGAGCTGCTTCAGGCGGCGCCGTGCTCCCGGAGCGATCGGAACTCCGGAACTCGGCGAGAGATCGTCGTTGGTGAAAACGCGATGCCGCGTGGCTGGTTTGGTTCTCGAAGCCGCGGAATCGTCCACTGCGTTCGCGGAATCTTTTTTTGCGGCATCCTGAGCCGGCGGTTGCTGCACAGACGGTGCGTCGGATGATTGCGGAGCGCGCGCAAGCAGGCGCTGCGGCACGCAAAAAAGAACAAACAGGAAAAAGGAGGCAAGAAGGAGGCCGAAAAACTCACCGGCGAAGCGCGAATTTGAAACGGAGATCATGGCAGAGGGTAATCCGTGCAAACGCGGGCTGTGGCTTCGTTCCACTGATATTGCATGACCGTTGCGCGGAACGGCGCAAAGCGTTGCACCGCCTGAACGCGCTGGGTCAACAGTCCCGTTGAGTTTCTGTATTGCGACTTCAGCTTGCCTTCGCGTTCGGCAAAGCGCGAATGAACGTCGTTTCGCGTGTATTCCGATACCGCGCCTTTGCCGACGATCTTCTCGATCTGCCGCTGGATGTCGCAGTAACCACTCGCCGCCTGCAGCGCGTCTTGCAGAGTCGAATTCCACACTCTGTCATCGGCGATTTCATGCCGCGCCAGCGTCAACTGATTGCGAAACTCGGCTTCGCGTTCCGGCCCGAAGCTCATCTCGGCGCGGAGTTCCGCTTCGCAGGAAAGGTCGCAAGCCGGATTGTTTTCTTCTCCGTCGAGATCGCTCAATGAAATAGATTTTGTGGGCTTTGCCAGGTCGTCTTCAGTGATTATTTTTTTCTGATGAACCGTTTTCTGCAATGGAGTGGATTCGCTCGCCGCACGCGGGGAGGAATTGGAAGAACCTGCAGGCGGTTGTTGCGCGGCGGGAACGGGCACTGGCTTTGCGTTCGAATCTTGTGCTTGCAGCGGTGCTGCGTGGATCAAGCACATGCCGACGATCGACAACAACAGAGTGCACGTGAAAAAGTATTTGGCGCTGCTCCTGGACACAAACGGCCGCGGCCGCGAAAAACGCGCGCGCCCTGCGTCACGGACCGGCGGGATCATCGGTGTCTTCCGGAGGCGTGGGGACATTGATGGTGCAGGTGGCATGGACAATTTTTTCGACTTGCAGATGCATGTATTGAGATTGCAGGTTGCCGGGCGAAGTCTTTGTGATGTGCGCATTGGCGCGGTCCAGCGCGGCGTTCAGGCGGTTGTGAATTTCGCGGAGCTTCGGTTCGTACTCGCGCTCGACGGCCAATTCATTCGGCGTGATGTTGCGCGAGTCGGCGTAGCGCCGAAGGTCGTCCGTTTTCTTGGCTTGCGTCTCGCACGCCAGTCCCTGCACGCCGATAATTTCTCCGAGATTTCCCTGCCACGTAGAATCGGCCTTCACGGCGTCGATGGCTTCGAGCAGCGCCAGTTTCCAGCGTGGGCCCGCGCCTCCATTCAGCCCCGCTCGTTGCGCCACCTGATCGAAACAGGCACGATCACAAGTGTTCAGTTGCTGCAACAAGTCGCGCGTGCCCTCCATGGCGATGTCATGGGGCCGGGCATCAATGTCGTCGTTGGTGAGGACCTTGTGCGGCTTCGCGGTAGATTTATCCGGTGAATCGGGCTTCGCTGCTGGCGGCTTCGTTGGCGTTTGCGGACAGTTTTCCCTGCAAGGCCCTGGAGCAGGACTGTTTTGCGGCGAAGCGCCAGCCGGATCGGGCGACTGCGCAGACGCAAATTGCCCCGCAATCGAGAAAGCAAGCGTGAACGCAAGGACGCAGCAACGCACGGCGGGAATTCTCCTTACTCAGTCGCTATCCTATTTTACTGCGTGCCGTCGCACCTGTGGCAGGCGAGTCGCCCGCAGTTACCGTAAGTGATATGAGCAGCGCGGGAAGACGGCAACGGGCTTGCACGTTGGCCGCAAAAAACAAAGCAGGTGTGCGAGGAGCGGGCATCTCACAGAGCCTTGGGCAGGTCTACTCAGCCGTGAGAGCCAGGTTCGACGTGTGACTCAAAGTCCCGAAAGCCGCTGCGGGCTCTCGGAGGGTCATTTCGGCTAGGAGCGAACGAGCGAATTCGCTACGAGGAAATGCGCTACTGAAGGTTGAAGTTGATGCCGGTGGAATGGAAGAGGTTCCCCGTGTGGGCCTGTACGCCAACTCCTGTTGAGCCAGTTACAGCTATGTTGAGGCTTCCGTTGGTTTGGGAGCTCAATGTATTGGCGTCTCCAGAGTACTGAGCCGTGATGGAGTGGATACCAACCGAGAGATTGCTGAGTTGAGATTGTGCAACTCCGCCTTGCGACGAGGCTGTTTGAGGAAAAACCACTGCTGCCATCAATAGAGAATGTGACCGTTCCTCCCGGTGTTTTAGAGGAAGTGACGTTCGCCGTCAGGTTGACGCTGCCACCGGAAATAGCATTCCAAGGAACCTTCACGCTGGAAGTAGTCAGGCTAATGGCCGAAGGCGCCGGCCCGCCGCCACTTCCTCCGGTCGATCCTCCACCGCAACCGGCAAAGCCAAGAAACAAAAACAGAGTACAGGCGATTGCAGCCCCGGGAGCCAAGCGGCGGGCAGGCATGTGGTCCGAAGCTCAGTGCTCCATGAGGTGTACCGCCTGCAAAAAGAATAACAACTTCAAGTTATCAACTGTTTGCAAATGATGAAAGGCGCGATCGGCCCGCTTGCCGCGAGAGGCTCTGGACTACGATTACGACTGGTCGATCAGCCTGTGGTGTATGGCGTACAACGCCAATTCGAGCCGATCGGAGACGCCGAGCTTGTCGAAGATGTTGTGCAAATGGTTCTTGACAGTTTGTTCGGAGATGAAAAGTTTTTCGCCGATTTCCTTGTTGCGGAAGCCTTGCGCGACGAGCTGAACAATCTCCTTTTCGCGGTCGCTGAGCAGCGGCTTTTCGCGGCGCGGGCCGGATTCGCTGGACTTCGAAAACGCCTTCATCACTTCGGCGGTCATGCGATTGTCCAGCCAGATTTCGCCGGCATGCACGCGATGAATGCTTTTCACCAGCAGATCCGTTGCGGACTGTTTTAGCACAACGCCGCGCGCGCCGAGGCGCATCGCGCGAACCACATCGCGATCGTCTTCTGCGGCGGTCAGCACAACAACGCGCGTGGGCAGCGTATCGAAATTGACTTCCTCAAGTACAGCGAGGCCATCTTTATCGGGCATGCGCAAATCGAGGAGAAGAATATCGGGCTTGAGTTTGGCGAGAAGTTTGATGCACTCCGCGCCGTTCTGCGCCTCCCCAACGATGGTGATGTCTTCGTCGGAATCGAGAAGCTTCCTCAGGCCGTCGCGAAAAATCGCGTGGTCGTCGGCTAGTAGTACCCGTATCTGCGGTTTCGTTGTTTTGGCCATATCTTGTCAGGGTTTGTAAGACAAACCCTGAAACCTATTTATGTCGGGGTTCGTAAGTACAAACCCTGAAACCCGTCAACCGAGCGGGACTTCGATTGTCAGACGCGCCCCATGACCCGGGTTCGACTCAACGGTCAAAACCCCGCCAACGGTGCGCGCGCGCTCCTTAATGGAAATGGGACCCAGCCGCAACCGATCCAATTCGTCGCCGTTGAACTTTCCGGCGAAGCTAAACCCCTCACCGTTATCATCCACTACGAGTACTAGACGGCTGTCATCCTGCGACAGTTTTACCACGACATGGGAAGCCTTGGCATGCTTTTTTATGTTGTTGAGTGCTTCTCGGTAAATCTGGAAAACCTCGCGGCAGACGCGGTCGGGAGCGCGCAACTGGGCCGAATCAATCAGTAAATCAAGGGCTACGGTGCACTCGTTGCGGTAGCGCTCGGCGAATCCGCGCATCAAGTCCACCAGGTCGGCGCTCTGTACCCGGAGCGGACGGAGGTCCGTGACGGTCTGGCGAAGCTCCGCGCCCTCGTTTTTGACGGTCTGCTGGAGGCTGGCGAGGCCGCTGACGGCATGGTCTGGGGCGCTTGGAACCCGGCGCCGGAGGACATCCAACTGGATTTCAATGCTCAGGAGGGTCTGCAGAATGCCGTCGTGGAGGTCGCGGGCGATGCGGCTGCGCTCGGCTTCGATGGCGCGGGCACGTAAGTGCCTCAAAAGAAAGATGTTCTCGAGAGCCGGCGAGACGTTTCCAGCGATGCTCTCAAGCCAGGCTAAGTCGGTTTTTTGGAATGGCTTACGGCCATTTAGCAGGAAAATTCGGCCGCTCGCCTGCCCTGCCTGATCGAAGGCCACGGTCAGGAAAGACTGCACTTTCAGTTCCTGCTGCGCCGGTCCGGGCAGCCGCGGCAGGTTCTTGATCACCTTGCCATTCCGGCGATCCCATCCAAAGCCGGAACCCGGCCCAGCAAGTGAGTTCCAGCAAATGGCGGCGTCCATATCATCCAGGAGGAAGCCGTCGGTGCGCGAAAGCGGCATGCTCTCCGGCACCAGCCGTTCGCTTTCACCTGCCTTGAGCCGCCAGAGAAAAATCCGCTCTAGATCGGTGTCGCGGTAGAGCAAGAGCGCTTCTTCCGCGCCGAAGGTCCTTGCAAGCTCGTCGAGAAAAAGCCGCAGGGATTCCGCCAGCCCTTGATCCACTTGCATGGTGGCGTTGATGCGTGAAAAGAAATCGATTTGCGCCGCAAACCGCCGGTTGAGGTCGCCAAGATAGGCGAGTGCCGCGCCGCCGGCGAATGTTCCAGCCAGCAGCCCCAGCCAGGAGACCACGCGCATCCAGTCCATTTCGCCGCGCCCCGCCGTCCGCAAAACCAGCACGAGAGACAGCGCGCCCGCAAGCGGGACTGTCAATCCAAGTCCCCAGCGAATGCCTCCCGCGTAGCAGATGAACATAAACGGAAACCACACCGGCACTGTGGACGGACTGATGTAGATGAAATATCCCAGCGCGAGCAAATCGCAGAGCAGTGGCAGATGCCAGTTGCGTTTGCGGAGCAGCCGCTCTAACTGGGTTACCAGGAGCGAAATAATCAGATAAGAAATGAGGAATGAAACGGAGCGCCGCAGCTCATGGGAAGGCGGCCGTTCCAGTGCGGCCAGCAGCGCCAGCAAAACAAAAACCGGCCGCGCGTAAACAACCTGCCGGTCGAAATGGTGCCGGTCTGTTTGATGGGGGCTCATGCGCGGGGACGCGTGTCCTATGCATTCAGTCTAACAAGCTGGGCCAAGTTCGCCGCACGGCGGTTTCCAGGCTGCAACGGGTGAGACACGCGATTAACTCTTGATCGCCGCGCGACGCTGTTCCCATTGTCCTGTAGCCGATTCGAAAATTCGGAAATTGAAATTTATTCCCGCCAGCGAACTTCAAAGTCCCCAATATCCTTCCCCTCTCGGAAGCGCATCACCAAGGCCTTATGAGCATCAACTGGCAATGCTGCTGAAAAGGAAGGATGCTTGCTAAGCACGATCACATGGATAGGACGGCTATCAACCAATCGCAAAATGTGCCCGCTGTCTCCGTAGTCGTCTTCGAGAAAATCAAACAACGCTCGAGTTGGATTCCGGTAGCCGGTCAGAAAATAGATCTCAGGGCAATCCGGAGCTGCATAGATCTCCCCCGCAACTGCATGCTGCTGGATCAACGGTATCAGCTGCTCATAGATTTTCGCGGACTCGGGTTGCACTCTTAAGCTTCCGGCTCGCGGTAAATCCAGAATGTGCGTCTCCGGATCGGCTTGATAGTAATAGCCCAAGGCATAGATGTACGGCGGCGCCACACGGAGGACGGCAAAGAGAAGAAAACCGCTGAGCGCAGTCCCCAGCAAAGGCTGCGGGATGGAGGGAAATGCGCGCAGGACGGCTACCGCCCCAAGGATCGCAAGGGGAGCAACATAACAAAAATAGATGGGCGCTGAAAAAGGGTATTGCACCAGACTGCAAAGAGCTGTTACCGCAAGTATCAAAAAGAGCTGCCGTTGGTTGAGCGGATCCCCTGACAAAACTCCCCATCGCGACCCTCGCCGGAGGGCGAAGACCCCAGTCAGAACAAGCATTGGCGTTACCCAATAAGCCGTATGCCATGCAATCTGATAGTTCGCGATATTGTGAGCCGATGAAATCAGGTAATACACGAACACAAGGCCTGTTGAGCAACTCAGGAGCCAACGGGCCATTCCGCGAAACCAAGCGCCAAGAGCGAAGATGCCAATCACACAGATCAACGGGGCGATTGTGGAAAGCGGGGGCGGGCTCTGAAAAGCTCCCCAAACTCTCTTGAACGGCAGGAGAAGAACCCCTCTCAGAACCGCATGGAGACCATTTCCACGCAGATAGGGAATGAGAAATACAAAAAGTGGGGTCAGAAAGCCGAGACCGAACGGGAGGGTTGTTCGGAACAATGCCAGAAACCGCTCGCGGCTGGAACGGCTTGTGGCGCGCGCTTCTCGAAGAAGAACGAGCGTAGCGAGTAGCGAAGGCGGAGCAACAAAGTTTGTGATTTCCTCGGCGGTCCCATGCTCTCGGATCAATGCGGCCAACCCAGCTAGAAAAAGAACGATCGAAAAGACGACGAAAGCGGTATAAAGCAAGCTACGAGTTTTTGCTCCTTCTACCGTCGAAAACGACTCGCATTGCTCGGAAAAGACAAGGAAAACTAGGACTCCAGCAACATAGTAGAACGCTGCGTCTTTGGCCAGAAAAGAACAGCCCCCGCAAAGTCCCGCGATAAACAGCCATTTGGGAACCCGGTCTGAGAGATAGGCAAAAAGAGCCGCTACGCCAAACGTTGCAAAAAACAAGTTGTACCAGGACGGCACGGCCGCAGAGTAATTCGGCAAGCTCCAAGCAACCGCAAGCAGCGTCACCCCACCGGCAATCCAATCCGAAACCATGCGCGAAGCGATCCAATAAAATACGGGAATCCAAATCAAGAAAAAGACAAAAAGCACGATTCGAAGCGTCGCGAGATCTTCCCCGAGATACCGGAAGGCGAAGGCGTGTAGAAATGCAAGTCCCCCCGTGTAAACGTCGGTGTAGTCGCGATGCGGCAATTCTCCATGCAACACGCGGTCCGCGCTCTGCGCGAATGCGCCTTCATCATGGGGAACCCAGCCTCGCTTCAAATGAACTCCGGCGTATCCTCCTCCAATGCACCAAACGAGAATCAGGAGCATCCACCAGCGAAGACTGCCGCGGGAGATCGCGTGCGATACGGAGAGCGCTGAGTGTGAAGCGGGTTCCAAGTTCGGTTCTTCTGAGTGCAATACGCCTCCAGACGTCGCTGTCGTCAAATCGGCTACTCGATGCGTCTGCCAACGACCAAAAGAGAGCTCCCTACCGGGACATGCAGCAGCCGAGTAATCTTCTCTTCGGCTCGAGAAAAGCGATACAGGAATTCGTTGATCCCGGGGGAAGGTATTTTGGGAACGCGCGGTCGAGTAGGCAAAATTGCCTCCACCGTCCGAAATGCAAGCTTAGCCGCAGCCAGCCACACAAAGAAGTAGCGACTGGACATGATTTCCATCCCCGCCGCACCGGCAAGGCGCGCCAGGCTGCGTTTCGTGAAACGGGTGCGATGTCGGTTTAAGCGGTCGTGATCCGTCCACAACATGCAGAACGCGGGCACGGTCACTACGACAATCCCGCCAGGCTTTAAGAGTTCGACCGCCCGGCGAAGAGCCTGCTCCGGCGCATGGAGGTGTTCGAGTACATCGAGCATAAGAATTAGGTCGTAATTCTTCCGCGGTTGAAAACCGACATCGAATGGAGCCACCGTAATTCGGGAGCGATTTCGTCCGTTCGGGTCGACGAGTTCCAGGTCGGATTCGATGCCCTCGACTTCTCCAAATTCGCCTAACCGGCCAAAGAAAAGCGCGTCACCACAGCCGATGTCCAGAATGGAAAGTTTCGTTTCCTTGGGCAATCGCCTGCGAAGTTCATCAACGAGGATTTCTTCCCTGGCACGCCACCACCAATGCTTTTCATACAATTCGCGGTAATGTCTGCCGTAGTCAGGGTCCAAGTCGGATCTCTTTGAGGGAGTTCGTGAACGATAGGCCACTCACGTTTTCGTGTCTCGTTCGGAAAAGTTCACACGGAGAGGGGCAGAGGAACCGGCGTGATTTTCCCGGCCTATCAGACGCGCGACGATGTATATGGGGCGGCCCTTGGTTTCCTCATAAATCCGGCCGACATACTCACCAATCACTCCCAGAAAGAAAAGCAGGATTCCCGAGAGGAGGGTGATCAACAGCAAGAGTGCGGTGAAGCCTTTAGGCGATTGATGGAAGATGATTTTGGCAATGATCGCATAGAGAGCAAACATGCTGGAAAGGAGCATCGAGGAAAGCCCCAGAAGCGCAGCGGCACGGATGGGCACGATGGAAAATGCAAATATGCCGTCTGACGCAAGCTTCAAAAGACGAAAGATTCCATACTTACTTCGGCCGGAGTGCCTCTCGGAGCGCTCGATGGGAATTCCGATTTGGCGGAAGCCCACCCAAAAGCGCAACCCGCGCAGATAACGGTGGTGCTCGGGCATGCGTTGCAGGTGATCCACCACTCGCCGCGACATCAGCGCAAAGTCACCTGCATCCAAAGGGAGATTCATATCCGAAAATCTCGCCATCAGCCTGTAGAAGACGTAGTAAGACATCCGCAGGGGTAAGGATTCTTTCCGCCGTATGCGCTGGGCGTATACCACGTCATAGCCTTCGAAATATTTTTCGATGAACTGGGGAATCGCTTCCGGGCGGTCTTGCAGGTCCCCATCCATCAACACGGTGACATCCCCACTCACGTGATCGAGGGCGGCTGAAAGAGCCGCCTGGTGTCCGAAATTTCGCGACAAGGAAATCCCCACAATTCGTGAATCGTGGTGGGCAGCGTCTTCGAGAATTCGCACAGTGTCGTCCGTGCTTCCGTCGTCCACGATCAACAGTTCATGAGGGCCGCCCGGAATCTTGTCCAGAACACTCATGGTTCGGCTGAGCAGCTCCGGCAATACCGACATCTCGTTATGAATGGGGACTGCGACGGAAACTCGAAAGGCGGGCGTCATGAATTCACATAACCCTTGCAGTAGATCATGTTCCAGAGCGTGGAGCCCGCCAGCTTGATGGGGTAAGGCTCGAACACCTCAATGTTCGTGTGTGCTTCAAACATCTCGCGCCACTTCTCCAACCGCCGCAAGTATTTTCCGCGATCCCAATTGGCCAGGAGTTGTGCGAAGGAACGATCGCCTGGCGATGTCAGTTCGACAATGTGCAGATGCCCGCCGGGCGCGAGCCACCGGTTTAGGCGCGTGAGAACTTTGTGGGCGTCGGCATCGCAGATGTGGTGAAGGAAGCTGTTGACGAGAATGAAATCGAACTTTCCCGCGCTGTCGTCCTCATAAGTTGTCACGTCGGCCGCGATAAAGGTTCGATTGTGTTTTTTCTTGGCGCTCTCAATGTAGCCCGGATTGATGTCAATGCCGAGATAGTCCGAATCCGCGAAATACTTCGTGCTTGTGCCGGGGCCGCAACCTACATCAAGAACCCGCCGCACGGTGCGAAGATCGTTGTGCTTCAGCATCGGGGCTATTTTCTCCGCCGCAAACGGCGCTTGCCAAAGACTGTAGACCACCGTTTGTTCAAGGAGATAATTTACAAAGCTCATTCCGTACTTGCTCCAAGCAGAGACACACTTCCCGGATTGCTGAACGTCCGGACATCTATTTGAGTGAAAGATCTCCCAGTTGATTTCACCACGAACTCAGCGGACGCTGCGATGTTGACGTTTCCGCCTGTGCTCAACCAGTGAATCTAAAAATTGTTGATTATTCTATTTCTGATCTGCGGGAGCTGGTAGCGCTTTCCCTTCGCCTGGTGGCGATTGTTGGGCGGCAGACTCCGTGTTGCGTTCCCAAATGTATGCGTTCCATTCTCCAAGCTTCACCGGGCTCGGCAGCAACGGTCTGACACGATGGTAGTGGGTCGTCAAATATGTCCCGAAGGTCTGATCGAAATCAACGCCGAAACGGGGCGCACCATATTCCCAGAAGATTCGATTGGACCAGATCAGATAGCGCACGTTCCTCGTCTTTGTCTCTTGGAGGAGTTCTTCCGTCATTTTGCCGGGAGCAATCATCCCGGGAGTGAATGCGAACACTCGGGTAGGACAGTGCGTGCCGGAAAGAAAGTACAAGCTGGTATCCTCGGGAACGGACAGAACGTATTCGCCATGATCGGCTTTCTCATGCATAAAACTGATGGCGGCCCGATATTGTTCCGCTCTGGAGGGTGTGACTTTTATGGTCCCGCGTTCCGTGGTGAGCGGCACAATTACATCTGTGGGCGTATCAGCTCGCCGGGAATTGAGCAGGGTCGCGATTAAGCACGCGCAACAAATCAGCAGATCCGCCCGGAAAACGAAACTTCCTTTACCGGCAGTTCGTGGGAAAAGCGGGTCCAGCACAAGAAAAAAAGAAAGAACTGCCGGACCATTAAAGAAGATGGGATAACCCCACGGGAGCATCTTCAGCAGGAGGCGGATCGCAATAAGAGCCGAGACGGTAAGCAACAGTGGCACTGCGGCGTTGCGCGTAAGACTAGGCTGCCGCAAGAAATACCACCAGGCAACAATGGCTGCGAGTCCGACGTACAGCACCATTTCCTGTGGGAAAAAGAGGTACCTCGAAGCTTCCCGCAACCCATCGCGCCAGGAGCCATATCTGATCTCCTCGAGCGACCTCAGGTAGCTTGCGAAATATGCGAGTGCGCCAAGAAAGAGCGCCATTCTCAAGAAAAAGAGGCGGCGAGCGGTGTGCTTCCAGCATTGCAGCAGATGCAATCCCTGGAAGATCCCTACGACGATAGTTGTGCGTCGCACCGCCTCAAGGAATGCTTTGCTGGTCAGGCTGAACCCTGTGAAGGCAAGCCACACTTTGCCGTAAGTCTTCATGAAGTAAGACGTCGGCCAGCTTTGAAAATTCTCCTGCGTGAGGAATTCTGCCCCTCTCAGAGAGATCATCCAGGCGATGACCAGGCTACATGTCAAAATGGCCGGCAGAATCACCAGCAGATCTTTCGGGATCGACTTCCACGATTGCCGTTGATAGGCACGTGCCGTGATCAGGAGCACCAGTCCGAGGGAGCAACTTGTGCCAAACTCCGGCTTCAGGAGTACTGCTGTGACAGTGGCCCAGCCAGCAGCGAAAATCCATCCTCTACTTGTGGAATTCAAGGCGTGAATTGCAAGCCACAGGAAAAGACAGGTGACCAGGCAACCATAAGCACTGGCGAAACTGTACGGCAGTGGGAAGCTGAAAAGCGACGGATGAAAGGACTCGCATAAGAGAACAGCAGCTGCCGTCCAACCCGCGAGACAGGAGGATAGTTCCATTCCCGCAAGATAGAGGAATATTGCGGAGCCTAGTGCGGCAAGAGAGCCGGCCCAATAAAGGACATTCAAGTGAATGCCGAAGATACGGAATAAGACACTGTTGAAATAAGGTGCGGCAGGGCCAAAATTAAACCAGACATCGCGGTAGAGCTTCTTCCCTTCCGAAAGAACCGTGGCCACATACATCTCGCGGCCGCAGTCAGCGGTCAAGTTTCCCCAGTAGGCCCAGGTCCCATACATCCACGCCGCCCAAATCGCGACAAGCGCGACAAGTCCGCCGACTGTTTTCAGATTCCAGGAGGCGGGCATGCTGGACGCGAGGCGTAAAAAATGCTGTTCGAATAGACCCGGCGAGCGGCTGGCGGGCCTATCCTCAACGGTTTTCGAGGGCAAGGGGGATGTAGCCATTCGTGTGAAGTCAAGAATACTAACAGCGCGCCGCCGGATTGCACCGAGAAGCATTCCGCCGTGCCCTACATGAGACTCCCCTGCCACTCCCCTGCCCACTTTTCGGAGCGCGGGAATTAGCGTAACTAAGGAAGTTCGTCAGGTGGTGGGAGTAGCTCAGCTGGTAGAGCGTCGGTCAGGACGACGATCTTCATCGCCCGGCTGTTCACCTCCCCGAGGAGTGAGTGGCGCCCCCGCGTCTGATAGATCCAGCGGGATTCGCTCCAGCCGGCATCTGGGTTTCTCATTCTCCAGGACGTCTTCCTCATAGTAGACAATGTCCGGCAGATCCACTTCCAACCACTGAAGTGTGGTGGGCAGCTTTATGCGATAGGGCTGGGCATCGAGTCCCGCGGCAAGGTTTACAACAAAGTCTGCTCCATTTTGCATCTCGCGCAAAAAACGTGTCAAAAAGATACGCGCGCGCCATACAAGCCCAGTCATGCTTGTTTCCCTCAGCCAGAGTTGTTGGCGACCTGAAATCCAAGCTCGCCGGCCGGACGCTCGGCATGGGGGTCATGGAAGGGCGCATCGGGCCGTTCGGATTCTCGCGCTCGAAAATAAGCTTCCCATCGAGCGGTATCGGAATAGGTGAATAGGAAGGCTCGGCTCTTCATGTTCGTCATCCTAGATCGCAGGACCAAATGCCGTGATCCAAACGAGCAAACTACACGACCGTTGAAGGGTCGTGGTCATAGTAGTGCGAGCCATACAGTTCATTTTGTTCAGCTCCGTTTAGCACCACACCGACAATATTTCTCCCTTGCAACCGCTGACACACTTTCTGTGCAACTTCAACTGGTGTAGACCCGGCGCGAACGACCAGCAATACACCGTCGCAGAGACCGGCGAGGATGCTGGCATCCGCAACCGGAAGGCAAGGCGGGGAATCGAGTATGACCCAGTCAAAGATTGGTGCGACGCGCTCAAGCAGAACCTTTAACCTACCGTTACAAAGCAATTCGCTGGGATTTGACACGCGGCTCCCGCCGGGCATGAAGCAGAGATTCCCTTTATTGCCACGCTGCAGAGCGCTTACTTCATCGGCCTCGCCTCGCAGGTAGTCGCTCAAACCTGGGGTAAGAGGTGCCCCGAGTGCCAGATGGAGCTGCGGGTAACGCAGATCCGCGTCGATCAGCAGCGCGCGATGTTGCGGTTGCCGCACGATCGCCTGCGCTAGATTATTGGTTACGAACGTTTTGCCCTCGTCCGGAAGCGAACTGCTGACTAAGAGCGAGTAGGTCGGTTGATCCCCGCGAATTTCGTAGAGTCGCGAGCGGAGCGTTCGGAACTGTTCAGCGCCCTGTGCGCCTGCCGCTGAATTCAAGAATATGTTTGCGTTCGGCTCAGGGTGCCACTCAGGATGCGCGCAATGCGCAACAAGGGAGTCGAAGCGCAAGTAGGGACTTGGCGGAGGAGGGATAACAATGCCAACTCGGGTGATGGCTTCGGCTGCACTGGCGGGCGCGCTGCCTTCTCGAAGTAGCTTAACGCCTGGCACTTCCACGGGTAAGATCGCCGCACTCGCAACTTGGCCGCCATTGCGTTCCTGTTCGGCCTTTACCAGAGCATCGTGGATGCGACTCATATTTTCCCTCTACTTGAGCGGATAAAGTCACCGTCGGCGCCGACCCAGTCGCACAGGCTAACCAACGATAGGGCTCGATTAGGACATGGCGCCTTCCACAACAAAAACTTAGAGAGCCCTGGAACCGGTTAGACCTTCGTTCAGATTGCCCTACCTGACAATCCGGTCAAAATAGCAAATGTGGAAAGGAGAGACCTTCATCGAGAATCGGGTCAATCCTTGATTACGATTTCCTGTTGAAGCGACCTTCAGTAGTCTAGTGTTCTGGACGTGGCCCACCTAACTCGGCTCGGTTTGAACCAACAGTGCCTTGTCCTGGCGAACTGGCACTCCGCCCCCGCGCCGAAGCGGAAGTACCACGGAGAAGCCTTCTACTCCTCTTCACGCGCCATGCTGGGTCGAGTGAAGCGATGAAGGTGGAGGCCATGCCCGACTCACGAAGAGATACTCTTAGCGTTCCAGATGACCGACAATTCTGGAAATTCCATCCCAACACAATAACGCGCGTTCGGCAGCGGCTGGCAGTAGACCACGCGTCCCCGCGATTCGCAGTCCCCTGACAAAACACAAACGGTCGGTCTTTCGCCTATCCTGAAGGGCTGCCGGGTCACCACTCGCACACCGTGGGGACTGACATTTTCTGTGCACGTCCTTTCCGCAGGCCCCGATGCCCTCAGAGCCGCAATGTATACGAGCAGCATCATCGGGACTCGTTTTTCGGCTCTTCCGCCAGGACGCATCTTTGGGGTACTCCACGACCCTTCCATTTCTTAGAATCGCTAAGGGATATCGCCTCGTTCAGGGACTTTTGACCCACAGTCGACGAAGCTCCTCTTTCGGACGTACATCGCCTGGTAACGAAGGGAACTGCCACTTTGATTCTTATCCTGCCAAAGCACAATTACCTCAAACCACGAAAGGTGTCACAAGTCTCGCTCTTAAGAGCAGCAGGAACACATCGACCATTTTTGAGCCACTGCTGCGCCGTGAATGAAAGACCGCACATGTCTCTGCTCCGAGTGAGGATCGCGAGTTCGCCTCACTCGGAGAATCGCGCTGGCGCGGGCTGTATTCAAGTCGTCAAATGCTTGAATACCGGGTCAGGTGTTTTCCTACTGTGATTAGGTATTGAAAAGGCCTACCTCAGAGTTTCATTTGATCGCTAGCTGGCGTCTTTAAGCCTAGTAAGCGGTGCCCCCTCGTTTTCCGCGGCTCTTGGTGTAAGCGAATGCGTAGGGCTCCAAGCGATCTGGTCGGCGGGAGGGGAACCCTGAAGCACTCTCGACGTTTTGTGCCTGCCCTTCTCCCTAATTCGCGAGGGCTCTGGAATCCTGCTTTGACTCCTACGGTACTTCTCTGACATGGTCTTCTTGGCTTGCTTCCCCGCTTGTGTCTGGTCCTTGCCAAAGTTTTTAACCTTGTGTCCAAGGATCTACACATGATCGAGCTCAGATTTCTTCTGCTCAGCCGAATAGACGTAAGGCCTCTGATTGCAATCAGTTAAGCGCGGGTCAGGTATTGCGCAAATGATCCCTAATGCGTGGAAGGTCTCTAGGGCAAAATTGTGGGCTGCACTCCCCGACCAACTCTATCGGTCTTCTGGGCACGCCAGCCCGCAGCCAGCCTCTGTGCTGTTGCGCTCTAGGACCCTGACTCCATTTAGGGAATTGCCCTCACCTCAAATTCGAGGGACCACCTGATTTTCAATTCTTCGACAACCTATATCCTCCTGGCAGGCAAGATCGGAATTCCTGTTCGGCCAGGAGACACGTGATTTCGCTTTCAAACACCATCCAGCCGACAGGTGTCCGGTGAAGTGAGAGGCACAAAAAAGTGGATCCAGATTCGGTTGGGGGTTCGAAGTATGGCTCCAAGAATGAGGCCGGTAAGGCGTACGCTTTCAAACAGCCGTCTCCTGAGACCTGCACTCTAGACCCACTCCAGCAGCTTCTGGACGAACGATACAGCTTTAAACGGCTTCTCGACGAACGGTTCACGCCTGAGATGTCGTCCGCTCTCTTTGAGGAGGAGGATCGCGAATTGCAGCGCCTCTTTGCGGGAGCTGCCACCGTTCACACTAGCCAAGACTCCGGCGTCGAGGCTCTACACGCCTATCGCGCCCTCTTGCTCCGCACCGGAAACTACCTAACGGCAGAATTACAAATTCATTCAGAACTCCGCCGCCGGGCGTTAACCGACGACCTGACAGGCTTCTACAACCTGTACGGTTTCTTGATCCTCGGAACTCAGTTCCTCAAGCTAGCTCACCGAAATGACCACCCTGCTTTGCTCTTAATTGTCGACGTTGAACACTTCAAGGTCGTGAATGCTGAATTCGGGCACGCTGAAGGAGATGCCTTGCTCGTGCTGTGTGCGGGCGTGCTTAAGAAAACATTTCGGGACTCGGACCTTATTGCCAGTCTTGGTGTCGACGAGTTTGCCGTGCTGGCACACGAATCGAATGGCCAAAACAAGGAAGCGATACTGTGCCGCTTGGAAACCCTAATTAAACAAGCAAACGAGCATGGTCACCTGTCTAGGCTGTGTTTGAGCACTGGGGTGGCGCGCTTTGACCAGAAACGCCCAATCTCTTTAGCTCAGTTACTCGCTCGGGCAGACAAGAATATGTATGAGCAGAAGTGTATCCGTCTTCTACGCCGGATGGACTCAATTCCAGCGCCAGGTGGCGGCTAAATGCTCCTCTTCGCACCATATGCCCTCGCGTACAAACAGTCTGCATCCATAAACTTCAAAAGCAGCACGCCTATCAGTTTCGATGATTACCCGCCATGGAATTCAAGCGCCAGCGTGTTGCGTTCATCTCTCGCCGGCGACCAGATACAAGCCGTATGGAGAAAAGGAGACCCATTGCTATGAGTATCCAATGCCGCAGAGTAGACGCCCGCGTACCGCTCACGGGTCCCATGTGGCTCACGAGTCTCGAGAACGGGGGCGAGTTCGAGATCACCACTACCGAGAACGTCAGCACGACTGGCGCTCGAGTCGTGACAAATAAACGATGGAAACCGAACGAATCCGTTCTGATTTCCCAACCACCAGGGTTTTGTGCAATTGGGCGGATCGCCTATTGCCATCAGATGCCCAGCGAAAACTTCGTTCTCGGAATCTCTCTCGAGGCCCCTCCTTCAGACTGGTTGCAAAGCTTAGAGGACTCCCCTTTGCCTGTGGCGATCGGTCCAAGCTAAGTGCAGCGCGCGAGCGACTCTATTGCCTTCAAGACCCATAGGCCAGCTTGGCCTCACGCCTCGTTCCGTGGAACTCCACAAACAACTGCACAACCGCGGGTAAGAAATCTCTGGTAGCTCGGTCCGGGGAAGGCGCCGTCAGCGCCCTACCCGAAGAGCGATATCTGATCTTTTGTCGAACCACGCTATGGTATGAAGTTGGCGGTGACCGTCCTCGCTGCATTCATGGTCACCGTACAGGTCGCCCCATTCGCCGTGTCGCAGCCCTGCCAGCCCGCGAAGATGGAGAGGAGGGCGGGCGTGGCGGTGAGCGTCACGACAGTGCTGCTATTGAAGTCGGCCGAGCAGGTGGGCCCGCAGTTGATGCCGGCGGGACTGGAAGTCACAGTGCCCCCGGCAAGGAGGGCTGTCTTCTTCACCGTCAGCGGGAACGTCACCGTGAAGTTGCTCCCGCTGGTCGCCGTTCCCCCGGACGTCGTCACGGTGATCGGCCCGGTCGTGGCGCCCGCAGGCACCGTAGTCTGAATTGCCGCGCCGGAGGTCACCGTGAAGCTCGCAGCGTTCCCGTTGAACGTCACCGCCGTCGCCCCGGTGAAGCTCGTGCCGTTGATCGTTACGCTGGTCCCCACCCGACCGTTCGTAGGCGTGAAACTCGTAATCGTCGGCACCACCGCAAAGTTGCTCCCGCTGGTCGCCGTTCCCCCGGACGTCGTCACGGTGATCGGCCCGGTCGTGGCCCCCGCGGGCACCGTCGTCTGAATTGTCGCGTCGGAGGTCACCGTGAAGCTCGCAGCGTTCCCGTTGAACGTCACCACCGTTGCCCCGGTGAAGCTCGTGCCGTTGATCGTTACGCTGGTCCCCGCCCGACCGTTCGTAGGCGTGAAACTCGTAATCGTCGGCACCACCGCAAAGTTGCTCCCGCTGGTCGCCGTTCCCCCGGACGTCGTCACGGTGATCGGCCCGGTCGTGGCCCCCGCAGGCACCGTAGTCTGAATTGTCGCGTCGGAGGTCACCGTGAAGCTCGCAGCGTTCCCGTTGAACGTCACCGCCGTCGCCCCGGTGAAGCTCGTGCCGTTGATCGTTACGTTGGTCCCCGCCCGACCGTTCGTAGGCGTGAAACTCGTAATCGTCGGCACCACCGCAAAGTTGCTCCCGCTGGTCGCCGTTCCCCCGGACGTCGTCACGGTGATCGGCCCGGTCGTGGCCCCCGCGGGCACCGTCGTCTGAATCGC
>WNFP01001653.1_pt1 | contig 19051 bp, 18 predicted proteins | sample 5400201 | NCBI WGS metagenome assembly WNFP01 (sample SAMN13153355, study PRJNA577476) | soil metagenome | isolation source: 115 cm saprolite under Madrone tree | place: USA:California | collected 2016-06-14 | reverse complement strand
CGTCCGGAGAGTGGGACCGCGAGCTGCCTCGCCGGATGCGCGAGGCCAACATGGCGCTGATCCCCACCCTCAAGCTCTGGCCGTGGGAACTGGGGCGGCTCGGTGTTCCCGCCGCCTCCCTCGAGCGGGTCCAGGCCAATGCCCAGGATCAGCTCCGTGCGTTCATGGAAGCAGGCGGGCAGCTACTCTTCGGCACGGATGTCGGCTACATGACCGACTACGATCCTACCGACGAATATCTCCTGCTGACGCGGGCCGGGCTTTCCTTTCCCGATGTCCTGTCAGCGCTGACCACCGCTCCGGCCCTCCGCCTGGCCGTCGAACCCGGCACGGGGCGCGTGGCCGTAGGAAGTCCAGCCGATCTCGTCGTGCTCGAGCGGGATCCGGCCACCGATATCCGAGCCCTCGCCGACGTGCGGTACACCGTCCGGCGCGGGCGCATCATCTACGAGCGAGAGCGCCGGTAACACACGCATGTACCGTGAGCGACGGCGCCCCTCGATGCGGCGAGAAGGGGGGAGGGCGAGCCTCGCAGTTGCGCCGGCGGGCGCCTTGACCTACCATCCGGGGCAATCCGAACGTGTCGCCGTCTTCGCTCCAGAGGGAGGCTTTGCCATGTCGAGACTCACCGCGGGGCTCGCCGTTCTGATCCTTCTGCTCGGGCACGCGCCTCTGTCTGCACAAGTCGCGCCGCCGCCCGGAGAAAAGATCGGCCAGGTCACCTTCGCGACGTCGTGCGCGCCCGCCATGCAGAAGCCCTTCGAGCGTGCCGTCGCACTCCTGCATTCGTTCTGGTATCTCGAATCAGCGAAGGCCTTCACCGCGATCACCCAGGCCGACCCCGGCTGTGCCATGGCGTACTGGGGTGTGGCCTTGAGCCAGTGGACGCAGATCTGGGCACCGCCGCAGCCGGCGGGGCTCCGGCGCGGGGCCGACGCCATGGAAAAGGCCAAGGCGGCCGGCGCCACGACGGATCGGGAGCGTGACTACATCGCGGCGGCCGACCTCTTCTTCAAGGACGCCGACAAGCTCGACCACCGCACTCGGGCCGCCGCCTACGCCCGGGCCATGGAGCAGGTCTACCAGCGCTACCCGCAGGACCGCGAGGCGGCCGCCTTCTACGCACTCGCGCTCCAGGCCACCGCCGATCCGCACGACAAGACGTTTACCAACCAGCGGCGCTCGGGGGAAATCGCGGAAAAGATCTTCGCCGCAGAGCCAAACCACCCGGGCGCGGCCCACTACATCATCCACGCGTATGACTATTCCCCGATCGCCCAGCAGGGACTGCCGGCGGCCCGCCGCTATGCGCAGTTCGCGCCCTCGGTGCCCCACGCGCTGCACATGCCCTCCCACATCTACGTGCTGCTCGGCATGTGGCCGGAAACCGTCAAGGGCAATCTGGTGGCGGCCGAGGCCGAGAAGGATCGCGGCAACCCCGACGACCGCATGCACGCCCTCGATTACCTGGTCTACGCGTACCTGCAGCAAGCGCAAGATACCGACGCCAGGCGGGTCCTCGACGAGGCGCGCGGCATCATGGCCGACCTGGCGGCGAAGAACTACAACTCCGGACGGGCAACCGCGCCCTTCGCCATGGCCGCCATCGAGGCGCGATGGACGATGGAGCGGGGACGGTGGGCCGAGGCGGCGGTCATCGAGCCGCGGCCGAGCAATTTCCCGCAGACCGAGGCGATGATCTACTTCGCCCGCGGCATAGGCGCCGCTCGTACCGGCAACGTCACCCAGGCCCGCGCGGACGTGGACAAGCTGGGCGCCCTCCGCGACGCCCTCACCCAGAAGAAGGATGCATACTGGGCCGAGCTGGTGGAGATCCAGCGCCGGGCCGTGGCGGCGTGGGTGGCTCGCGCGGAGGGGCGCAACGACGACGCGCTCGCGCTGATGCGTGGAGCGGCGGACCTCGAGGCGTCGACGGAGAAGCACAACATCTCGCCCGGACCCATCGCGCTCGCCCGCGAGCTGCTGGGGGACATGCTGCTCGACGCCCGGCAGCCCGCTCTGGCTACCGCCGAGTACGAAGCCGCCCTCAAGATCGCGCCGAACCGCTTCAAGGCGTTACAGGGCGTGGCCAAGTCGGCCCAGCTCGCCGGCGATCGTGACAAGGCGAAGACGTACTACGGGCGACTCCTGACCGTGACCGCCTCCTCCGACGGCCAGCGCCCAGAGATCGGCGAGGCGCGCGCGTTCGTCGGTCGCTAGTGTCGCCCATCGCCTCGGCTCGAATGTACGCGTGGTCGCCCACCCTGGCCGCCGCATGGCGACGCCTGCTCGAGTGGACTTCCGCGCGCGCCGGCGTGCCCCTCGACCTCATGGACGCCTCGGACCCCACGCCACTCGACGACCTGTGGCAGCGCGATGACCTCGGGTGCGTCTTCATGTGCGGCTACCCTTGGGCTCTGCGCGCGGACCCCCCGCACCTGCTGGCGGCGCCGATCCCGTCTCCGCCGCGTTACGGTGGCCGATCGGTCTACGTGAGCGATTTCATCGTGCGGTCGCACAGCCCGCACCAGACCCTCGCCGACACGTTCGGTGGCACCATCGCCTACTCGACCGAGCATTCGCATTCCGCCTACAATGCCCCGCGCTTCCATCTCGCGCAGTATGTCACTCGCGCGCGGCCGACGCTGTTCCGCGCCGTGCTCGGCCCGTTCGTCCGCCAGCTGCCCATCCTCGAGGCGGTGGCCGCGGGGCGCGTCGACGTCGCGGCCGTGGACGGCTATGCCCTCGATCTGCTGTGCCGGCACCGGCCCGAGCTGACGGCGCGGGTGCGCGTGGTGGAAACCACCGTCCCCGCGCCCAGCGCGCCGCTCGTCGCCTCCCCGAGCGTGCCCGTCGAGGCGCGGGCCCGGCTGACCGCCGCCCTGCTCGAAGCGGATCAGGCCCCCGAGATGAAGGCAACGCTCGAGGACCTCCTGCTCACTCGCTTCGTCGCGACGCGGCCGGAAGACTTCCGCGTGTTCCTCGACCGCCAGCGAGCCGCCGAGGCCGCCGGCTATCCGAAGCTCGCGTAGAACGATGCGCGGGCTCATTCGTGGCGGCTGGGTCGTGGGCTTCGCCCACGGGGCGCACACGCTCGTCCGTGAGGGCATCGTGGTGTGGGAGGGCGACCGTATCGTCCACGTGGGCTCCGACTTCTCCGGAACAGTGGACCAGGAGATCGACGCGCGCGGCAAGCTCGTGTGTCCCGGGTTCATCGACACCCACGTCCATTCGGGTCATCGCGCCTCACACCGTCTGATCACCGACGCGGGCCGGCCCGACTACTTCGGCCAGCCCTTCCTCGAGATCACCGTGCCCCGCCAGGGCACGCGCATCGGCGGCGACCCTCGTTACGCCCGCCCCGACGCGCCGGACGCCGACACGGGCCATCGCCTGCTCGCGCGCTTCACGGTGGCCGAGCTGCTGCGCAACGGGATCACCACGTTCATGGAGTTCGGCAGCCAGCTTCGTGTGCAGGAAGCCCTCCTCGGCGAGGTGGATCGCCTCGGGGTGCGCGCCTATCTCGGCGCCGGCTACGACTCGGGGCGCTGGGTCGGCGACGAACGGGGGCGGCTCACCCGGGTGGTGGACGAGGAGGCCGGCGGGCGAGAATTCGAAGCCGCGCGCGCCTTCATCGAGCGCGTCGACGGGACCGTCGGCGGGCGGGTACGCGGGCTGCTCGCCCCCCGCGAAGCGGAGACGTGCAGCCTCGAGCTCCTGCGCGCCACGCGGAAAGCGGCCGACGCGCTCCGGCTGCCCATCGTCACCCACGCCGCTTACAACGTCATCGAGTTCTTCCAGATCGTGTCGGAATATCGTATGACACCGATCGAGCTGCTGGACTCGGTAGGCCTCCTCGGCCCCGATCTCACCATCGGCCATGGCAACCTGGTGGCCGACAATCCCAAGATGAACTACTCGGGCGCGCGGGACCTCGCGCTGATGGGCCGCCATGGAGTGACCGTCTCCCACTGCCCGGTGAACATCGCGCGCCGCGCGCGCAGCCTCGACTCCTGGCAGCGCTATCGCGAGATGGGGATCAATCTGGCGCTCGGCACCGACACGTATCCGCGCGATTTGATCATGCAGATGCGGACGGCGTCGTACTTCGGCAAGGTCATGAGCAACAACCTTCTCGCCGCCACCGCCGCCGAGGTCTTCTCGGCCGCGACCCTCGGGGGAGCGCGAGCGCTGGGGCGCGACGACCTCGGCCGTCTCGCTCCCGGCGCCAAGGCCGACATCGTGGTGGTCGATCTCACCGGTGGTGGGACGCTCCGCTATGGGCCGGTGCGCGATCCGATCAAGAGCCTCGTGGAGTGCGGCATCGGCGATGACGTCGAGACGGTAGTGGTCGACGGTGTCGTGCGCATGCGTGATCGCGTGATCCCCGGCGTGGACATGGCCGCCTTGCGCGGGGAGGCGCAGGAGGCGGGCGAAGGTGTGTGGGCGCGCGTCCAGGAGTGGGAGCCGCTCGGCCGACGGGCCGAGGAGATGAGCCCATGGTCGTTCCCCTTGACAGATCCGCGAGGAGAACCCGGACATGCGAGGTGAGGCAGCGAGGGCGGTCCGCGGCCGGACACTGATGGTGGCGGTGGCCGCGATGGTGGCCCTCGCGGGCGTCGCGCCGTCGAGTGCCCAGGTGCTCTACCCGACACGCCCCATCGAATTCGTGATCCCGTTCGCGCCGGGCGGCCCCACCGATACCGCCATCCGTATCATCCAGCCGCAGCTCTCGGCCAACCTCGGCGTACCGCTCGTGCTCGTCAACAAGGCGGGCGGCGGCGGCGCCCTCGGCATGGACGCAGTGGCCAAGGCCAAGCCGGACGGCTACACGCTGGCGGCCACCGTCCGCTCCACGGTCACCATTCTCCCCGCCACGCAGCCGGACATCACGTACAAGATCTCCGACTTCGCCGTGGTCGGCAGCTATGTCGTGGACTCACAAGTCATCCTCGTCAAGGCGGGCGCCCCCTGGAAGACCCTGGAAGATCTGATCGACCATGCGAAAAAGAACCCCGGAAAGCTCTCGTACGGCTCAGCGGGGCTCGGCACCAACAGCTTCTTCACGATGGAGTTGCTGAAGCTCACCTACGGTCTCGACATGACCCACGTGCCCTTCGGCGGGTCGGGACCGGTGAAGAACGCGCTGCTCGGCGGCCATGTCCAGGTGGGCGCGGCCGCTCTGAGCCCGACGCTGTCAGTGATCAGGAGCGGCGACGTGGTGGCCCTGGTCACCGGGGCGGCGAAGCGGATCGCGACTATCCCCAACGTGCCTACCATGACCGAGAAAGGCCAGCCCGACGCGTCGCTGAGCACCTGGGCGGAGATCTATGCGCCCGCCAAGACGCCCAAGGCGATCGTGGACCGCCTCGCCCAGGCGCTCGAGAAGACCATGAAGGACCCGGCCGTGATCGCGGCCATCGAGAAGGCCGGCCTCGTGGTCGAGCAGCATGGCCCGGAGGCGACGCTGAAGCTCATCCAGCGTGAGAACGAGATCGTGACCCGGGTGGCAAAGCAGTTGGGCCTCGGGAAGTAGTGCGCGGCGCCGACCGCGTCAGCGCCCTCGTCCTCCTCGTCTTCGCCCTCGCTGCCGTCAACGAGGCCCGCAAGCTGCGCCTCGGTAGCCTGTCCGCCCCCGGTCCGGGTTTCGTCCCTCTCTGCCTCGCCGCGGCGCTCGCGCTGGTGGCGCTGCTCCTCCTCATCCGCGCATGGAGGGCACCCGCGAGCCCGGAGCGACCCGTGGAGCCCGGGGAGCGATGGAAGGCGCTGGCCGCCCTCGCCGCGCTTGCCGTGTATACCTTCGCGCTGGAGCCGCTCGGCTTCGTGCTGGCCACGACCGCACTGCTCTTGTTCTTCTTCCGTGTCATCGATGGCCAGCGGTGGTGGGTCGCGCTGGGGAGCGCCGTGGCGATCTCCGTGCTTGCCTACCTCGTCTTCGCGCACGGCCTCCACGTCCGATTGCCGGGTGCCCCATGGAGCTGATCGCGGGCCTCATGTACGGCTTCACCATCTGCCTGACACCGGCGAATCTCTTTGCCTGCCTGGTCGGCGTGTTCGTGGGCACCCTGATCGGCGTGCTGCCGGGAATCGGGCCGGTGGCGACCATGTCGCTGCTCTTGCCCGTCACCTACGCCATGTCCCCCACCGCCTCCATCATCATGATGGCCGGAATCTACTACGGCGCGATGTACGGCGGATCGACCACGTCGATCCTCGTCAACATTCCCGGGGAGGCGGCATCCGTCGTGACCTGCCTCGACGGCTACCAGATGGCCCGCCAGGGCCGCGCGGGACCTGCGCTCGGTATCGCCGCCTTCGGGTCGTTCATCGCGGGCACGCTCAGCGTGCTGGGCATCATGGTCCTGGCGCCGCCCCTCACCGCGGTCGCGCTGCGCTTCGGGCCGCCGGAGATCTTCGCGCTCCTCCTCCTCGGCTTCACGATGGTGACCTATCTCACCGCCGGCTCGAAGCTTCGCGCGGTCGCCATGGCTCTCCTCGGCATGCTGCTCGGGACGGTAGGACTCGACCCGATCCTCGCCACGCCCCGCTTTACCTTCGGCAGCGTCACCCTGGGGGACGGCCTGGGCCTCGTGCCGATCATCATGGGACTGTTCGGCGTGAGCGAGGTCCTGCTGAACATCCAGAAGGGCGTGACCCAGGAGGTATTCGAGACGCGCATCAAGGGCTTGCTCCCCACGCGGGACGACTGGAAGAAGTCGGCGGGCCCCATTGCGCGCGGCAGCGTGCTCGGGTTTTTCCTCGGCATCTTGCCGGGCATCGGCGCCATTATCCCCACGTTCATCTCCTATGCCCTGGAGCGGCGCATCTCCCGGCATCCGGAGCGCTTCGGGACCGGCGCCATCGAGGGGGTGGCGGCGCCGGAAGCGGCCAACAACGCCGCCACCGGTGGCGCGATGTTTCCCCTGCTGACCCTCGGCATCGCACCCAACGTGGTCATGGCCGTGCTGCTCGGCGCCTTCCTCATCCACGGCGTGCAACCGGGCCCGCTGCTGATTCGTGAGCACCCGGACATGTTCTGGGGCGTGATCGCGAGCATGTACGTGGGTAACGTGATCCTGCTCATCCTGAATCTGCCCCTCATCGGCCTCTGGGTGCAGCTCCTGCGGGTGCCCTACGGCCTGCTGTTCCCCCTCATTCTCTTGTTCTGCATCATCGGTGTGTACAGCGACGCCCACAACATATGGGACATCGTCGTCATGCTGGCATTTGGCGTCATCGGCCTGCTCATGAAGAGGTTCGGCTACGAAGCGGCGCCACTGGTGCTCGCCTTCGTGCTCGGACGCATGGCGGAGGAGTCGTTCCGCCAGTCTCTGCTCATGTCGCACGGGCACTTCGACATTCTCTTCACGCGGCCCCTCGCCACCACCCTTCTCGCGGTCGCGCTCGTTGTCATGGTGGTGCCCGCGATCGTGCCCCCGGTCAGGCGCGTGCTCGGCACGGTCGGAGAAGAGACGGGAACGTGACCGCTTCAGCGGCCTTCGACGGTCTCCGGCATGGACATGGGCACCCGGGCCGACGCCGACGGTAGTCCCCCCGGCAACAGCGACAGGAAGAGCGCGGTCAGGGTCGAGATCGCCGCCATCACCAGCAGGAGCGTCGTGAAGCCGGACGCCTTCACGAAGGGACCGAGCACGTAGACGGCCAGCGAGCTCACGCCGAACGACACGGCCAGCCGCATGCCGGCCACGCGAGAGCGGAGCCGGTCGTCCACGTACTGCACGATCATCGCGTCGATGAACGGGATGGCCCCGAAGACGAAGATCATGAACGCCAGCGCGCAGCCGAACAGCGCCCAGCCCGTGGCGTGCGCGGCGAGCAGGAAGAGCGGCACCTGCGCGGCCACGATGGGCAGGTAGAGCCGCTTGAGCGGCACGCGATCGATGAGCTTGCCGACAGCGATCTGCGCGAATGAGGCGATGGTGTAGATCGCCGCCAAGAGCATGCCGAGGGTGGCCGGGTTCTCGATCACGCCCTTGAAACGCTCGGCGAGCAGCTGGCCATTGCCGTTGGTGGTGAAGTTGAAGATGAGGCTCCCCGTGACGGCGGCCAGCGTCATGACCACGAACGCGCGGCGCATCACCGAGGCCGGCAGGTCGACCGACTTCTTCGGGCGCTTCGCCGGCGCCATGTCCTCGCGCGGGACGAGCACGGCGAAGAGCGCCCCGCACGCCAGCGCGATCGCCCCCGGGACGACAAAGGCCATGCGCCAGCCGGCGTACTTGACGAGGAAGCCCGTCAAAAGGGCCGCGAAGGCGATGCCGAGATTCCCCGCGAGGCCGTTGACACCGATGGTGAAGCCCGGGTTCTTCGCGTTCTGCACGATCATGGGAATGCCGACCGGGTGGTAGATCGCCGTGAAGATCCCCATGACCGTGAGCGCGACGGCGAGCGAGAGCGGCCCTTTCGCCGCCGCCACGAGCATCGCGGAGGCGCCGAGGCCGGCGAAGAAGATGATCATCATGCGCCGCCGGCCCCAGAGATCGCCGAGGCGCCCCGCGGGCAAAGCGCCGAGCCCGAACATGACGAAGGCGCCTGCCGTGTAGGGCATGAGGTCCTGCCAGCTGAGTCCCCACTCGGCCGCGATGGCCGCGACGGCGGTGGCGAAGATCAGCAGGAACAGGTGGTCCAGGGCGTGCCCCACGTTGAGCAGCAGGGCCGTTGGGCTCATGTTCGACATGGGACTCTCGATGGGGCGGCGCATTCAGACCACGCCTTCTGCGGCCAGGCCGGCGATCTCGTCGGAAGACATCCCGAGGAGCCCGCTGAGGACTTCGTTCGTGTGATGCCCGAGCGGAGGACCCGCGTGGGTCACGCGCCCCGGCGTCGCCGACAGCCGCGGGATCACACCCGGCTGCGGCAGCGGGCCGATATCCGACGGCACGTCGATGATGCTCTGGCGCTCACGGTAGTGCGGGTCGGCGAAGATGTCTGCCATGCTCATGATGGGCGAGTGAGGGATATCGTGCGCGAGGAGCCCCTCGATGGCGTCGCCGATCGTTCGCGCGGCGAACCACGCCTCGACCAATGCGAGCAGGTCGGCCATGTTGGCGGAGCGTCCCTCGTGGCTCGCGAAGCGTTTATCCTTCGGCAGGTCGGGCTCCCCGAGCATCACGCACAGCCGCTCGAAGAGATGCTGGGCCGGCGTGGTGATGACGACCCAGCGCTCGTCCTTGGTGCGAAAGGCCCCGCCCGGCCATCCCGAGTGCTGGATGCCCCCGCGCTCGCGCACCATGCCCTTGCGGCCGTAGAGCGTCGTGCTGTACTCGAGGATGCGGAAAGCGGATTCGTAGAGCGCGGCATCGATCCACTGCCCCTCGCCGGTGGCATCGCGGTGGCGGAGCGCGGCCATCACACCGAAGGCCGTGAAGAGGCCGGTCAGGTAGTCGGGATAGACCGGCGTGGGCCGCGACGGTGGCCGGTCCGCGGGACCGTTGAGATACCACGTGCCGCCGAAGGCGGAGGCGATCGCAGCAAAGCCCGGTCCGTTGCGCAACGGCCCCGTTTGGCCGAAAGCCGTGATGCGCGCCATGATCAGCTACTGGCGGAGCTTGCGGAGATCTTCCCAGCCGAGCCCCCAGGATTCCAGCACGCCCGGCCGGAAATTCTCGATCACGACGTCGCATAGTGGGACCAGGCGGCGCACGAGGTCCTGCCCCTTCTTCGTGCGGAGGTCGAGCGTCACGACCTTCTTGCCGCGGTTGTCGACGGCGTACCAGTAGTTGAGGCCGTCTTCCGTGGGACCGAGCCGCCGGAGATCGTCGCCCTTCCCGGGCAGCTCGGTCTTGATCACCTCGGCGCCGAATTCGGCCATGAGCGTGCCGCAGAATGGGCCGGCGACGATTTGCGCCAGCTCGAGCACGCGGATCCCGGTCAGGGGCAGGGGGCGATCGGTCATGGCGAACGTGCGGCATTGTAGCAGAAGCCGCGCGCGATGTATGATCCCTCGAATCCGCAAAGGAGGCGGCATGACGGACAAGAGCGCGCGGGGCCCGCTGGACGGGCTCAAGGTCGTGGATCTCACGGAGCACATGGCCGGGCCCTACTGCACCATGGTCCTCGCCGACATGGGCGCGGACGTGATCAAGATCGAGCGGCCGGGCGCGGGCGATTCCTCGCGCGCCATGGGCGACGGCAGCGAGCGCAATCCGTACTTCCGCTACATCAACCGCAACAAGAAGAGCCTGACCCTCGACTACAAGGCGCCCCGCGGGAAGGAGATCTTCCTCAAGCTCGTGGCGGGCGCGGACGTGCTCGTCGAGAACTACCGCCCGACGGTCATGGAGCGCGCGGGCCTCGACTACGAATCCCTCAAGCGCGTGAATCCGCGCCTCATCTATGCCCAGCTCTCCGGCTTCGGGTCGGACGGACCCTACCGCGAGCGCGGCGGCTTCGACCTGATCGCCCAGGGCATGGGTGGGATCATGCACGTCACGGGCGAGCCGGACGGCCCGCCGACCTCCGTCGGCCTGCCCATCTGCGACCTCGGCACCGGGATGTGGGGCGTCCAGGGCATCCTCGCCGCGCTCTACCAGCGGCAGCGCACGGGCGAGGGGCAGAGGGTCGAGTGCTCGCTCCTCGAGACGGCGGTGGGCTTTTCCTCGTGGACGAGCGCGGGCTGGCTGGTCGACCACAAGGAGCCCACGCGAGAAGGCTCGCGACATCGCCAGAACGCGCCCTACCAGCGCTTCGAGACGAAGGACGGCTATCTGATGGTGGGCGCGGCCGGCCAGGGTGTCTGGGAGCGCTGTGCCAAGGCCCTCGGCCACCCGGAGTGGATCGAAGATCCACGCTTCCGCCGCGGCGCCGACCGCAGGAAGAACCGCGCCGCGCTCGAGCAGGAGCTGGCGGCGATCCTGCGCACGGCGCCGTCAGCGCACTGGATGAAGACCTTGGACGACGCGGGCGTGCCCTGCGGCCCCGTGAACACCTACGAGCAGCTCTTCGCCGATCCCCAGGTGCTGCACCGCGAGATGGTGGTCCACGCCGATGACGCGGAGCTCGGCCGCGTGCCCCACATCCGCACGCCGATCCGGATGTCGGCGAGCGCGGTCGCCGTGCGCGACACCGCGCCCAAGCTCGGCCAGCACACGGATCAGATCCTGGCCGGCCTCGGCTATACGCCGGCCGATATCGCGGCGTTGCGCGGCGACCGCGTGATCTGAGCCGCCGCCCGACTTCGGATGTCGATCTTCCTGATCCGTCACGGCGAGACGCTGGGCAATGCCTCGCGTACCGTCCAGCTCCCCGACAATCCGCTTTCGCCCCGCGGCATCGCCCAGGCGGAGCTTCTGGCCCGCCGTCTCGAGCGCGAGGGCATCGCGGCCATCCTCTCGAGTGATTTCGCGCGCGCGGCGGCCACTGCCGAGCGCCTCGAGCAGACAACGGGTGCCCCCGTGCGCCATGATCCGCTCCTCCAAGAGCGCAACTTCGGTGATATCCGGGGCACGCCCTACGCCGAGCTCGGCTTCGACATGTTCGCGCTGGACTATGCGCCGCCACATGGCGAGACCTGGGAGGCTTTCCACGCTCGCGTGGATCGTGCCTGGGGGCTCGTCCAGGAGGCAGCCGCCGCGGCGGGCGGGCATCTCGCCGTCGTGACGCACGGACTGGTCTGCCGCTCGCTGGCCGGCCGGCACCTGGTCCTGCCCGACGGCCAGGAGGCGCCGGAGCGCTGGGAGAACACCGGGCTCACCGTCATCGACTATCCGGCTCCGTGGCGCGTGCAGCTACTCAACTCCATCGCCCACCTCGACGACTCCGCGGCCCGGCCCTCAGCGGAGTCGGGCGCGGTCTGAGCCGGCGACGGGCCTTGACACATCGGGCGAGGCGGCGCAATCTCCATGTCTGCGCGACGCCCGGATCCCACTCGACCCACAGAGGAGGCCCGTATGAAAGCCGCCGTATTCCATGGTCCGCACCAGCCGCTGACAATCGAGGAAGTCGACATCGACAAGCCCATCGGCCGCGAGGTCCTTGTCCGAGTCGTCGCCTCGGGGGTCTGTCACAGCGACCTCCACTTCGTCGATGGCTACTACCCGTTCCCCACGCCCGCCATCCTCGGCCACGAGGCCGCGGGGATTGTCGAGGAGGTCGGCCTCCAGGTCGGCGAGTTCAAGCCGGGCGATCACGTCATCGCGTGTCTCTCCGTCTTCTGCGGGCACTGCGACTACTGCCTCACCGGCAAGACCCATCTCTGCCAGACGCGCCCGGTCCGCGCCAAGACGGATCCGCCCAAGCTGTCGTGGAAGGGCCAGCCGGTCAACCAGTTCGCCAACCTCTCCGCCTACGCAGAGAAGATGCTCGTGCACGAGAACGCGCTCGTGAAGATCGACGACACGATGCCGCTGGACCGCGCCGCGCTCATCGGTTGCGGCGTCACCACCGGCGTAGGCGCGGTGCTGAACACCGCGCGGATCGAGGCCGGCTCGAGCGTGGCGGTCTTCGGCGCCGGCGGCGTGGGGCTCGCGGCGATCCAGGGCGCTCGGATCGCGGGGGCGCGGATGATCATCGCCGTGGACACGGTCGACGCCAAGCTGGCCACCGCGAAATCTCTGGGCGCGACCCACGGGATCAACGCCAAGACGGGCGATCCCGTGCGCGAGATCCGCGAGCTGACGAAGGGCGGCGTGGACTATTCGTTCGAGTGCATCGGCCTCAAGATCGCGGCCGAGCAATGCTTCGACTGCATCCGCCCGGGCGGAACCGCTACCGTGGTGGGCATGATCCCGGTCGGGCAAAAGGTGGAGCTCGACGGTCCCATGTTCCTGCGCGAAAAGAAGATCCAGGGCTGCAGCATGGGCTCCAACCGCTTCAAGGTGGACATGCCGCGCTACATCGAGCTGTACCAGCAGGGTCGTCTCAAGCTGGACGAGATGATCACCCGCCGCGGCAAGCTCGAGGACGTGAACGAGTTCTTCCGCGCGATGAAGGCCGGAGAAGTCTCGCGCTCGGTCCTGATGTTCGAAAAAGCCTAGCCGCCGAGAAGGATGAAGCGGCGGCGGCCGACCTGGCCCTGGTCGAGGACGCGCCAGGCCGGGTCGGCTCGAGGCTTGAGCCGCTGCCAGTCCTCGGCGCGGATCAGCAGTCGCGCGTTGGGCGGGGCGGCCAGAAGCGCCGTCGCCTCGCCCTCGCTCTGCACTTCTCTCACCGGCCGGCGAAGGTAGAAATCCCACGCGAGGTTGGCGTCGGGATATGCGAGCAGCGGCGCCTCCTGGTCGAGCCTGGCGGCGATGCGCCGCGTTATGCCTGGGTAGTCATTCGCCTTCGCGAAGCGGGGCGGGTAGCCCACGGCCGTCACGGCCAACGCGATGCCGAGCCCCACCGCGATCCAGGCGCACGCGGCGAGACCTCCGTGATCCACCCGCAGGCTGAGTAGCGCGACCGCGGCGCCCGCGACCAGCGCCACCGCCACCGTCCAGCGCTCCCACGCGGCGACGGGTAGAAATACGGCGTCGGGGCCCGAAGCCGATCCCCAGAGGACGAAGGCGCCAGCTCCTATCATGAGCAAGAGATAGAGGATCGCGGCGCCCGTCAGCACCCTGCGCGCCCGCTCGGCGGCCCCGACGAAAAAGTCGGCGACCAGGAGCGCGAAGACGGGCCACAGCGGAAGGAAGTAGCGTGCCCGCTGCTCTCCCGAGAGGCTGAGAAGCACGATCAGCGTCGCCCCCCAGACGAGGAGCCTCCGGCGATCAGGATCGCGGTCGCGCATCCACCACCACGCGGCAGGAAGGATGAAACAGCCCCAGGGCAGGAAGCGCGCGAGATGCCCCGCCACCGCTTGCAGCCGCGAGGCGACGGCGGTCCTGAAATACCAGCCGAAATAGTCCGTCATCACGACGGCCTGGCCGTAGCTCCGCTCGCGCTGGAGGAGATAAGGCACGAGCCACGGCAGCGCCGTCACCGCGATGACGGCAAGACCAAGCGGCAGCTTCAGCCGCTTGATCCCGGCGAAACGGTCCGCGGCCAGGCTCGCCGCGACGGCGGCCACCAGCACCATGAGGGCGGCCGGCCCCTTGCTGGCGAGGCCCCCCGCGGCGCAGAGGTAGAAGCCGAGGAGAGGCCGGAGGGGATACTGCGCACGGCCGGCGACCAGATAGAAGTAGAGCGCCCAGCTCATCCACGCCGTGAGCAGCATGTCGGTCAGGACCTGGTGCGCCATGAAGAAGTAGAAGGGACTCGTGGCGAGAACGAGCGCCGCGGCGAGCCCCGCGGAGGCGCCCCAGAGCAGCCGGCCGATCGCGAAGACGGCGAGCAGCCCCGCCAGCGCCGACACGACCGAGGCGATGGGCGCGTTCGCATCGGTGACCACGCCCCACGGCAACGCGAAGACGGCCACCGTCCAGAAATAGAGCGGCGGCTTGTTCAGATAGACTTCGCCGCGCACGCGGGGCAGGATCCAGTAACCTTGCTCGACGGCCTTGCGCGCCAGCAAGGCGTAGCGCGCCTCGTCTTGGTTGTCGAGCGGGCGGCGGCCGAGCGGCAGCGCGAAGACGATGGCGCTCGCGACGAGAATCGCCACGAGGATAAAGGCGGGACGGATCGGGGTGGAGCGCTTCCTCAGATCACGCCCGCCCGGCGCGCGCGGTCTGCGATCTTCTTCGCGCGCGTGAGATGGGGCTGGTCCATCATCTGGCCCTTCCAGGTGAAAGCGCCCGCGCCCTTCCTCGCGTGCTCCTCGAAGGCCGCGATGAGGGCGAGTGCGTCCTCGCCCTCCGCCTTGGACGGCGTGAATTCCTGGTTGATGACCTCGATCTGGCTTGGGTGTATGGAGATCTTGCCGCTGAATCCCATCGCCACGCCGTCGCGGCACTCGCGCCGCAGGCCGTCGAGATCCGGGATGTCGGTGTACACGGTGTCGAGGGCCTCGACGCCCGCGGCGGACGCGGCGACGGCGCACATCACGCGCGCGTACCTCGGGATGTCGAGGTACCGCCCCGCCTCGTCGCGCGCGCGCGGCAAACCCATCGCCGCGGAGAGATCCTCGATCCCCCAGGAGATGGCGACGATACGAGTACTTGCGGAGGCGATTCCGCCGATATTCAGCAAGCCCTGCGGCGTCTCGGTGGCGATCAGGATGAGCCGTGTCGACCCGAAGGCCAGCCCGTGTTTTTCCTCGAGCCGCTCGATCACTGCCGCGACGCGCCTGACGTCTTCCGCGCTTCGCGGCTTCGGCACGATGTAACCGTGGGGCCTCGCGGCGATGGTCTCCTCGATGTCGGCGACGGCGTGCTCGGTGAAGATGGGATTCATCCTGACCCATCGCTCGCGCCCGCCGAAGTCGAGCGTCTCGAGCCAGCGGCGGACTATCGGTCGAGTCCTGGGCTTGAGCTCGGGCGGCACCGCGTCTTCGAGGTCGAGGATGAGACCGTCGGCGGGAAGCGTGAGCGCCTTCGTGATCATCTTCTCCTGGCCGCCGGGGACGAAGTGGAGCGAGCGGCGCACGCTCAGCCCGTCTTCCTGCGCATCATGGCCGCCCGCCGGCAGCGCATGACCAGATCACCGTGCTGATTCTTGGCGCGGTGCTCGAAGGTGACGATGCCCCACTCGGGACGCGACTTGGATTCCCGCTTTTCGACCACCTCGGTCTCCGCATAGATCGTGTCGCCATGAAAGACGGGCTTGGGGAACTCGACCTTGTCGAAACCAAGGTTGCCCACCGTCGTCCCGAGCGTCGTCTCACCGACCGAGAGCCCCACCGCCACTCCAAGGGTGAACAGGCTGTTGACGAGGGGCTTGCCAAACTCGGCTTTGGCCGCCGCATGGAAATCCACGTGCAGCGGCTGGGGGTTCATGGTCAGGCACGAGAAGAAAATATTGTCCGCCTCGGTGACGGTTCGGCCGGGCTGGTGCTGGAAGACCTGTCCCACCGTCAGCTCCTCGAAGAGCTTGCCTGCCATGGAAGCCTCCGGTCAGCAGACGGGGCGCTGCAGGACCTGTTGATCGATCTTCCGGGTAAGGAGCCGGCCGTCCGAGGCGCTGCCGGTAAGCTTGCCGTGATCCGCGATCACCTGGCCGCGCAGGATGGTGACGACGGGCCAGCCCATCACCGGCCAGCCTTCCCACGGGCTGTAGTCCGTGACGTGGAAGTCCTCCTTGGCGAGCGTCTTCCTGATCGCAGGGTCGATCAGCGCGAAGTCCGCGTCGCTGCCCGGCGCGATCACGCCCTTGCGCGGGTACAGGCCGAAGATCTTCGCGGCATTGGTCGCCGTGATGTCGGCGAAGCGCTCGAGCGTCATGCCACGCTTGCCCACACCCTCGGTGAAGCCGATGCCGAGCCTCGCTTCGGCGCCCACGTTGCCGCCGGTGACGTCCTCGATGGTCTTGCCCCGGAGCTTGAGCTCGAGGCTCGTCGGGTACTCGTCGGTGGCGAGCGTCGAGAGACCTCCGTGAACGAGGCCGTCCCAGAGCGCCTTCTGGTCCTCGGGGAACTTGAGCGAGGGATAGGTGTGCGAGCAGAAGCCGCGCGGCGTCTTGTAGTACTCGGCGTTGAAGCACGCGTACTGGTGCAGCGTCTCGCCGTAGATGGGCAGCCCGAGGGATCGCGCCTCGCCGATCGAGTCCACGCCCTCTCGGGCAGAGGTGTGAACGAAGTAGACCGCCGCGTCGTTGGCTTTCGCCAGCGCGATGGTCCGCCGGAAGGCCAGCAGCTCGGAGAGCTTGCTGTGCACGAGGTGGAGGTTCGTGCCGTCCATCCGGCCTTCCTCGCGGAATCGCTCGTAGTTGAACTGGACGAGGTCCTCGTCTTCTCCATGGACGACCATGATGCCGCCGTGCGCGGCGACCTTCTCCATGGCGAAGCCGATGCGTCCGAAGTCGAGCCGGTTGCCCGATCGCTTGGGATGCGGCGGCAGGATATTGGTCGTGAAGACCTTGAAGGACGGGTGCCCCTGCTGGATCGCCTCGGGGATCTGCTCGAAGGTGCGCAGCGGCAACGCTCCCGCCAGCGTGATGTGGAAGGCATAGTCGACGTGCGACTGCCCCTTCCACCGCTCGGCTCGCTGCTCGAGCACCGGCATGATCTCGCCGCCCGGCCGCACGTAGCAGAAGTCGATATGGGTCGTCGTGCCACCGCAGGCCATGCCCCGCGTGTCCTCCTCGGGGCCGAGCGTGATGGACGGCGACTCGGGATGCGACATGATCGCGTGCGCGAGGTGCGTGTGGGGCTCGACTCCGCCCGGCGCCACGATGAGCCCCGCGGCGTTGACGACCTTTGCCGCGTCGGCGGGCAGCGATCCCGGCTCGGCGAGCACGGCGATGCGCTCGCCCTGCACGCCGACGTCCCAGGCACCCACGCCCTGGGGCGTCACGACACGACCGCCACGGATCACGAGATCAAGCACGCGCCGAGCCTAGCCCAAGCGAAGGAAAGCGTCAAATCCGCAGAAACCGACGCGCGGTCAGAGGCTGCGGGCCGCCTGCAGGATCTCCTCGTCGCTCGGGAACTTGGAGAGGTCTGGCCGCGATCTGCTGGTCGATCTCGGTCGGCTCGAACCCGTCCCGCTGGTTCAGGGTCTCCATCGCCACGAAGGGATTCTGCGGCGTCGGGAGCTCTCCGGTGGGATTGATCAGTGCCGCCTGCATCTGACCCATCGTGACCGTCCCCCGGGACCACGCGGCTTCCGATTCGTCCTCGACGAGCACGCCCGCGGGCACCCCGAACGACCGGTGCGTCGCCGCCTCCGGGTCGGCGGTCAGGAGCACGCGTGCCGGGCGGTACTTGAAGTAGAGCCGCGCGCGCTCCAGCGGGGTATTGACCACCGCCATCGTCTCCACGCCCAGCGCTTGGAGCTTGTCCTGCGTGGTGCCCAGCTGCACGAGCTGGCGCCGGCAGAAGGGTCAGTGCAGGCCGCGGAACAGGCCGACTAAAACCGGACTGCGACCGCGATAGTCGTCGAGCGAGACCTGGCCCTCTCGATTGACCGCGGGCAACGCGAAGTGGGGAGCGGCATCACCGGGCTGAAGCAGGGTGGCCATGCGCAGAGTCCCTTCCTATTCGAGTCGTGTTCGAGTCAATCCAGGAACGGCAGCACCACGAGGGCGTCGGGCTCGAGCCCGGCTCGCTCGCAGACCGCCTGGGCTTTCTGCAGGAACTCTTCCGCCCGGCTCTCGTCCCCCAGGTCCAGGTGCACAGTGGCGAGGCCATCGTAGCAGGGAAACAGCAGCTGGGGCTCGTCGGCCTCCTCGGCGAGCGCGAGCGCTTCCTGGTAGTGGGCGATTGCGCGGGTCGGATCGCCGTGACACTGGTAGATCTGCCCGAGCACGATCAGCGGCACCGCCAGATGGTCGAGCTGCCCGAGGCGCCGGTCGAGATCGATCGCGGCGTGCGCCGCGCCGACGCCCTGCTCGTCGCAGCGGTTGGTGAGCGCGCAGTACGCGACGGCGAGATTGGCGTACAGCCGAGATTGAAAGCCCAGGTCGCCGATCTTCTTGGCCATCTCGAGGCCGGCCGCGCAGGTCTCGATCGCCCGCGCCGGATCCAGCGTGCTGTAGAGCACGCTCAGGTTCGCGAGCCCGCGACAGGCCGCCTGCAAGAGCCCGTTCTCCTTGGCGAGGGCCACGCTGCGCTCGATGTGCCCGACCGCCTCCTCCAGCCGGCCCAGGCGGGCCAGGGCCACGCCGATCGTGTTGTGGCTCTGCGCCGCGGCGGTCACCGCTTCCGCTCGCCCGTCCGCGCCGAGCGAGGGGTCGGCGGCGAGCCGCTCGGCGTGGAGCCGGGCCTGCTCCGCCCATTCGATGGCCCGCTGGCTGTCGCCGCCGCGGAAGGCCAGCCGGCCCATCTCCTGGTAGAGGTGCGCCAGCTCGATGTGCTCGCGATCGGCGCCGAGCAGGGCGAGCCCGGACTCGAAGCACCGGAGCGCCCGCGCCCGCGCGCCGGCGTCCCAGTGCAATCCACCCATCTTGCGAAGGATCCGCGCCCGCGCGGGCGCGTTCCCTGCCGCGCGATACGCGGCCTCGACGATCTCGTACTCGCCGAGGGCGGCACCCCGCCGGCCGGTCGGGCCGAGCAGGTCGGCCATGCGCTCCCTGGCCA